>Ga0114932_10000229_pt1 | contig 66262 bp, 52 predicted proteins | sample 2SBtaG_2_FD_87286 | JGI IMG/M metagenome (GOLD analysis project Ga0114932, IMG submission 87286) | Deep subsurface microbial communities from Kolumbo volcano to uncover new lineages of life (NeLLi) - 2SBTROV12_ACTIVE470 metaG | ecosystem: Environmental > Aquatic > Marine > Volcanic ...
GTCGTCCACGAGCTCGTCGCAGTCGTTGTCGAGGCCGTCGCAGAGCTCCTCGGCGTCCGGGTTCACCGCGGCGTCGGCGTCGTCGCAGTCCGACGCGTCGGCCACATAGCCCTTGGCGGCAAGGCAGCTGGAGGTCTCGATCCGCGAGTCGCCGAAGCCATCGCCGTCGGCGTCGGCGAACCACGCGCCGTCGAGCCCCTCGTCGACCTCCCCGTTGCAGTCGTCGTCGAGCTCGTTGCAGAGCTCCACCTGGCCGGGGTTCACGTCGTCGCGAGCGTCGTTGCAGTCGCCGCCGTCGATCACGTAGCCGGAGGGCGCGGAGCAGGCCTCGAGCTGCTTGTCGTCGTCGCCGTAGCCGTCCTCGTCGAGGTCTGCGTAGAAGGTCGAGAGCGCGCCTTCGTCCACCTCGTCGTTGCAGTTGTCGTCGAGGTCGTTGCAGAGCTCCACCGCGTCGGGGTTCACCGCGGCGTCGCCGTCGTCGCAGTCGAGGCCCTCGGGGAAGCCGTCGCCGTCGAGATCGACCACCCCACCGGTGTCGCCCGTGTCGACGGTGCCGTCCTTGCATCCGGTGAACGACGCCACCAGGACCAGTGCCAGGATCCCCATGCTCGACCTCCACGCCCGGAGCGACGGAGCGGGGAGCATAGCGCGCACCGAGCCGCCAGTTACCTCATCACCGCACCATCCGGCGGCGTCACACCCTCCGCGAAGTGGTGGTACGCCATCAGCCAGCCGTCCCCGTCGGCCACCACGCTGGGCGCCTCGCCGTAGCGGTCGAGGCTCGCCGGCTCGGAGGTCCAGCGCTGGAGATCCGGGCTCGTGCCCGTGCGCAGCGGAGCGCCCACGGCCGCGGAGTTCCACCACATGCGCCAGCGCCCGTCGGGCTGGTAGACGATGTCGGGCGCGAAGCCCGGCTCGTTCAGGGTGCCCCCGTACGCGAAGGTCTTCCCGCCGTCGTCGGACATGCTGCGGTCCAGGCCGAACGACACCATCGTGCAGCGCTCCTGGAAACACGCCACGGCGGGGTCCGCGTAGGGTCCGAGCACCGCGGGCCCGACCTGCTGCCAGCGCACGAGATCGCTCGACTCGGCGTACCAGACCTGGTGTGGCGTACCGGGCCGCCAGGTGTCTGGACCGTACTCCTGGATCGGCACGCCCACGTAGTAGAGGCGCCATGTGCCGTCGGGCAGCCGCACCACGTCGGGGTCGACCACCATGCCGCGGACCAGGCCCCGCACGGCGAAGTCGGCCACCGGCTCGAAGGTCCGGCCGTCGTCGTCGCTCACGGCCAGCGCGAGGGCCCCGAGGCCCGGAAAGCCGCGGGTCTCGAAGCGCTCGGGGGCGTCGACAGCCCAGTCCTGGAGCTTCTCGAGGTCGCCGTCGACGTGGAAGAGGTAGAGCCGCCCGTCGTCGCCCCGGACGAGCTCGGCGACCGCCGCACCGGTGAGCACCGGCCCCCCCGGCACCGTGGTCCACGCCAGGCCGTCGGTGGAGCGCGCGAGGCTGATGTCCTGGCCCCAGGGGCCGTGTTCCTCGTCGCGCCGCTGGTTCACGAAGGCCCGGATGGCCGCGTGCTCGTGCTCGCCCGCCGTGCCGAGCAGCACCCGCTCGAGCGCCACGTGAGGTGGCATCGGTGGTCCGCTCGGTGCCGTCGGCGGAGGGGGCGGCTCGAGGGGTGCGGTGGCGGTGGTGCAGGCCCACCACAACAGCATCACGGGCCCCCTCCTGCGCGGCGCTGGGCGAGCAGTCCACGCTGGGCGACGAGCGGGTGGTCGTCGCCGGCCGCCCGCGCGAGGGTGACCCGGCCCACACCGACCATGGGCATGAGGCGCGCAGCGGTCCAGCGCACGAGCGGATCGGGGTGCTGGCTCGCCTCGTCGAAGAGCGGCACCGCGTGCTGCGCATCCCGCGCCGCCGCCTCCAGCAGGCAGATGGTCCAGTCGGTGCTGGCGTCCTCGGCCTGCACGCGCACGATGTCTGCGAACCAGCTGATGCGCGCCAGGGCGTCCTCGCCCTCCAGGTCGTCGTCCCAGTAGCCTCCGCGCGGCGCCAGCTCGTCGGCCGGGTGACCGGGGGTGGTGGAGGTCGTGACGTCGGCTCCGAGCTGCTCCAGCCGGCCGACCCAGTCCGCCAGCGAGCGCACCTCCGCGCCTTCGAGCTGCCACGCCCGCCACGCGATGGCTGCGCGCAGGTGCGGCAGAGCCTCGGGAGGCACCGCCTGCGCCGGCGCTCCGGTGAGCAGGCTGACCGCCCCGTAGGCGCGGCCCATCGCGCTGGACCAGGCGCGGTCCGCGAAGCCCACCGCCACCTCGGGTGCCAGCCGATCGAGAGCGCGTGTCGACATCGCGATGTCGCGGCTCAGGGCGCGCCAGGCCTCCAGATCGGGGGTGGCCGCGCTGGGCGCACGCTGGGCGAGGTTGGTCGCCAGGTGCCCCAGGCAGCGCGGGATGTAGTCCCCGGCCCCCATGCAGAGCTCGACCTGCTCCACCGGGTTGCCCTGGCTGGCGCGCGTGGCCGCGTCGGCCACCTGGAAGAAGCACTCCTCGCGCCACTGGGCGTTGTCGATCGCGCGGCAGGCCAGCCCTGCGTCCCGCGCGCGCCCGAGCCCCGCCGCGGTCATGCCCGCCTCCGACTGGCACGTGGGCCGCAGCTGCTCGTCCTGGCATGGGGCCACGACGCCCTCCTGGTCCGCCCACGGGTTCAGCACGCCCTGGGTGATGGCGAGGGTGCGGAAGAGCTTGCCGCTGCCGGCGGGGCCCGCGTCGGGATCCTCCCGGTCGATCTGCCAGAGGTGAGGGCGCACGTTCAGGGAGTCGCAGCGCCGGCGGCCCGGGTCGCCTTCCGGGAGCACCGCGCAGGCCTCCTGCGAGTCGCCGGGGAAGGCCTCCACGAGGGCCTGGACCACGATGGCCTGCTCGACCGGCTCGAGCGCGGGCAGGCCGGCGAGCACGGCGGCGCGGTCGGTCTCCCAGCGCGCGGTGCTCCACGTGACGCGGCAGTCCACGTCCCCACAGTCCGCGAGGGCGTCGGGGGGGCCACCGCTGCAGGCGACGAGGAGGGCCAACAACATCGGCCGCAGGGTAACCTCCGCGCCGATGGCTCCCTCGCACCGCCGCAGCCTCCTGGTGGCCCTGCCGGGCGTGCTGCTGGCCCTGGTGGTCTTCGGGCCGGGCCTCGGCACGCTGGGCGAGCGCTTCTTCGGCATCGAGGAGGTCGACTACTTCGGCACGCTGTGGTTCTACGACTTCGCCGCCAACGCGCTCGCGCAGGGCGCGTGGCGCGACCCGGTCGCGTTCGGCCACACCGACCTCTTCTTCCACCCCTGGGGCAAGGACGTCTTCCTCCACACCGGGGCGAACGTGCTCGACGCGGTGGTGGCGGCGCCGCTCTGGTTGGCCCTGGGGGCGGTGCTGGGCTTCAACGCCTGGACGCTGCTCGTGGTGGGGACCAACGCCGCGGGGCTGGCCTGGGCGGCGCGCCCCCTGGTCCCCGACGCCGGGGCGCGGTGGCTGGCCGGCCTGCTCTTCGCGCTCTCGCCGTTCTGCCTCTACGAGCTCGCCGAGGGGCGCCCGACGCAGGGCATCCTGGTGGGCGTGGCGCTGTTCGTGGGGCTGCTGCTCCGGGGAGGGTGGTGGCGCTCGGCGGCCGCTGGCTGCGTGCTGGCGCTGGTGGCCTACCAGTACTGGTACTACGCGTTCTTCTGTGGCTTGCTCGCGTTGGGCCACGGGCTCTGGGGCCTGCGGCCGGCGCGCATCGCGCAGCACACGCTCGCCGCCGGCGTGGCCTTCGTCCTCGTGGCGCCGGTGGCCCTGCCGCTCGCGGCGGCGGCGGCCGACGGGAGCGCTCCTGGCCTGCTCGACACCAACCTCTGGACCGCCTCGTCGGTGAAGGCCCTGACCGTGCAGGGGCACGAGGTCGCCCTGATGGTCTTCCAGCCGTGGCTCCGCCAGTCCGGCTTCTCGCTGCACGAGGACGGTGTGCAGCGCTTCATCGGGCACCAGCGCCAGCTGTCGTGGGTGCTGCTGGTCCTGGTGGGGGTGTGGTTCGTGCGTCCCGGGCGCCTGCCGCGGGGTCTCGCAGCCGCCTGCGCCGTGCCGCTGCTGATCGTCGCGATGGGCCCTCTGGTGGTGGTGGGCGACGGCTTCTTCGTGAACCAGCCCTACAAGGCGCTGGCCGAAGCGCTGCCCTTCGCCCGTCGGCTGTGGTGGCCGGGCCGGGCGCTCGGCCCGGTGATGGTCGTGGGCGCCCTGGTCGCCGCCGTCGCCTTGCATCGGCTGGGCTGGCTGCGGTGGGTGGTCGTGGCCGCCTGGGGCGCCGACCTGAACGCATCGGGCCTCGCGCCGATGCCCACCTGGGACGCGTCGATTCCCGCCGGCTACCGCTGCCTGGCCGACGGGCCGGAGGGCGCGCTGATCGAGCTGCCCTACGGCTGGACCCAGGCGCACCTCTGGTACCAGACCGCCCACGGGCGCCCGATCCTGGGCGGCATGCTCGAGCGGAACCCGGTCTTCCAGCCGGAGGAAGCCACCGCGCTGCGCGTCGAGAACACGCTGATCGCGAGCCTCGTCTCGGAGACCGGCGGGGCCCGCGCACCCGAGGTCATCACGCAGGACGACGTGCAGCAGGTCTACGACCTCGGCTACCGCTACGTGGTGCTGCAGCTCGACGCGATGTTCGCCGGCAACAACGCGAGCCCGCGCTTCCAGCAGGCCCGGCGCACCCAGCTCCGGCGCGCCCGCTACGGCCTGCAGAGCCAGCTCGGAGCCCCGGTCTACGCCGACGAGCGCACCTTGATCTTCGCGCCCTTCGGGGACCCGCGACCCTGCGCAGCCATCGACGAGGACGAGGAGCCCCGGGCCGGCACGCGCGGCCTGGCCACGTCGAGCGTGAAGATGCTGCCGACCGTGAACCTGGATCCCTGGTAGCCCCGCGGGGCAGCCGGTGATCAGCCGCCCGGCTGCACGGGCTCCCCGCGCGTGTCCCACGCCGCGTGCTCCCGATCCTCGGCCACCGGGTCCCCGAGCCGCAGCCGCAGGATGTTCTTGGCGCGCCCCCACTCGAGGTTCGACAGTGCGCTCTTGTGCACCACCACGTAGCGAAAGCCCAGCTCCGCGAGCCGGCTTGCGCCGTCGTCGACCGGCAGCACCAGCTCGGTGGGGAAGGGGACGTCGCGGTTTCGCGCACGCTCGGTGGGGTCCTCCAGCGCGCGGAGCAGCACGCCGACCAGCGGATCCTTGCGGAGATCCTCCTCGATCCACACGTTCACGCCGTAGGGCACCGGCCGCTCGTGGCCCAGCTGCCAGGTCATGTAGTGACGGTTCCAGGTGGTCGCATCGGGGGGCCAGTCCAGCACCGCTCCCGGCTCTTCGAGCTCCGAGAACAGCGCCGGTGTGCGCACGTCCATCGACTGCAGCGGCCACTGCGCCGGGGACACGAACGCCGCCTCGCCCAGGATCACGGCGATGGCGACCCAGCGAGCCACGGGCGGCAACCGCAACGCACCCGCCGCCGCCATCAGCGCCACCAGTGGGATCAGGAAGACCACCATCCGGTAGGGCTGGTGCACCAGACGCACGGGAGAGCCGGGGAAGTACAGGAGCGCGAGCGGCAGCAAGACCGGACCGCCGAACAGCACCGGCAGCTTCTTCGCGAAGGCCAGCCGCGGCCCCAGGGCGAGCACACCGTAGAGCGCGAAGGCCCGACCCAGCGGCCGGACCCGAGGATCCCGAACCAGCCCGAGCACGGCCAGCGACAGCGCCGCCCACCCCACGTAGTTCACGTGCAGGATGCCGGGGTTGCCGTGTTCGACCGTGTCCGGGAAGTAGTAGGCGCCGCCGCGCACGAAGGTCAGCACGTCGGTGGCCGGAAGCTCCGCCAGAGCCCAGCCCGGCGCGGTGTCGCTGTCGACCGCCGCCGCCCCCATCAAGCTCAACCCCACCGCGACGGCCACCGGCACACACAGCGCCACACCCCGTGTGAGGCCTCGAACCACTGCTCCCAGGCGCGGCTGCCAGCCGTCCCCGGGCACGCAACAAGCCACCCACAGACCGGCGAACACCGCGTAGTAGGGCGCCTGTAGAGCGCAGGCCAACAGCGCGAAGCCCAGGTACCACGGGGCTCGAGCGGGCGGTGGACGGCCCTGTGGATCCAGCCCGAGGCCGCGGATCGCAGCCCACGTGAACAGCACCACCGGCCACAGCCCCAGGTACTCCGAGAGCCCCGAGTGCAACAGGCCGAGCACGAAGGGATGCCCGGCGACCACCACGGTCGCGAGCGGCGCAGCCTCGCGTCCCAGCAGGTCGCGCGCGGCCAACCAGGTCGCCAGCGCCGTGCCGAAGACCTGCACGAAGAGCAGGCCGTTCCAGGCCATCGGGAAGCCGAGGAGGCGCAGCGGAAGCGCGATCAGGGCGCCCAGCGGGTCGACGTACCAGAGACGCAGCGCGTCGGGGAAGTGGCTCATGTTCGTGGAGGTGGGCAGGCGGCCCTCGAGCAGCTCCCGACCGAACCACCAGGTGCCCCAGTAGTGGTCGGCCAGGTCGCCATAGGGGTGCCCGATGGCCTGCTGCGTCCACACGCCCGGCCCTTCCGCGGGCCACGTCACCAACAGCGTGAGCACCACCAGCCCCGTCAGCACCGCGACCGGCCTCACTCCCCCTGCTCCCGCTCGATGCGGCGTCGCACCATGGGCGGCAGCGTCTGGATCCGCCGATCGCGCTCGGCGTCGGTCTCCTTGGCGAAGGCCTCCTCCGGCGGGATGACGGGGGGAACGTCCTTGTTCAGGGGTCGCCAGCCCAGGCTGTGCACGCTCGCGGCGTGAGGATCGATCCCCCCCTCCTGGGTCACGTACTCCGAGGGCACCGCAAAGCTCTCGAAGGCGACGGAGTCGACGCCGGTCCAACTCGCCACGTCCCAGACCTGCAGCGCGTCCTGCTCGTGCACCGGCTCGCCGAACAGGGCGGTCAAGGTCTGCGCGTGCAGCTCCGCGAGGTCGCCGAGCTTGCCGGGGAAGAACTCCGCGCTCACGGTGATCAGCCGCAGACCGTCGGCCTCGAGCGCCTCGAAGCTGGCCGCGTCGAGCTCCACGGTCCCCACCTCCTCGCCGAGCTCCTGGCGGTGCAGGGCATCGAGCAGCGGGTGCCCTGCGATCCAGTCGTCCCAGGCGTCTGGGCGCACGCGCTCCACCCACATCGCGTGGCCGTTGGCGAGGGTCTTGCCGTGGACCCATTGGTACGACAGCGACTGTTGGGAGCGCGTGATCTGCGACGACAGAGGCAGCTCGAGCAGCACGTCGCCCTCACGCTCCGCGAGCTCGGCGTAGGCCTCCGGCTCCTCCCACCAGCTGGTCACCACGCCCAGGTTGGCCGCGCGCGCCGAGAGCTCCATCGGGAGCAGGGCCACGAGCGCGGCCACCGCGTGCGGCTTGAACTCGCCGGCCGCCCTCAGGACCCGCTCCACACCGAGCGCGGCGAGGGGCACGAGCGCGATCGTGAGCGCCGCGATGTGCCGGTAGGGCCACCAGAAGCGCCGGAGCAGGCCCACGCCGCCATACGCGGCCAGGTACGGGGCCGGGAGTCCGCTGTCGGAGCCGTCGGGGAGCAGGAGGTGCGGACCGAGGGCGAGGAGGTAGAACAGCAGCGCCGCCAGCGCCAGCCCGCGCTGCAACGCGCTCCACGGGCGCCTCAGGCCCGCCAGCGCGAAGCCCGTGAGCAGCCAGGGCAGCACGATCGTGGACAGCGCGCCGGTGCCGCTCGAGAGCGGGAAGGTCACCGGGAGCCCGCTCTCGATCGCGAGCACGTGGGGGAAGCCCTCGTCGACCGTGCCCGGAATGCCCGCCCAGTGGCTGAGGAACACCGCGAGGAAGGGCACCGTGCCCGCCACCGCGAAGGGCAGGAAGCGCAACAGAGCAGGCACCGAGGGGCGGAAGGCCCACAGGACCGCCCCGAAGAGCGCCGCCCACAGCCCGTAGTACCAGTACATGAACGCGCAGGCCGAGTAGAGCGCTCCGGCCGCCGCCGCGCGGCCCCAGCTGGGTCGATCGAGCAGCCGGATCCAGCACGCGAGGAAGAACGCGAACCAGTAGAGCGGCCCCTGCGCGAAGCGCGCGCAGCCCAGCTCGAAGGCCACGTACGGACACCACGCGAGGAACAGCCCGCCCACCAGCGCCGCCGCTGCGGAGGCGCCCGCAGCGCGGGACAGCGCGAAGCCGCTCAGCCCGTTGAGCACGATCAGGATCGCCACCCAGGCGGTGGCCGATCCGGGCCAGTCCATCCACAGAGCGACCAAGGTGTAAGGCACCGCATCCGACCCGTTCCCGGCGAGCCACGGGCCGTCGCCGATCGGGTGGTAGTAGCGGCTGTTGTGCACGATGGAGCCGCCGCCGGTCAGCTCCTCGGGCAACCAGCGGTAGAGCCAGTGGTTGGAGATCATGTCCGGGTGCATCCAGTCCCCGACCACGCCGTGGTCGAGATCGAGCCACGCCGGGTAGAGCTGGAAGAGCGCCGCCGCCGCGTAGAGCGCGGTGGCTGCGGCGAGCCAGGGAAGGCTGGACTTCACCGCCCCTTGCGCTTGCCCTTGCCGACCTTCACCTCGGCCGAGGCCTTGCCGTCGTCGGCCTCGACCTTCACACCGTCCTCGCTCACCTCGATGTCGACCTGGTCGCCTTCACCGTCGGTGACCTTCACCCCGTCGTCGCCCACCGTGATCTTGGAGCCGTCGGCACCGTCGATCACCACGCCGTCTTCGGTGACGTTGATCTCGCCCGCGGGCGACTTCACCTCGACCCCGTCGTCGGTGACGGTGACGTCACCGGCCGGGCTGGTGACCTCCACGGTCTCCCCCTCGACGTCGACGCCGTAAGGGCAGCCGAGCAGGAGCATGAGGGACGCGAACATGGGGACCTCCAGGCGGCGCATGCCGCAGACCGGGGCATCCTACGACAGGCGAGGATCTCCCGGCGCGTTCAGCGCGCTGCACTCAGTCCCAGGTCGAGTCCGCGCCACCCCAGGCACCCTGGTCGTTGTTGGTGCCGTCGTCGTCGTCGTAGACCGCGGAGGGGTTGCCCGCGTCGACCGAAGGCGAGGTGGAACGCAGCGACCAGTCGTCGTTCTGATCGTTGCCGTCGTCGGTGACGTCGGTGAACAGCGGGTTCGCGCTCAGGTTGCCGCTCGACCCGGTCGGGTCGCTCGTGCCGTCGTACTCGCCGCCGCCGTTGCCATAGACGTTGTTGTAGCTGCCGCTGAAGCTCCCGGCGTCCACGGTCACCCCCGCGCCGGTGCCAGCGCCGTAGACGATGGAGTTGATCACCGTGCCGGTGGAGCTGCCCGAGAGGTAGAGGCCGCCGCCGACCGGGGCGTCGTCGCCGCCATGGGTGACGTTCTCCTCGGTCACGGTCGCGTCGATGGCGAGCACGCCGCCGCCGACCGCGGTGGCGCTGTTCCAGGTGCTGGCCACGTTGGTCAGGCTCAGGCTCCCGCCGTCGACCTGCACGCCGCCCCCGTTCTCACCGACGTTGCTCGCGATCCAGGCGCGCTCCACCGAGAGGCTCGCCGTCGCGTCGACGTAGATGGCGCCGCCCTCGTCCGCCGAGTTGTCCCAGAAGTCCACGTCGCCGATGGTCAGGTTGCTCGCGAGCACGCACAGCCCACCGCCGTAGCTGTAGTAGGTGTAGGTGTCGTCGCCCGAGGTGGTGTTGGCCGGCGCGACCACGTCGTTGTCCTCGATGACCAGGTCGGCCAGCGTCGGCGTGGCCCCGTCCACGTAGATGCCACCGCCGCAGAAGGTGGTGTAGAAGTCGGTGCAGGTGTCACCCGACCCGCAGCTGTAGCTCGACGAGGTGGTGCTCTCGTAGCCGGAGCCCCCGGTCAGCGTGAAGCCGCGGAGCTCGGCCCCTGCGCCCTCGCCATCGGCGAAGGTGACCACCGGGCCGGCGCCGTTGGCGTCGATCGTGGTCTCGCCGTTGCCGTCGACCGCCGTGACCAGCACGTCCTTGCCGCCGAAGTCGATGGTCTCGGTGTAGGTGCCGCTCTCGACCACCACGCACTGGCGCGCGCCGTCGATGCCGTCCTGCACGCTGTCGTAGGGCCGGTCGATCGTGCCGCTCATCGAGCCCGATGCGTTCGCGTCGACGTACACCGGCTCACTGGAGTCGCTGTCGTCGCAGTCCCAGTCGTTCGAGACCACGTCGCAGTGCAGGTCGTAGCTGCTGGCGTCGCCGAAGCCATCGCCGTCGTCGTCCGCGTAGCCGTACTCGGCGTCGATCGCGTCCTCGTCCACGGTGCTGTCGCAGTCGTTGTCCACCTCGTCGCAGCTCTCGGCGGCGCTCGGGTAGCTGGTGTCGTCGCTGTCGTCGCAGTCACCATCGACGTCGGACCACGAGGCACTCGGCGCGTCGCACGACGTGGTCGCCGGTCCGGCGCCGTAGCCGTCGCCGTCGCCGTCGCTGTACCAGTCGGTCGCGTCGTCGGCGTCGTCGTCCACGATCCCGTTGCAGTCGTTGTCCGCGTCGTCGCAGACCTCGTCCTCCAGCGGGTTGCTGTTGGCGTCGTCGTCGTCGCAGTCGGAGTCGTTGGCCACCCAGCCGCTGGGCTGGTCGCAGGCCTCCTGGTCGCTCCGCGCGTCGCCGTAGCCGTCGTTGTCGGCGTCCTCGTACCAGGTGTCCTGACCGCTCACCGAGTCGTCCGCGTCGTCGTAGAGCCCGTCGCAGTCGTTGTCGATGTCGTCGCACACCTCGGTGCCGCCGTCGTTCACGAGGCGGTTGCCGTCGTCGCAGTCCTCGCACGCCGGGTAGCCGTCGCCGTCGTTGTCCTCGTAGGCGGTGTACCCGTCGCAGTTGTAGTCGAGATCCGTGTCGCAGGACTCCGACGCGCCCGGGTGGTAGGCGGCGTCGGCGTCGTCGCAGTCCCCTCCCACGCTCGTGTAGCCGTTGGGCTCGTCGCACGCGGTGCGGGCGTCGGCGTCGTTGCCGTAGCCGTCGCCGTCGGCGTCCCGGTAGAACGCGGAGGCGCCGATGGCGTCCTCGCCGTCCACGGTGCCGTCGCAGTCGTTGTCGACGCCGTCGCAGATCTCGGAGGCGTCCGGGCTCACGCTCGCGTCGGCGTCGTCGCAGTCGCCCTGGCGCTCGGTGTAGCCGTCGCCGTCGTCGTCGTCGGTGTCGGAGCCCACGGAGCCGTCGTCGGTGTCGCCGGAGTCGCCCTCGTCGGGGCTCTCGTCCGCGTCGGAGTCGCCGTCGCCGTCGCCGTCGCCAGGGGTCTCGGTCGTGCCGGTGTCGTAGGCGGCCTTGTCGTCGCAGGCGACGGTCAGGGTGAGCAGTCCGGAGACGAGCATCAGGGGAAGGGTGCGCATGGAGTCCTTGCCTCGGGAGGTGTCGCTGCTAGAGCCAGGAACCGTCAGGACCGCCGTAGGCGCCCTGATCGTTCCGACTCCCGTCCTCGTCGTTCATCGCCGGCGCGGGGTTGCCGGCGTCCTTCGACGGGGACATCGGGGCCAGGCCCCAGTTGTCGTTGTTGGGGTTGCCGTCGGAGCTCACCGACGAGAAGTCCGGGTCGGAGCTCAGGTTCCCGCTGGTTCCGGTCACGTCGGTGGTGCCCTCGTACTGCCCACCGCTGTTGCCGTAGACGTTGCTGTAGCTGCCGCTGTACGAAGAACCGCCGTCGACCTTCACGCCTTCTCCCGTGCTTCCGTACACGATGGTGTTCTCGACGCTGCCCACCGAGCTTCCGGAGAGGTAGAGGCCCCCGCCCTGCGCGGAGCTGTTGCCGCCCAGGGTGACGTTGGTGAGGGTCGCGGTGCCGTCTGCGACCAGCAGGCCGCCACCGGCGAGATCGGCCTCGTTCCAGGCCAGCAGCACGTTGGTCAGGCTGACCGCGCCGCCGTCCACCTGGACCGCACCACCGCTCTCGCCCGTGTTGCCCACGAAGCTCGACTGCTCGAAGGCCGCGCTGCCGGTGCTCTCGATGTAGACCGCGCCGCCCTCGTCGCCGGAGTTGTCGGCGAAGGTGACGCCCGTGAAGGTCACGTTGGCGTTCCGCACGCACGCGCCGCCGCCGTACCCCAGGTAGGTGTAGGTGTCGTCGCCCGAGGTGCTGTCGGCTGGGGCGTACACCACGTTGTCCTCGACCACGAGGTCGCTGAGCGTGGGGTTCGAGCCGTCGATGTACAGGCCGCCACCGCACCAGGTCGTGTAGTAGTCGGTGCAGGTGTCCCCGGAGCCGCAGGAGTAGGAGCTGGAGCTCTCCTCCTCGAAGCCGGAGCCGCCCGTGAGCGTGAAGCCCGTCAGCACCGCACCGGAGCCTTCACCGCTGGCGAAGCTCACCACCGGACCGCGGCTGTTCCCGTCGATCACGGTCTCGGCGGCGCCGCCGAGGCCGGTCACCATCACGTCGCGACCGCCGAAGTCCACGTTCTCGGTGTAGGAGCCAGCCTCGACCGCCACGCACTCGCGAGCGTTGTCGATGCCGTCCTGGATGGTGGGCCATGGGCGCAACACCGAACCGTCGGAGGCCCCGGACGCGCCATCCACCACGTAGTGGGGCTCGGTCGCGTCGCCGTCGTCGCAGTCGGCTCCGTTGGTCACACCTTCGTCGCAGCGCACCGCGTAGGTGGCGCTGTTGCCGAAGCCGTCGCCGTCGTCGTCGAGCCAGCTCGCGGTGCCGTCCTTGGCGTCCTCGTCGACCACACCGTCGCAGTCGTTGTCGTCGTCGTCGCAGGTCTCGTCGGCGCCCGGGTAGGTGAAGGGGTCGGTGTCGTCGCAGTCGCCGGCCACGCTGGTGTAGCCGTCGTTGTCGGCATCGCCTTCGCTGCCGCCGTCGCCACCGTCTCCGCCGTCCTCGCCATTGCCGCCGGACGACTCCTCGGCGGCTTCGTCCGCGTCTTCGTCCGAGTCCCCGTCGACGTCGTCGAGGTCCGACACGCCGGTGTCGTAGTCGGTCTTGGCCAGGTCGCAGGCCACCGTGCTGGTGAGCAGGAACGCCGTCAGGATCATCGGAATCGAACGCATGGGAACACCCCAGAGGAGCGGCGTTCTACTTGGCGCCCGAGGCCCTGATTGTCACCGAATGTCACGCGGCGTGATGTCTCGCGACCCGAGGCTGCGAAGATCCAAGAACTCCAACACAGCAGGGCCGTTCCAGGCCGGGAGCTCTACTCCCAGTCCGCCCCAGGTCCACCCCAAGCGCCCTGATCGTTGGCGGTACCATCGGCGTCGTCGTAGCTGGACGAGGGGTTGCCGGCGTCGATCGAAGGCGAGCCCGCCCCCAGGCTCCAGTCACCGTTCGCCCAGTCGACGAAGAGCGGATCGGAGCTGATGTTGCCGTTGGTGCCCGTGGGGTCGGTCACGCCGGTGAAGTCGCCGCCCGCGCTGCCGTACACGTTGTTGTAGGTGGCAGACAGGGTGGCGGTGCCGTCGCTGTACACGCCTTCACCGGTCGCAGCGCCGTACACGATGCTGTTGCGCAGCGTCATCGCAGTGCCCGACAGGTACAGCCCGCCGCCCGTGGGCGCGTCGTCGTTGCCCAGGGTCGCGTTGATGACGTAGGCGGTGCCGTCGATCGCCGTGATCCCGCCGCCGGTGGCCGTGGCGGTGTTGTCGGTGACGGCCACGTTCTCGAGGTAGAGCGTGCCGCCATCGAGCTCGAGGCCCGCGCCGTTGTCGGCGGAGTTGCCCTGCACCCAGCCCTGCTCGAAGGTGACCGAGCTCGACGCGTCGATGTACAGACCACCACCTTCCTCGGCGTCGTTCCGCAACACGTCCACGCCCGACAGGCTCAGCGTGGTGTTCAGCGCGCACAGGCCGCCACCGTAGCTGTAGTAGGTGTAGGTGTCGTTGCCGTCGGTGGTGTCTTCGTCCGCGGTGACCGTGTTGTCCTGCACGATGATGTCGGTCAGTGTGGGCGTGGCACCGTCGAGGTAGAGGCCGCCGCCGCAGGTCGTCACGTAGTAGTCCACGCAGGTCTCACCCGAACCGCACGAGCTGCTCGAGGAGGTGGTGGACTCGTAGCCCGAGCCGCCCTCGAGCGTGAAGCCGACGAGCTCCGCGCCGCTGGACTCGCCGCTGTTCATCGTGACGACCGGCGCGCTCTGGCCCGATGCGTTGATGGTGGCGGAACCGGAGCCGCCCAGCGACTCCACGAGCAGGTCGTTGCCCCCGAAGTCGATCGCCTCGTAGTAGGTGCCGTCCGAGACCAGCACGCACTGCGTGGCGGCGTCGATGCCTTCCTGGATGGTGAGCCAGGGATCGTCCAGGGAGCCGACCGACGCCAGCGTGCCGGCGAGCGCGTCCACGTACTGCGGGTTGGCGCTGTCGCTGTCGTCGCAGTCCCAGTCGTTGTCGACCGCGGCGCAGTGCAGGTCGTAGTCGGAGCCACCGAAGCCGTCGCCGTCGTCGTCCTCGTAGCCGTAGCTGGCGTCGATCGCCGCCTCGTCCACCGTGCTGTCGCAGTCGTTGTCCGCGCCGTCGCACACCTCGTCGGCGCCCAGGAAGGTGGCGCTGTCCGTGTCGTCGCAGTCCGAGTCGTCGGCCACGTAGCCGGAGGGCTGGTCGCACATGGTCTGGCTGTCGGTCGCGTCGCCCTGCTCGTCGCCGTCGTCGTCGGCGTAGTAGGTGCCGGCATCGACCGCGTCGCTGTCGGCGTCGCCGTCGCAGTCGTTGTCGACGTCGTCACAGACCTCGACAGCGTCCGGGTTGACCGCGCTGTCGCCATCGTCGCAGTCGCCGCTGGCCACCGCGTAGCCGGACAGCAGATCGCAGTCGATGGTGCTGGTGCCGGTGCCGTAGTCGTCTCCGTCGCTGTCGACGTACTGGGTGATCACGTCCACGGCGCCCGTCTCGTCGACGGAGCTGTCGCAGTCGTTGTCGATGCCGTCGCAGTACTCGTCTGCACCCGGGTAGATGTCGCTCGAGAGGTCGTCGCAGTCGGTGGCGTCGGACACGTGCCCGCTGGGCTGGTCGCAGGACTCGGTGCTGTCGTCGGCGTCGCCGTAGTCGTCGCTGTCGTCGTCGGCGTACCAGGTGCTCACGTCGGCCGACGTGTCGGGGTCGACCGAGCCGTCGCAGTCGTTGTCCTGCTCGTCGCACACCTCGGTGGCGTCGGGGTTCACGTCGGCGGTGCTGTCGTCGCAGTCGCCGGGATCGGCGACGTAGCCCGAGGGCTGCTCGCAGGCCTGCAGCGTGGGCGTGTTGCCGTAGCCGTCGCCGTCGCCGTCGTAGTACCAGAGGGCCGCATCGGCCGCGTCGGGCTCGTCCACGGTGCCGTCGCAGTCGTTGTCGACGTCGTCGCAGACCTCTTCGGCGTCGGGGCTGATCGTGCGGTCGCTGTCGTCGCAGTCCTGGAGGTCGTCGACGTAGCCGCTGGGCGCGTCGCAGGCCTCGGTGGTGCTGTCCGGGTCGCCGAAGCCGTCGCCGTCGCCGTCGCTGTACCAGGTGTCCTGGCCGATGGTCGAGTCGTCGGCGTCGTCGATCAGGCCGTCGCAGTCGTTGTCGTCGTCGTCACAGACCTCGACGCCGTCCGGGTTGACCTGCGCATCCCCATCGTCGCAGTCCTCGCAGGCCGGGTGGCCATCGCCATCGGCATCCTCGTACCCCACGCTGCCGTCGCAGTTGTAGTCGTTGGGATCGTCGCAGGACTCCTCGGCCTCGGGGTGGTAGGCCGCGTCGCCGTCGTCGCAGTCGCCGCCGGACGCCACGAAGCCCACCGGCTCGTCGCACTGCTGCACCGCGTTGGCGTCGTCGCCGTAGCCGTCGCTGTCGCCGTCGAGGTACCAGGTGCTCGCATCGCTGGCGTTGTCGTCGGTCAGGCCGTTGCAGTCGTTGTCGACGCCGTCACAGACCTCTTCGGCGCCCGGGGACACCGACGCATCCTCGTCGTCGCAGTCGCCCTCCTCGACCGTGTAGCCGTCCTGGTCGGCGTCGGTGCCCCCGTCGCCGCTGTCGCCACCATCACCGCCGTCGCCGCCGCCAGCGGTGTCGTCTTCCACAACGGTTCCGGTGTCGGGCAGATCCGACTTCTCACAAGCGGTCAACACCAGGGTCAGGGTCGAGCCGATCAGCATCAGGGCGCGCATCAGGAAGCCTCCGAGCGCGCGAACTTAGCAGCGAATTTTCGGCGTGCGCAACAAAAGGTGACATCCGTTCTTTCAGTCCCGCGAGGCCGGTGGGTCGAACCCTCGCAACCCAAGAGGAGCCACCATGAACCGCACCGCCCTGACCCTGACCTCCCTGACCTCCCTGGCCGCCTTCACCGCCTGTGGCGAGCTCGCCGAGCCGCGCGACGTGATGGGCAACTTCGAGGTCGCCTACAGCGACAACCTGCGCATCTACATCGACGGCGAGCTGGTCGCCGAGGTGGAGGCCGGCTCCGAGGAGCTCATCGAGTGGAACGGCGAGAGCTTCGAGCTCACGCAGGTGTGTGGGGAGGAGGGCAACGAGTGCCCCTCGGAGGCCTACTGGCGAGACGCCGCCGTCGATCAGCCGTGGGGGCCGGAGTACGGCCTGTTGAACTTCGTGAACCTCGACGACGAGCGCGGCAGCCCCGGTCAGCGCATGGGCGGCTCCATGGCCGACGACGGCAGCTTCACCATGCTCTCCGGCCTCGGGTTGAACGGCAACGCGGCCTGCCAGGTGCTCGGCGTCGGCACGGTCGAGGGCCAGTTCAACGACGACGCGAGCGCCATCGAGGACGGCATGGTGGTCTTCACCTGGGCCGGCCAGTGCCAGCTCGGCGACAACCTCACCGTGCACACCGAGCTGCGCCTGGAGACCGACTTCACCGCCGCCAGGATCGGCGACTACGACGTGAGCTCGGTCACCCCCGAGGCCCCGATCGACGAGGAAGGCCTCGAGGTCGATCCCGAAGAGCCCGCGGGCGAAGCTCTGTAGCGCACGGCCTGCGCTCCACGCGCAGCTGCGGGCTCGCCTTCGGGCGGGCCCGCAGTCGTTCAGACGGCCGCCGCCTCCAGACGAGCCAGCTCCTGGGCACGCACCCCCAACAGGCTGACGTGCACGCCCGCGAGCCGCAGCTCCTGGGTGGCCTTGTTCGCCGCGTAGAGCATCGCGAGCAGCGCCCCACAGCCGAAGAGGAAGCCGATCAACAGCACCAGCATCACCGTGGTGCCGCTGCCGCCCGCGTCGCGGCCCGTCCGGTACGCGTAGATCAGCCCGCCCACGTTGCCGATCAGCGCCGCCGTCCCCCCGAGGATCGCCACCAGCAGGCCGGCTTCTTCGTTGACCGTGGCCACGAAGATGCCGGCGAACGCCACCGCGACGCCCGCGAGCGAGAGCAGGATGCACTGGTTGAGGCGCCGAAAGCTGCGCGCGATGGACGCGAGCCGCACGTAGTCGTGGGGCTCCAGGAGGATCTGCATGCGCGCTCCGCGTGCCCATCGTAGACCACGTGGCCAGCACGAGGAGCCGAGCCCCGGCCCGCGACGGTTAGCGTTCCGTGATGCTCCTGCTCCTCGCCTGCGCCCCCGATCCGGGTCCCGCCTACGCGGTGCCGGTCGGCGCCACCGCCGGCTGGTACGAGCCTCTGAGCACGCTCACGACCTTCCCCGATGACCTCCACACGGTGGACACCGACGACGGCCTGCAGGTCGCGTTCGCCGATCAGGCCGGCGACGACCTCCGAGCCCAGATCCCCAGCGACTTCACCCTCGTCGAAGCGCTGGAGGAGCTGGACGGTTGGAGCCTCGCCGCGGGGATCGTGCTGCGCTTCACAGCGCCTCTGGACCCCGACTCGCTCACCGACAGCACCGTGCGGCTCGTCGAGTTGGCCACCGGCAGCGAGCACGCGATCGAGCTCGAGCTCACCGACGACGACGCCACGCTCATCGCCACGCCGCTCTTCCCGCTGGCACCAGGAACGGCCTACGGGCTGGCCGTGGCGGGAGCCCTCGACGCCGAGGGGCGCGAGGTGTACCCCAGCCCCGACCTCCACGGCCTGCTGCGCGCCGACCCGTACCAGGATCCGCTGCTGCAGCGGCTCCACGGGCGCTACGCAGCCCTCACGGCGGCCACCGGCTGGGGAGCCGACGAGGTGGATGCAGCCACGGTGTTCACCACGCAGACACTCGACGGTGCGGACGCCCAGGTGCAGGCGGAGCTCGCCGACCACACCCCGTCCCTCGCCGCGCTCGGGTGCACCGACGAAGGCGACGTGGTGAGCTGCGAGGCGAGCCTCGAAGCCCTGGACTTCCTGGGCGACGACCACGTGCTCGCCGAACCCACCGCCCAGCAGACCTACACGCTGCCGGTCAGCATCTGGCTGCCGAGCGGCGCGGACGGCCCCGTCCCCGTGGTGATCTACGGGCACGGTCTGGGGGGCAAGCGCAGCGAAGGCAAGGGCGTGGCCCGGACCCTCGCGGCCGCGGGCCTGGGGGTTGCCAGCATCGACGCGCCCAGCCACCACGAACACCCGGCCGGCGCGCCGGACGAGGACTTCTTCTGGGTCTTCGACTTCTTCGGGATCGACGTCTACGAACAGAGCTTCGAGGTCCGGCGGCTGCGCGACGGCTGGCGGCGTGCGGCGTGGGACAAGCTCCAGCTCGCCGAGGCGTTGCGCAGCGAGCCCGACCTCGACGGCGACGGTGCGAGCGACGTGCTTCCGAGCCCGATGGGCTACGCGGGGCACAGCCTGGGCGGGATCATGGGGCCCCAGCTCCTCGCCCTCGACGAAGGCATCACAGCTGCGGAGCTGGCCACCCCCGGCGGGCGCGTCACCGAGATCGTGCACCGCGGCGAGATCTTCGCGCCCATGATCGCGCTGATGGCCCCCGAGGGCACCTCCCAGGGCGAGGTCGACCGCTTCTTCCCCATGCTGCAGGCCGCCGTCGAACGCGGCGACGCCGTGCACCACGTGGGCGCGGTCCTGAATGGCGAACGCGACCTGCTCCTCACCCAGGTGCTCGACGACGACATCATCCCCAACGCCTGCACGCGCGTGCTGGCACGGGCCGCGGGCGTCGAGCACGCCGATCCGATCCTCCAGGAGGTCGCAGGCCTCGACGAGGCGGGAGCGCTGCCGCTCGCAGCGAACCTCGACGGGCGCACAGGCTTGCTCTACCAGTTCGACGAGATGGTCGACGACGGCGTGCTCCAGGACGCCACCCACACCCACATCCACGGCTCGGACTCCGGCGTGGCCCAGTACCTCCACTTCTGGCAGACCTGGCTCGACACCGGGGTCGCCGAAGTGGTCGACCCGATGACGGAGGCGCCATGATCGCGCTCTTGATGGCCTGCCAGCACGGCACCGACACCGCGCTGGCCGAGCTCGCCCCCCGCGGCGACTGCAACCCCGTGATGGACAGCCACTGCCTGCTCCCCTTCCCGTCGAGCTTCTACCTGAGCGAGGACCCCGCCACCGGCACCGGCTACCGCATCGACTTCGCCGAGGGCAGCCTGCCGGTGAACGTCGACGGCGCCGGCATCGATCCGGCCCCCTACGCGCGGAAGGACGGCTTTCCCGTGATGGGGTCGCTCGTCGCCCTCTTCCCGGGCGCCTCCATCGAGGGCGTGATCGGCCACCAGGACCTCGGCGCCTACCTCGACGACGACGTGAAGACGGTCATCGTCAACGCCGACACCGGCGAGCGCGTGCCCCACTGGGTGGAGCTCGAGGCCCGGGCCGAGCAGGACGACCGCCGGGTGCTGCTGCTCCGACCCGCCGTGCCCTTCGACCACGCCACCCGCTACGTGGTCGGCCTCCGCGGGCTGGTCGACGGTGGCGGCGCGCCCATCGACACGCCCACGGGGTTCGCCGACCTGCAGGCGGGAAGCTCCGACGACGACGATCTGCTTCGGCAGCAGGACCACTACGACAGCGTCATCTTCCCCGTTCTCGACGACGCCGGCTTCGCGCGCGACGAGCTGCAGCTCGCCTGGGACTTCGTGACCGCGTCGGCCGAGCACGAGCTGGGCCCCGCCGTCTGGCTGCGCGACGACGCCCTGGAGCGGACCGGCGACGCACCGAGCTACCGCATCGAGAGCGTCGAGGACCGGGACTGCAGCGAAGGCGGCTGGGGGCGCGAGATCCTCGGCGAGCTGACCGTGCCCAGCTACCTCGAAGACCACGGCCCCGGCGGTCGCATGGTGTTCGACGGCGATCAGCCCGTCTACGTCGAGGACGTGGAGGTGGGCTTCGACATCCTCATCCCCTGCACGCTGCTCGAGGAGCCGCGCGCGGGCTGGCTCGTGCAGTACGGGCACGGGCTGCTCAACCACCAGGGTGAGATCGACACGAGCTGGCTGGCCGACACCGCCGAGGAGCTGCCCGGCATCGTGTTCGCGCTGGACTGGACCGGCATGTCGGCCACCGACTCCGGCGCCATCACGCTGATGATGATCGACGGCGGCAGCGACTTCGGCCAGATCCCCGAGCGCCTGATGCAGGCCTGGGCGGAGTTCGCGATCGGGGCCCGGATGATGCAGGGCCCCATGCTCCAGGACGACGCGCTGGCGGTGGACGGCACACCGGTGCTGAGCATGTCGAACGGGCTGGTCTTCTACGGCCTCAGCCAGGGCGCGGTGATCGGCGGCGGCTACACGGCCTACAGCCCCGACGTGAAGCGCGCTGTGCTGATGGTGCCCGGAGCGCCCTTCTCGCTGCTGTTGACCCGTGCGTCGGGCTTCGACGTGTTCCTCGACATGATGAAGGTGATGTACGAGGACTGGGCGGACATCAGCGTGCTCATCCACCTGTTCGAGGTGCTCTGGGCCACCGGAGAGACCGGCGGCTGGTCGCCCTTCCTCCAGACCGGTCTCTGGGACGGCACCCCCGGCAAGGAGGTGCTCATGCAGATCGCGATCGGCGACGGCTCGGTGAGCGAGCTCGGCGGCCACCTCGTCGCGCGGACCGTGGAGGCCACGCTGGTCGAGCCGGCGAATCGCAGCATCTGGGGCCTCGAGAGCGCGGCCACCCCCTTCACCGGCTCGGGGGTCATGGAGTTCGACTACGGCGAGGTCGCGCCCGTCGAGGCCGACCACAACGCCTACGGCGAGGGCTGGTCCGACCCGCACAACAACCCGCCCCGCAGCGAGCCCGGGCGCCAGCAGATCGTGCACTTCCTGCAGACCGGCGAGGTCGAGCACTTCTGCGACGGCCCCTGCGACCCGGAGTGACCACCTGGGTGGTCAGATTTCCAACCGGTTGGAAATCTGTCCACCTGACCAACGCTCAGTCGCAGGGCCCGTAGACCACCACCCGTTCGTAGGGCTCGTCGCTGAGGCCCCAGGGCGCGTAGGTCTCGAGGGGCGGCGTGCCCGCGATCAGGAAGGCGTGCAGGTTCGCGCGTCCATCGCGGGTGTGCACCCGCGGTCCAGCGCGCCGATCCGGCACCTCGTAGCTCCAGAGCTCCGCCAGGCAGGTGCCCGGGTCCGAGGTCTGCGGCCAGGGGTTCTGGGCGGTCGCGAAGATCGGCCCGGGCGCGCCGTCCTCCTCGAGCGGCTCCCACCCCGCCGCCTCCAGGGTGTGCTGCCAGCCCCAGTGCCCGGCGAAGCGTCCACCCTCCGGGAACGCCTCGATCACGGCCAGGGCTGCGTCGCGCTGGGCCTTCGCGAAGGCGCGATCGTCCAGGCTCAGCAACAGCCCGATCACCGCCTGCGCACCGATCACCACCCCGATCACCGCCCTCCGCGGCTTCAGCCTCAGGCCCGCCACGGCGACTGCGGGCAGGAACGGCAGCCAGTAGCGCGCTGCCGTGAAGCGCAGGGTGAGCAGGAAGAACAGCCCGCCGATCACCCACGCCGCCACGATCCGATCGTCGCGGGAGCGGGCCCGCACCTTGGAGAGGTCGGCGGCGCCCAGGGCGACGAAGGCCACCGTCAACAGGGCGCCCAGACCGCCGATGTCCGAGATCCAGACGGCGCCGAGGCCGATCAGGGCACCCAGGCCACCGGCCACCAGCGACCACCGGCTCCTCACCAGCGGAAACAGCCCCGCGCCCCCGAGCATGGCGAGCGCCGCCGCGAGCTTTCGGAACACGTCACGCGGCGTGTTGGCCACACCCTGGAAGCTGGTCATCGCGACGAAGTGCGACTCGCCGTAGGCCAGGAGGTCGTGGGCGGTGAGCGCCAGGAAGGGCACGAGCGCAAGCGCTCCCAGGGCCACGCCGCGGACGCCGCCTCGCAGCCCACCGGCGAGCATCAACAGGGGCACCAGGCAGAGGCCCGAGTAGCGGAACAGCGCGGCGCAGCCGGCCAGCAGGGCAAAGGCCCACGCGCGCCGTCCCCGAAGGAACCCGGCCACCCCGGCGACGGCGCAGGCGAACAAGGGCAGGTCGGGGGTGAGCGACTGTGCCGCCAGGACCACGAGCGGTGACGTGCACAGCACCAGCATCGTCACGCGCCCGGCGCCGACCAGCGTCTTGCCGAGCCACCAGGCCCCCCACAGCGCCACCACGAGCCAGGGCCACATGACCAGGTGCTGCACGACCACCCCGGCGTCGGCCACCGGAGCCAGCCACCAGCCGATGCCCGGTGGGTTGGACAGCACGTCGAAGGCGCGCTCTGTGGTGCCCTGCCAGTTGATGTCGATCGCGTGCGGTCGCCATGGATCCGCAGCCGCACCCCGCGCCAACGCGAGGAAGTTGGCGTCGTCCACGTGCACCGGCTTGTTGACGAAGGGCAGCACGAGCCCCATCACGAGCAGAGCGGCGACCGGTGCCCGTTGAGCCATGCGAGAGCCTATCGTCCGGCCGATGTTCCACGTGGAACATCGGATAGGGAAGCGCCGTGAACATGGACGTCGACATCGTGGTCGTGGGTGGCGGGCACGCCGGGGCGGAGGCCGCCGCCGCGGCCGCGCGGCTCGGGCGGCGGGTCGCGCTGGTCACCCTCTCGATGGCACAGATCGGCCGCCTGTCCTGCAACCCCGCCATCGGCGGACTCGCGAAGGGCTGCCTCGTCCGCGAGCTGGATGCCCTCGGCGGCTTGATGGCCCGGGTCGCCGACGCCACCACCGTGCAGTTCCGCCACCTCAACACCCGCAAGGGGCTGGCGGTCCGAGCGAGCCGCGCCCAGGTCGACACCGATCGCTACCCACCGGCGCTGCAGGCAGCCCTGGCAGCCCTCCCGGAGCTGGAGCTCGTGGAGGGCGAAGCCGCGGGACTCTTGCTCCACGAGGATCGCATCGCCGGGCTGGCGCTCACCGACGGGCGCCGGCTGCTCGCCCCGAAGGTCGTGCTCACCACGGGCACCTTCCTGTCGGGTCGGATGCATCGAGGGAGCCACACGCAGGCCGGCGGTCGCATCGGCGAGGGCGCGAGCTACGCTCTCTCCACGTCCTTGCGAGGCCTGGGCGTCGCCCTCGGGCGGCTGAAGACCGGCACCCCACCGCGCCTCGCCCGCGACTCCGTCGACTGGTCCGCCTGCGAGGAACAAGACGCGCTGACGGGCTTCCACTTCTCCTTCCAGCCGCCCGCGGTCCGGCTCCCGCAGATCCCCTGCCACATCACGTACACCACGGAAGCCACCCACGCGCTCATCCGCGAGCACCTCCACACCTCCGCGATGTTCAGCGGCGCGATCGAAGGCACGGGGCCACGCTACTGCCCCAGCATCGAAGACAAGGTGGTGCGCTTCGACCGCCCACGTCACCAGCTCTTTCTCGAGCCGGAAGGACTCGACTCCGACCGCGTGTACGTCAACGGCCTGTCCACGTCCCTCTCCGCCGAGGTGCAGGACGCGCTGCTGCCCACGATCCCCGGGCTCGCGCACGCGCGCATCGTGCAGCACGGCTACGCGGTCGAGTACGACCACGTCGACCCCACCCGCCTCGGGCACGACCTCCAACACGCCGCAGTGCCCGGGCTCTACTTCGCCGGCCAGGTCAACGGAACGAGCGGCTATGAAGAGGCTGCGGCCCAGGGCTTCGTGGCCGGTGTCAGCGCTGCGCTCGACCGGCCCTTCGTGCTCCGGCGCGACCAGGCCTACATCGGCGTCTTGATCGACGACCTCGTCACGCGCGGCATCGGCGGCGAGCCCTACCGCATGTTCAGCTCCCGGGCCGAACACCGGCTCGCGCTCCGGGAAGACAACGCCGACCGTCGCCTGGCCCCCACCGGGCGTGAGCTCGGGCTGGTGGACGACCTCGCCTGGTCGCGGTTCGAGCACAAGATGGACCAGATCGACGCAGCCCGGCGCGCGCTCGAACACACGCTCCGTCCAACCGATACGACCCGACGACGCCTCTCGGAGGCGGGCGTCGGCACGATGAACAAGCCCCTGTCCGCCGAAGAGCTGCTGCGGCGTCCTGGCGTGGACTACGCCACCCTCGCCACGGTCGTCGACCTGCCCGAGCTGGACCCGGAGGCTGCCGAACAGGTCGAGACCGACGTCAAGTACGCCGGCTACCTGGAGCGCGAGGCCCACCGCGCTCGGCGAACAGCGGCCCTGCACGCGGCCGCCCTGATCGACGTCGACTTCGGCCAGGTGCCCGGTCTCTCCACCGAGGTCCGGCAGAGGCTCCAAGCCCACCGGCCCGCCACCCTCGGTTCCGCGTCACGCTTGCCGGGCATCACGCCCGCCGCCATCACCGCGCTCTCGGCCTGGCTCGCCCGGGCGCACCCATGAAGCTCACGCCGGCCGAGACCACCCACCGGGACCTGCTGGAGCGCTGGCGGAAGGTGATGAACCTGGTGGGGCCGGGCCCGATCGACGAACACTTCGAGGACGCCGCTCGCGCCGTGAGCTGGACCTCTCTGAGCGGAGCCTGGGCGGACCTCGGCTCCGGAGCGGGCTTCCCGGGCATCGCCCTGGCCGCCCGTCATCCGGAGGCCCAGGTCACGCTGGTGGAGAGCCGCAGGAAGCGCGCCGCGTTCCTGGACGAGGTGGTCGCGCGCGCCGAGCTCGGCAACGCGAGGGTGCTCTGCGCCCGCTCGGAGATCCTGGATCCTGGCTCGTTGCAGGGAATCGTGTCCCGAGCCTACCGCCCGCCCGCCGCCTACCTCGAGCAGGCGCGCGACCTGGTGGTGTCCGGGGGGCAGGTGCTGCTGCTGGTTGCCCGTCAAGAGCCGATCCACGTCCCTGGCCTCGCGCTGTTCCACGTGGAACGCTACGCGCTCGGCGAGCGCCCTCGGGAGGTCCACGCGTACCGACGGAGCTGATGTTCCACGTGGAACGTCCAGAAAACTGGACGGTAGGTCTTGCCTCGTCAAGAGAAGCGCACTATCGTCCCTCCAGTCCCTCCCCGGGACACTCCCCCCGAGGAACATCTCCCCCGTTCCTCTCCCCCCACCCCGCAGCTCACAGGCATCCCCCCATGTCCCACGTGATCGCTGTCTCCAACCAGAAGGGCGGCGTCGGCAAGACGACCACGACGGTCAACGTCGCGGCCTGTCTTGCCGACGCCGGGCACCCCACCCTCCTCGTCGACCTCGACCCACAGGGCAACGCGTCCTCGGGTCTGGGCCTCCCGAAGGAAGAGCAGGACATGGGCATCGCCGATGTGCTGCTCGGCTTCCGGGAGCTTCGGAGTGTGCTGCGCCCGACCGCGCTGGACAACCTCCACCTCGCCCCGGCCACCCCCGCGCTCGTCGGGGTCGAGGTGGAGCTGACGTCCGCCGAAGGGCGCGAACGCCGCCTGGCCGAGGCCCTGCGCGAGGCCCAGCTCGACTACGACTTCATCCTGATGGACTGCCCGCCCTCGCTCGGCTTCCTCACGGTGAACGCCTTCGCCGCATCCGACGGCGTGCTCATCCCCGTCCAGGCCGAGTACTACGCCATGGAGGGGCTGGGCGACCTGCTCCGCACGATGGTCCAGGTCCAGCGTGGCCTGAACCCCAAGCTCCGCCGGGAAGGCATCGTGTTGACGATGCTCGACACGCGCAACAACCTCTGTCGGACCGTCGAAGAGCAGGTCCGCGGCGTGTTCAAGGGCGAGGTGTTCCAGGCCTCGATCCCGCGCAACGTGCGGCTCGGTGAGGCGCCGTCCCACGGCAAGCCCATCGTGGCCTACGACCCGGACTGCGCGGGCGCCAAGGCCTACCAGGCCCTCGCGACCGAGATCATCGCCCGCCATCCCCGCCCCAAGAGCCTGCAGGAAGCCTCATGAGCACCGCCACCAACGGCACGAACGGCAAGAGCCCCCTCGGACGCGGTCTGGCCGCTCTGATCCCCGACGACGTCTTCGCCCCCGTGGTCGTCGAGGAGCCCAGCGGACTGGCCACGGTGGCCCTCGATCGCATCACCCCGAACCCCGAGCAACCGCGCACGCGCTTCGACCCCGCCGCGCTGGAAGAGCTCGCCGCCAGCATCCGCGAGCACGGCGTGCTCACCCCGCTGCTCGTGCGGAAGAGCGGCGACGGCTACGTCCTCATCGCCGGGGAACGCCGCTACCGGGCCGCCGGCCTGGCCGGGCTCACCGACGTGCCCGTGGTCGTGCACGACACCACCGACGCCGCCATCACGCTCGAGCTCGCGCTGGTCGAGAACCTCCAGCGTGAAGACCTCGATCCCGTCGAGCTCGCGCGCGGCTTCCAGCGCCTGCAGGCGGACTACGGCTACACCCAGTCCGAGGTCGCGGAGCGGGTCGGCAAGGACCGCTCCTCGGTCGCCAACAGCCTGCGCCTGCTGAAGCTCCCGGCCTGGTGCCTCGACCTCGTGAGCGACGGACGGCTCAGCCAGGGCCACGCCAAGGCCCTGCTCGGCGTCGACGACAGCGAGGTGCTGCGGCGCATCGTCTCGAAGGTGCTCGCGGCCGGCCTCTCCGTGCGCGCCACCGAGCGCCTCGTCAAGCAGCGCGCCAACGTGAAGCGCACCGTGAAGGTCGCCCAGCGCCGCGGGGAGGTCGTCACCTACGCCAGCGAGCTGCTCACCCGATCGCTGGGCACGGGCGTGGCCGTGAAGCCGCGCAGCAAGGGCGGCGGCCGCATCGTGATCGACTACGGCGACGACGAGGAGCTCGATCGGCTGATCACGCGCCTCCGCGGCGACCGCTAAGCCCCCATGGCCCGCGACGAAGCGCCGCTGAACGCTCTGCTGGGGCGCGGCGCACACTACAGCGGCGAGCTCGCGTTCGAAGGCCGCGTTCGCCTCGACGGCCACTTCGAGGGCCGCATCTACACCGACGACCTGCTCGAGATCGGCGAGCCCGGGCGCCTGCAGGGCGAGGTGGATGCCGCCCGCGTGGTGGTGTCGGGAACGGTGGACGGAAAGCTGATCGTGCGCGACCGGCTCGTGATCGAGCGGACCGGGACCGTGCACGGAGAGGTGCAGGCCAAGGAGCTCGAGGTGCACCCGGGCGCCACGCTGCGCGCCACGATCACCGCGGGCTGAACGGTGGGCTGAAGCGCCGCGTGCGTGCGGTTCGGGGAGAAAGCGCCTTCCAGCCAAAGAATCGACCTGTTAGGGTCCAGGAATGCGCCCCTTCGTTCTGTTGGCAGCCTGTGGGCAGCCCGCTACCTCTGCCGTGGAGATCGAAGAGCCGGTTCTGACCGAACCGGTGGCCAAGAGCAAGGCCCCCGTCCCCGCACCCGAGCCAGCGCCGTACATGCGCCGCCCGCTCCACTGCTGCGGCGATCCCTTGCTGGAGCCGCTCGTCCAGGCCTACCTGGCCGTGGGCGAAGCCATGGCGGCAGAAGGCGACCTCAGCGCCCCAGTCGCCGCTTTGGTGGCCGAGTCCGCCGGCGTCATCGAGGTCACGAGCACCGCCGATCTGCTGGCGATCGATGCGGCGGTGGGCGCCCTCGCGGGCTGCGCGGACGACGCGTGCTTCGAGCCCTACGGGGCGCTCTCCGGGCTGCTGGCGAGCTACCTCGAAGGCAGCCACTCCGGCGATCTCGACCTCGCGGTGGCGTACTCCAGGCGGCACGACGCCGAATGGATCCAGGACGGTGTGCAGATCCGCTCGCCCTATGGCGACGACGTCGTGAGCTTCGCGTGGGGCTCGCGCGCCAGCGTGATCGCGGCCGACCAGGGCAGCGCCTCCGGCACCAAGCAGGTCGACGAGGAGCCCGGGCCCGCGCCGCTGGACAGCGCAACGGGCGCGGAGGGCTCGCGCGACCAGGTCGCCGCCTCGCAGCCGCCCGAATAGCAGGATGATGCTCGTCGGAATCGCCGGTGGCACCGCCTCCGGCAAGACCACCATCGCGCGCCACGTCGTCGGCGCCCTGGGTGCACGCGCCGCGCTCCTGAGCCACGACCGCTACTACCGCGACGTGCCCGAGCCGCGGGGCTTCAACTACGACCACCCCGATGCCCTCGACAGCGCCCGGCTCGTGCAGAACCTCGACGAGCTCCGTTCCCAGGGGCAGACCGAGCTCCCGGTGTACGACTTCGCGAGCCACCGCCGCCAGGATCGGACCGAACGCCTGCATGCGCCCGACGTGCTGGTGGTGGAGGGCATCCTCGTGCTGGCCGACCCGCAGCTGGCGGAGCGCTTCGACCTCCGGGTCTACGTGCACGCCCCGAGCGACCTTCGGCTGGCCAGGCGCTTGCGCCGGGACCTGGTCGAGCGAGGTCGGACCGCGGAGAGCGTGCTCGACCAGTACCTGGCGACCGTCCGTCCCATGCACGAGCGGTTCGTCGCCCCGTCGCGGCAGCGCGCCAGCCTCGTGCTCGACGGGGGAGGCCCCCTGCAGGCTGCTGTCGACAGCTTGCTGGAGGCGATCGGCTAGTTGACAGGCTCGTAAGTCACGAGCCCTTTCAACTACTGTCTCCTGCGGGGGCCGGCCCCCGCACCGCGCGCTGGGCGCGCTCCCCCCGGCCTTCGGCCGCCGCGCGCGGTGCGCGCGGGGGCGGTTCGTTCCTGACGAACCGCCCAGCTACCCGTCCTCGGCCGGCCGGGTGTAGCTCTTCGTCGGCTGCGTGGCGGCCTCCACCGTCAGGCCCATCTCCCACACCGCGAAGTCCCCGGAGTCGTCCTCGGCCACGATGCGCGTGGTGTAGACCGTGGTCTCGGTCACGTCCATCGAGCCCTTGTAGGACACCTTCCCCTGCGTGGAGATCGTGAAGCCCGGCGGCGCTTCCTCCACCCGCCACGTGAGCTCATCGTCGTCCGGATCCGTGCCCGCCAGCTGCAACCCGTCGATGCTGGTGACGTTCCGCGGGATCGTGATCGACGGGCTGGAGTTGACCACGGTGACCGGCTCGGCGGCCTTCTCGTAGCGGTTCACGCCGTCGGAGACCTCGGCCTTCAGCACCACCACGTCGCCCTTCTTGAAGTGGGTCGACGTGAGCTGGCGGCCGTTGCCGCCCACCTGCTCGTCGTTGACGTACCAGTACAGGTCCACGTCCACGAGGTCGCCGTCGGGGTCCTTGACCTCGACCTTCGCGTCGATCGTGGACTCGACCGTGGGCTGTTCGGGCTTGACCTCGAGCCGCTGGAACCTGGGCCGGCGGTTCGCCTCGCGGGGGGCCTCGACCTCCTCGGCGTCCGCGATCACCCCGGTGTCCAGGGGCGCCTTGGTGGGCGGCGGCGCCACGGGGGGCGGCGCGGGGTCCTCGCAGGACAGCATCAGGGCCAGCAGCATCGAACCTCCTGCCGGCCATGCTACCGCCGGAGTCAGGCCCGCGGCCCGAGCCCCGCTTCGATCGCCGCGTAGAGCGCGTCCTCGGCCGCCTCCTCCCGCGCCCAGCGCCGAAGGGTGCGGCGGTTGCGGAGGCGCACGGCGATCCAGCCACCGAAGAGCACGAAGCCCCCGCTGCCCCACCAGATCGCCGAGTCCACGCCGAAGGCCTGCGTCCAGTTGGCGCGGCTGAACTCGGCCTGGAACTGGGCGTCGACCTCGGCCACGGATCGCCCGAAGGCGGCGCGGAAGGCCCGCGGGAAGGGCTCGTCCCGGGCGAGCGACGCGATCAGCGCCTGCACCGACTCCACCCCGTGGTCGTGGGCCAACAGCTTGATGAACTCCACGCTCTCGGCGTAGGCGAGGTCCGCGCGCACGGGGTCCGCCGGGAAGCCGTCCGCGAGATCCGCGAGTGCGATGAGCGTGCCCGCGCGCTGCACGGTGCGGGTCTTGTCGGGGGTGGCCTCGCCGCTGAGCCACTGGGCCAGACCCTCCTGCAGCCAGCGCGGGGTGGGCTCCGGCGCAAAGGCCTGGCCGAGCAGCACGTGCACGATCTCGTGGTCGAGCACCTGGGTGAGCGGCTTGTGGGTCCCGGGACGGATCCGGGGGCTCTTCAGGAAGATCAGGCCGCGGGTGGGGTACGCGGTTCCATCGGCCCAGGACGGGGGATCCCCCGGCTGCAGCTCCCCGAAGCGGCGCTCGGAGTCCGAGAGGTAGATCGACATCCGTGGCCCGGTGGGCAACGCGAGCTCGCGGGCGATGCGCGGGATGCTCCGCTCGGCGTGCTCGCTGAGACGCTGCCCCACGCGCAGATCCTCCGACGGCACATGCACCAGCGCGTGCAGGCCCGAGTCGGTGATCCAGCCCTCGGGCACCGGGGGCCGCTCGACCGCCGCCACGGCGTTCAGGGAGCGCATCTCCTGCGCCTCCGCCACGCCCGGCCCGAGCCCGGCGAGCAGGGTGAAGAGCAGCAGGAGCAGGCGGGTTCCCATCATCGCGTCTCAGGATAGGCCCCACGGACGATGCGGAAAGTCCTCCTCCTCACTTTAGTTGCATTCTCGTGCAAGAAACCCCTCCCCCCCGAGCAGGCCTACGCGGTCGGCCAGGAACAGTCCGCGCTCGAGCGTCAGCAGGCCCTGGCCATGGAGGAGGGCAACGAGCAGGCCCTGCACAGCCTGCGCCTCGCGAGCATGGCGCACGCCCAGGGTGACACGGACCTCGCCGAGAAGGCGCTGAGGGTCGCCGTGGCGCAGATGCAGGACTTCACGGCCGAGGGCGAGTTCCGGGCGATGGTGGGGCGTGAGGCGAAGAAGGAGTGGAAGGGCGAGCCCTACGAGAAGCTCGGCGCCTTCCTCGACCTGGGGCTGCTGCTCCACCAGCGCGGCGACACCGACAACGCCCTGGCCATGTACAAGTCCGCGGTGATCTCCGACGCGGGCTCCACCGAGGAGCGCTACCGGAGCGACTTCGTGGCCGGCTACGTGCTGCAGGCGCTGGCCTACGCCACCGAGCGCGAGCAGGCGAACGCGCAGCAGGCCATGGGCCGCGGCATCGACGCGCTCTACGCCCGCGAGCTCACGGCCATGCTGTCCGATGCGCTGAGCGGGATCCCGGGAGAAGGCCACCACGACGACGTGCAGAACGCGCGGGTCCTGCTGCGCACCGGCCTCCCGGCCGGCCTCACCGTGGCGGCGCGCGACCCGGTCGAAGCGGTTCGTGCAGCGCGCAGCCAGGCCACCGACATCGCCAACGTGCACCGGAACCTGCCCCGCAAGGAGAGGCTGCCGGAGCTCCAGCGCTGGAGCGACAAGGACTTCGAGAAGGCGCTCCAGGCCATGGAGAGCCTGGCCGCGGGCTGGTCCGAGGCGGCCGCCGAGGTTCCGCCGGAGGTGCTCGACCGGCTGGCAGCCCGGGCCATCGATCTCGAGCGCGTCATCGAAGAGCCGCCCAGCGTGGTGCTCGTCGTCGAACGCGGCAAGGGCCCACGGAAGGTGCAGTCCGGCCAGTACGGGGAGCTCCTGCAGATCCGCACCAGCCGCACGCCGCAGGGGCCGCTGCCCATCGTGGTGGGCGGGGCTCCGGACCAGATCGACCCGCTCGACAGCTACAGCTACCAGGCCACCACCCGCGGCAGCCGAGCGGTCGACTCCTTCCTGCGCGGCAAGGCTGTCTACAAGGACACGAGCTTCGCCACCGCCTGGATCCTGGCCGAAGCGGGCGACATCGCCCACATGACCGACAACCAGAACCTGGCGCTCGCGCTCTACCTCGTGAGCGCCGGGGTGTTCGTCACCGGCGCGTTGACCACACCGGAAGCCGACATCCGCCAGTGGGGCCTGCTGCCCGATCAGCTCTACCTGGTGCCGCTCTGGCTGGAGCCGGGGGAGCACGAGGTCGGGCTGGCGGGTCGTAGCTACACGGTGGTGGCTCCCCCCTCGGGGCAGCTCGTGGCGCTCGTGCCCGCGCTGTCGCCCGGTGGGCCTTCCCGCATCGAGGCCCGCTGAGGGCGGGTATGTTCCAAGTCCTGGAGGAAACATGAGGATCGTCATCGTCCTCGCCGCCCTGTTCGTCGCGGGCTGCGGGGTCAAGACCAAGAAGACGACCTACGTCGACCCCGACGCGTACGGCGCGGTCGAGGGCACCGGCATGGAGTCGCGCGACATCCGCGCGGTCGCCCAGGAGATGAGTCGCGAGCTGGTCGGCGCGCCCGTGATCACGGCCTTCGAGGGGGCGCCGCGCATCGCGGTGGAGCCGGTGAACAACCGCAGCCGCTTCCTGATCGACCAGGACATCTTCACCACGCTGATCACCGATCTGCTGGTGCAGAACGCGGCGGGCAAGCTCGCGGTGCTGAACCGGGAGATCACCCAGCAGATCCTCGCCGAGCGGGAGCTGAAGCGCTCCGGCCAGGCCGACGCGGCGAAGCTCACCTCGATCGCGGGCGCGGACTACTTCCTCACGGGCGAGGTCCGCAGCCTGTCGAGCTCCGATGGGCAGACCCAGGCCGACTACGTGGTGATCCGCTTCCAGCTCACCGACGCCGAGACCGGCATCGTGGGGTGGTCCAACAGCTACGAGATGAAGAAGGAGGGCTCGTGGGGCGTCATGTACCAGTGATCTGGCTCGTCGCCGCGCTCCTCACCGGCTGCGCGTGGCAGGGACCCGCACCCCTCCAGACCTACCCGGACATGGAGGCTTCCGACGCGGTGCTCGCGGTCGACAAGGCCGCCTGGAAGCTGGTCGCCCTGCGCCACATCCAGACCGACCGCGAAGGCGACGGCCGGCTGCGGGTCACGATCGAGCTCGAGAACCTCTCCGAGAAGGACCTCCCGGTGCAGATCAAGACCGTCTTCCGCAGCGCCGAGGGTCGGCTCACCGGCGACGAGTCGAGCTGGCAGATGGTCGTGCTCAACGGCGGCGCCACCGAGCGCTACGACATGGTCAGCATGAACGAGCAGGCGGGGCAGTTCGAGGTGCAGGTCAAGACGCCGTAGCACCGGCTACCGAACCGCTAGTACCGAGCAAGCTCGAGGCGAAAGTGCATCGAGTAGCCGGTGGCCGCCCCTCCCAAGCCACCGAACGAAAAGACCATCGGCACGCCCCATCCCGGATCTCTCAGATCGTCGGCACGGCCCAAGCGCACGCTGTCCACGATGATCTCCCCTTCGACCACGAAGAGGTCGAGACGCGGCGCCTTCTGGTAGCCCAAGGTGAGGTGCACCCAGCCGCCGGATGTCGCCACGCCCGCACGACCACCCCACATGGGCGCGCCCACCTCCGGCACTCTGTCCACCGCCGGCCCGACATACAGGTAGTCACCGTGCAGCGCCAGGACGCCGCCGAGGGAGGCGCCCACATACTCGATCTCCCTGCCACCGTCGTAGGCAGCGAACCCGGTGAAGGGCGACCCGCGGGCCAGTAGACCCAACTCCCGATCGCCGATCCAGTCGACGACGTCGCCCGGCCAATCAGGCCATCCGAGACGTCGGCGCTTCCGACGCTTCTTCTTCTTCTTGGGAACGGAGGCGGGCGGAGCCACGAAGCCCGGCCCCTCGAGCGCAGACGGCACATCGGGGGGCGGAACGCCATTCGTCAACTCCGTCATGGAGACCACGAGCGGTGACACCTCCCGCTCCGCAGCTCCGAGAACCCAGCCGGACAGGCTCGCGTCCACGCGGGAACCGGCTGGCCAGAACTCCACGAGCACCACGCTCGCCATGCCAGCCGCATGCGCGCCGTCGCGCCGGGCTCGCGCATCCTCGGCGTCGATCAGGACCGCCTCATAAGGCGCAACGCGCGACCCACTTGGGAGAGCATCCTCCAACGCGTCGATCGTCACGGCGGGATCGAACCAAGGGGGAAGCCCACCGTAGGTCTTCACAACCACGAGGGCCGGCCCTGCGTCGAGCCCGAGAGCTCGAAGACCGTCGCGTAGCGCATCCACGTTGGACGGGGCGTCCTGCGCAAACGCAAGGGGCAGCAGCGTTGGGACGACGAACACGGTGTACCCTCGCGGTCGCACGATGATCACGCCTGGCACGAGACTCGGCAACTACATCGTCGACGCCCCCATTGCGGGCGGCGGCATGGGTGTGGTCTACAAGGGGCACCACGCCCTGCTCGGCCAGACGGTGGCCATCAAGGTGTTGCTTCCAAACCTCGCGATGAAGAAACGGGTCCGACGCCGGTTCGCGCAAGAGGCCTGGGTGCAATCGCAGCTGGCGAGCCCAGGCATCGTGGCGGTGCGGGACTTCGTGGAGCAAGGCGACGTGCTCGCCATCGTCATGGAGTTCGTGGTCGGTCCTTCGTTGGAGCATGTGCTCGAGATCGAGCAACCCGGGCCTTGGCCGGTGAAACAGGCCATGGGCGTGTTCGGGCAGGTGCTCAGTGCCGTGGCCTACGCCCACCGCAGGCGCGTGGTGCACCGGGACCTGAAGCCCGCCAACGTGCTGCTCCATCGACCCGAGGGCGCACCGTGGCCGGGCATCGTGAAGGTCACCGACTTCGGACTCGCCAAGCTGCTCGAAGACGAGTCTGGCATGACCGTGGCCGGCTCACGCATGGGAACCGTGCCGTACATGGCTGCGGAACAATTCGCCGGCAAACCCGACATCGGTCCTCAAGCCGACGTGCATGCGCTCGGCATGATCCTCTGGCGCATGCTGACAGGCCGGCTGCCGCTCCACCCAGACGACATGATGGCGGCGGTGGAGCTCTATTCGGGACGCCAGCCCATTCCGCGGCCCAGCACACTCGACATCCCGATCGACGGACAGATCGAGTCGACGCTTGCCGCCGCACTGTCCAGCGCTCCGGAGAGACGTCCAGCGTCCGCAAACGAACTGGCGACGGGACTGGGCGTCACAATCGCCACCCGAACCGGAGGCTCCCAGCCCTCCGCGGCGCCGCACGAGACCGCGCCGCCGGTCCCGGACATCGCTGAGCACGGCCCACGCCCGCAAGAGGTGCGCGAGCTGCATGACGAGGGGCCGGACCCGCTCGTCGACACCACCGAGATCACGGACAGACCACCAGGCCGTCAGTCCACGGCCCGACTTGCGCTCGGTCTCGGCACCCTCCTGGCCCTCGGCCTCGCCGTGATGATCCTGAACGGAGACCGCAAGGCGGCCGCTGAAGAGGCCCGTCTCGCTGCGGAGCGTGCCGACCAGGTCGCCGCCGTGGCGCAGCTCCTCGAACACTTCAAGACCGACCACGCCGCCAACTCCGACGACGGAACGATCGCCTCGGCCGTGACGATGGCCACGGCCATCGGCGACACAACGCCTCACAGCGAAGCCTTGGGCTGGCTCCAGCTCGCCACGGTCTGGTCGCACAAGTGGCACTACACAGGCGCCACCTTTGACGAGATCGCTTTCCGAGCTGACGATGCCCTCACCAACAACGTCGACCTCCAGCAGTCCAGCGGTCCCGGGCAGCTCGCGCGCGCCCTGTTGCTGAGCAATGCCTGCACCATCCTAGGCCCGTACACCTCACGAGGAGAGCCCCTGTGTGAACAGGCGATCGAGCACTACCAGGGCTTCTTCAAGAAGGAGACAGAGGGTTGGCTGGCCTTCGAGGGGGTATGGACCTACGCCATGTTCCTGAACCGACTGGCGGTCCATGCCTGGAAAGACGGGGACACCGCCAACGCCCGTGACTTCTGGCAGGTCACCCTGGCAACGTGCAACGAGTCGATGAAAGACCTGGCGGTGTCGCCGGTGAACGACAACGAGCTGCTACAGGAGTGCATGGTCGCCGCAGGAGGGCTCCGCGACCACGAAGCGTACGTCGGCTTCGCGCGACGTATCTGGAAGGACGACCTGCAAGACAAGAACGCTCTGCGGAGCTCCAGCGTCACGCGGATCTTCCGGAGCGCGGCGCCCGACTGCGTCGACGTCAAGATGGTCAGGAACCAGCCGAGCTCCAGCCGCAACGCAACGCTCCGCCACTGCACAGCGCTCGGCTACATCGCCCTCGGCTGCGAACACGCTGCGTCCGTGGAGATGGCCTACGGCAGCACGACCTACAACTACGACTGGAACAGGCTCGAAGCCGCCTGGACTCCCAGCAGCCGCGGCTGCTATCTGGACTGAGCGAGCAGAGCCCTCACGTCGCTGACCGGCACCGCCAGGTTCACGTTCTGCACGCTCACCCCGAAGGCCGTGCCATCGATGGTCCCGACCGCCACGCCGATGACCTCGCCGCTCATGTTGAACACGGGACCGCCCGAGTTTCCCTGGCTGATGGGAACCGACATCTGGATCAGCTCGCGACCCTGGATGTCGCGGCGCGCACTCACGACTCCGTCGGTGATGGTGTGCTCGAGACCGATCGGGTTTCCGATGGCCACGACCTGCTCGCCGATCTGGATGGCGTCCGAGTCCCCCAACCGCACGGGTGTGGCACGGCCCGACAACTGGGCCCTGAGCACAGCGAGGTCGTGGAAGCTGTCGGTGGCCACCACCTCGGCCCGCACCTCGGCCCCACCAAGCATGCGCACGATCACCCGCCCTCCGTCCGCAATCACGTGCTGGTTGGTCACCAGCAGTCCGCTCGAATCGACGAAGAACCCGGAACCGAGCGCGGCCCCCATGCCCGCACCGACCTCCACCACCACCACGCTGGCGGCGTAGCGCTCGAAGATCTCGGCCGGCGTGCCGGCTGGTGCCGACGTGCTCCTGGCGCTCGCAGCGGTCGAAGCGGTCACCTCCGGCGCACTCGCGCGCCAGACCAGCCCGGCAAAGGACGCGAGCACGGCAGCCGCGATCAGCCACGGAGCGCGCGAAGCGCCGGCCACACGCGGCCGGTGAGGGGCTGGACGCTCCTGGGGAAACAAGGTGACGGGGTGGCTCCCCAGCGTCACCCGCCTGCCGCGGTCGACCACGGCGGTCGACACGCGGCGACCGTCCACGAACAGTCCGCTCCCACTCTGGAGATCGCGCACCTCGGCGCGCCCGTCCGGCAGCAAGCGAAACTCCGCGTGCCGACGGGAGACGCCCGTCACCTGGGACGCCACCACGATGTCGCAGCTCGGATCCCGACCGATGACCAGCCAACGCCCCCCCGCCCCCGCGGAAGACGATGCATCGTAGGGCCGCAGGGTCTCCAGATCGAACACGAAACTGCCCAGTGTCACCCGCTCGTGGTACCCGATCTCGGCTGACGGAACACGCCGACCATCGACGTGCAGGCCATTGGCGGTACCGGCGTCTTCGATGCGGAAACGGCCCCCACCGAGCACATGCACCCGCGCGTGAACCCGCGACACACTCGTGGCATCGGGCGGCAACACGATGTCGCATTGAGGGTCCCGGCCGACGGTGAGCGTTCGACCCCTCGCCATGCGGCCTCCGAGCGTCGAAGCTACCACGAGGGGCACGGTAGACTCGGCCCATGGCCAGCCGCAAGACCCGCCTCCGAACCCGGATCCTGGCCGCCGGCTTGGCGCTGTCGTGCGCAGGTTGCATCGTGCTCACGAGCCAGGACCGACGTGTGCCGGCTGACACGAGCGGCGACAGCGGCACGTCTTCCACCACCACCTCCACCGACGCGCGCGACCTGGACGGCGACGGCTTCGACGAAGCCCACGACTGCGACGACACCGACCCGGACATCCATCCGGACGCCGACGAGTGGTGCAACGACGGCGTGGACAGCGACTGTTCAGGCGATGAAGACGACGATGCGGTCGATGCCACCGCCTGGTACCCGGACGAAGACGAGGACACGTGGGGCAGCGACTCCGCCACCGCCACCTACGCCTGCTCGGAACCCGCGGGCTGGGTGCAGACCCACGAGGATTGCGACGACAACGACAGCAGCATCCACCCCGAGCAGCCAGACGCCTGCGACGACGTCGACAACGACTGCGACAACGCCACGGACGAGGATGCGGACTTCGAGACGCTCTACGCCGACGAGGACGGCGACGGCTACGGCGACGAAGACGTCACCATGGCGTCCTGCGCGGGCAGCGAGGACGGCTGGTCCTTCGCGTCCGGGGACTGCGACGACGAGGACGAGGACCGCTCGCCCGCGGAGCCCGAGGTCTGTGACAAGGCGGATCAGGACTGCGACGGCGACGCCGACGAGGGGGTGCTGTCGACCTACTACCTGGACGAAGACGGCGATGGCTACGGAACGTCCTCGACGACCACGGAGGGCTGTTCGCTACCCACCGGCTACGCCGAAGCATCGGGCGACTGCAACGACGACAACGAGTGCGTTCGACCAGGCGTCATCGAGTACTGCAGCAACGGCGTCGACGACAACTGCAACGGCGCGACAGACGGCTTCCCCTGCTGTTCGGGCGGGGATGGCTGCATCTGTGGGTACACGGCCACCGCATGGTGACGAGCGCGCTCCTCGTCGTCAGCGGGCTCGCGCGCGGGGCGGAGCCGAAGGCCGCCGTCGCCCGAGAAGTGGCAGCGCTCACATGTGGGTACGCGGCCACCGAACTCCAGCGTGGCGAGCCTCTGGTTGCGATGGTGCGAAGCTACGGCCTGCTGCCCGCGTGGTTCGACCTGGAGTCCTTCGAAGCCGAGCTCATCGCGTGTCTCCCTGAGCGCAGCATGCGGGCGGAACCCGGCACACCGCTCATCGACGTCGACGACCTCGGGCAGTCCGCAGCGCTGCTCCAAGGCCTGGGCTTCGGCGGCGTGCTGAGCGTCGAGCTCCACCCTGCCGGCGAGCGGCTTGATGTCGGGATCGCGCACAGGAGACCAGAGGTTGCCACCTTGACGTCGCCGGAGATGCACTTCTTCGAGGAGCCCGAGCCCGAGCCCGAGCCCGAGCCGGTCGCCGAGGCCTCGACGGAGACGCCTCTCCCTGACCGGCGGACCGAGAAGCAGGCCGCAGAGCGAGAGCGCGCCAGCAAGCCACGTTGGGGCCACACGCTGGCTCGTCGACCAACCACCTGGCTCAGCACTGGGAGGCTCCCGGGCGCTTGGGACGCCGGCTCGACGGGGGACGCCTACGTTGGGGCGAGCTACCTGAGCTACGACCGTGTGAACCATGGTCAGCTCCAAGGCAGGTACCAGGGCGAACGCGGACTGGGCGTCGGCACAGACCTGAGCATCGGCGCGTCCACCGACCGGCCGGGAGGCCGCCAAGACTCCACGAGCAGGAACTGGTCCACCTATGGATGGTGGAGCCTTCGCTGGGGTGCGGTGCGCCTCGTGCCGTTCGTCGCGTTGCGGGCATGGCGGTGGCCGGACAACAACAACGCAACGGCTGAGCTCGGGCCGGGGCTCGGCACGGCCCTCGCCGTCAACCGCACCCTCACCGTCGAGGCGAGCGGATATCCCAGCCTGGTCAAGACGGACTTCCACTCCTCGCTCGCACCCCAAGCCTGGACGGCCCTTCGCCTGCTGTCCCCGCGGTACGAGGCGGCCATTCGCTTTCAACCCGAGAGATCCTGGGTGCGCGCAAGCCTGATCGAGGAGCAGCTCACCCTGAGCGCCGGCCGGGTCTCACGTGGGGGCTGGGCCGTCTCGGCCGAGGCCGCAGTCGGCTACACGTTTCCAGGTGATGCGGGCGTGGCGCTCCACCTCGGACGCCAGCCGAGACGGAAACGATGACCACCTTGCACCTGCTCCCCTGGCTCTTGCCCACGGCCGTGGCGGCCGACACCGCCACCTCGGCCGCCGCCGCGCGGCAGGCCTGCGAGGCTGCCAGCACGCTGCTACCAGGGCGAGCCCCCGTGGCTGTCGTGGTGCGCACCTACGGCAGCCTGGCCACCTGGTTCTCCGAGAGCGCCTTCGACCGCGTCTTGTTGGGGTGCCTGCCCGACGAGTCGCGCCTCGCGGCACCTGGAACACCGATCACCGACACCGCAGACGTGAGCCAGGCGGACTCGCTGCTCATCGGCCTGGGCTACGGCGGCGTGGTCCAGGTCGAGCTCCACCCTGCTGGCGAGCGGGTCGACGCCGGGGTGTCCACCCGAAGGCCCGCGCAGGACTTCGGCGACCCCATCATGTTGTTCTTCGAGGCCCCGCGGACAGCACCAGCGGCGCCAGCAGCCCGGGTCCCAGCAGCGCCAAGAGCCACGCCGACACCGGCAACCCCCCCCGCGCGCGAGCCCACGACCACGGCATCGCGCCGCAAGATTCCCTGGACCTACGGCAAGTGGCCTGGCACCGGGCGACTCCCCGACGCCAGCTCCGCCCACCAGCGCCTCTCGATCGTCGGCCTGCACTACCTGCTCTACGACGACTACAGCCACGGCGAGCTGGAGGCGAGGGTCGCGCTGGGCCGAACCGCCTCGATCACTGTCGACGCTGGCGTCGCCGAGACGCGTCACTACGACGTCGTCTCCGACGAGAGCTCCTCCGGCGCCCTGGGCGCTTCGGCCTCGTGGGCGCTCGAGGCGAGCGACGCCCTGGTCATCGCGCCCTACGCCAGCGTTCGGCGATGGGGCTACACAGAGTTCGAAGAGTCGGCGGGCGAGCTGGGTCTGGGCAGCGCAGCCTCGCTCACCGTCAGCGCCATCGGCTCCCACGCCACCGCGTTGGTGTTCGAGCTCAGCGGCTACTTCCCCATCGGCCTCGGTGCTTCCGATTCGCTGGCACCTGCGGGGGTCGACGCTGGCCGTTGGCTCTCACCACGCCTGGAGACCGGCCTGCGTCTGCACCAGAAGGAACACATCTTGCGGGTCGGGTCGGCCGACAAGCACCTGTTGGCCAGCTACGATCTGGTGATCCGGGAGGGCTGGACCTTCGGCGGCGAGGCGGGGGTCGGGCTGCCATCCGGCTGGGGCTTTGGGCTACGATTGGGCTTCCTGCCCGGTCAGTCCTAGGAGGCGGCACTGCAATCCACCCGCCTTGGCGTCCTGCTGCTCGCATCCACAGCCTGGGCGGCCGCGCCTGCGGCCTGCGCGGACGAGCCCGATCTGGCGCACACCTCGGAGATGGCCGTCGACGTCGCCAACGCCGGCGCACAGTACTTCTACTCCCACGACGCGGCGCTCGTCCTGATCCGGTCCTACGGCGCCACCGCGCCCTGGTTCGACCTCGACGCGTTCCAGGCGAGCCTGGCCGAGCGGCTGCCAGCGGAGTCCAAGATCATCCCCTACGACGCGCGCTTCATCGACAGCGAGACCGCCGACATGCGCCGGGACATGGTCACGGCCCTGGGCTTCGCCGGCATCATCCACGTCGAGCTGCACCCCGCGCAGGACCGGGTCGACGCCAGCGTCTCCACGTGGCTCATCGGCGAAGACGGCTTCACAGCACCCGAGATGCTGTTCTTCGATGCGCCACCGCCCCCCCCGGAACCCGAGCCCGAGCCCGAGTGGGCAGGCTGGACCGCCCCCTCGGCCTACCCCGAGGTGCCGGTGGTGCCCAGTCCGCTCCCCCCTGCGCCAGCGCAGCCGGAGCGCTCGAGCACGTCCCTCGGTCTCTTGGGTGGTGGCGTCGCATCGGCCCTCCTGGGAGGCGCTGGCATCGCATACGGTGCTGTGACCTACGCCAGCTACACCAGCGCTCCGGCCACCGCAGACCCCGACGACATGGACCGCCTCTACGCCACGAACCGCGTGTCGGCCATCGGGGGCTACGCGCTCGTGGGGACGGGTGGCGTGCTGATCCTGTCGAGCGTGGCCACGCGCAAGCGCTAGCTCACCGGCGGATCACGGGGCCGCTGTGTCGGCCGTGTCGCCACCGGAAGACGCGGAGTAGTAGGCAACGAAGTCGACGAGATCCGAGAAGGTGAAGCAGCCGTCTTGGTCGAAGTCGTACTCCGTCATGCTCGTCTCGAACTCCGTGTCGCACACGCCGTAGTAGCTGTCGAACGCCGCGGTCAACAAGGTCCAGTCCAGCTCATCCACCACACCGTCGTGGTTCAGGTCGCCCATGCAGTCCAGCGTCTCCTGGCAGCTCGACGCAGCGCAGTCATAGGTGCCGTCGCAGTCGTTGTCGGCGTCGTCGGCGCACGACTCGGTCGCGTCGACGTGAACCGCCACGTCGGCGTCGTCGCAGTCCGACCCACCGTAGGCCTCGTCGTCGTAGCCATCGAGGTCGGCGTCGTAGTCGCTCGCGCCGTCGCAGTCCTGGTCGGTGCCGTCGTACCAGATCTCCGTGGCGCCTGGATGGACGTCGGACGACGAGTCATCGCAGTCGGTCCCGTCGGTCGTCGGCCACTCCTCGGTGGGATCGCAGAGCGAGATCGAGACCCCGTAGCCCTCGCCATAGCCGTCGCCATCGTCATCGCGGTAGTAGGCGGTCAGGGTGCCAGCGGACGCATCGGCCAGGTCGTCGTTCTCGGACAGGCCGTCGCAGTCCTCGTCGACGTCGGCGTCATCGCACACCTCCAGCGCTCCCGGGTAGACACTCGCGTCGCCATCGTCACAGTCGTCTGCTGAGGCAACGAGCGACTCGGTCCCGGCCGAGCACGACGGGGCGCCGGGATCGTCCGCGTCACCGTGCCCATCGCCATCTGCGTCGGCGTACCACAGCGTCATGCTCGCGGTCGACGTGCTGTCGTCGGCGTCATCGACGTAGCCGTCGCAGTCCTCATCCAGGTCCGCGTCGTCGCAGACCTCGTCGGCCCCCGGGTGACGGCCGCCGTCATCGTCCGCGCAGTCCCCGTCGACCGCCACGTACCCCTCCGGCGCATCGCACTGCTCCACGGTGTCCCCGTCGGTGCCGTAGCCGTCCCCGTCGGCGTCGAGGTACCACCAGCTCATGCCCTGGGTGTCGCCGCTCGTCTCGTCCACGACCCCGTCGCAGTCTTCGTCCACGTCGGTCCCGTCGCACTGTTCGAGAGCATCCGGATGGACGGCAGCGTTCCCATCGTCACAGTCTCCGGGCGACTCCACCCAGCCCTCGGGCTGATCGCACCGGGTCGCGGTCACCGAGGTGTTGCCGGAGCCGTCGCCGTCGGCATCGCGGTACCACGTCGACATCCCGACGGCCCCTTCGCGATCGGCGTCATCGGCTGCGCCGTCACAGTCCTCGTCGATGTCGTCCGCGTCGCAACTCTCGGTGACGCCCGGGTGGACGGAGGGGTCGTCGTCGTCGCAGTCCAGGTGGTTGTCGACGTGGCCACTCGGTCGGTCGCAGGCTTCCATGCCGACGGCCTCGTTCCCGTAGCCGTCGCTGTCGTTGTCCGGCCACCAGGTGTCCGCTGCGCCGATCTCTGCGTCGGTGTCGTCACAGTCCGTTCCGCCGACTTCGAGGCTGTCCAAGCCATCCTCGTCGACGTCGAACACCGGTCGGTCGGCCGGCGTCAGCACGAAGCAGCCGAGGGCGGTCAGCAACGACACGTCAGCCTCGCCGCAGCAGGCCCGCCAGGCTGATCTTCACCGACTGGCCGAGCTGCACGGGTTCGTCCGGCGAGATGGTCACAGGCACGTTCGGCTTGAGCCGCTGGCCGCGCAGGTAGGTCCCATTGCTGGAGCCCATGTCCATCACGGTGATGCGACCGCCGGTGCTCGAGAACTGCACGTGCTGGCGTGACACACCGTCGCCCGACACGCGGAACTGGCCCTCGCGGCCGACGATCCATGAGCCCGTCGGCAGGCTCCCAGGTCCAGGGAGCGCGGGCTGACCTGCAAACCCACCCTGGAGCTGGTGGCCCGACACGTTGCCCATCGGCACAGGCGCGGTCTGAGGCAGTGCACCGCCGTGTGCCATGCCTCCGAAGCGTGCTTGGTAGAACAACGACAGGGGGCTGTCGTGCCCAGACGCCGACATCGCGATCTGCAGCGTGCGTTCGGTGTCGTAGCGCTGCATCAGGAAGCGCTGGATCTCGTCGGGATGCACGGCGTGCCCGGTCTGGCGCTGGATCTGCGCGCCGATCTGGAGCGCCATCTGCATGAACACCGCGCCGCGCGCGACCTGGGACTCCTGTTCGGCGATCCGTCCGCGTCCTCGGAACTGCTCGAGGCGTTCCGACTCGGCCGCCTGGCCCATGGCAGCAGAGTCGGTGTCCACATCGGTGAGGAACACCTCCTGCACATCGAGGCCCCACCGGGCACAGGTCTTGCGGAGCCCCTGCAGGATCTGCGCGTTCAGCGCGCCGGCCGCCGCGCCGCCGAAGACCACGTCGTCGATGGTCAGGGTCTGAACGGTCGTGCGGATCGTGTTCTGCACCAGGTCACGGAGGGCGGAGTTGGCTTCCTCCGTGGCCCCCTCCTGCCCAAACGGGCGGTAGGTGCCTTCCCCCTGGTTGGCGAGCGCCACCACGTTGCCTACCGACACCCTCAAGGTCGTCTTGAACGAGATGCGCACGCGATCACCGGTGAAGTAGGTCGCGCTCGGCACGTCGACCTGGCGCTCGCGGACGAACAAGGTGATGAGTCGCTGCAAGCCCGCTGCCACCCAGGTCACGCCCTCGGAGCGCACCTGGTTGGTCCGCCGCCCGCCCGTGATGACCACGGCCTGCGCGCCGATCGGCACCGTACGGATGCCTGCCAGGAAATAGAGCAGAGCCACCACCGCGACGGCGACGAAGGCGATGTCCTGTTCGCTCATGGGTGACCTTCCTGGTCGGTTGGACATTGCACCATGGGGAGCCAGGCCTCGTACACGAAAGGCTTGGAACGATCGGCTTCATGGCAGGACAGGCAGATCTCGGCGGGCGGTACGAGCGCGGGCGGTGGCGTGTCCCCGCCGGAGTACACATGGTGGAGGCCGGCCCCGTGGCAGACCTCGCACTGTACGTCCTGCAGCACGCCCACCGACGCGGCGCGCAGGAAGCCGCCGGCCTTGCCGTAGCCGGTGCTGTGGCAGCCCACGCAGTCGAGGTTGGTGTGGCTTCCGTCGAACTGCAGATCGGCCCACGCCCGGGCGTGCTTCGTGAGCTCCCAGCGCTCGACCTGGGCAGGGTGGCAGCCGACGCAGGCGGCGACCCCGGTGTAGGTCTGCCCCTCCCACTCCTCCCAGACCTCGCCGTCGTCGGCCTGGACAGCTGCGTTCTCCGTGTGCTTGATCAGCTCCGCGATCGCGGGCACGTCTTCCGTCTCTCGCGGGATGCGTACGAACGAGAGCTCGTAGGCGCGGTCGCCGCTGGCGAGCTCGTAGCGGCGGGTGAAGCCGTCGTCGTCGACGAGGTCGGCCGCGGGCTCCGCGTCGGTCTCGGCACGCCACATGCGGACGAAGCCGTACTCCTTGCCCTTTGGCGTGGGCCGAACCACGGGGGTCGGGCCCACCCATGTCAGGAGCGGCTCCGACAAGGTGGCATCGGGCGACGACGAGACGATCAGCCAGGGCTGCGCATCGGCGGGCAGCGCCTCGACGATGGCTGCGTCGTCCAGCCCGGTGAGCACGACGAGCGGTGGGCCGGCCGGACCACCTTGCCAGGAGCCTTCGAGGCCTTCCAGAGTCAGGCGAGCGACCGCAATCGGTGATTCGCCCGCCGGCACAGGATCGTCGGGCCACGCATCCCAGCGCTCCACTTCGGCGGCACCCCGCAGGTCCGCAGAGGCTCGGTCGAGGTCACGGTCGGAGAGCGCGACCCGGTCGTAGCCCATGGCCTCCATCATCTGGAGCACGCCGGTGGCCTTCGCCTCCCGGGGACCTCGGTTGGCACTGGTGATCGGCTCGTCCGGAAACAGCGCGTCGCCAGCATCCAGGAGCGCGAAGTCGCCCACCTCCACATGGAGCGCCTCGAGCAGAGTGGCGCGCTTGGCGAGCCCGCCGTAGACCGCACCCGGGCAGCCACACGGGCGCAACTCGCCCCGGTTCGACGCGGTGAAGACGACCTGCACCGTCCACCCCGCGAAAGCGGCCTCCAGCAGGAGGCCCAGGATCACGTGCCGGCCGGCCGGAAGATGTAGACGGTCACGGACTGGTTCAGCGTCTGCTGGCCGAAGTCGGAGTACTTGTCGGTGATCTGGTACTTCGCCGCGAGCCCCGGCCGATAGCTTGGCTGGCCCTGCCCGATCCATCGGTAGTGGATCCGGTCCTCAGGGATGCCACGTCCGAGAAGCTCCTGCCTGATGGCGTCCGAGCGGGTACCCGACAGGCGGAAGTTGGCCTCGTCGTCGCCGACGGAGCTGGCACGGCCCTCCAGCAGCACGTGGTCCGTGGGAATGCCCTTGAGCGTCTGAACCACCTGCTGCATCACGCGCTCGTTGTCGTGCGTCCGGCCGTTCGACGCCGAGTCTCCCTTGGTGATGGGCATGTACGAGCCCACTCCGGTGTCGAACAGGAAGATGCCGCGGAAGCGAGTGGCCGCTGAGTCGATGTAGCAGTTGACCGCGTCCACCATCACCTTGGCGCAATAGTCTTGGCACTCCGTCACGTGGGTCCAGTACTCGAACTCGGTCATGCTCCCGGACTCGAGCATGGTGTTCCACTTCTCGATGTCTGCGGTGGCCTGTTCCAGCCCGACCAGTGCGGTCCGGGCCTCGACGGCCTTCAGCAGACACTCCTGCTCGAGATTCATCAGCGGGTTGGTCTCGAACCCGTGCTCCTTGTCCGAGTTGTTGGTGAGTCCGGGAGTGGCCATGATCTTGGCGAGCTTCTCGGTAGCGTCCTGATCGAGGCCGCCAATCGTGCGCTCGTCGACCATCTGACCAAAGATGTCGAGCGGATCCGGCTCACCTGCAAGCGCACCGCCCGCCACCCCCACAGCGAGCAGAAAGAACATCGTCGTCAGTGCCTTGGACGTCATGTCATGCCTCCCCGGCATCCTATCAGTAGATGAAGATCAAGCTGCTATGCCCGGCCTCCAGCCCGGAGACCTCCGCCACGAAGTCCCCGCGAGCCGCGCGCGAGCCCGACAGGTGCAGCTCCCTGAGTGCGAAGGGTGCCTTCCCCTCCAACGCCAGCTCCGCAGGCTCGAGCCCTCCACGCCCATTGTGAAGCACCAGGGTCCGGCGACCCTCGGCACCGCTGGCCTCGGCGAGCTTCTTCAGCCCCTGGTCACGCGAGGCGCCGACCGACGCATACGCCGGCTGGAAGACGGCGGTCTCGGAGGCCACGGCACCGGCGAAGAAGGGCATCGCGGCGTAGCGCACACACTCGGCGAGCTCCAAGCTCAGCTCAGCACCCGAACCGAGCACCACCAGATCGTAAAAGGCCAGGTCGTGCAGCCTCCCTGCGTTCACCGCCTCCGCCTGCCAGCGAGCATAGTCCGCAGCGGGCGTGTCCGGGCCGAGGGCGAGCACGGCGAGCTCGAGGCACGCGTCGGACACGAAGGACCGCGAGCGTGCTTCATCGCCCGGATTGCCGGACTCGAGCAGCACGTCCAGGGTGAAGGCGGTCTCGATGGCTGGGGTGTCGGAGAGCTCGACGTCGAGCGCGGCCCAGTCGGGAGGCGCCGCCACGCTCGGCGTGTCGCTGGCCAGACGGAGCACGGCAGGGCGCGAGATCCCCGCCAACGTGGCTTCCGGAACGCGGAAGGCGGGGAGATCGGCCACCTCCTCGTGCAGCCAACGAAGCGTGGCGGCGTCCGGCGTGCCTGCGACCACCAGTCCGATGGCACGCTGTGCATGGCTCGCGGCGAGGTCTCTCAGCGCCAGCAGGTCGTCCTCCGCGTCGCCGGGCTGCCACCACAACACGACATCCGGGGCGCTGAGCTGATCGGCGAGGGGCGGCACCTGCACCACCGTGAAGGGCCCACCCACGGCGCAGCCCTGATCGACCCAGCCGCGGTGCCGGAAGCCAGGCTGGGACGACTGGACGAGCAGGCTCTCCGAGCTGCTCTCCAACACCAGGAAGCGGCCTTGCGCTCCACGGCCGGTGGTGGGGCCGTGCACGCTCCTGGCCAGCTGCTGGGACGGGCAGGCGAGCTCGACGGTGTCCACGCCGGACAACGCGAAGGAGGGCTCCTCCACCGCCAGGGCGAGCCCGATCATCACCCCCACCGGGACCATGGTGCCTCCGTGCCTGGCGCGGTCTTGATACCATCGCCGCAACGCAAGGTTCAAGCGGAGGGACGAGACAGATGGCGCAGCTCGACCGGACGCCGGCCGTCATCTTCTACCTGCTCCTGGCCAGTGCATGGCCGTCAGCCGCCCGCGCCGGAGACACCAGCCCCGCCGCACCCACCGAACAAGCCGCTGACCCCGCGTCGCCCGACTTCCTCCTCACGGCAAAGAGCGACACCAAGGGTGTGGTCGATCCCTCGCTCCCGCGCGAGGCGTGGACGGTCGTGGAGATCTCCGAGGGCGCCCTGGTCGGGCATCTCGAAGACGGCGACGGCGTGCAGCGGGTCCTCGTGGTGGAGACTGGCGAGGTGGCCTGGTTCGACCGGACCTACTTCGAGCGCTCTGCCACGTGGCAGCCGCTGTTCGGCCAGGACACGCCTCACGCCGGTGGAACCGCGCCTGGCATCGCCCGCAGCGACCAGGGTGATGTGTGGCTCTGGGTCGAAGGCAGGCCGCTGCGCTCCCGGATCCGCGCCACCGGGACGTCCGCCCGCGCACCGGATCTCGCCTTCCTGGCGGTGGAGCCAGGCGAAGCCGTCACCCTGTCCTGTGACGACGTGTTCCTGGCCGCAACTCCGTCTGGCGAGGCCACCGACCGCCGCGCGAGCGGGTCGTTCCGGGCGCTCTCCAGCGCCGACGGCTTCATCGAGGTGGCCTCCGGCCCCAGCACCAGCGGATGGGTCGACGGCTCTTGCGCCGGCGCAAGCGAGACCGTCGTCGCGCGCATCGACGCCGCGGTCGACCTCCCGACCAGGCGCACCAAGCCCCTGTTGGTCCACTTCTGGGCAAGCTGGTGCGCCCCCTGCATCGCCGAGCTGGAGGAATACGCAGAGTTCGCCGGCCAGGTCGGCGGCAGCAGCGCGATGGCCATCAGCGAAGACTTCGAGCTGAGCTCCGCCCAGCGGTTCCTCGGGCGCCGTGGCTACGACTTCCCGGGCGCCTTCGATCACCGCCAGGCCTTCCTCCGCGAGCTCGACGGCGACGACGCTCTCCCGTGGACCGCGATCCTCGACACGGACGGAGACGTGGTGGAGTCCTGGACAGGCGTCACCGACTGGTCCAACCCCGAGCTCTGGGAGAAGCTGGAGCTCGAGCTGCCCGAGCCGGAGCTGAGCGACGCGCAACGCACTGCACTGATGGCCCTGGTGGACGCACCTCCAGGGGATCGGCCCGAAGACTGCGCTGCGTTCGTGCCGGAACTCAACGCCATCGGGCTTCGTGGCTGGCTCGGCGTGGCCGACGGGACCCTCCTCCCCGTCGACGACTCGCCCTGCCTGGAAGCCGACGGACACGCACACCTCCTCGCCAAGGTCGTGGGCGATCAGACGGCCTGGCGGCCGGCGCTGGGCCTGGATGGAGCCTTCGAGCTCGGGCACCTCCTCGACGCCCTGGACGACGACGTCGGCTACGTCTGGTTGACGATCCACGGGCAGATCGAGCGACCCGGCGAGCTCGATGGCCTCGAGGGCGTGTCCATGGAGCTCGCAGGCCGCGAGGAGTCGCTGAGCGCAGCTGATCAGCGGCTGGCAGCCGCTGCCAGCCTATCTCCGCCGGAGGGGCGAGCCGTGGGCTACCTGTTCCTGTTCAGGTGACCACGGAGAGGTAGGCGCCACCCGCCAGCCTCACCCGCGCCCCGACCGCCAGCCGAACCGCAACCTCCGGCGCGACCGGCACCCCATCGAGCATCGTCGCGCTGGCAGGAGCGTAGTTCGTCAGCCAGACGGCGCCCTGGTGGAGCTGCACCCACACATGCTCCCGGGACGCCGAGGGGTGCGAGAGCACCACGTCGCTCGCCGGGTCGCGCCCGAGACGCAACGCTCGGCGCGTCGACAGTGGCACCCGCCGCGGGGCGTCCCCCGGAAGCTCCACGAGCAGGCTCGGCACACGCGTCGGACGCGCATGGCCGATGCCGTAGAGCACCAGCCCGCCCAGTGCCAGCCCCACCACGAACAGGGGGAGGTAGCTGCCGCCGCGGCCGCCCCCCCAGGCGAGGCTCCCAGCCCGCCAGCGGGCGCGCGACGCCACCACGTCCGCTTCCGAGCCAACCCGAAGAGCCGTCCAGTAGGCACGACCGCCCGAGCTCAGGCGCACCGGGTAGACCCCGGCTTCCGAAGGTGCGGTGAGGCTTGCCGTGCACCCGCTGCCGGATGAGCGCATCTCATGCACCGAGCTGCCGCCGGGGGTGTACAGCGTGGCCTGCCCCCCCGAGGAGCACCCCTGAAGACCGACCTCCGTGCTCCGACCCGCACCCACCTGATCGGGGAGGGGAACCAAGCCTGGAGACGACGACACGTCGGTGGCGACCGTCATCCGGTAGAGCTCCCCTGCCGCCGGAACGTCCACACCGCTCGCCCGCACCACCAGAGCACCGGCCGACGCGTCCACCTCCAGGCTGCGCCACGCCTCCGACGCGCTGCCGAGGCTTCGCGCCCCGCTCGAGGCCCCATGGGTGCTCCAGGTCTGACCGCCGCGCTCGAGAGCAAAGCCGACGTCGCTCCCCGCCCAGGTGCCCGTGACACGCACCCGGGACGCGCCCGCGGGCAAGGCGAGCTGCATCGTCTGCTCCTCGCCCGGCCGGATCACGTCCTGGACGTCGGCCACCACGCTGTACCCGCTCGCCGACTGCACGGCGCTCGCCAACGCGGAGCGCAGCCCGCGGTCCGAGACCGACACGCACCAGCCGTGCATGCTCGACGCCAGGCCGCAGAGCTGAGCCTCCTTGGTGGCATCCCCCACACCCAGGCCGTTGACCTGCGTGTCGGAGCGCCGGAGCGCGTCGAGGGTCGACGCGCGCACCCCCTTGTCCGACTCCCCGTCGGTGATCAGGAGCACCACGCCGCCTCGATCGTCCAGCACCCTGCCCACCTCGTCGAAGGCTGCGCGGAACGAGGTGCCGCCTTTCGGCCGCAAGCGCCGGACCGCACGTAGCACGCGATCGCCTGCACCGGCCGCGGGCGGCACCTCGACACGGGCATCGTCGGAGAAGCTGATCAGGCCGATAGGCGTGCCGTCCGACACCAGCTGCGTGGCGAGCTCCACCGCTTCGCGCGCACGGGCCATGCGCTCCACCCCCCCGGACTTCTTGTCCATGCTGCCCGAGCGGTCGAGCACCAGGAGCAACGGGCGGTCCGAGGTTGGCGCGGGGGCACGCGCAGGTGCCCTGTCCTGCAGCTCGTCACGCACGATCTCCACAGCATCGGTCGCGAGCTCCATCGCGTCGATCACCTCGGTGACGTCACTCACCGCCTTGTAGACCTTCAGCGCGGTGTCCAGGTGGCGCGATCCGTACCAGGCGAGCCGCCCGAGCTCGATGACCGCCTGCTGCGCGGCTCCCGTCATGTGAGCGCTCTGTCCCCACAAGACGTGAGCCGCGTGGCTGCCGGACGCCACGGTCTGGGCGCCCAGATTCGCCCCCAACGAGAAGGCGAGGCCTCCTGCGAAGTGGAGCGCCTTGCCCAGGAACAGCGTGTAGGTCTCGGCATCGCTGTCGTCGACCACGCCGAGCATCTGCCCGAGCCCTACCCCCTTGGCGGCCAACGGACGGTAGGCGTACTTCTCGAGGATGGATTCCTTGTCGCCGTCGAAGGGGTTGAAGGGGTAGCTCGGGTCCTCCTGTCGGCGCTCCAGGTCGTGGTAGATGTTGCGGCCCAGCATGACGGCGCTGTCGGCGATGTGGATGGCCGCGAGGACCGCGAGCAGCGCTGGGTTCCGCTCGCCCTCGGCCCCGAGGCTGGCGTCCAACATCGCAAACCGCGACCCGAGCAAGAGCCGCACACGCTCCCGGTCGCCAAGCCCGGAGCCGGACGGCGTGGCCAGACGGCCCGAGAGGTCGCTGGCGAGCCGCGCATCGAGCAGCGCCTCGTCCAGGGACTGGTAGGCCACACGAGACCAGACGACGTCGCCCTTCACGGTGACCCGCATCGCCATGTCGGCGGACACCGCGCGCGTCCGATCCTGCGCCCAGACCCAACGTCCCAGGAGCTCCACCGTCTCGTGCGGTGACACCTGAGCCGGCGTGCTCTCCATGCTGACCACCAGCCAGTCCTGCCCGCCGATCGCCAGGGTGTCCGCCGTCCACCGGACCGCGATCTCGTCCAGCGTCCTGCCGTCTTGGTCGCGCAGGGGAAGGGTGGACGGTCGAAGCGGAGCCGGTCCCGCCGCGAGCAGCTCGTCCATCACCCCGGCGTAGGGGCTCGTCCGGTTCATGCCTCCCACGCGGGCCACGCGGATGGAGGGCTCGGAACCCACCAGCGAGACGGCGAGCGGCTCCCCGGCGTCCGTCGTCATCTGCCAGGAGGTCAACGACGCCTCGAGCACGTCGGGCGCGCGGTCGTCGACCCGCATGCGCGCCACGGTCCGGTCGAGCTCCCGGCCGTCCCAGAGCTCCGACACCATGCGGTAGCTGCGAGCGTCGTCGTGCACCTCCAGGTCCAGCGGCGCCCCGCTCGTGACGACCTCCGACGGCGCGTCGTCCAGCCCCACTCCACGCCCGACGAAGGCGAAGAGGAGCAACAACACCACCACGGGGGCCGCGAAGGGGAGCCACCGCGCACTGGACCTCGGCACCGGAACGGGCGACCAGGCGTCGCGGTCGTCGAAGGCCGCGAGCGCGGCCAGGGGGTCCCAGGGGAGCGTGCCGAGGGCGACCTGATCCCCCACGCGAACGGTCGCCGTGCGAACCGGCTGGCCATTCACGAAGGTCCCGTTGATCGACCCCAGGTCCTCGAGCTCGACGACGCCCGGGGCGACGAGCCGCACCCGACAGTGCACCCCGGAGACGCGGGTGTCGTCGGGCGGCATGACCAGCTCGCAGGCTGGATCTCGGCCGACTCGGAGCCAGGTGCTCATATGGGTACGACCCCGCAGTGCAGCGAGCGCGAACAGTCGCAGTTCACCTCGTAGGTGCCGCCGCCCGCCAGGGGAAAGGCACCCGTCTCGAGCGTCGCCCCAGCCACGTCGAACTCGAGCGAGTAGATGCCAGGCGCCAACTCCCAGACGACGCCACGGATGGAAGGCTCCACCAGGCCATCCACCACCGAGAGCAGGCGTGCTTCGACGATCTTGCCACCGCACGCCGCAGCCGGTCCGAGAACCACCGTGGCGGGAGCGACGCTCGGCGCCGTCGACAAGGAGAGCACGGCTTCGGCCGCCCTCTGCAGCTCGACTGCAACGCTCTCGCGAGAGACCACCTCCAACCGGAGCGCTTGCCCGCTGCCGTCCAACCGCCACCCCGAGACCGACACATCCACCCGCTCGCCCGCGGGATGCACCTCCAGCAGCACGAAGCCCTCGGCGCCGATCGCCGCCAGCACACGTCGGGTGTGATCGAGGGCGGTGTCGTCGAACAGGTTCGCTTCGTCCGCGACGAAGAGCGACCGATCCCCCAAGGCCCCGACCAGCCCAGCCTGGAACCTCCGCGGCTCGAACCACCCGCTCAAGCTGCCATAGCGACGGACCTGCACCACCACGAAAGCGTCCCGTCCGAAGGTCGCGGTCACCACCCGGGCCACAGACACCGCCAGCTCCTCGTTGTCACCTGCCCGCGCCGGAGACCACCACAAGAGCCCCAACGACAGGACCGCCAGCCACCTCCTCACCGGCACGAGGCCGTCCGACAATCGCAGGTCACCACGAGGTACGACGCGGCCTCCACAGCCAACCGAGAAGTGCCCATCCCGCCGCCACCGAAGTCCCAGGACAGGTCGTAGGTGCCAGAGCCGACGTAGGACCAGCGATCGGAGAGCCACCGACTCGCCCGGTCCGCACCGACGACCCACACGTCCGGCGGATCCTGGCAGGACACGGACTGAACGCGGACCCGGGCCGACTCGCCGGGCGCGACGCGGGCGCGGGCGTCCGGCTGGCGCCTGGGCGCAGCCGCGGGCTCGATCGAGAGCACTGTCATCGGCACGGCCTCAACCTGCTGCCCCACTCGAAAGCCCTGGATGGACAGATCCACGCGCTCCCCGGCGGGATGGATCTCCACGAGCACCACCCCATTGAAGCCCAGCTCGTAGACGACCGACCACGACGACTGTGCGTAGGGGCCATCGAACAGCGACGATCCAGAGCGCGCCAGGTGGCCCTGGCCCTTCAGCCCGGTGAGCAGCCCCACGGTGAAGGCGCTGGCGTCGAACCAGTCGGGAAGGGAGCCGTAGCTCCTCACCTGCAGCGCGACCGGAAAGTCCTGGGAGAAGGCGCCCTCGATGGCCTCCACCGCCACATCCGCGGGCGCCGCCAGGCCAACTGCGCCCAACAGCGTCAGCATCAGTCGAGCGCCGACAGCGCACACCGAAGCCCAAACGCGCTCGCGGCCTGGGGCTTGGAGAACGCGGCGGCGGGCTGCGTCAGGCGGGACCAGGAGGCTGCGTACGCCGCCGGCAGGGCGTAGGCACCACCCTTGGCGATGCGCTCTCCAGTCGACGCCGTGGCGTCCACCCACTCGGCCACGTTCCCGGCCAGATCGTCGATCCCGCCGGAGCGCCCCAGGGGGTGGGTGCCCACCGCCTGCGTGGTTCCCGCGCCGCAGCCCGCCCCCTCGGCCCCCGAGCCCGGGTTGAAGTTCACACGCGAACAGGTCGGCTCGGCGGACCCCCAGGGGTAGCGCCGGCCTTCGGCGCCACGGGCCGCAGCCTCCCACTCCAGCTCGGTCGGCAACCTGCGGCCGGACCAGGCGCAGTAGGCCGAGGCCTGCTGCCAGGTCACGCAGTTGATCGGATGGTCCCCACGGGAGGCGTCGCCGCCGTTGCAGTGCGGGACCGACGCGCTGTCGTGCACGGTGTAGGTCGGCTCGGTGCAACCGGCTGCCGCCGTGCAACGTGCATAGGCGGCCACGGTGACCTCGGTCCGGTCCAGGAAGAAGGGCTCCAGCGTGACCGTGGCCGCAGCGTGACCGTCCGGGCAGCCGTCCGCGCCCGATGCGCAGCCCACCGCGTAGTCGCCGCCCTCGACGAGGCTCATGCCCTCGGGAGTCGAGGGCACGACCACTTCCACGTCCGGCGACCCCTCGTCGCGGAGCACGAAGAAGCCCACCGACAGTGCCAGGCCGACTCCGATCAACCCGACCTGGAGGACCGTCCTGGGCACAGACGACCCGGCTTCGCGCTCCTCTTCAAGCGCCTCCGGAGCCTCCGGAGCCACCGAAACCGACTGCGACACCGGAACCGCGCTCGACGCAACACTCTCGGGCATGGCGAGCGCCGTGCGAAGCGCGCGCTTGAGCTCGCCTGCGTCGGCAAAGCGCGCCGCCGGGTCGAGTGCGAGGGCCCGCTGGATGCAGTCGGCCAGCGTCAACGGCACGTTGGCGATGTGGTCGAGCCGCTCCATCGGCTCGCGACCCGAGTAGAGGTCGGTGGCGGCGAGCATGTCGTCCGGCGCGACAGGCAAGCGACCCGCCAGGAGCTGCCAGATCATCATGCCGAGGGCGAACACGTCGCCGCGCTTGTCGGCGGTCACCAGGCCGCGGAACTGCTCCGGGGACATGTAGGGCGGCGTGCCCAGCATGCTGCCCGCGCGGGTTTTCACCGCCGATGGCGAGTCGCTCTGGAGCACCTTCGCCAGGTCGAAGTCAGCGACCTTGGGCACGCTCCTTCCGTCGATCGTGGCGATCAGCACGTTGCCGGGCTTCAGGTCGCGGTGGATCATGCCGCGGTCGTGGGCGTGGGCGACGCCGCGGATCACCGAGAGCATCACGCGCAGCACGTCGTCGAAGGGCCAGGGACCCGGGCGCTGCTCGATCAACTGGGCGAGGGACGGCCCCTCGATGAGCTCCATCGCGAACGCGAGCACGTGCTCCTCGAGCACAAAGTCCACGTCCACCCGCACGATGTTCTCGTGGTCGAGCTGCCCCTGGAGCCAAGCGCCCTGCGCGAAGCGGTTCCGGACCACCTGGTCCATGGCCAGGTTGGCGAGCAGCACCTTGAGCGCCACGGGTTGCCCGGTGTCCAGCCGGCGGGCGCGGTACACCACCCCCATGCCGCCGGCCGCGATGGGCGCCACGACTTCGAACCCACCAAGCCTCGCCCCCGGCTGAAGCACGGCCCCAGCGCTACGGCGCGTCGGCGGCGTCGACCGGCAGCGGCACGAACACGAAGGTGGTCTTGCCGAGCTTCACCTCGGTGCCCTTCGTGAGCGCGGCGCTCCGAACCTGTTGCCGGTTCACCATGGTGCCGTTGGTGGAGCCGAGGTCGGTGATCTGTGCAACGCCGTTCTCGCCCACGATCACGGCGTGCTGACCGGAGACGTTCGTGTCCGCGATCATGTGCACGCCCAGGTGCGGGGACTTGCCGAGGGTGTTGGCGCCCTTGAAGATCGGAACCTCCTTGTAGAGGGGCATGCTGCGGCTCCGGAGCACCACCAACCACCCCGAGAGGGGCTTGGACTCTTCTTCCGCGAGCACGGTGTTGGGGCCGGTCTGGAAGCCGGCCATCCCGCCGCCACCACCGCCGCCGCCAGCATCTTCGTACTCGGTGGGGGGCGCCTGACCCGCGTAGCCCTCGGGCTCCGTCGGCGGGATGGGGCCGCCGAAGCCTTCCGCCACCGTAGGCGGAACGCCACCACCCACATGCATCTCCGGCTGGGTCGGCGGCACGGCGCCGCCCCCACCGCCGTAGCCGAGGCTGTCGTTCCGGCCGCTACCAGCGGCCATGATCGGATCACCACAGCCCGCACAGAGCCTGGCTCCTCCGCTGTTGTCGAAACCGCAGGCTGCGCAACGTCCCATGGGTCCTCCTCGACCGCGACGCCGACGCTACCACGCGCGTGCCAGGCCGGCGGAAACGCAGCTTGCCCCGCTTGACTCCAACGGAAGGTTGCTCCTACAGTCGCGCCTGGGAGAGCACCATGACGGTACCGCCCCATGTCGCGCAAGCCGCTGGGCTGCGCGTCGGGCCGCCACTCGCCTCAGGGGGCATGGGGCACGTGTTCCGAGGCACGTGGGAAGGCCATCCGGTCGCCGTCAAGCTCCTGGCTGCCCACCTCGCGTCCAAGGACAGCGCCCGCAAGCGCTTCCTGGTCGCAGCCTCCGTGCTGAGCCGGCTCAACCACCCGACGATCGTGAAGGTCCACCGGGTGATCAACGAGGGCACCTGCCTCGCCCTGATCATGGAGCTCGTGCAGGGGCCGTCGCTGGAGACCGTGATGCTCCACGAGCGCCGCGGGCCCTGGAACCGCTTCGAGGTGCGCAGCGTCATGGTGCCGGTCATCGAGGCGATCGCCGTCACCCACAGCGAGCGGCTGGTGCACCGCGACCTGAAACCCGCCAACATCCTGATGTCCCGCTCGATGAACGAGGCCTGGCCGGGCACCCCGAAGATCATCGACTTCGACCTCGTGCGAGCCCCGGAGGGCGCCAAGCTCCTGAAGACACGCCAGGGCGTGCGCATGGGCACCTACCCCTACATGGCGCCGGAGCAGTTCCGGGGCGTGACCGACGTCGACGCGCGCGCCGACGTGTTCTCGCTCGGCATGATGCTCTGGCAGCTGCTCGCCGGGCGGCTCCCGGTGAGGAACCCCTCCGACCTGGAGGGCGAGCTGGCCGATCTGTACTCTGGCCGGAAGCCCATCGCGTCGGTGGGGGAGGTGGCGCAGGCCCTACCGCCCCACGTCGTCGAGGCGGTGGACGCCTCCCTCAGCCTGGACCCCGACGGGCGTCCGATCGACGCGGCCGACCTCCTCGCGCGCCTGGGCTGGGAACCCCTCCGGGTCGACGACTCCACCATCGAGATCACGCCTCCGCCCGACTCCATGGAAGACGATCTCACCTCCCAGATCGTGTCGGTGGCCGAGCCGGTAGCCGACGACTGGGAGCCGGATCCCTGGGACCAGCTCCCTCAGCCACAGAAGTCGACCGGTATGATCTGGGCCGTCCTGCTCCTGGGGCTGGTTCTCTCTGCACTCTTCGCCGCGGTGGCGTCCGGATGACCTCATCCCTCCGAGAAGCCCCGGCCGCTGCCATGGGACCCACGCTCTACCTGTTCGGCGGCACGCACGTCGGGCTGGTCCGCAAGGCGAACGAAGATGCCTACCTGATCTTCGAACCCAACGAACAGCCGGAGCTGCTGCAAGGGCGGGGGCGGCTCGTCATCGTGGCCGACGGCATGGGCGGCACCGTCGGTGGGGCGCACGCCAGCCGACTGGTGGTCCAGACGGTGCGGGATGTGCTGTACAGCAACCCCACAGCACCGGTGCAGCCGGTCATGGGCGAAGCGCTGCGGCAGGCCAACCGCGTCGTGCACATGCAGCAGCTGGAACGACCCGACCTGAAGGGCATGGGATCGACCTGCACCGCCATGGTCCTTCACCAGGGCCAGGCGTTCATCGGGCACGTGGGGGACTCGCGGGCCTACCTGATCCGCGACGGCCGCATCCTTCAGCTCACCGACGACCACACCAAGATCGAGCTGCTGCTCAAGTCGGGCATGATCACGCCAGCCGAAGCGGCTCACCACCCGGAGCGGAGCGTGCTCGTGCGCTCCATCGGGCCGAAGCCCGAGGTGGAGCCGGATGTGCTCCAGCCGATCAAGCTGCAGCACGGCGACCGTTTCGTGCTGTGCTCGGACGGGCTGATCAACCACGTCCCCGATCCGCAGATCCTGTCCACGGTCCTCGATGCCGGCGATGCGCACGCGGTGAAGGCCCTCATCGACAAGGCCCTGGCCGGCGGCGGCAGCGACAACTGCACCGTGGTCCTCGTCACGGTCGGCGTCGTCCATCCCGCAGCCGTCAAGGCCACGGCGGCGCCCGCCACGGTGCACGAGGCCATCGGGGCCGAGGTCACCGATCCCGAGTGGGCGCCGGTGATCGAAGACGAGGGACCGCGGAAGACCCCGCCGATGGTGTTCGTGCTGTCGGCGTTGGCGGGGTTCTTGTTGGCGGTGGCGTTCTTCTTCTGGCTCGACCGGCCCACGGAGGTCGTGGAGGAGACGACCAAGGTCACCTCGACACAGAGCGAGACCCGGGCCGAAACGTCGGCGGAAAGCTCGGAGGGCTCGGAGGGCTCGGAGGGCTCAGAGGAACAGGCCAAGCCCGACAACGGGCTGGAGGGCTTCGAAGACGAGATGGCGCAGAAGGAAGAAGCCACACGTGAGCGGGAGGCGGAACGGGCCCGTCAGCGGGCGGCCAAGAAGAAGGCTGACGAAGAGAAGGCCGCTGCCGACAAGAAGGCTGCCGACGCCAAGCGGCTGGCAGACGCACAGGCCGCTACAACGGACGACATCACGCAGAACCGAGACGACGGAAAAGTCGTTGACTCGGTCACGGTCAAGTTCAGCGTCAAGAACTCGGACGAGTGTGCAGGCACCGTCGAAGCAACAGTCGCGGAGGGGTCGAACAGCTTCAAGATCGCAGCGAACTCGTCCGCAGTCATCGCCCGCGGAACCTACATGGTCTACGTCTCCGACAACGACAAGCAGGTTGCGAGCGCACCGAACACAACGCCGTTCGACACCAGCACGAAGAAGCTGAACTACAACTGTCGTTCCCAAGTCTTGAACATCAAATGATGGTCCTCGTCGCCGCAGCCGCAGCCACAGAGCCGGTCGCCATGGACATGGCCGCCACCTCGGAGGATCTCGAGGCTCTCAGCCCCGATGCGTGCGATCGAGCCCCTGATGACACGGCTCTGTCCAAGGCTGTGGACGGAACCGTCGCGGCATTCGCTGAGGATGCTTCTTCCGCTGTCCTCGCCGATGCTGGCGCCAGCGTCGCAGAAGCCCTACAACATCGCTGCGTAGGCGTCTTGCCCACACAGGCCTTCGAGGTCCACGTGGCCATGGCACTGGCCGCGTTCGCTCACCCAGACGCACTCACAACGGCCCAGCCCATGCTTGTGGCGGCCAGGCGCCTCTCCCCGGCGCTCCCTCCCAGCGTCCCGAAGTCGAGGGTGTCCACGGAGTTCGCCGCGGCCTCCTTGGCACCTCCCGACCTCCCGATGCCGTCCCACCGTCGGTGGACGATCCGCGCAGACGGCGCCTTCACCGAGCAGTGGAGCCCCCCCGCGGTCATCGAGCTGTACCGGGACCCGCTCTTCGGCGACGCCCAACTCAAAGCCATTCGCTACATCACCAGCGAAGACGAGCTCGCGGCGTTCATCGACGAGGTTCGGCATCCCCCGAAGCCCGAACTGCCTCCCGCAGACGCGGTCGAGCCGAGCGAAGAACAACCCACGCTTCGAAGATTGGAGTAGCCATGCCCTACGACGACAAAGGCCGCTGGTTCGACGGTCCCGCTCAAGGCGCCGTACCACCCACTGTCCCGGAAGGCCACGGCCAGGCCCCACCCACCCGCTACGAAGACGGCGGCGCCGCCGGTGGACTCCCGCCGGTCCAACCCTTCCCGGGCATGCAGGCCTTCAGCGGTGGCGGAGGTGGAGGCGGCATGGGAGCGCCCCAGGCAGCAGGCGCAGCCACGGTCTTCGACGACGACACCGAGGCCAACGAACGCCTGATGGGCTTCCTCGTCATCCTCGACACCAAGCAGGACGACGAGTGGCGCTACTTCCGGCTCAAGAAGGGCGTGAACAAGGTGGGCCGCTTCGGCTCACGGGCACACGTCGAGCTCCGCGACGGGCAGAGCTCTGAGGAGCATGCGCTGGTCATCTGCACCAACAACGCCGCCCGGGTCATCGATCTCGACTCCTCGAACGGCACCAAGGTGAACCGCAACAAGGTCGAGATCGCGTTGCTGAAGGAAGGCGACCGCATGCGCATCGGGCGGACCGAGCTCATGTACGTGCCCTTCCCCTACGTGGCGGAAGACTGAGTCGATGTCGAGGCGGATCAGCATCGGGCGGGAGCTGGACAACGACATCCGCCTGCCTCCCAACGCCACCCAGGTCAGCCGCCACCACGCCGCGGTGACCATCGACGGGCACCAGCTCTGGATCGAGGACCTCGGCACCCAGAACGGCGTGTCGGTCAACGGCGCTCCCGCGCACGCGCGAACGCCCTTCCGACTGACCGACCGGGTGTGCCTCGGGAGCTTCGTCTTCGACACCGAGCTGCTTCGCCCCTACGTCGCGCAGCACGCTCACGACCACCAACACCAACACCAGCACCAGCACCAGCACCAGCGCCAGCACCAGCCGCGCTTCCAGCGCAGCTTCGTCGACGGCCTCATCGACGGCGATCAGGCCCAGACACACACCTTGATGCTCTGGGCCGGCCTGGTCCTGATCCTGCTCTTCTTCGCGCCCATGAGCACCAGCTCGGCCGAGGTCGTCACACCCTTCGGCCTGCTCGATGTCACGGGCATTCCCGGAAGCGTGAAGCTGGCGTTGATGATGCTGCCCATCACCGGCGGCGTGCTGCTCGCCCTGCGGTCCGGCGGCGCGCGCAAGGAGACCGTCGGCTGGGCGCTGATCGGGGCCGCGCTGGTGGTCTTCCTATCGGGCTACGACGGGGTGGACGCCATCCCGTCGAACGCCGGCGGCGATCTGGGCAACCGCACCGTGCTCGCCGCCCTCGCGAGCTGCGCCACAGCCATCGGCCTGCTGCTCTGGACCCACCGACCGACCGACGTGAACGTCCGGCGGCTCCTCATCGCGGGCCCGGTGGTGTTCGTCGGCGTGCAGCTGCTCCCTGTCGAGATCGGCGGCAAGGAGATGATCCCGATGCTGGTGCTCTTCGAGTCCCTCGACGTGCTGCCCCGCGAGGGCATGATGCTGGTCGCTGCTCAGCTCGTGCTCACGGTGTGCTGCGCCGTTGCGCCCTGGTTCTTGTCGATGGACCCCCGCGACACCACCCAGTTCGCTCCAGCACAGGTGCTCGCGGTGGTCGTTACCGCCATGCCGGCGGCCTCCGTGCTCCTCTTCTTCGCCGCAGCGGGCAGCTCGGGCGGTGAGTGGCTCGCTTCGGCTCTCTGGGCCGCGGCCTTCCTCCTGGTGTGGCAGACCGCCGCAACCCTGGGCCCCACCTGGGTCTACTTGAACCGTGTTCGAGGACGAACCTGATGCATGTCCTGATCCTGTGGATGACCCTCATCGCCTCGGCGGTGGCCGGCGACGGCGACGTCCTGAAGGTCGACGCCGACAGCTACCCGGAGGTGCGGGTGTACCTCCAGGCGTCCTCGGCGGCGGCGTCGAGCGGCAGGGCGAGTGTGACCTTCGACGAAGTCCTCGACCCCGACTACGAGCCCGCCTTGGTCTGGGCCGACGAGCGGGCAGCCGGCGGGAACACGGAGCTGCCCTCGGTGAGCTTGCCCTCGACCAGCATCGAGGACCTCCCGGTGCTCGGCTTCAACCAGCAATCCGACCCGGTCGAGGGGCGGCTGGTCGTGTTCCTGGTCGACGCCAGCGCCAGCATGCGCGGCATCGGCCTGGCCGAGGTGCGCAGCCTGGCCGCGTCGGTCATCAAGACCCTGAAGCCCAACGACAAGGTCGCCATCCTGCGCTTCGCCAAGGAGACCAAGGAGGTCCTCGCGCCCACCCCGCTGTCGAACAGTGCAGCGGTCCGCGCGGCGGTCGAAGGTCTCGAGGTCGACGCCGGGGGCACCACCCGCATCAACGACGCCATGGCCGATGCCGTACAGGGACTGGTGAGGGACCTCCCCGAGCCGGAGCTGGACGGGCGCCGCTTCTTCTTCCTGTTCTCCGACGGCGCGGACAAGGGCAGCAGCACCAAGATCGAGGACGCGTTCCTCAAGCTGGACGACCCACCGAGTGTGTTCACAGTCGGCGTGGGGAGCGGCAGCGGCAGCCAGCTGGGCGACCTGCTGCGCATCGCCACGATCGCGGGCGACAAGAAGAACTTCTTCGACCACCCCGAGCCGGAGGAGCTCGTGGCCGCGTTCAAGGAGAGCTCCAAGCCTCTCGAGCAGCAGCTCCTGGTCGAGTTCGAGGCGCCCGCGTGGTTCCACCGCACGGGCCGCCACGAGCTCACCCTCACGCTCTCGGACGGCAGCGGGGACCCCCGCAACCTGCCGGTCACCCTCGATGTCGCCACCGTTCCGCAAGACCTGTTGGACGCCCGGACCACCCTGGCCGAAGACCTCGGCACCGTGAAGGTGGCGTGGCTCGCCCATGAGGGCTTCATGGACAAGCTCACGTGGGGGGGAGGCGGCTTCGGCGTCCTGCTCCTGGTGGGCTTCGTGGCCTACCAGAACCGCCAGAGGGCCATCGAGCGCGAGCGTCAGGAGGCCGACGAAGCCGAGGACCGCGCACGAAGGCGCAGCCAGGAGCAAGCTGCGCTCATCGAACAGCAGCTCGCGGAGCAGTCACGGCAGCAACGCGAGATGGAGGGCCGGCTGGCCGCGCGACAGGAGGAAGCGGCTCGACAGGCTGCGCTGGACCACCAGCAGGTGTTCGGTGAGCTGCTCGGCGTCGACGGCCCCCTCAAGGGCGCACGCTTCGGGCTGCTGAGCGCTCGAGCCCGGGTCGGACGCGGCGACTGCGACGTGGTCTTCCCCAGCGACGGCCAGGCCGACATGTCGATCAGCCGGATGCACGCGGAGTTCGCCATGCAGGGCGGGGGCTGGATGCTGACGAGCCTGAGCAACGGCAACGTGAACGTGGCCGGTCGCGTGTTGCGCCAAGGGGACAGCTACCCGATCAAGTTCGGCGACCAGGTGAGCTTCGGCAACTCCACCTTCCTCTTCCGTCCGCCGCCATGAAGACCCTCATCGTCGGTCGGGACGCGGACTGCGACGTCCGCGTTCCCATGGACGACACCCGCGTGTCGCGGAAGCACGCACGGGTGACCGTGCTTGGTGGTGGTCAGTTCGAGATCGAGGATCTGAACTCCGCAAACGGCATCCAGATCAACGGACAGCACGTTCGCCGCGGGCGCTTCGGCGCGAGTGACCGGGTGACCTTCGGCACCTTCGTGCTCGACGTCGCGCGGCTCGGCGCCGGTCCGCGGCCACCGCAGCCTGCCCCGGGCAGCGACTGGGTGCGCATCGGACGCGACACGTCGTGCGAAGTGAGGATGCCGCGCCGGGCGCCGGGCGTGTCGCGGGTGCATGCGCGGGCGCGCCGGATCGACGAGTACACGATCGAGATCGAGGACTGCAACAGCGGCAGCGGGGTCCTCGTCGACGGCCAACGTGTCCGGCAGGCTCGGGTGAGCCTCGGGATTCCCGGACGCCCGGGCAACCACGTCACCCTCGGATCCCACCCGCTCGACATCGGCCGGGTGCTCGCCGCCACCCGCGCGCCTCCCCGCCCGGGACCGATCACGCACCACGTGCCCCCAACACCGATCCACACCCCGCCAACGCCGCTTCCTCCTCCTGGCCCGGTTCCGCGTTCGTCCGGCTTCAACCCGCTGATGGTTGCCGTCGCCGCCGCGATCGGCCTCTTCCTCTTCATCGGCCTGTCCAGAACCGGCGGCATCGGGGGCGTGTTCCAGAGCCGGGAGGTGGTGAGCGCAGAGGAAGCCTACGTCCGGGTCGCAGAGGCCGTGACCTCCGCGCCCGACCTCGCCGAGCACCTCCGGGCCTACGAAGAACTGGGCGACGAGCTCGAGCCCTTCCGGGACGCGGTGGCCCTCTGCGCCGAGGTGGCACGAGGCTACGAAGAGCTCAAGACCGCCGAAGTGTTCGGCGTACGAATCTGGGACGCCATGCGGGATGCGTACTCCGAGATCAAGCTCCTGGAGGCCTTCGCCGATGCCTTGAGCAAGCTGGTGCGCGAAGCACCGGCCATGATGGACCAGCTCGCTGCGCTGCCCTTCAGCGCCCAGAAGCTGGCCGACCGCTTCGACGAAGCGGAGCGAGCGCCCAGCGCAACGTCCATCGCAGCGCTCGAGGGTTCGCTCGGCGAGACCGAGGGTGCGATGCGGTCCGTGCACCGCGCTCTGGAGGGTCCACGCGACGCGGTGCTGCAGGTCAACTCCCGCCTGAAGTCGGTCGAGTCCGGCCTCAAGGACTTCGCCAGGTCGATGGGAAGCGGACGCGAGCTGCTGGAGGAGCTGGCCTCGGGCTTGCGCGCGCTGCGTCGACCAATCGAGAAGATGACCGACGGGCTGGGCGAGATCCGGGGAGCGCTGGACGCCGACGCACAGGCGCTCGCGACCACACGGGAGATGCTCAACGGGCTCACGGTGCGATGAAGCGCTGGACAGTGCTCGGGGCCGTCGCGCTGACCACCCAGGTGGGTATCGATGCGCCGCACGACGTGTCGAGCCAGGGCAGGGACCTCGCCGAAGCCGTGGAGGGCATGTTCCCGCCCGGGCCGGTGCTGATCGCACTGCGCAGCTACGGGATGCTGCCAGACTGGTTCGACGCGGAAGCGCTGGAGGCTGAGCTGCTCGAACGGCTGCCGGCGGGAAGCGCCATCACGCCCGATGCCGCTGCGGTGATGGACCGCACCGACGCCGGGTCTCGCCGGGCGGGCATCGCGGCCACCGGCATCACATCGCTCGTGTCGATCGAGCTCTACCCAGCGGCGGAGCGGGTGGACGTGGCCGTGAGCGGGTGGTCGTTCCAGCCGACCGAGGTGGCCGTGGAGGCCCGCGTGATCTCGCTGGAGGCAGGCTCCGAGCCCGAGCCCGAGCCCGTACCCGACGCACCACCCGAGCCCGAGCCCGAGCTCTGGATACCGACCACCCCCCCGGTGCTCCCCGTCGTCGCGAGCAAGACCGCCCCGAGGTCGCGGAGCCGGATGACGGTCAGCGCACGGGGCGTAGCCGGCAGCTACAGCTACGCGCAGGTGCCGGAGTCCTCTGACGGACCGCTCCCCGACGACGTGGTGGTGCTCGAAGCACCCGCGGGTGGCGGTCAGGTGAACGCCACGGCCTGGGGGCGCTCCCGGCTTCGAAGCGTGGGCCTGGACGTCGACGCCACCGCGCTGCGCTACACCGTGGCGGGTCTTGCTTCACTCGGCACCGACAGCGACTTCGCCTTCCAGGATGTGCTCTTCACGGGCTCGGCCTCCGCTCGCTGGAGACTCGAGTTCGGGCTGGGCGATGGCGAGGCGAGCGCGTGGCTGGGCCTGGGGATTCACCAGTACGACATGCTGACGTTCCTCGAGGGCTATGGCACGCTCGAGTACGGTCAGCTCTCGTTGCGAGGCTTGGCGACCTCCTGCGGCTTCGACTACGCCTCAGGTGGCCGTCTGGGCCTCTCCCTGCGAGCCATGGGCTCCCTGCGGACCAGCGGATGGGTCTACCGAGACGTCCAACTGGACCTCCGCAGCGCGCTGTCCGAGCGCCTCGCGCTCAGCCTGGGCCTCCGCGCCTGGAGCGGCGGCGTGGATCTCCTCGTCGAGCCCGACAACGTCCGGGTGGGAAGGATCGCGGACGCCGGCGTCTGGGCAGGCGGCGGACTCGCCGTGTCGTTCTAGCCCGCATCCATCATGGCTCCCCAAGTCTGGGTAGATCAACGTCGCTGTGGGTGCCCAAGACGGCCCGCTCAACGGTCCGCGACAAGCCTGGCCGGTCGTTGCAGCCGCACGTCGCGTGA
>Ga0114932_10000233_pt1 | contig 65764 bp, 68 predicted proteins | sample 2SBtaG_2_FD_87286 | JGI IMG/M metagenome (GOLD analysis project Ga0114932, IMG submission 87286) | Deep subsurface microbial communities from Kolumbo volcano to uncover new lineages of life (NeLLi) - 2SBTROV12_ACTIVE470 metaG | ecosystem: Environmental > Aquatic > Marine > Volcanic ...
ATCTATGCCTAACCAATCTATGCCTAACCAATCTATGCCTAACCAATCTATGCCTAACCAATCTATGCCTAATATGGGTGGCAGTATGATGGGCGGTAGCATGGGTGGCGGTATGATGCCTGGTGTAATGCCAGATCAAGCATTTATGAGTAATCCTTCACAGTTCATGCTTGAACCCAGAAGTTGCGAAGAAATATATTCAAGCCCATCCAAACCAAATAATGAAGTAAATCCATCTGTCGCAAGTAAAGAGATAGTTTTATTTATTGGTACTATGGGAATAGCAGCTGATATTTATTGGAAAGACTTCCAAAATAGCGAACAACTTTATCTCAGTATTCCTGCACAAAGTATGAACCCAGGTGATCACTTGGTTATGACCTTTCCAGAACATACATGGATCGTACGTGAACCGAATGGTAATTGTATAGCAGGTTATGTTGTAAAAGAAAATGAGGCAATGAAAAGTAATGCTTGGAATATTATGATAGGAATGCCACTTGAAATGGTTCAACAAATGAAAGGTGGTATGGGAGGAATGATGATGGGTGGTAGCATGATGGGTGGTAGTAACAACGGAATGATGCGCCCATAACTCAAGTTATTTGGTTAGAAATAACCACAAGAATTATAGAGAGAATTACAAGTAAAATTGTAGTAGCGATCAGAATTGGGGAGCTTACTCCATGGAGCTCAGGAAAATCCCATCCAGGTATTCCATTAATTGGAATTTTAGACATATAGTCATCATCTTCTTTTTCTTCAACTATTTGATTTTCTTCATTAAGTTCTAACATCCTATCCACCTAAATTCATTTATATTGAACCAGTAATAGAACCATCGAATTAAGAATTTTTGGAATTCTACCATGTAATAAAAAAATATACAACCAGTGGTGTAATTTAACCAAAAAGTCTATATGTGGGGGTTAGTCCAATCTATGGGTGGAATCCATTTTTTTGCTTCTTCAAAAGTAATATTTTCAATTCCTGTTAAAGTAGATGCATACTGGGCCTTAGAAGGAACATTGAATCCTCGAACCATCACTTGAGGTTCCATTTCTGGTGGTTTATACCATTCCCAAAAATCATTAAATGCAAATTCATTATTTCTATTTCCATCTGGATTACAAGCCATTTTTGTACATGCAAGAGCACCATTCATACAAGTGCATTGGTTACAATAATTTGAACCTGTACCCTTACCTGACCACCCGTGTGGTATCATTTCCCCACCGCTAAGTTGGCATCTTTCACCATTCTCTGGTTTAGGTTTTTTATCTACAGGATTAGGTTGCCCAATGGGTGGTTTTTTTACAAGGTTATAATTGTTAAGTTTATTTTCCAACTCTTGATATTTTTCTATCATCAAGGTATTTTCTTTTTCTAATTCATTCACTTGATTTTGTAATTCAATTATTGTTTCAGAAGTACTATCTAAAGAATCTGATTTTGACGATTCCAATTGACTACAGCCTAAACCAAAAGAAAATAGAGTTATGGTAATTACTACTAATAATGATTTCATTTTTTACCCAAATAAATTAATGTTTTGGCAATTATACTAAAGATTTCCTAAGTGTCTATTGAAAATACACATTAAAATGATACAATCTCTAAGTCTTGGAGGGATGGCAGAGTGGACGAATGCGACAGTCTTGAAAACTGTTATATCGGCAACGGTATCGTGGGTTCGAATCCCACTCCCTCCGCCATAAGACTATCTACACTCCCTTTATTAGGTTATAAGAATTTAAAGCAATTTCTCGCGTCTCTTTTAAATCTACAATTGGAAAAGGGTATGTTTTACCTAATTCTACTGAAGAATTCTTCAATACCTCTTCGGATGCTTCCCATGGTTTAAACAAATAATTATTTGGTAAATTAGATAATTCTGGTACGAATCTGCGGGTATATTCTCCATTTGGATCAAATTTTTCCCCTTGTATTACAGGATTAAATATTCTGAAATAAGGTGCAGCATCAGCACCAGAACCTGCTACCCATTGCCAACTCGCACTATTACTTGCTAAATCTGCATCAACTAAACAATCCCAAAACCAGTCGCGACCATAATGCCAATGAATTAAAAGGTTTTTTACTAAAAACGAAGCTACAATCATCCTTACTCTATTATGTATATAACCAGTTTCCCATAATTCCCTCATCCCAGCATCAACAATTGGATATCCTGTTTTACCTTTAGTCCATGCTAAATATAATTGTTTACTAAAATTCCACGGGAAATTATCAAATTTTCTTAGGAAATTTATCTCATCTAAACTTGGGAAATGATATAACAAATAATTGGAAAACTCTCTCCAACCTAATTCACTCAAAAAATGATCAACATCTTTGTCACTTTTGTTTTCAGTTAAAGAATACCAAATTTGATGAGGTGATATTTCTCCAAAATGCAAATGAGGAGATAAGCGTGATACATTTTTTTTAAAAGGATAGTTCCTTTCCTCTTTATATCCAGAAAGTCCTGAATCCAAAAAATTATCGAATTTATCACGTGCAGCATCTTCACCGATATCCCAATGTTTATTGAATTTCTTATACCATGATTGTGTAGACAGTAATTCTAGATCATCAATATTAGATTTCTTTTCTATATTAAATAGATTTAGATTTTTTGGGATTGGTATTGGATCTCTAGGTATAATACTTTGCAAACAACCTTTTCTATAAAATGGGGTGAATACTTTATATGGGGTACCATCTGACTTTGTAATATTCTTAGGTTCCCAAAGCAAAGATCCATTATATGTACTTACAGAGATATTATGTTTTTCTAGTAGTTTCTGAATTTTAGCATCTTGATCAATTCTGAACGGTTCATAAGATCGATTCCAATAAACACGTGCTATTCCATAGGTTTTGCATATATCTAAAATAGATTTTTCAGAATCACCAGAAGTAACATATAAGTTATTCTTTAAGCTTTCATTTAATTTATGTAGAGAATAATGTAGCCACCATTTACTTGCAGATCCTATATCAATATTTTTTTCTAAAATATATATAGGCAGAACTGAACCAGAAAGACTGGCTTCATATAACCCAGGATTATCTGCTAGTCGTAAATCGTTTCTAAACCAAAATAAAACTGTATAACTCATATATATAAAAAATTAACTGATTGTTAAAAACCATTAATAAGATTAAAAAAAGTTCCAAATATTTGCACTTTTTGCTACTTTTTATTATCTTTAAAACCATAGCAAATCTTATGTTATATTATATGATACTTTTCACCTAAACAGAAACTCTGAAGAAGACAAACATAGAAACATTGAAAGTAAATAAAATATTCATACCAAGCCTGAATGAACGATTTGTTAATCGAGAACTATCTTGGTTGTCCTTTAATGAGCGAGTGATGCAACAAGCTTATGATACTTCACACCCTCTATTAGAAAGAATACAGTTTCTTTCAATTTCAGGAAATAATCTTGATGAATTTTTTATGGTACGTGTGGCAGGATTAATCGATTTGACACGCCATAATATGCTTATCTTAAGTGAGAATGGACTAACCCCTAGTGAACAATTAGTCCAAATAAGGGAAAAAGTCAACACACTTATGGTATCTCAGCAAGAGTGTTGGTCACAATTAAAACAAGCGCTAGAAAATGAAAAAATATTTGTGGTTGATCAAATTTATAATTTATCCAAAAATGATAAATTATGGCTTATGGACTATTTTATGTCTGAAATTTTCCCAGTATTAACACCTATTGCATCAGACCCTTCACATCCATTTCCACTATTACCAAATTTAGCATTAGCAATGATTCTCCGCATTGAGCAAGGCAAAGATAAAAACGAACAAATTACGATCATATCTATGCCTTTACAACTAAAACGTTTTGTTAAGCTCCCAGGAAATAAAATACGATATATTGCAATTGAACAAATACTCGAACTATTTCAACACACTCTATTCCCTGACAGTAAAATTATCGATTCAGGAATAATCAGGGTCACTCGTGATAGTGAACTTGAAATTTCAGATGAATCAGAAGATCTTGTTAATCATTTTACACGAATTGTAAAACAACGACGTAAGGGAAGATGTATTCGTCTTCAAGTTAGTCCAAATTTCCCAGAATCTTTTCTAGATATAATAAAAGACGAATTAGGTATCAAAGAAGATAGTGTATTCAGAGCAGAAAAAATATTGGGGCTTGCCGGATTAAATGAATTAAAAGAAATTAATAAACCAAATCTTAAATTCAAACCGTATAATGCTCGCTTCCCTGAACGTATAACAGAATTTGATGGGAATTGTTTCGATGCTATAAAACAAAAAGATATTATTGTTCATCATCCCTATGAAAGTTTTGATGTAGTTTTACGATTTATACAGCAAGCTGCAATCGACCCTAATGTAATAGCAATCAAACAAACACTGTATAGAACAAATGATGATTCTGAAGTTGTTAGAGCACTTATCAATGCAGCTGAGGAAGGCAAATCAGTAACGGCGGTCGTAGAAATAAAAGCACGGTTTGATGAAGAGGCAAATATTCGATGGGCTAGAGATTTAGAACAAGCTGGAGTACATGTTGTCTATGGTATTGGTGGGCTAAAAGCTCACGCAAAGATTTCAATGGTTGTACGACGTGGAGATGATAACAAATTAGAAACATTTGTCCATTATGGTACAGGTAATTATCATCCATTGAATGCAAAAGTCTACTCTGACCTATCATTTTTTACCTGCGATAAAGAATTAGGCCATGACGCTTCATTGGTATTCAATTATCTTACAGGATATGCAGTACCAGATTATTTTAAAAAGATAAGTATGTCTCCTTTCACTTTAAAATCCAGTTTAATTGAATTAATAGATAATGAAATACAGAACTCACTAAATGGGTTACCCTCTGGAATATGGATTAAAATTAATTCATTAGTCGATCCAGAACTCATTGATAAATTATACGAAGCATCAAATAGAGGAGTTAATATCGAACTTGTTGTTCGCGGTATTTGTGTCCTGAGGCCTGGAGTACCGGGGTTATCAGAAAATATTCGCGTTCGAAGTATCATAGGAAGATTTCTAGAGCATTCAAGAATCTTTTGTTTTGCGAATGGAGGAAACTTACCATCAGCTAAAGCAAAGGTTTTCATTGCTTCTGCAGACTGGATGCAGAGAAACCTCAATGGAAGAATCGAAACAATGATACCTATTACTAATCCAACAGTTCATGAACAAATTTTAGGACAAATCATGTGGGCTAATTTGGCAGACAATACAAATAGTTGGATTTTACAATCTGATGATACCTACATACGAAATAAAAATAATGAAAAAAGTTTCTCTGCTCATGAATACTTTATTAATAACCCTAGTTTATCTGGTAGAGGCAAAGCACTAAAATCGAAAAATTTGGGATATCTGAAGGTTCCAGGGTTATAGGATTGGACCTATATAAAATATGGTATTAAAAAAAGTACGTGTTGGTGTAATAGATGTAGGCTCAAATTCAGTCCGTTTAGTAATATATGACGAGCTGAAACGTGTTCCTATCCCTATTTTCAATGAAAAAATAATGTGTGCATTAGGTAAAGATATTCACAAAACTAAAAAACTTAATAAATCTGGGGAAAAAAGTGCTAAAAATGCAATTATAAGATTCGTCTATATAGCTCATCTTATGCAGGTAAAAAAATTATTTGTTTTTGCAACTGCTGCTGTAAGAGAGAGCAAAGATGGTAAGAGTTTTATTCTAGATTTAGAACAACACTTAAATATTAAAATAAAAATTCTATCTGGAGAAACAGAAGCCAAACTTGCCGGACTAGGTGTTATAGCTGCAATTCCTGAAGCTTCAGGAATTATTGGAGACATGGGCGGAGGAAGTTTTGAATTAGCAGAAGTAGATAATGGACAAGTTATCAAAAGGAAAATTACACCTTTAGGTGCTTTAAAACTATTAGGGATATCTTCTAACGGAGATGATTTCATTTACCAAACAATTCATGAAAATTTGAGTGGATTTGATCAATTTGAAATTAATAAAATTAATAACTTTTATGCTGTAGGCGGGGGATTCCGTAATCTTGCTAAGGCATATATTACTTTAAACAATTACCCTCTAAAAATACTCCATAATTATAAGATTCAATCAAAAAAGTTAGATGAAACATTAAATCGTCTAATTAATATGTCTTCTTCAGAAATTAATCAACTTGATGATATATCTGATAATCGATCCGAGACACTCAAATATACTGCTATGCTAATGAAATATATTATTGATTATATGCAACCTGAAAATGTGATCTTTTCAGTATATGGAGTACGAGAAGGTATTTTATTTAAAAATCTCACAGAGGAAGAGCAAATAAAAGATCCCTTAATTGCTGGATCTGTAGACTTTATATCTAAAAACGAGCAAATGTTAGAATATTCAACAGAATTAACCGACTGGGTAAAGCCGCTCTTTACCGAAGAAGATATTAATTTTCAACGATTACTGAGTTCAATATGCATACTGTCAAATATTGCACGATTTGAACATCCTGAATATCGAGCTGAAATCGCATTTAGAAGATTTCTTGACTCTTCTATCATTGGAATTAGTCATCATGACAGATTATTCATAGCTACAGCATTATATTATTGTTATTCCAGTACTATAGATGAATCCATTGATACGATATGTAGATTATTCCTAGATAAAAATATGATGAGCAAAACAAAAAGTATTGGATATGCTATACGACTAGCTTACAACATAACAGCTGGGTCCACTGGAATTATATCTTCAATTAACATAGATATAAAAAATACCATGTTGAATTTAAAGTTTGACATAATAACAAAAAATCTTATTGGTGAAGTTGTTGAAAAGCATCTGACAAGATTAGCAGAAAATATGAAATTAACTCCTAAAATAGCTATAGAATAAAGTTGTTTCTACTAGCCAAGAAAGTAAATATCGTATAATACTACTTGTATGCTTTTAAGATCATTCAAACAAAAAAATTTCCGCTATTTTCTCTTTGGTGAATCCTTTCTCCAAATTGGAGATATTGCAGAGATGCTTGTACTAGCTTGGGTTGTGTTAGAAAGAACAGAAAACCCAGCCCTTTTAGGTATCTTTGCAGCTCTTAGATTTTTAGGAACTCTTGCTTCTCCATTTTATGGGGTATGGGTAGATAAATATAATCATAAAACATTATTACTAATTGGCCGTTTTGTATTTGCTTTTATGTCATTTATTCTTCTTATTCTTGCCATTACAGATCTATTAGAAGTTTGGCATTTATTTGTTATTATCACTATATCTGGTCTCGCAAGATCTTTTAGAAATATTATGAGAGAGGTCTTAACTGCAGATGTAATTCAACCCAACCTCTTTGCCAATGCAATAGGTTTAACCCGTACAACAACTGATTTAATGAATATATTAGGACCGTTATTAGGTGGACTACTTTTGAAATATTACGGAATTTCTGCAGCATATATTTTAATCGTTGCTGTATATACCGGTTCAATAATAACGGGATACATGCTAATTTTACCAAAATCAAATACTCGACCAAATCAATTTTCCATGTGGGAGAATCTAAAAAAGGTTAGTGCATATATAAAGATGAACCAAGTAATATGTGGGCTTTTGATTATGGCTTTTATAGTGAACTTCACAATGTTATCTATGAAAGATGTATTACTTACTGTATTTGCCAAAGAAATACTATTTATTGGACCTGATGGTCTTGGTCGATTAATAGCAAGTTTATTTACAGGGGCCTTTTTAGGATCATTGAGTATAGCAGCATTTACAAAATTTCAACGAGGTGGAAGATTTTTATTAGTATCATCTTTTGTCTGGCATGGATTAGGTATTTTATTATTATTCACAACTAATGTGACTGTATTTATGACTATTCTTTTCAGCATAGGTATATTTCAGTCCTTTGTTATGGTAACAATGGCAACTTTATTAATAAAAATAACACCAGCAAAAATGAGAGGTAGAGTAATGGGGGTTCGATCATTGGCAATCTATGGATTGCCCCTCGGATTATTAACAGCTGGTTTTATTTCTAACACATATGATGCTCCGACTGCAATGTTAGTACAAGTAATCATAGGATTGTGTATTACAGCATTAGTAACCCTTTTACTAAGAAAATTATGGTATGTAAAATAATAAATTTACTTGTTTTTTGAATATTTCTTGTCTATGATTCTGGAACACAAATAAGTAAGATTCATGAATAAAAATATAAGGAGAAGTAACTATGTCTGAAAAAAGTAATATTACCCCTGAAATGAAATCACATATTGGTGTGGCAAGTACTCCTGTTGAATCAAACATGGAAGCAAATATATCTGAACACAGACGGTTTATTCATGCAATTATGGATGAAGACCCAATATATTATGATGAAGAGTTTGCAAAAACTACTCGATATGAAGGAATAGTATGCCCTCCGTTATTCCCACTAAGTGTTAATCGCAGACCTCTTGGATCTGATGATTCTTTAAGCGAAGGGTTTAGAAAAAACCCTGAATTTGATGCCCTTATGAGTGCCGTTGAAGGCACCGGAGCAAAAATGGATTTATCACATATACCACGTATGTTAAATGGAGGTAATGAAATTGAGTTTTTCAAATATATGAAAATAGGAGAAAAAACCTCTTCAGTAACTAAAGTTGTAGACATACTTGAAAAAGAAGGCCGTTCTGGTCCTATGGTATTTATTATAAGCGAAACAGAAGTACGAAATGATAAAGGAGAATTATTATTGATTTCTCGAAGTACTTCCATCAGACGTTAGGAGAAAATAATGACTACAACAAATAAACAGGTTTACTTTGATGACGTAGTAGTAGGTATGGATATCCCGAACCTTATTAAAGGTCCAATGACGCAAGCTCATATAATGAGATGGAGCGCCTCTCAGGAAAACTGGCACCGTATACATTATGATCATCCTTTTTCTTTAGACCATGAAAAACTTCCCAATGTGTTAATTAATGGCAGTTGGAAGCAACAAATTATGTGCCAATTAGTGAAGGATTGGGTGGGCTTAGAAGGTTGGTTGTGGAAAATTAGCTTTCAACATAGATCTATGAATGTTCCTGGAGATTTGATTACAACTTGGGGAAAAGTCACAGATAAATATGAAAAAGACGGTATGGGAATTGTAGAATTAGAAATAGGGTTAAGAAACCAAGATAATGTAGAAGCATGCCCAGGTAAAGCTACCGCAGTTTTACCAATTAAAGGCGGTAATGGAATTCCTTATCCATTTCAACGACCATCCTAAATTTTGATATATGAATAAAAATAGATCTACAAATATAATTGCTTTACTTCTAATGGTTGGTGGATATTATTCACCATTTTATAGCAATATTATATTTACTACTGGTTTGTTTTCACTCGCTGGTGGAGTAACCAATTGGCTTGCTGTGTATATGTTATTTGACAAAATCCCACTAATTTATGGATCTGGAGTAATTCCTAATCGATTTGAAGACTTTAAAATTGGAATTAAAAGATTAATTGTACAAGAATTTTTTACTGAAGAAAGAGTTAAAAACTTTTTTGAAGAATATGAAAATCTTTTATCTCCTGAAAATATTGCTAATAAAGTCGATTATGATCAAATTTTTGAGCATCTCAAGGACGGAATTGTGGAATCTTCATTTGGTGGAATGCTCGCTATGTTTGGTGGTAAAAGCGCCTTAAATGTGCTCAAAGATCCTATCATAGAAAAACTCCATCTTGTTGTTGGTGATGTCATAGATAATATAAAAACAGATAATATCTCTGAAAATATAACTACAGATTTGTTAGAAAAAATAGAAAGTATTATTGATACAAGATTAAACGAACTTACACCACAGATGGTTAAAGAAATCGTACAAGATATGATTCGACATCATCTAGGTTGGCTTGTAGTGTGGGGTGGAGTTTTTGGCGGTCTTATAGGATTAATCACTAGTATTTTAAATACATCTATTTCATTATTTTAAACAATACTTATTCATAATTTGGTTTAGTGTTCTCGATAGCATATGTTGCTTCATCAAAAACTAACTCACATAATTCTATCCATACAGAATCAGGGTCATGTAACATAAACAATTTATTTATTGTTTGAATTATTTTTTTTCTGCTTAATCTCATGATTTATTTCATGGTAATTAGCTGGATCAACTAACAAGTGACCAACTTCAGCAGATTCATAACCCATAGAATTTGGATCATATGACTTACTTGTATTTTTTTTATTATTATCGATACAATTATCTTTTGATGAATTATTCATTTTGAAATTATTACAGCTGTTAGATTTATTACATAATTATACACTACTTGAAAATTATCTAATTAAGAGTATGCTACAAAATACTAATAAAACAGGATTGAAATAATGATAAATACTAATTTGAATATAGAAGAAATAACTCAAAAAATTGCTGATCAATCTCCAAATATAAATGCTGATAGAAAGATCCCTGATCAATTGATTGACGAAATGGCACAAAAAGGATTTTTCAGACTGCTTATACCTAAAACATATAAAGGTGGAGAAATTGACTATCTAGACTATCTATCTCTTGTACAAGAGATATCTAAAGCAGATGGAAGTATGGGTTGGTGTTTCAATCAGAATAATATTCTATCTACAAATGCTGCAATCATGCCTAAAACATTAGCTGAAGAAATCTGGAGTGATCAAAGGGCTATTTTATGCAATGGACCAACACAATATGCTAATGCAATTCCTACTGAAGGTGGATATAAACTAACAGGAAGATGGAATTTTAGTAGTGGATCACAACATGCCACATGGGTGATCGCGATTTCAACAATTGAAAATAGAGACCCAACAAAAAAACTTAATATGATGATACCGCAAAAGGATGTGAATTTTTTCGATGTTTGGCAAGTAAACGGATTAAAGGGAACAGGAAGTTTTAGCTTTGAAGTAAACGACTTTTTTGTACCTGAAAAATATACATTTCCTGAATTTAATGAAACAGAAGAAAAGAGTGGACTCTACGTAATACCAAAGAATTTACTTTTTGCTTCCGGATTCGCATCTGTAGCCTTAGGTGTAGCAAGAGGGGCATTAGACAAAGCAATTGAAATATCAAAAACAAAGATACCTCAAGAGCAACAGTTGCTACAAGAGCAATCTGCAATACAACGTGAAATAGGACAGGCAGAAGCTTTATGGGGTTCATCAAATGCATTTGTTTTGCAGAAGGCAGAGAATGTTTGGAATCAAGCTATAATAAACGGAAAACTTGAAATAGAAGACCGTATAGAATTAAGACTAGCAAGCACACACGCAATAAGACAATCAGCAGAAGTTGTAAATATGGCTTATACAATCTGTGGGGCGAGTTCAATATTTGAAGGTAACCCTATTCAAAGAAAATTTCAAGACGCACATGCTATTACCCAACAAATTCAAGGTCGTTTATCGCATTATGAAACGGCGGGACAATTCTTCCTAGGAATAGAACCTCAGGGAAGAATGTTTTAACACTTTCTTGAATTATAAAGATTGCATTAATATACAAAAAAATGATTATATTTTTGCATTTTTTATTATTATTTATACATTAAATATAAAAATATATTGCATTAATTTATGAATCAATTTAGTCATTTTTTAATTAAAATAACGCCATTTTACTACGGGTGGATAATACTTTTATCATCAGGGATTGCTACAATTGCAGCATGTGCTGCATCAGCACTAACCTTATCAGTTTTTATTACACCAATGGCTAATGAACTTGGTTGGAGTAGGACCTTAATTATTGGAGCTCCAACAATAGCGGGCTTAATTGCTATAACATTAGCACCAGTTAGTGGATGGATAATTGATCACAAAGGCGACAAATTTGTCTTATCAATATCACTACTAATAATGGGGATATCGCTTATATTCCTGCATTATTGGGTTATCCCACTCAGTTTTTATATTTTATTTGGAATCGCTCGTTTACTCTTTGTTGCGCCAATAATGAATTCAGGTACAACAGTAGTTTCACGTTGGTTTATAAGAAGAAGAGGTAGAGCTAACGGAATATCTATACTTATAACTTCTATAGGTATGGGGTTAATTCCAGTATATTCCCAATTTTTAATTGATACCGTAGGTTGGAGAGAAGCATGGTTATGGTTAGGTGTAACAGTATGGATTATAGGAGCAATTCCTTCCCTTCTATTTATTATATCTAAACCAGAAAATTTTAATATAAACCCAGATCCAATTAATACAACTAATGAACAATACAATGATATTGAAACCTCAGGGTCATGGACCTTAAAAGAATCGTTCTCTTCACCAATACTCTGGATCCTATGTATGAATATGTTTCTTTTAGCATTTGTACATACAAGTGTTAATTTTCATATTTCTGCATTATTAATTGCCAATGGATTACAACCTATGACAGCTGCTTTTGCAATTACAGTTTTAGCTATAGGCACAGGGTTAGGTGGGTTATTATGGGGAATAATTTCTGAAAAAATGAAATCAAATATTCGCGGTAGCTTAACTGCATTTTTTACTGGTATTGGTGCATTGATATTTCTATTTGCTGATAATACAGCTATGGCATTTTTAGCAGCCCTGATATTTGGATTTGGACTTGGAGGTACCTGGACAATAGCACTTATCACACTGCCAAATTACTTTGGAAGAGTAGCGATAGGTTCTATCAGGGGTATCGGAGACCTGTTTATGAATGCTGGAATGGCATTAGGAGGATTAAGTTCAGGTATAATATACGATATAACCAAAAGTTATGACCTTGTCTTTCCATTACTTACAATAATAGCAATTATTTCAGCAATTTCTTTGCTATTTACAAAAGAACCAAAAAAATAATATTAGTAAAAATTAAATTAATATAACAAACAAGGGTTTTTTGTTAATCCACTGGAAAGCGTAGTTGCTTTAGTAAAATCATCAGTTGCTTCTGTTTCTTTTCCGGTACTTAAATAGACTAATGATCTGCCTTTATGTGCTTCAGATAAACAAATATCCTCAACTGGTTTTGACTCTATGTAAGTATTTAAATCTTCTAATGATTCTATATATTGTTGTTGTTCATAATATGCCAAACCACGATATAAATAAGCTTTTTTACTTGTATGACCAAATGTAGCCTCATCAAAATCAGTATTATTAATGATACCTGAAAACAAACTGATTACCTCTTTATAATTTTTTCCTTTGTAAGCACCAATCCCCCTTTCATATCTTTGTTTCATAGTCATTTCAGGATTATTGGAATTATTCCCCCTCAATCCTCTATTCATATTATTAGGTCGATTCATTTGAGGATTACCCACATTTCCCATAGGTGGCATAACATTCGGCATTGGCCCCATATCTTGTATGACAGGAAACATTCCATGGTTCATTTCATCCATTCGATCGTTTAATTCATTCATTCTCTCAAATATATGATGAATATCTTGTCGTATTTCTTCTATTGCCCTTTCGTGGTCATCTTGCCTTCTATCGTCATATTGACGATCTTCAGAATGCTGTATTGTGTTAGTACTACCAGTCGAACTAGTATTTGCATCAGAGTTGCCTGTAGGATTGAGTCCACACGCAATTACAAATATCAAAAGTATAGCTATTGGCAATATTCTAAATATATTCATAAAAACCAACCTTAAAAAATTTATTTATCTTCCTTCATATTTTGGCTCTCTTTTTTCAGCAAAAGCCTTTGGACCTTCTATAGCATCTTTTGTATATTTAGTTAAAACTCCTACTGTATTTGCGTATTTCACTGCATTAGGCGTATCCATAGAAATACCATTTACAACAGATTCTTTGATTGCCCTAACTGCTATAGGAGCTAATTTCGCAAGTTCTCTAGCAACTTCAAGTGCCCTAGATTTAACCTCAGCTAATGGTACCACTTCATTAATTAAACCAGCCAAGTGTGCTTCCTCTGATCCAAAAACCTTACCCATCATCAACCATTCCATAGCTTTAGCATACGGGACTTGTCTTGGTAACAAACCCAAAGCTGGGCCTGCACCACTAAATCCTCGCAGTACTTCTGCATAGCAAAATGTAGCAGAATCAGCACAAATACGTATATCTGTAGCCTCACACATAAGGTTCATTGCAGCTGCATAGCAATATCCATTTATTGCGGCAACGACTGGCTTATAAAAATCAGGTGCCCAACCCTTTGGTTGATCAGGCCACCAAAAAGATTCACCAAAGTCTGAGGATTCTCTTGTAGCCATATGAATTAAATCAGCACCAGCTGAAAAGGCTCTTTCACCAGCACCTGTTAAAACTACTGATCGTATATTTCGATCATGATTAGCTTTATTAAATGTTTCTCTTAATAATTTGATCAAATCTGGATTCATGGCATTATGCTTTTCGGGACGATTTAATGTGATTATAGCTACATGTCCATCAACTTCATATAACACTTCTTCTGACATACAATTACCTCCTGTGTTTTAACTATTTTCTATTCTATCGACAACAAACTTAATAACCTCTTCTGCAATTTCAATTGATTTAGATGACTCTTCTTGAGTAAAAATATCTGAAGAAATCCCACCAGGTATCTGAGAAGGATATCTGGTAAGAAAATAATATTTATCAAGTAAAACTGCTACGGATTTGATCATTTCAAATGTAGGATCAAAATTTACAGCATCTTCGCACAAATCTGCAAGAGAATGCCCCCAAACATCCTCTGCACCTTTACCATAAAGATATGCTGTTAAAATTTTTTCTCCCGTCTGTTGAGACATAAAACATACCCAGTTATAAATACCCAATTCATGGTTTGATTTTGCAGAATTTAGGTCTGCCTGTGCTTGTCTTATCCAACGATCTTGTTCAAACTTCATATAATAGACCTTGATTCTTTAATGCTTTAGAAACAAATATGTTTCTTTCTTCTATATCCATAAACTCATCTGGAGTATAAACAGATATATCAATTCCAACTGTTGGGCGTAAATGTGAAAGAAAAAAATCAATTCTATCGAGATATGTCTCATCTGTTTCTTGTACAATTATCAATTCAAGAATACTCGAAGGATGAACATCCCCCGTCAAAACATCACCAAGTAAAATTACTTTCAAAGCCCCCAGCCCAGGAAGTTCTTCAAGCACACGTTCTAGTTCCTGTCGTAAAAGTTGCGACCTATATTCTGCAAACCCAATTCTGACAGGCATAAAACCTCGCTATATTAATTTATTACTAATTTGGGTGAGTTTCTTGGTGGCTCCAACTCTTCTGGTTGAAGTCTTTCAGCATCTTTTTGATATACTTGAACTCTATGTGAACCATAATCACCAACCCAAAGTTTATTTTCATTATCAAAAGTAACTGAAACAGGAAAGCGGAAAAGTTTTTGCTCATCCAATCTTGTCATTTCACGGAGTCGTAAAACAACTGGATTAGTTCTCACATACTGGCGAGCCATACCCATTAGTTGAGAATCTCCAAGTAGTTTTTGTACATATCGTCCATGAGCATCAAAAATAACAACTCTATTATTTTTCCTATCAGCAACATACACATCACCGTCAGAATCAACAGCTATACCTGCAGGCCTATTTAATAATGATTCATTATCGCTAGTATTTCCAAATTGTTTTATAAAATCCCCATCAGCAGTAAAGTGTTGTATGCGATTATTGCCCCAATCAGATATAAATACATCTCCATCTTCACGGACTGCTATTGCCCAAGGATGATTAAATTGACCTTCACCATTGCCATATTCACCCCATGAAAATATAAAATCTCCGTTTTTAGTGAACTTTTGAATTCGTTGATTAAAACTATCTACAACATAAATATTTTCATCCTTATCAAAAGCCATTCCCGAAGGCCGATTCAACTGACCAGGTTCACAACCATATTCTCCCCATTTGGAAATAAAAGAACCATCTTTATTCATAACAGTAATACGATTTAAACCTTCATCAGAAATAATCAAATTCTGATCTCTATCTACCAATAGTTTGGTAGGCCATTGAAAATTACCGTCTCCAGCTCCAGTTGAACCTATAGTACCTATATCTTCATCTTCCCAATTAAGCACTCTCACACAACATCCCCCAATAGGAATATCTGCTCGTAATAAAACATACACTAGATTATCAGGACCTGGTGTGACATCTACAACTCCTGAAGTAACTCTTCTCATACCTAGTGTTTTTATATAAGGAAATCCACATCGAAATAATGCATCAGCAACTGCCATAATTCACCTCAAATACTATTCTATAAATGGCTTTAGTTGTTCATAAGATCCATTAACAATAGGGTTTGCTTCAACACCTAGCCATTGATCTAGTAAGGTAGAATATACACTTCGAAAATCAATGTTATAACCTAAGTCTTCCCCATTAGCTAATTGAGCAAACTCCAAAGAAGGATACTGTCCATACAAACCACCCCGAATACGGTCGCCAATTAAGAACGCTCCTCCACCTGAACCATGATCTGTTCCACTACCATTATCTTTAATTCTCCGGCCAAATTCACTAAACACTAACATCACAACTTCCTCAGAGGCATTGTGATCTCTCAAATCTTGGAAAAAATCCATAATTGCAGTTGTTAATTCGGTTAATAATTTGGGATGAACAGCTAACTGCGTCGCGTGGGTATCGTAACCACCATGTTGTGTATAAAAAACTCTTGTGCCAATACCAGCAGTATGAACACGCGCTACATCACGTAGACTTTTGGCTATAGAATTACTTGCATATTCAACTGTTGAACTATATTTTCCAGGAACGCTTCCTAATATTTGCGCACTTGCTAATGCGTTCGTTCCAGTATGTGACAAATAATCTGCAACAATACCTGAACCTACAGCTGGAGTATACATTCTTTTAAATACACCCAATGCCTCTTCTCTTTGCTGTTCAGCGGTAATTGTAGACATTACCCCAAATGAATCTAAATCGCTTACTGAGGTCACAGGTACTCCAGGAGAAACCATCGCCCGTGGAAGTCCTTTTCCAAAACTTATACCAGTTACTACATTATCTCCACTTGGATCAAGTTCTCGTATTGTTTTACCAAGCCATCCTTCAGTAACTATTTTATCTGGTTCACAAGTGTGCCATATATCCATTCCTCGGAAGTGAGATCTATTGTGGTTTTCATAACCTATACCCTGTATAATTGCGACATTTCCCTGATCGTAGAGTTCTTTTAATGGTGCAGCTACTGGGTTCCATGCTAATTGATCATTAAGAGGTAATGCATCTTTTTCTTTTACACCTAGTGTAGGGCGTGAGTCATGATAAATTCCATCTGTTATAGGAACTATGGTATTCATAAAATCATTACCCCCACTCAGCTGTACTACAACCAAAACAGGTGGTGCACTCACAGTTGTCATCTTTACCTCCTCATAATAAATTTATGCGAATTGATATTCTCTACATGAGACGATCAGTTGTAGCATATGTGTAATTTTTTCAGAACTTTCTAAATCAGAATTTTGATTATCAAAATTTAAATTTCCTAAATTAGTTGCAAATTCTAATAAGCTTTTTCTTGTAGTAGCATCTATTTCCATATTGCCTAATAAATCTAAACATATATCTACTAATTTCTCGGGTGAAATTTCTTCACTATTGGATTTAATACGATCAACAATATCCTGTATTCCACCACTATTTAAATTCCCAATATGTTCTACAGCAAAATTAACTCTATCTGTTAATGTTCCACTATCAATCCATTCAGGGCCAGTATGCCAACTTTCTACTGTAGGAGGATCCATCAAAGTCTGCCCCATCAAAGCAGTTGAGCCAGAAAGATTTACTAAATCTGGTTGTGGCACAGTGTGAGTTCCTGCAATTTTTACTGTACCAACAACAAAATCTACAGGACTTTTTATCTTCATAAATCTTGAATTTTTGAAAAAATCAGAGTTGAATAAAGTGCGTAATACTTCTCGTATATCACCTTTGGTTTCTATAAAAGTGTTTGCCAACAGTTCTATTGCTTGGGGATCGCGAGGTGGTTGAATACTCCAAGCTGGCACTTGAGGTTCATCAGCAACAAAAAAATTATACAAATGCCGTGATATAAATTTAGCAGTAGCAGATTGCTTTACAATTATATCTATAATGTCATAACCATCAAAATTTCCTACCTCTCCTAAAAATGTCTTTTCACTATAATCATGATCATCCTCACGAAATTCGAATTCGGAAAGATATGTACCAAAAGGATATAAAGGTATACATTGTGTAAAAGTCCACCCAGTAAAAGCTCTGGCAGCATTTTTTATATCATCTTCACTATAGTTTCCAACACCCATAGAAAATAATTCCATAATTTCTCTACCATAATTTTCATTTGGCGCATCTTTATGATTTTCACTATTATCAAGCCAACATATCATGTTCGGATCTTTGGATAATGCTGTCAAAATAGTGGTCATATCAGCTAAACATATCGTCCTAAACATATCTATTTGTTGAACACAAGTCATGGCATGTTCGTGTTTATTCCAACCTGTAGCAAATAAATGATGCCAAAAGAGCGTCATTCTTTCCTCAAGAGGTCGAGGGGTATTTATCATTCTGTATATCCATGCAGCTTGTGTTTGTCCAAAAGAGTCTGAGGTAACGGTACCCATATAATACCGTGATATAAAATCCGCATCATATTCTGGAGATTTTTCAGGAGTTAATAAATCTTCTACAATCTCTTTGTATTCCTTTTGAGCATAAATTTCTACGTCTTTTCGGCTAGCTCCAAATCCAGCACGTCGTAACAAATGTGATACTAAAGCTAAGTCTTCTGTAGGCATACAATCCCCCCATAAATAAAGCATCGTTTGGCTATCTAGAAAATGTAAGGTTACAGTATTACATATAAATAAATAGTTCAAGTATATTTTTATATATAACTCTCAATTAGAAACCCTTTTAAAATAATGTGTTATGATACTTTCTTGAAAACGATATTGAACGTAGAAAAAAATTGGAAACAATAACAAATCAAAAAACATTTATAAACGATTCTAATTACACATGGTTTGCATATTTTACTATTGCAATAGGTATTGGATTAGCAGTACTACATCTTTCAGGAACAAATATAGCTATCCCAAAAATTGCAGAACATTTCAAGATTGATATACCAACAGTTCAATGGGTTTCTCTAGCGTATATTCTTACAACAAGTGCATTATTTTTACCAATTGGCAGACTAGCTGATACAATCGGAAGAAAAAATATATATGTTACAGGGTTTGTAATTTTTACTATCGGAGCCCTTATCGGGGGATTCTCAGATTCTTTCTCAACATTGATTGTCGCTAAAGTAATACAAGGTACAGGTTCTGCCTGTATACAAGCAAATGGTATGGCTATGGTGACCTCAATTTTCCCAGAAAGCCAAAGAGGTAAAGCTCTAGGCCTATATATGACAATAATAGGAACAGGAGCAATAGGTGGTCCAATAGTTAGTGGAATATTAATTACTGAATTTGGATGGAGATCGATTTTTTTTGCCGCTATCCCAGTAGCGATAATTGCTTTTTTATCAGGATTATTAATATTAAGAAGCGATACAAAAGTACAAGAAAAAAAGTTTAGCTTTGATTGGATTGGAGCTTCCTTATCCTCCCTTGCATTAATTACTTTGTTATTAGGTGTAACTAATATCAGTCGTTATGAATTGATGACACCCCAAGTATCAGGAATATTAATTATAGGACTAATATTAATTGCTCTATTTATAGTTTGGGAAAATCGCACTAATCAACCAATGCTTAAAATGAGTTTCTTTAAAATTCCAGACTTTAGTATAGGAATTCTGACAAGATTTTTAGCATTTGTGTCTGGATCGGCAGTCTTTTTCCTTATGCCTTTTTACGTAATCCAAGTATTAGGATATGAACCAAATATTGCTGGGTTTTTAATGATACCTGGAGCACTTTGCATGGCTATAACGAGTCCACTATCAGGTCGTTTATCAGATAAAATCGGTACTAAATGGATCTCAATGATAGGATTAAGTTTAATGGGTACTAGCATGGTGGTATTTTCACAATTGACCCCAGAAAGCAACCCGTCAATTATTATCATAGGTATGTGTTTTAATGGCACAGGAATGGGAACTTTTTCATCGCCCAATACAAGTGCAGTTATGGGGACTATACCTTTAGAAGATAGAAGTATAACTTCAGCATTTTTACAATTAACTCGTACAAGTGCAAACTTGATAGGAGTTGCCTTAGCAACTACCATTGTTACTTTAACTATGACCTCTAATGGATATGCTGCCGACTTATCATCAGTATCCGAAGTAGGAAGCAGTAACATTTTACTATCTTTTAATGAAGGATTTTCTAGAGCATTTATGGTGAGTTTTAGTCTTATAATTTTAGGTTTGTGTTTGACCTCACTTCGTTCAAGAAAGGTACCACAACAAATTTAATGAAATTATCACTATCTCCAATTTCTGCAGTTACTGAAAGTACAAATTACAAATGGTTCGCCTATGCAACTATAGCTGTAGGTATTGGTATGTCAGTTATTGATCAAACAGGATTAAATATTGCCATACCAGTAATTTCAAAATACTTTTCTTTAGACATTCCTACAGTACAATGGTTAATTTTAGCAAATATTCTCACAACCAGTGCATTGTTTCTGCCTATGGGTAGACTTGCTGATACGGTAGGAGTTAAAAAAATATATCTTACTGGATTTGTAGTTTTTGGTGTTGGGGCGCTTATTGCAGGAAATTCCTCGTCCTATAACACCCTGCTTTTTGCTAAGATTTTCCAAGGTTTTGGTACAGCCTGTATTCAAGCAAATGGAATGTATATGGCGACCAATATTTTTCCTGAGCATGAAAGAGGAAGAGCTCTAGGTCTCTATGTATCAATAATTGGAATGGGTGCAATTTTAGGCCCTGTAATCGCAGGAGTTTTGATTGAACAATTTGGATGGAGGTCTATTTTTTTCTCAAGTTTGATTGTTGCTATTATAGCTTTTTTATTTGGTTTGTTTTTTCTCAAATCAGATAATAAATCTTTAGGAGGGAAATTCAGTTTTGATTGGATAGGCGCATTTATTTCATCTGTAGCGTTAGTTGTTCTCTTACTAGGCATAACTAATATTCATCGCTATGAGTTTCTTAGTTTAGAAAGTACTGGAGCAATTGTATTAGGAATTATTTTACTAAGTATATTTATTATATGGGAAAGTAAATCAAGTAATCCGATGCTTGCAGTTCATTTTTTCAAAGTACCACAATTTAGCCTAGGAGTAATGACACGTCTTCTAGCTTTTATCTCATTTTCTTCTACTATGTTCTTGATGCCTTTTTATTTAATCCAAGTATTAGAATATAAAACTAATCTATCTGGATTATTATTAATTTCAGCAGCTTTTTTTATGGCAATAATTAGTCCATTTTCTGGGAGATTATCCGATAAATTTGGAACAAAATGGATTTCAATGTTAGGAATACTATTTATTGGATCTGCTGCATTTATTTTTTCAACTTTAACGATACATTCTGGACCGTTAGTTATAATTATTGGTCTGTCGATTTCTGGAGCTGGGTGGGCTATTTTCTCAGCACCGAATACCAGTACAATAATGGGTTCTCTTCCAATAGAAAATAGAGGAGTTGTATCAGCACTATTGCAACTCACTCGTACAACTGCTAATTTAATTTCAATCGCTTTCTCAACATTATTAGTTACATTAACTATGAGGTCTGATGGTTATGAAGCAGATCTATCGTCTATAACAAAAAATGATAATTTAGATGTATTTGTATCCTTTACTAACGGATTTTCATATGCTTTTATGATGGCGGGATTTACTGCCTTTATTGGAGTACTATTGAATTCAATAATGAAAAGAAAATAATAGGTAATTATGAAGTCAATAGAAAAATTAGGATGTGTTGGGTACGGGTGTATAAGTTTAATAATTGGACTTGTCATAGTCATTATTTCAACAGGTGGTTTTGTTCAAATCATTACCATATTTAACTAGTCTCTCTATTGAAATTGTGATACAATTCACAGGCTATATAGTTATAAAAACTGAGGAATTGTAATTCACCAATGAATAGTCATGATGACACTCCTATTAAAGATCTTCATAAAGCACAAAAAAGCAAATTTATTCTGATAAGAATAATGTGGATATTACTAGGTAGCCTATTTGTTGCATTAGGAACTATTGGCATTTTTGTGCCAGGTCTGCCGACTACAGTTTTTCTTATTATTGCTGCAGCATGCTATATTAGATCTTCCCAAAAACTATATGATTGGCTAATAAGTAATAAAACTTTTGGACCACTGATAAAAGACTATCGTGAAGGAAAAGGAATGCCAAAGAAAGCCAAAGTATTGGCACTTTCTATGATAACGATTTTTGCAGGATCTTCTTCTATTTTTCTAATTGATAATCCACCGATACAAATTCTTGTGGGAATATTAGGTATGATAGGATTTTGGTATGTAGGATTCAGGGTACCTACAAATAAATCGGCATAACGATATTTTCTTAGTTCTCTTCCACTAATACATCACCAGGGCCTCTAGACTTTTTAGTAATCTTTATATTCTGTTGAGAATTTAAGAAACCCGCAAAAGTCCGAAATCCCATAGCTCGAAAATCAAAACTAGGATCAATTTGTAACATATTTTGGTGTAATTTAGAACCTACAACTTTACCTTCTTCATCACCTGAAGCACGTAAAGCTCTGAGTACAAGTTCTTGTGTTTTTTTATTTAATTCATTTAAATCTCGATTTATGCGACTTTTACTTTTATCTTTGACAAAAATGTATCTATCACATGAGCGAACCAAACTTGGTGAAACCACATCTTGCCTACCAGCTCCAACAACTGTTTTACCACTAGCCCTAAGTTGATTAACTAAAGGGACAAAATCACTATCTGCTGAAACGATAACAAATGCATCTACATCTGAACGATATACTAACTCGATTGCATCAATTGCTAACCTAATATCACTAGAATTTTTAGCAGAATTACTCGCATGAAAGTTTTGTATTGCCTCTATACCTAATCTTTGTAAATGCACAACTGAAGTTTGTTTTACTTGTGACCAATCTGCATATGCTCGTTTAATAATAGTTCTGCCGATATCAGAAATTGTATCAAAAAGGTTATCTAAAGAAGAATCACCCACATTTTCAAAATCTATTAGAACTGCAACGTTTTTCTGTTCCATATTTTCCTTATCTCTAATTTATACATGATTCGAATTATATCATGAATAGAATTATTAATTTTTAGTATTGTAACCAGATTCAATTATTGCTATCTTTGAGTCTGTATTTTTCAGGATTGCTAAAAACTGGGGAGAATAAATGAGTAAAACTCAACGGATGGTATGGATAGATATGGAAATGACTGGATTAAATCCAGAAATACATGTGATTTTAGAAATAGCTACTATCGTTACTGATGAAAATCTAAATATTCTTGAAGAAGGTCCAGTAATAGCGATTAAACGAACTGATGCAGAAATGGATCGTATAGAAGAATGGAGTAAAAAAACGCACTCTAATTCTGGGTTGTTAGAAAGATCAAATAGATCACTAAAAAGTGTACAAGAGGCGGAAAAAATTACTTTAGCATTTTTAGAAAAATGGATTAAACCTGGTGAGGCCCCATTATGTGGCAATTCTGTACATCAAGATCGTAGATTTATGGTTAAAGAAATGCAGAATTTAGAAAAATTCTTACACTACAGAATTGTTGATGTTAGTACACTCAAAGAACTAACAAATCGTTGGTTTCCTGAAGAATCTGAAAATACACCTGTCAAAAAACGTACTCACTTAGCTTTAGATGACATTCGAGAAAGTATTGAAGAGCTTCAGTGGTATAGAGAAAACATTTTCAAAAATCTCTAAATTATTATATTCAAATCCAAAAGTTTACAAAGATGTAACAAATTTACCATTTACAATGTACGTAATTCGTAATACAATAAAAGAAATAGTTAATAAATTAATATTATATTAATTATTTGTACAAAATGATTAATAATATCGTTGTATTGTACGTTCTTAATAACAATTATTGTAATTTTTTCGAAATTACTAAATTGCATGGCTTTATCAATTTAAATTTTTATGGAGGTAATCACTTTTAAGCTATGAATAAAATACTCGCATTTGTCAAACACAATTTTTTCGAAACATCCAAGTCTTCTCGAATAATGAATCCTGAACTACGGGAGTGGAGAAGAATAGAACACGTAGATCAACGTTCCCCAAATTATCATAGAAATAACGATAGTCTCTATCGAATTCTTGCATAAACAACAAACACACTTGAACTCGCCCCTTTACTACAACTAAACATATTGTTAGACTACGATAAGGTCTAAAAATCCTTATCGTTAACCACATGTCATTTGATAACTGCTTCATGTTTTTCTTTGGCTAATTCGATACCTACTTTTATTTGATATAGGTTTGTAAATTTTTGTCTTCTAATATTAAAGGGAAAAAAATATTTTATGGTTGGTGGATAGTCTTATCCGGATTTGTTATACAATGTCTGAATGGGCTTCTATTATTTCATGGTTTCACTATATATTTTTTACCACTACAAGCAGAATTTGGATGGAATAGAACAACAGTTGCAACAGCAGTTGCTCTCACTCGTGCCGAAGGGGCGTTATTAGGTCCAATTCAAGGATGGCTAATCGATAAATATGGTCCAAGAACAATCACCTGTGTGGGTGTATTTTTATTTGGATTAGGATTTATCTTATTTTCTTTTGTTAATTCTGTGCTTACCTATTTTCTTTGTTTTGCTTTGATCGCTTTAGGTTCCAGTGTGGGCGGCTTTTTGTCTATTTCCGCAACAATCACTAATTGGTTTAATAAAAAAAGGGCATTAGCACAAGGTCTTTTTATGACCGGAATGGGAATTGGAGGTCTTTTAGTCCCCCTTCTTGCTATAGCTATTACAACATATGGATGGAGAGCGGTCGCATTTGCTTCAGGTATAATTATTATTGTATTTAATATGCCAGCTGCTATGAGTTTGCGACATAAACCTGAACCATTCGGATATATGCCTGATGGAGAAATTAATACTAATTCAGATAATAAAATTGCAATTGCATATGATGATGCGAATGATCTTTCTGCTGTTCAAGCTATGAAAACTTCCACTTTTTGGTTAATCGGTTTAGGTCATGCATTTTCTTTGTTAGTCGTTGGTTCAGTTGGAATTCACTTCACCCCCCACGTTGCTCAAAAACTCAATTATTCTTTAGAAAAAGCTGGACTTATGATAAGTGTTCTTATGGTATTTACTATAATTGGGCAAACTGTTGGTGGATATCTAGGCGATAAAATCGATAAACGGTTATTTCTTGTGTTTACTATGATTGGACACAGTTCAGGTTTATTAGTTTTAACATTCGCACAAAATGATTTTCATGTTGTTATGTTTTGTTTACTCCATGGACTCGCCTGGGGATCAAGAGGGCCTTCTATGCAATCATTAAGAGCAGAGTATTTTGGTAGAAGATCTTTTGCTACAATTATGGGGTTTTCTTCAATACTTAATGCTCTAGCAATGGCTATAGCACCTATATCGGCAGGTATACTTGGAGATTACTATGGAGATTACACTGTTGCGTTTGTTTCTTTAGCTATTATGACTGGTTTTGGTTCTTTATTCTTTGCTCTATTGAAACCACCAATAAAAAATTAGTAAACAATGTAAGAATTTACAATTGCTTAAATCATCGCTGTCCTGATAATATGTCAATGATAAACCAAAGGAATAAAATTTGGACAATTTATTTACAACAGAGTTATCAACTACCGTAATAATAACTATAGGAGTTTCTTCCTTTTTAGTCGGAATACTCGGTGGCTTCGTTGGACTTGCCCTAGGAACTATTCGTTTACCTATAATTATATTACTTGGTATTGATCCTAGAATAGCAGCTGGTACAAACATTATAACTTCAACTATTTCTTCTTTTTTTGGAACTGTTAGACATATTCAAGAAAAAAATGTAAATAAACAAATCATACTTTTTATGGGTATCCCTGCGGTATTCGGAGCCTTACTTGGAGGATACCTTGCACCATATGTACCAGTTAATTTATTGTTGTTTTCTGCTGGACTCCTAGTATTTTGGCAAGGAATTGAATTTATTATTTTAGCAAGAAGCCAAGGTACTCAAATGAGAGATGCCTTTGGTGTAGATCTTGAAAATTCCAAAGGAATATTCACACGAAACCGTGTAATAGCAGAATCAGGAGCAGGATTATCAATAGGCTTAGTAGGAGGAGCAGTTGGTCTTATATTAGGTAGTATCCGACTACCTGCAATTATTCGTATTTTAAAAATAGACCCGCGCATTGCCGCAGGATCTAATCTTTTTATTGGTTTTTTTATGGGAATAGCAGGTCTCGTTGGTCATGCATTCCATGGACATGTAGATTATTTTCTCATTGTTGTTATGGGAACTGGGGCTGCTATAGGTAGTTATATTGGGGCAAATTATACTAAAAAGGTTTCCATCAATACATTCCTTTTAATATTAGGAATTGTTCTTTCTTGTGTCGGTTTAATATTAGCTTCTCGACCACTAATTACATAGGAATACAAATGTCACAACAACAAAAAATTGCTTTAATTACTGGTGCCTCACGAGGAATTGGAAAAGCTATTGCTATTGATTTTGCAAAAAATAATATCGATGTAGTATTAACTGGAAGAAATGAAAAACGCTTAATCGATGTTCATAATCAACTACAATCCCAGAGTATAAATTCTTATTATATTTCTTCTGATCTTTCAGATGATTCAGGTATTGAAAAGATCATGAAATTTATAGTTGAATCAGGTTTAGAAATTAATATTTTAGTAAACAATGCAGGAATAATTCATCCACGAATACATTTAGTCGACTTCAATATGAAAGATTGGGAAGAAGTGATAAATGTAAATCTTGTAAATGCAGTTAAATTAACAAAGCTAATTCTACCCTTTATGATAAAACAACAATATGGAAAAATTGTGAATATTTCTTCTATAGGTGGTAGAAAAGGTGCTGCAGGAAGAACGGCATATAGAATAACAAAAGCAGGACTAATTAGTTTCACGGAATCATTAGCTGCAGAAGTAAAAAAAGATGGAATAGATGTAAATTGTATTTGTCCAGGAAGTGTAGTTACTGAAGGATATGTTGAAGCTTTTGGAGAAGAATCTATCCAAAATGATCATATGATGGATCCTTCAGAAATTGCTAAACTATGTACCTTTCTTGTTACTCCAGAATCCTCTGCTGTGACTGGTGCAATTCTTGATGCTTTTGGGAAATCAAATCCACTATTTAATGTTTAAATCAAATTTCATGATATACTCATACAATAGAAAAATAAGGCAATAAGGAATTATCATGACAAATACAAATTCAGGTACAATTATATCTGTAAATGTTAGTCCTAGTGGTGGAGTCCCTAAATATCCCCAAAAAGAAGTTTTTATAAACCGCTATGGCATCGCAGGCGATTACCATAGTGGAGAAATAAACAAACACAAAAAAAATGGTCCGAGCGAACCGAATTCACGTCCAATTTCTATAGTTTCTTTAGAAGTACTCAACGAGATTAATACTGAGCTTGGAATAGAGCTTAAACCTGGAGATTTAGCAGAAAATATCACAACTAATCATCTCGGTAACCTAGCAGAATTAGAAGAAGGGGATAGTATTAAAATTGGAGAAGAAGTAATTTTACAAGTTACAGGTCAAAATAAACCTTGTGCAGTACTAAATGTGTATCACGATTTAGTATCAAAGTCACTAGTCAATAAACGAGGGATTACTGCCACAGTTATAAATACTGGCACAATTAAACCAGATGATACATGTTATGTTATAAAAGGAAATTCATAAATGAACAAAACCTCCAAAATCCAAATTAGAAATTTAGCCATAATTGCGCACGTAGACCATGGTAAAACCACACTAGTTGATGCACTCCTTAAGCAAGGCCAAGTATTTCGAGAAGGCCAAGAAACAGGAACGCTAATTATGGATAATAATCCATTAGAAAAAGAACGTGGAATAACTATATTAGCAAAAAATACAGCTGTACTTTATAACGATGTGAAAATCAATATTATAGACACTCCTGGACATGCTGATTTTGGAGGAGAAGTAGAACGTACAATGAATATGGCAGATGGGTGTATTTTAGTTGTAGACGCAATAGATGGACCTATGCCACAAACAAGATATGTTTTAAAAGAAGCATTAAATCAAGATGTTGTACCAATCGTTGTAATAAATAAAATTGATCGTGATGGGGCAAGGATTGATGAAGTAATTGATATGGTTCAAGACTTGTTTCTTGAATTAGCTACGAAATCGGAACAATTAGATTTTCCTATAATTCTTTCATCTGCTAAAGAAGGATATGCATTATTAAATTTAGAAGACGAGCAAAAAGACATGTCTCCTTTATTTGAGGCAGTTATCAATCATATTCCTGAACCTGAAGGGTCTGAAGATGAACCCCTACAATTCCTTGTCACATCATTAGATTATGACAATTATTTGGGGCAAATTGCCATTGGAAGAATAACAAATGGGAAAATTAAACCTGGAGATCAGGTTGCCGTAGTTACTGAAACAGATACAATTGCGACAAGCAAAATAGAAAAGGTTTTTGTCTTCCATGGATTAGAGAAATATTCTGTCGATATTGCAGAATCTGGAGAGATAGTAGCTCTAGCTGGTTTAGAAAATTTGTCTATTGGTTATACTGTTACTGATATAAACAATCCTCGTCCTCTTCCTTCAATCCACATAGCAGAACCAACTGTAAAAATGACTTTTGGAGTAAATACATCTCCATTTTCTGGTCAAGATGGGAAACATTCAACATCCAGAGTACTTTATGATCGATTAATCAAAGAATTACGCACAAATATTAGCTTAAATGTCGAAAGAACAGAAAATGCCGACATATTTTTAGTCTCTGGTCGAGGAGAATTGCATCTTTCTGTTCTTATTGAAACTTTGAGGAGAGAAAATTTTGAATTCCAAGTTTCGAAACCACAACCTATTACAAAATCTATAGATAAAACTATCCATGAACCAATTGAACATTTAGAAATCGAAACCTCTGAAAATAATTTTGGTGCACTAAATGATTACCTTGTAAACCATTTAGCAGCTTTGAAAAATATGGAATATGATGAAAATAATCGAGTTAAAATTGAGTATACAATTCCTACTAGGGGATTAATTGGATTTAATACATACTTTTTAAAAACAACAAAAGGAGATGGCAGTAAAACAAGTAAATTTTCTGAATATGCACCGATGAAAGGGGAAATTAAGTCAGAGGCAGTTGGTTTACTTGTTACATCTGAACCAGGAGTTTCCGTTACTTATGGGCTTTTGAATGCACAAGGGAGAGGATCAACATTTATTGATGCAGGAACACCAGTTTACGAAGGTATGGTTATTGGTATGCATCAAAGAGATAAGGATATTGCTATTAACGTTTGTAAAGAAAAAAAATTAACGAATGTACGATCATCTACATCTGATATTGCAAAAAAATTAAGCCCATATATACAAATGACATTAGAAGAAACTATCGACTTTATAACTGATGATGAATTAATTGAAGTCACGCCTATTAATCTACGAATCAGAAAAAAAGAGCTTTCTGGTTTAACTAGACAAAAACAACACACATTACGATAAAATGGCCCGAACAAATTGGTACACTGATCATCCGCTTACATGCACTTGTTCTTCATGCCAAGAACAAAAAGCGTTTGAACGAGAACATGCTAATAAAAAAATTGGTCGAAATGAAAAATGTCCTTGTGGAAGTGGTAATAAATATAAAAAATGCCATGGAGCCTAATGCAGATATTTTTTCAACCAATCCATCGCTAATACGTTAAAATCAGAACAACTTTCATGAGCAAGATCTTGATATACAGTTAAGTTTTTTAAAGCTGGTATTTTTTCAAACACTGGCATTATGGTTTCTGGAGGACAAGTAGGATCTATCATTCCAATGTTCATGGCAACTGGGCAGGTTATATTTTTTACTAAATTTAACGTGTCAAAATAGGACAATGTATCTAAAATTATTTCAGTCTGATCAGAATGTTCTTTAATATAATCTGTTATTTCAACATATGGTGTAGATGACAAAGTAGAAGAAGTTGGATAATTTGATAGAAAAGGCTGTTCTGCTACAACTGCTGCTAATCGAGAATCTAAAGATGCAGTTGCTAGTGTGTATCCACCGCCTTGACTTCTTCCCCACATACCAATAGCATCCTTATCAACTTCAGGTCTAGACGCAAGAAAGTCTATGCCCCTGACGCAGTCCATGTATGCACCACGATAGTAATATTTTTCTTTATCATCAATGTGATAGGTTAATTTTGTCGAATGTTCTAAAGACCATTCTTCAGTACTTTCTCCTTGACCTCTTGGCCATAAACTTAAGACTGTAAATCCCGACAATACTAATGCAAAATGTTTATCTAAGGTTAATGTAGTAGCGCTATACCCTGGCACTCTTAAAATAGCTGGAAAAATCCCTTTAGAAGATCGTGTAGTCGGAACAGAATAAATACCACGAATTTTTTTGGCTTCAAAACTATTTAGTACCACTTTATAGGTATTATAATCTCGAGCACTTAGATCTAAATCTTCAACAAATTCCTCAGACATTGGTATGGACTGTAACTCTTCTATAGTGTTATTCCAAAAATTGTCCAAATTACTTGTATTCATTATATAGAATTAATGATTTCTAGATTTTCGAGCAACGCCAGATGTTCTTGCAGCTCTTGAAACTGCACGAGCTACTGCAGGTGCCACATTACGGTTAAAGACACTAGGAATTATATAATCTGCTTGTAATTGTCGAGAGGTTATAGTTGATGCAATAGCTTCTGCTGCCGCCATTTTCATCTCATCATTAACAGTTGTTGCCTGTACATCAAGCGCCCCTCTAAAAATACCAGGAAATGCAGAAACATTATTGATTTGGTTAGCAAAATCAGATCTACCTGTAGCCATTATTGCTACATGAGGACCTGCTTCATGTGGAAGTATTTCTGGATCTGGGTTTGCCATAGCAAATACGATAGGATCTTTGTTCATCTTCTTAATATCATCGACTGTTATTGTTCCTGGTCCAGATAATCCTAAGAATAAATCTGCCCCTTCAATTACTTCACCAATGGAACCCTTTTTCTTATCATGGTTTGTATTTTCAGCAAACCAATTTTTCATAAAATTCATGTTATCAGGTCGTCCTTTGTAGACAGCCCCTGATCGATCACAACCAATAATATTTTTTACTCCATATGACAAAAGCATTTTTACACAAGCAACACCAGAAGCACCTACTCCTGCTACCACAACATTTAACTCATCTAAATTCTTTTTGACTAATTTTGCTGCATTAAGCAAAGCAGCACTTACAACTACAGCTGTACCGTGTTGGTCATCATGGAATACAGGAATATCAAGTTGTGCACGCAAGGAATCTTCTATTTCAAAACACCTTGGAGCAGAAATATCTTCTAGGTTGATTCCGCCAAATCCAGGCGCAATCCTTTTTACTGTTTCAATAATTTCTTGTGTATCGGTTGTATCCAAACATATAGGCCAAGCATCTACATTTCCAAATTCCTTGAATAGAAGGGCTTTACCTTCCATAACAGGCATTGCTGCACCAGGACCTATATCTCCAAGACCTAAAACAGCAGTTCCATCTGTAACAACTGCAACAGTATTTCGTTTACCTGTTAATTCCCACAGTGTTTCTGGTTTATTATATATGTGCATACAAACACGCCCAACACCAGGTGTATAGGCAATTGATAAGTCTCTTCGAGTTTTTAAAGGAATTTTACTTTGCATTTCTATTTTCCCACCTAAGTGAGAAGATAGTATGGGATCTGAGTAACGAATTACCTTGACTCCCGGAAGCTTTTTTAATGCCTTTAAAATATCTGATCCAACTTTTTCGTCCCAAACACTAAAAGTTATATCTCGAACTAATTTTGCTCCAGACATTTCAACTAAATCAATTGCTCCAACAGTAGCACCTTGGTCACCAATAGCAGAAAGAACTTTCCCAATCATTCCTGGTTGGTTAGAAATCTCAAGTCGCAATGTTAAAGAATTTGTAGGTGGGAGGGTTGAATCTACACTATCTATATCTTCAGTTTTAGCTACCTTACGAACCATATTATTGCCTTTTCTTGAGTATATATTTTTTTAGAAACTCTAAAGAGTGCTCAAATTATACCAATGTAAATTAATATTGCAACCACTAAGATTCATCAATATCAATTCCTGTAATTACAACATCATCTACAGGCTTATCACCGGGCATTGTATCTACCTTTGAAATTGTCTCAACAATATCTTGACCTGAAGTAACAGTACCAAAAATCGTGTGGTTTCCATTCAAATGTGGTGTAGCCACAGTAGTTATAAAAAATTGACTACCATTCGTATTTGGACCAGCGTTTGCCATAGCTAACTTACCAGGTGTATCAAACACTAAAGATGATACAATTTCATCTTCAAATTGATAACCAGGTCCACCTCTACCGGTGCCATCAGGGTCTCCACCTTGAATCATAAAATTTGGAATTACTCTATGAAATATCACTCCATCGTAAAAACCTGATTTGGATAAACTAACAAAGTTATCAACTGTTTTAGGAGTTTCTTCAGGTAATAAATTAATAACTATTTCACCATAATTTGTTTTTATTGTTGCTTGCAATGTGTTTTCCTTTCATGAATCTCAACATCTTATTAATAAAACTTTAACATATTTGTTCATGAATTATTAGGATAAATATCACAATAAAAAAGGGAATTAAATAACGAGAAGAACTAAACCAACAACTATAACAGTAGTAGATATAGCCTTAATAAGGATAATTTTAGGAGAAATGGATTCACCAAGAGACCAATTGAATAAAATACTTACAAGTAAAGTAAAGAAAAGTAGAAATAAAGATCTGACACTTAATATCGCTGTTACTAAAGAGACAGGACCTAAAGAAAGTGCAAGTAAAGCAAAATAGAAATGAATATTAACTAAAACAACTTCATTACTAAATACAAATAGGAATCCTTTACTTTTTGACTGAATCATATTTTTTACATCTAAATAAGAATCTCTACGAAAATTTAAAAGAAAGAAAACAAAACCTAAAGCAAACATACGTACAGCATGTACTTGTATAATTGAAGCTTCTTCTACAGCTAATTTACTTGTAATATTTGCAGCACTATATAGAAGGCTACCAATAATTAATAAACCAAAGGCTTTATCAATAATTTTAATTTTCCAAAAATCACCGGAAAAATCCATGACTATTAATATTGCACCAATTACCACTAATATTATTCCGGCCCATTGATAAAGTAGTATATTTTCATCCAAAAAAAGTAAGGCAAAAAAAGCTGTGAATATTGGATATATTTGTGAAAATGGAACTGTCCTCGTAACCTCATTTGAAAAAGTTACTTTTAAAAATAGATGCCCCTGTAGCCCAAATAATGCTCCTGCAATAAATGGCCAAAAAAAATATTGTAATTGTATAGTTTCAAATGTAGAAACAATTAGAATCGTTACTACACCAAAAGTCATCTGTATTAAAGCTATTATGACAGGTAATGTATGAGAATTTGTAACATATCTATATAAGACTGTTTTATCAAATATGCTTACTAATCCAGAAACTCCTGCACTAAATAATGCAATTATTACCCAATTATCCATAAATTCCTTATTTAATTGAATGAATACAAAAAGAGGATTATAATCCCTGCTATGCATTCTTACAATAAACCTGATTCAACCTCTAATAAATATAATAAACTTCCTTTTTATTATGGATGGATCATATTAGTGGTAACTGGACTTGGAATGTTTATATCTGGTCCTGGTCAAACCTATTCTATCTCAATATTTATGGAACCAATGAGAAAATCTCTTGGCCTTTCATTATCTGAAATTGCTAGTTTTTATACCTTTGGATCACTAACAGCTGCCACTCTTATGATTATTGTTGGGAAATTATTTGATAGATACGGCGGTAGAATTTTAATGTCCTTGATAACTATTCTATTTGGACTTGCCTGCTTATGGATGACACAAGTTTCTAATTCTTATGAAATATATCTTGGATTTACTATGTTACGAGCATTAGGCCAAGGTGCTTTAACTCTTGTTTCTACTAGCTTGGTAGCAATTTGGTTCATACAACTACGTGGAAGAGCTAATGCGTTTAATTCATTGGGTAGTGCTTTAAGCCAAGCTATATTTCCACTTCTCATTTTTTATCTAATAACAAACCTCGGGTGGGAGAATGCATGGGCTGTTCTCACTTTCATAATTTGGGGATGTTTGTTATTACCAGCGATTATAATCATACGTAGAAGCCCAGAATCAATAGGTCTTCTTCCCGATGGATTAAAAATAGAACAAGACTCATCTATTAAGAAATCTAACCTAGAAATAAATTGGAGTTTAAATGAAGCTATGAGAACTCCAACTTTTTGGCTTTTACTCTTTGCGAGCACTTCACATTCTTTTATTATAACTGCGCTTACTTTTCTACAAGTACCTCTCTTTGAGAGTCGTGGATTGAGTACAGAATCTGCTGCTCAAGTATTTATCATAATTTCTCCAATGATAATATTAGGTTCTTTTTGTTCTGGTTTTATCATTGAAAAAGTTGCCCCAAGATTCCTATTAGGATTCAGTCAAATAATATTAATTATAGGAATGTTGTTTATTAGTACTATTTCAGCCAACTGGCATACCTACATCTATGGGGCAATCATTGGTTTTGGTATGGGATTTGCTATGACTATTGGAAATGTCATTTGGGCAAATTATTATGGAAGAAATTCAATAGGAGCTATAAGAGGATTTGTAACCACTGTTATGGTAGGTTCTGCAGCACTAGGACCTTTATCATTTGCCATTATTGTTGACACAACAAATTCGTTTGAACTAACAGCAAATGTATTCACATTATTACCAATATTATGTTTTATTGCTGCAATATTAGCCAAACCACCAATAAAGAATTGAACCTAAACAACATCCAATATATTATGATAGAATATATTCATAATGTAATATTGGTGTTTGGTACTGGAGGTAATAATGGTTCCACCTGAGAGTCTATTTGGTATATCCAATGCATTACTGGTGTTAATTGTTTCACTAGTATCATTTGGTTTAGCTGGTTTCATTTTATGGCAAAGAGTATTTCGATTAGTTTTCCTTGGTAGAAAAGAAAACAGGCTAGATCAACCTATACAAAGAATATTTAAAATGCTAATTGTTGTCCTTGGTCAACAAAGAGTTATGCAACGATTCTCATTAAAAGATATGGCTGGTCTTGGTCATGCGATTATTTTTTACGGGTTTGTACTTTTCTCTATAAGTTATGTAATTTTTGTTTTTGGTGATTCTGCTTGGCATGAATTTTCTGAAACTTTATTAACTGCAACAGGTGTGAAATTTTTTGCTTCACTTCTGAATATTGTTGCAGTATTAATTATTTTTTCATTATCCTGGGCACTATATAGAAGATGGGTTGCAAGGCCCCACAGACTATCATTTGATCTCACTAGGGCTAAAGAATCAATAATTATTGTTGCTGCAATATACGGACTCATGTTTTTTACCTTAATTACAGAAGGATTTTTTGTAGCTGCTGGTGGTACAGGACCTGCTGCAGAAACTCCAATAGGCATAGCTTTAGGCAATCTATTTATTAATATGGGAATAGCTTCAGAAACTGCAAGTAATTTACAAGCATTATTCTGGTGGTTGCACCTAATTATTATCTTAGGTTTTTCTATCTATATCCCTATATCTAAGCACATGCATATGGTTGGGGCTCCTATAAATGTTCTCTTTACTACTATGCAAGCTAGAGGGACTCTAAAGCAAATGCCAGATTTTGAAACAGCTGAAACATTTGGTGCTGGTGGCACTGAAGGGTTTTCATGGAAATCTATATTAGATGGATATGCATGTGCTGTTTGTGGTAGATGTACGGATAATTGTCCGGCTAATATAAGTGGGAAATTTTTATCTCCAATGCATATTGCAGAAGGAGTAAAAGAACATGTGATGGAGACAGGTGCTTCAATAATTAATGCACAAAAATCTGGCGAAACTTTTCAAGAGCCTAGTTTGTTCACAGAAAATAGTATGCTCAAAGAATCTGCAGTTTGGGACTGTGTTACCTGCGGTGCATGTATGGAAGAATGCCCAGTTATGGTTGAACATGTTGACTCTATTGTTGATATGCGTAGATATCTAGTAATGGAACAAGCTAGTATGCCTGAAGGGGCTGAGGGTGTTCTATTAAACATGGAACAAAGAGGACATCCATGGAGTGGAAATCAAACTTCCAAAACTGAGTGGATGGAGGGATTAGATATACCAACATTTGAAGAGGAAAAAGAATCTGAAGTTCTTTTATGGGTAGGTTGTACTTCCGCATTAAACGAAGCAAATCAAAAGGCACCACGAGCTATGGCTTCTATATTACGTGTTGCTGGTATTAAATTTGCTGTACTAGGAAATGAAGAAGGTTGTACTGGAGATCCTGCTAGAAGAATTGGAAATGAATACCTATACCAAATGATGGCTGAACAGAATATTCAAACCTTAAATCAATATTCATTCAAAAAAATTGTAACTCTATGTCCACATTGTTTTAACAACATCAAAAACGAATATCCACAACTTGGCGGTAATTACAAAGTTTATCATTACACTGAATTTGTGGATGAATTAATTCAAGATGGAAAACTAAAACCAGTTAAAAGTGTTGATATTAGTATGACTTACCATGATTCTTGTTATCTAGGAAGACATAACAAAGTTTATGATGCACCACGAAATATTTCCAAAGCTATTCCAGGACTAGAACTTCACGAGATGGAAAGAAATTGTGAAAGAGGATTCTGTTGTGGTGCAGGTGGTGGACACATGTGGATGGAAGATAGCGGAGGTCAAAGAATTAATCATATGAGAATTGATCAATTCCTTGATACCGAAGGTGAAACATTGGGTGTTTCTTGTCCATTTTGTTATCAAATGTTCGCTGAAGGAATACAATCGAAAGGTGTTCAAGAAAGTAAACAAACCAAAGATCTTGTAGAAATTATCGCTGAAAGCGTTGTTCCAGAAGAAGAGAAATAATTACTCTATTCTATTGGTTCTGGATACATATCACGAAGTTCGCGTTTCAATATTTTACCCATAGGGTTTTTGGGAATCTCTTGAGCAAAAATAACTGATTCTGGTTTTTTGTAACTTGCCAACCGCTCATGACAGTAGTCAATTATTTCTTGCTGATCTACTGACATACCTGATTTTAACACGACCACGGCCCTTACTCGCTCACCCCAATACTCATCGTTGACTCCAATTACAGCTGCGTCATCAATACTTGTATGGGTAAGAATAACATTTTCAACTTCATCTGGTGCAATCATTTCGCCTCCACGCTTAATGAAGTCTTTTGCTCTTCCAGATAAAAAGATATATCCCTCTTCATCCATATATCCTAAATCTCCAGTATATAACCAGCCATCTCTAATTGTTTCATTAGTTGCATCTTCCTTATTCCAATAACCCTTCATTAATCGTGGCCCCTGAGCAACAATTTCACCTACTTCACCTTGTATAACTTCATTTCCTTCCTCATCAACTATTTGAACGATAACATCATCTAAAGGTTTACCAATAGAACTTAATCGTTTCAATTTAAGTTCTTGCTCCTCAGGTGTGCCTGTTATCTCATGATCTTCTGGAGATAACATAGTAATAGTTGAAGCAGTTTCTGTTTGTCCAAAAGCATTAATAAAACGTGTTCCAGGCAGTTTTGCTATTGCGTCTTTGATAACAGAAGCAGGCATAGGTGCGGCACCATAAGTTATTACACCTAAACTTGATATATCAAAATTTGGAAACTCTTTATGATCCAAAATTGCTTTCAGCATTGTAGGGACCATCATTGCCCGATTAATTTGTTCTTCTTGAACTAACCTCATCCAATCGTAAGGTTCAAACTGTCGTTGTATAACTAAAGTTCTTCCACCATAAATCGCAGAAATCACAGCCTGCATACCTGCTATATGATGTAATGGAACGGTTAGTATATTCTTTTCTTCTTCATCAGGATCAGCAGGCATAACATTAGCAAGAATATAAGAAGAAAAACTATCGTGTTTCAACATAACGCCCTTGGGAGCACCTGTTGTGCCCGAGGTGTACATAATTATATTAGTATCATCATCATCATACTCAGGAAATCTGTCTTCAGATTCTCCATCTCGAATTAAATCATCATAATTAATCCATCCATCAGACTCATCATCCATAGATATAAATAATTTAACATCGTTATTGTTCTTTGTAGCTTGTTTGACTAATTCATGATATCTAGAACCTGCAAAAATCACTTTTGGCTTACTATCAGATAACATAACATCTAGTTCTTCAGATCTAACACGGAAATTAACTGGAACATAAATTGCGTCCAGACTCGTTATGGCAAAATAAGTCTCTATATGTTCATTGCAGTTAACTTGTATTGTAGAAACTCTATCTCCTGCAACCACACCTAGTTTACTTAATGAATCAGCAAGTTTATTTACTCGTTGTTGTAAAGTAGAAAAATCAATTCTCTTATCTTCGAATATAATTGCAGTTCTATCTGGAACTATTTCACTTGATAGTCGCAAAAACTCGACAGTATTCATCTACTAACCTCCATTGACTACACAAAATATCTGACGCAAGTATCAATTCTATCATCCTTGTCTAGTTTCGATAATATATTCAACACATTTTTTAGCTTCTAAATCTAATCCTTTTGTGAGAGAAAGTTCTAATCCCTGTGAAATAATTGATTTTGTTAACGAATTTAATTCTTTAGGGTTGCGACATAAACTATCTAATAAACTATAAGCAAACTCAATAATATAGTTTTCCTCAATGATATAATCAATCAATCCGATTTCCAAAGATTTATCTACTTCTACCTGGCTTCCCAATAATAAAAGATCCAAAGCATGCCCTAAACCAATTTTACGAGGTATAGTTTGTGTTCCACCTGCTGCCGGAATTATACCAAGTCCCGTTTCCGGTAATCCGATAATGGTATCCTTGGTTGCTATTCGAATATCACATAACATAGCAATTTCCACCCCAGAACCAAACGTGTATCCATGAAGTACACAGACAATTGGAACTGGTAATGTCATAAAAACTTCCCATAAGTCTCTTTCTTTACGAATATTTCGAGCTATATATTGTGAAGGGGCAGTACCAAACTCAGTTAAATCCGCTCCTCCACAAAATCCTTTTAATCCATTACCTTTCAACAATATACCTTTGATATCATAATCAAGATTAATCGCAGTTAGCACTTCATAAAGTTCATCTCTCATAGTGGTATTAAAAGCATTGACAACATTAGGTCTATTAAGAGTAATCGTTGCTATATTCTTATATTTTTCATAAATAATTGTACTAAATTGATCTATGATTTTCCCATCCTTGAATTTGTATTTGATTTAAATCGATTCCAGAAGATAATAAGTCTTCTAAGGGTATTTCTATGAAATTTTTTCCAATATCAGTGATTTCATGAGCGTCACTTACTTCAGTTAAAATTAAATTGTGTTTATCTGCTAATTCATACACTTGGTTTTTATTAATATGCCAATTGTGTATAGAATTATTTACCTCTATAGATTGAATATGATTTATTTCTACTTGCTGAGATGGATGGCCAGGATGGCAATAATTTCTGAATAATTTCCCATTTGGCAACAAAAATTCTCCCACTTCATATGTCTGAAAATAATCATGTTTCATATGTAATTCTATTTCTCTACCAGGAAATATAATTATTTCATCAGGGAAATGTTTAGTAAAAATTTTGTGATATTCAAAAGATATTTTTAACAAGTCTGGGTGTGCATGGTGATGATCAGTAATCGCTATGCCATCTATACCAATTTTTTTACACTGATTTATTACTTTATATGCTGTTTCTATACTAGGTGTTTCAAAACTTGATGCTTCCCAAATATGCGTATGCAAATCAAGTTTTAGCTTTTTCCCTTTACTAACCATATCTTAACTATTTCCTTCATTCACCAATAAAATTTGGAGGCTCTTTTGTCTTAAAACTATTTAATCCTATTTCTCTATCTTTAGTAGAATGAAGTAATATACTTAAATCAGATTCAAACAAAAATCCTTGTCTTAAGTTCATATCTAGACCCTCTTTGACAGCTTCTTTTACATATCTTAAAGCAATCGGTGCAAGAGATTCTAATTTAACTACTAATTGTGCTATATATTTTTCAATTTCAGATTGTGAAACCATATAATTAACCAATCCTAGATTGGTAGATTGTTCAGACGTTACAACCTCACCTGATAACATCATTTCTACAGATTTAGATTTACCAATTATTCTAGGTAGCCTTTGGGTTGCTCCATCCCAAGGTAAAAACCCATTATTAATTTGTTTTAGACCAAATACGCTATCAATTGTACAAACTCGAATATCGCCACTTAGTGCTATTTCTAGGAGATTATCAAATATGTACCCTTTCATTACTACGATTATAGGACATTGAATCTTATCAATTTTTGATGCAATTCTATACTCTTCAATAGATGCGACTGTGTCAAAATTAATACTTTTCAAAGAATATGATTTGTTTGTGTTTTCTATAATTAGAACCACGACATGTGTTTGATCATCTTGATTAATTTCAGTACAAATTTCTTCAAATTCTGAACATACACTTTTATAATCTAATGTGGAAAATACACTGGAATCTAGAACTATAGTTGTAGTGTAGTTATTTTTAGAAACATCTATAGATGTAAATTTTCTTCCTTTTGACACAATTTCTCCCACTTAAGGTATCTTTGAAAAACAACCTCGGGGCGACTGGATTTGAACCAGCGACCCCCTGCACCCCATGCAGGTGCGCTTCCAGGCTGCGCCACGCCCCGATGATAAAGGAAAAGAATACCATTAGCAATTTACCAGAGCAAGTTCTTTTTATATTGTACCTATTATAATAGCGTGTTAGACTTTCATAACTAATTACGAAGTCCTTAAAATGAGTGAGGAGATAACAATGTTACCTGATCGAATGAAATTTGGCATATTTCTTGCTCCATTTCATTGGAAAGATGAAAACCCCACTCTTTCATTGCAAAGAGATTTGGAACTTATTGAATACTTAGATCACCTTGGATATGACGAAGCATGGATTGGTGAACACCATAGTGCTGGTTGGGAAATAATAGCGTCCCCAGAGGTGTTTATTGCTGCAGCTGCAGAAAGAACAAAACACATTAGATTAGGAACCGGAGTTACAAGTCTTCCTTATCATCATCCATTAATAGTCGCAGATAGAATGGTTATGTTAGATCACTTGACTAAAGGAAGAACCATGTTAGGAGTTGGACCTGGGGCTCTTGTTACAGACGCCTATATGTTAGGTATCGATCCTACTACACAAAGACCACGAATGGATGAATCATTAAACGTAATAATGCAATTACTTGAATCAGAAGAGCCTGTTACATGCCAAACGGACTGGTTTACTATGAATGAGGGCCAATTACAAATGAGGCCTTACACCCAGCCAAGATTTGAAGTAGCTGTGGCAGCTGCTCAATCACCTTCTGGTATGCTTGCTGCCGGTAAATATGGCTTAGGAGTCTTATCGGTAAGTATTCCACGTGGTGGTAGCATTGCTACTAATTTAAGCGATTTCTGGAAAATTGCAGAAGAAACTGCTGCAGAACATAATAAAACAGTAGATAGAAAAGAGTGGCGCTTAGTACTTCATGTATTTTTAGCGGACACAAAAAAAGAAGCATTTGCTCAGGCACGGGAACATGCAGGAAGATATCAAAGGGAATATTTCGAGAAAACACTAGGTCATCCATCTACAGTAGATAATAGTGCTGATAAAATTATTGACACAATGGTTGAAAGAGGTGCATGGTGTGTAGGAACACCCGATGATTTGATTGATACAATCAATCGTCTTGATCAAGAGAGTGGTGGATTTGGAGGAATTATGATTCAAGCTACAGAATGGGGAACTAAAGAGCAAGTTTTTCATAGTTATGAATTACTTGCTAGATACGTTATGCCTCAATTTCAAGGTTCGGTAAAAGCGCTAAATAATTCCATGCAATGGTCTCGTAATAAATCCGAAGAACTTCAAAAAATGAGAACAGAAGCTTTAGAAAAAGCAAAATCGGATTACCAAAATAAAACCTAACATTATTACATGAACGAAATATCTATACCTAAAGAACAGAAGCAACGACTGCTTGTAACCATACTAGCTGGTCATGGTTTGAAACATATGTTCAATGCAGCGTTTTTTATTCTACTACCTGGAATTAAAGAAGGCTTATCATTAACCAATAGCCAAATAGGCTTCATGTCTTCAACAAGACAATTTGCTGGTGGTATCGCAAATATACCCGCAGGTTATGTTGGAGATAAATACCCTCAAAAAGTTGCATTAATACTTTCTTTAACAATTATAATTCTAGGTATATTCGCCTTTTTCTTAGGGATATCGAATACGTTTTTTATTGCCTTAATATTTTCAGGACTTTTTAGTGTAGTGATTTCCTTTTATCATCCAGCTGCAATAGCTTCTCTTTCAAGAAATTTTGCAGACAGACGTGGTTTTGCAGTTTCTTTACATGGAACTGGTGGAAGCATTGGCGAAACAGCAGCACCAATTTTGGTTGGTGCATTATTAAAATACACACCATTAATTTGGAGTAATATTTTACAAATAAGTATAGTGCCAGCAATAATTTTTGGAATATTAATGTATTTGCTATTAAAAAATATTCCACAACAGCAAACAACTGAAAACTTAACCTTTACAAAATTTCTATCTGGTGTGGGTGGACTATTTAAAAATAAAAAGCTTCTTATTGTTTTATTAATTGCTGCTGGGTTTGCGGGCGGACAAGGCACAATGTTGACGTTTCTACCCATATACATGGATGAAAGTTTAGGTTTTTCTCCATTTAAATATGGAGTTTATATAACCCTTGCAAATGTCGGGGGTATAATATCACAACCTATAATGGGCTATTTATCAGATAAATACAACAGAAAACTAATTCTAGCACCTTCTCTAACAATATTAGGAATTAGTTATATATGTCTTCTTACACCCAATATAGTTTTATTTACTATTGTGATAATTATAATGGGGATTTTCTTATTTCCAATGATGGCTATATTAGTTGTCTCAGCTACTGACCTAGTCGATTCAAATATTCAAGGAACAACAGTTGCATTGGTATTTGCTGCAGTGACAATATTTTCTAGTTTTATTCCATCTCTTGCAGGTATTTTGGCTGATACAAATATACAATATGCATTTATGTTAGCATCGGCAGTAGGAGTGTTTTCTGGATTACTTGCTTTTATAGGCAATTGGACTGTTTCAAAACCTTCAATTTAATTAAGTTTGCCTAAGAGCGTTTCCCCTGCTCGTTCTTGCAATTCTGTGATTGAAAATGGTGTTTGTATCCGTGGTAAAACTTCAGAACCTAATAATTCTATTTGATTATTCCATTCTTGTGCACTCGCAACAGGCCTCATAACAAACTTTGAAACTCCTACATTGATATAATTGTTAATCATTTGCAATACATCGTCAGCAGTACCTGCAGCACAATATTGATCAGGAGTTATATCATTTCTTCGGGATATGAAATATTGAGAAAAGCTCTTTTCTGCTTTTTGTTTATCAGAGTTGATATGAAAAGGAATAAAGGTACCATAATGATCATCAGGAATTTCATTACCTACTTCATTCATTCTTGATTTTATATACTGTATACCTGAAGAACATTCAAGTGGAGTTGTAGCAGATGGAAGCCACCCATCACCTTTTCTGGCAACTCTGTCTAAGGCAGCCCAACTTCTCCCACCAATCCATATTGGAGGATAAGGTGATTGAACAGGATTTGGAAGAAGAGTTACATCTTTAAAAGAAAAAAATTCCCCATCAAATCCACACCTTTCCCCTGACCATAAGGTTCTCATAACATCTATAGATTCATCAGTAATTCGACCACGATGTTTCTTGACAACTCCAGCTAAGTCAAATTCTTTTTGTTGATCCTGACCAAGACCAATTACAATTAGTAATCGCCCATTTGAAAGAAAATCCAAGGTTGCTAATTGTTTTGCTAAAATAGATGGTTGTCTTAGGGGTAAAATTAATGCACTTGTACCAAATTTCATTTTTTTTGTCATACCACATAAAGCAGAAATAGCTACAATAGGATCTAAAGTATTTTCATTTCCACTCAATCGATCACTGAACCAAAGAGAATCTATGCCCACTTCTTCACATAAATTAACAAAGTCAAAAAATTCTGTAGAATGATATGTAGCAAAAGGCCAACCACCAACTCCTATTCCTATCCTTATTTTATTATCCATTTTCCCCTCTTAAACAAAAAACTATAAACTAAATGAAGATTCAGCTAAATCAGCAACATATTTTCCTATAGAAAGTGATGATGTAGCTGCTGGAGAAGGAGCATTCTGAACATGAATTCCGCGAGCAGTTTGTATAATACTAAAATCATCTAAAAGGAATCCAGTAGAATCTACTGCCTGCGCTCTTACTCCCGCTTCCGTTGAAACCAAGTTTTCTTCTTGAATTTCTGGAACGAGTTTTTGAAGAGAGCGAGTAAATGATTTTTTACTCAATGACCGATACATTTCTGACATTCCAGTCTTCCAATATTTTGCCGCCATAATCCAAAATCCACTGAATGATAAAGTTCCGAGAAGTTCTTTTGGATTTATAGTACCAAATTTATATCCCTCTTTAGCAAATGCTAAAACAGCATTAGGGCCAGCTTCAACTCCACCATTGATCAACCTTGTGTAATGTACACCCAAAAAAGGAAATTTAGGATCAGGAACTGGATAAATCAAACCATTGACTAAATGATGAGATTCTTCTGTTAATTCAAAATACTCGCCACGAAATGGAATAATTTTTATATTTGATTTTTCACCTATCATTCGAACAATCTTATCTGCATATAAACCAGCACAATTAATCAAATATTTAGCCTTGTACTCACCAGAAGTTGTAGTTAATACATAACCATTTTGATCTTCATTTATCTTTACAACTTCAGAATTTGTAAAAAGGTCACCACCGGCCTCTTGGAATACAATTGCATATGCTTGTGAGACTTGGATGTAATCAACTATACCCGTATTAGGAGAATGAATAGCTTGTACACCTGAAGCATGTGGTTCAATTTCTTTCAAGCGTTCAGGCCCAATCATAGTTAAACCTTCTACCCCATTAGCAGTACCTCGTTCAAAAAGGTTTTCAAGTCGAGGAATTTCTTCTTCATTAGTTGCAACAACTACTTTACCAACTAGATCGTATTTTATATTGTGTTCATCACAAAATTCCCGCATATTCCTTGCACCATCAACACAAAAAGAGGCTTTCTGCGAACCAGGTCGATAGTATAAACCTGCGTGAATAACACCACTATTATGCCCAGTTTGATGCTTAGCTAATGTATCTTCCTTTTCAACTAATACAACTTTTTGAGTTGGATGATTTTTTGTAATGGTCATCGCAGTTGCTAGTCCTAATATTCCGCCACCAATAATAGCGATATCATATTGTTCTGACATAATTCACCCCAATGTGATCATAATTTACTAAAAGGATAACATATAAATACCACTTACAATTACATATTGCTATTGTATAATTGCTCTATGTTGAGACTTTTACAAGCAATAATTATAGGTTCTATTATCCCTTTTATATCAATTTTACCCCCAATTATTCATTTTTTTACTGGACCAATTGGACCATTTATTGGTGGTTTAATTGCAGGTACAATGACAAAATGTGATCCACTGAAAGCTATGCTCATATCTTTCGGAATAACAACAACAGTATTTTTATATTTTGTTCTTGCTGTAGTAGTGTTTGGTCAATCACTTTCTATTGTACCGGATGATTTTTCTCTTGGAGGAATAATAATAACCTCTATTTTATTTATTTATGTACTTGGGCTTTCTCTTCTAGGTGCAATTATAGGCGGATATAGTAGTCAAAAAAAATTCAATGAATCCGATAACAGCACTGAAAAATAATAAATCACCAACGATTCATGATGTATTAACTAAATCTGATAAACTACTTGTGATTTTTGTTCTGTTTTTTTAATTATATTTTTCGTATACATATATTCTAGGTGAGATAAAGTTTCAGTTGTGGCCATACGCCTAGTCCAAAATCCTATATTTTCCCATGTACCAACATTCCAGTGAATATTCGAAGCAACTTCCCAAGCTGTTAATCCATTACTTGAATTATTTATAGCATCAGTCATTTCTTGCATTCGATCTTCATGATGTTGCTTCATTACTAATACACGATCTTTTAAACCATTAAATATGCCTTGATGCGCAGGATAAACTGTATCAACATCTAAATCTTCAACTTGTGTTAATGAATCAATATATTGACCCAAAGGATTATGATCATCTCCTGGGTACATACTAATATTCGGGGTAATACGAGGAAGAATATGGTCTCCTGAAAATAAGACTTTGCGTTTCTTATCATAAACACAAATATGGCCAGGAGAATGACCTGGAGTCCAAATTGATACTATATCAGGATTACCAAATAGTTCTTGGTTTCCTTCTATCAGAATATCTGTATCTGGTACTGGAGACCTCCATGGAGAATAATCTTCATTTGAATGATTTTCTACTGCTTTTTGCTCTCTTTGCATTAGTTCGATTGGAATTCCATAAAGTGTATTCCATATCTTAAAAGTTTCATCATTAACATCCATTCGATTTCTACGTCGAAACTCTGATTTTGCATCTAATTGATGCATAGCAATTTTCGCACCTGTCCATTCCCTCATTCTTTCAGAAAGACCATGATGGTCAGGGTGACCATGGGTAATAAGTATATTTTTAATATTGTCTGGTTTAAAACCCAAATCAATTATCGACTGTGTTAAAAAATTATAACCTTCGTCTGTACCAAGCCCTGTATCAATTAATATCCAGTCATCAAAGGATTTAACAAGATAAACTAGAGTGTGATTCAATCCTCGATCTCTACCTGGTATAGGAACTCTTATTTGTAAAATATCTTCTTTATCTAACATTTGTTTTTATTGTATCAATCAATTTTGTTAAAGTAGGAACTAAACCTGCTGCTAAAACTAATTTTATAGTATCGCCTATCCAAAAGTTACCTACTCCCCATGAATATACTAAACCTAACCTTGTTGTTTCATTTGATAAAATTTGATCAGATGTGATAAATACACCGAGCCATAATAAACCAAAAGTATATATAACCAATTCACCAATTAACATTATACCTGCCAACCTAAGAGGATTTCTCCCCCATCCTTGTTCAACAAAGTAACCAATAACAGTAGCTGCAACTACAAATCCTATAACATATCCTTTACTTAAAAAACTTCCTGCAAACATTGAAAAACTTAGAATACCAATATGATTTGCCCATCCTAAAACAGCATAAAGGCTCATCGCAATAAATCCCTTTTTCATACCGAGAACTGCACCAGCCATGAGTACTATAAACGTTTGCCCTGTTATAGGCACTGCAGGATTTAAATAAACTTTAAACTGAGCTGCTAATCCTGTTGCTGCTACGAATGAAATTATAGCTATAAAATCTACAACTATATTTATAGATCCCTTATCTCTAGATATAACCATATCAAGTAGTGATAAGCCACTGTGGATTTTAATATCCCGTCCCCACATTGATAATCTCTCCTTCTTATAATTCTATACACAAGATACTAGGGTATCCTTTTCTCTTGATAAGTTCAACGTAAATTATCAGAGAAAAAAGTTAATGTTTTATTCCAAGCTGATTCAGCTGCTTCTTTGTTATAAACCGGTAGGTTAGTATCATTAAAAAAAGCATGATCGACATTAGGATATATAATTATTTCATTTACGATTCCGTTATCATTCAATGCTTTTTCTAGCTCTGAGACTGTGGAAGTTATACGCTCATCATTTTCTGCATAAATACCCAAAACTGGTGCTTTTAAATTTTGTACAGAATTTAAATCTGGATTTCCTCCATAATAAATATTGCATGCAGAAATATTGCTATTTTCACATGCACTCTGAATAGAAAGCCCACCACCTAGACAATAACCTACGATACCCACTTTCCCAGAAGAATCTTCACTATTTTGTATATAAGCAACACATGCATCTATTTCTTCTCGAGCGCGTGCTTGGTCCATTGCTTGTGTTAATTTCATAGCCTCACTAGGTTCTGTTGTGACACTACCATGAAATAAATCAGGTGCAATAGCAATATAACCTTGTTCTGCAAATCTCTCAGTAATACTTTTTATATGATCATCAAGACCCCACCACTCCTGGATAACTACAATTCCCGGTGCTTTTGAATCCAAATTAGCAGGTTTGCTCAAATATCCTTCTGCAGAGACTCCATTTATATTTGTTTGTATAATTTCTGATTCTATATTACCCATAATAATTTCTCCTAAATTTAAGTAACGTTTGCTTATATTACCATGCATATTTAAATAACTGTCTACATATAAGGTGATAAAACTTTGGATAATTTGCATTGACTCATCCCTACTTGAAATATAGAATTTCTGTACATTGAATTGAGGAGGACTACTATGGCTTTTGAAGAAATAATGAAACCACCTGTAACAGATATGAAAGAAACTCCAAATCTCGTTGATTACCAGTCTACTAAGTTAGATTTTGATTGGTTTAGAGATGGATTTTCTGGTTTGGACTGGCTTCCTGATGGTGGATTGAATAACGCTTATGAAGCTGTTGATAGACATGTAAATAATGGTAAAGGAGAACAAAAGGCTTTAATTTGGATAGGAAAAAATGGAGCCGAAGAGACTTACACATATTCTCAATTCAAAGAAGAATCGGATAAATTTGGCCAAGTAATGAAAGACCTCGGTATGCAAAGAGCAGATAGGGTTTTCATATTTATGGATAGAATACCAGAACTCTATTTGGCAGCTATGGGAATACTTAAAGCTGGAGGGGTAATAGCACCGCTATTCTCCGCATTTGGTCCAGACCCAGTAAGAGACCGAATGGAAGATGCAGGAGCTAGTTTCCTAATAACAACTCCTGAACTAAAAGCAAAGATAGACAGCATGCTTCCAGAAATAAAAACTCTTCAAAAAGTAATTGTTATTGATAAACAAAATTCTTCAAATATCAAACCAGATGGAAAAGTATTACTTTATTACGATTTAATGAATAAAGTTACTGCGGCTGACTTTGTACTTGAACCTACAACACAATATGATTTTTCCATTATGCATTACACATCAGGTTCAACTGGAAAACCAAAAGGAGTTTTACACCGACATCAAGCAGTTGTTCAACAATGGTTAACAGGGAAGTGGGCTTTGGATCTGAAAGAAGGAGATATTTATTTTTGTACTGCTGATCCAGGGTGGGTTACAGGGACTTCGTACGGAATGATGGCCCCTTGGACAAACTGTGTAACTCAAATTATTTATGAAGGTGGATTTGGAGCTGCTTCATGGTATGAAATAATACAAAAATATGGTGTAACTGTATGGTATACAGCACCAACAGCTATACGATTACTTATGCGAGCTGGAGAAGCTGTAGTTCAAAGATATGACCTTACTTCATTAAGATTTATTGGCTCTGTTGGAGAACCTTTAAACCCAGAAGCTGTCGTTTGGGGTAATAGGAATTATAAAATGCCCATACATGATAATTGGTGGCAAACTGAAACTGGGGCAATTATGTGTGCGAATTATCCAACAACAAATATCAGACCTGGATCGATGGGAAAACCATTTCCTGGAGTGACTATGGGAATATTAGACGATCAATACAATGAATTAGGAGTTGGAGAAAGCGGAATACTTGCTGTAAGACCTGGTTGGCCATCACAAATGTTTGCTTATTGGCAACAAGATGAGATGTATAATTCTCGATTTAAAAAAGGGTGGTATATTACTGGAGATCAAGCTTCTATTGATGAAGATGGATATTTTTGGTTCCAAGGAAGAGCTGACGATGTTATCAATACAGCTGGACATTTAGTAGGCCCCTTTGAAGTTGAAAGTGCCCTAATAGAGCACGAAGCTGTGGCAGAAGCAGGAGTTATAGGTAAACCAGACCCAATAGCTATGGAAGTTGTAAAAGCCTTTGTTACTTTAAACCCTGATTATGAAGCTACTGATCAATTAAGAAGAGAGTTAATTGGATTTGCCCGAGACAAACTATCTGCCGGAGTAGCTCCACGCGAAATAGACTTTATCGATGTTATGCCTAAAACAAGATCCGGTAAAATTATGCGAAGACTTCTAAAAGCTCGCGAATTAGGACTACCCGAAGGAGACACTTCAACTTTAGAAGACGATGGATAGACTTATAATGCTGATGCGTGACCATCCCCACGAGGATCAGATGCTCCAGCATAAACACCAGTCTCAGGATTTACACATATAAGTTGAACAATTCCATGACTTATGCCTTCTTGACCCCATGTTATTGTGTGACCTTTTCCTTGTAAATTATCCGTAATTGACTCAGGCATTCTTGGTTCGACTTGTACTTCAAATGGATCATTAACTGTGGGTGGATGGCTTCCAGGAATACTATACCATCGTGGTGCGTCAACTGCTTCTTGTGCCCCCAAACCATAATCAATAATTGAAGTAATAATTTGTAAATTACCTTGAGGTTGGAAATCTGCACCTGGTGTACCAGAGATAATAAACGGCTTATTATCTTTTAGAACGATATAAGCATTTAAAGTATGCATAGGTCGTTTACCAGGTTGAACAGTATTAGGGTGTCCTTCTTCTAATCTGAACCCCTGTTGTCGATTATTAAATACAATACCTGTACCCTCAGCGACAAATCCAGAGCCAAATCCATTATAAAGACTATGTATGAATGATAAGGCATTTCCTTCTTTGTCAATTACACAAAAGTAACTGGTATCAGTACCTTCTGCAATAACGGGGCCGGGCCCAACCTCTATACTAGCTTTTGATGGATCTATGGTATCTCTTCTAGAATCAGCAAAATCTTTAGAAATAAGAGTGTCCAGTGGAATATCTTCGATATGTGGGTCAGCTAAATATTCATTTCTATCAGCAAAGACTCGTTTTTTAGCTTCTATCATTAAATGAATTGCTTCAGGGCTCAAATGTCCATAATCAGACAAGTTAAATCCCTCAATTATATTCAGCATTTCAAGAAGTATCATTCCCTGAGAGGGTGGCCTATTTTCTGCAACAGTATAACCTCTATATTCTGTTTTTATTGGCTCATATACTTCGACTTTATGATTTGCCAGAGATTCCTTGTCCATTATACCTCCGGCAGATTGAAACTCTGTTACTATTTTTTCGGCAATCTCGCCGTTGTAAAAAGCATCAATACCTTTTTCTGCAACAATTTTAAGGGTATTTGCTAAATCAACATTTTTAAACATTTCCCCTTCCCCGTATAAGGATCCATCAGGTTTTAAAAATACTTTAGCTGATGAAGGGAATTGGGCTATTTTATCTTTCGCACCTTCAAAAACGCGAGCAGCTCTCGGAGTTATTGGATGGCCTTCTTCTGCATATTTAATTGCTGGTTGCAATAAGTCTGCTAGGGGCATAGTCCCATAATTAGTATTGAAGTATTCATATGCTGCCAATTCACCTGGAGGTGAAGCAGCAAGTGGACCTATACCTGGCATTTCAGAATAACCTTTTGATGCAAAATACTCTGGCGTAGCTTGTTTTGGTGCCATTCCAGTAGAAGTTAAACCATGTGTTTTACCTGTTTTAGCATCATAAAAAATAGCAAAGACTTCACCACCAAATCCACACATTCCAGGGACTGTTATCGCTTCAACTGCAGCAGTTGCTAGTGCAGCATCAAAAGCATTGCCACCATCTGCAAGTACTTTAATTCCTGCTGAAGCAGCCAACGGAGATGTAGAACATACAATTCCATTATTTGAGTAAACTGTTGGTCTTGACGCATAAGGAACGTTCATAATGCCTCCAAATATCTATTTTATACAACTTTTTTGACGAATTGAGTTGGTACATTGTATTTACCACACCTAACTAATGTCAATGGACTTGTGTATCAATAAAACTTATTTTATATTTGTTAGCTAAACTCCCGCTGGTATAAATTTTTTTGGAGGCTAAAATTGGGATTTGAAAACATTAAATTTGAACATAAAAATAAAATTGCGATAATTACTTTAAACCGACCTAAATCTCTAAATGCTATGAATTCAGACTTAAGACTTGAAATGGTTCAAGCAATGGAAGAGGTAGAAAGTAATCAAGATATATGTGCTGTTATATTTACAGGCGAAGGTCGCGCTTTTTCTGCTGGTGGAGATATCAAAGAACAAGTAAAAGTCGCAGCTATGACCGATGAAGAAAGAGTTATTCATAGAGAAAAAATTAAAAAAGCAAGTAACTTTAGCTGGCTAATTGCAAACAGCAAAAAACCAACTATTGGAGCTATTAATGGAATTGCATTCGGTGGAGCAGCATTATTATCCTCTACATTTGATATCCGAGTTGGTTCAGAAAAAACTAGTTTCAGATATCTAGCAGCAACGTATGGACAAGCAAATTCGACATGGAGCCTACCTATGGTAGTAGGTATGGCCAAAGCAAAAGAACTCATGTTTACAGGAAGAGAAGTTAAAGCTGATGAAGCTTTTCAAATTGGTTTACTAAATCATTTAGTTGCGCCAGAAGAGGTGATGCCAAAATCCCTTGAAATTGCAGAATTAATTGCAGCTGGACATGCAGGTATGATCCAAGGAATAAAAACATTACTTCATGAGGGTACTAAAATCGGATATGAAGACAGATTACATTTAGAAAGAGATGCTGTTGGAAGCTGGATGAAACCAGTAGATCCAAGAGATGGTTTTGTAGATTTTCTTACCACAAGAAAATCAAAATAATTGATTTAGGGGGATATATGACTACTGAAAAGAAAGGACCTTTAAAAGGAATTAAGGTAATTGATTTTACCCACGTTCTAGCAGGCCCATTTGGATCAATGATTCTATCTGATCTCGGTGCAGAAGTTGTAAATATAGCCAAGGTTGATGCTAAAGATGATAGTAGAGGTAGTGGGCCTTTTGTAAATGGAATTAGCACTTATAGATATTCCTTAGAAAGAGGCAAAAAATCAATTCAGGTTGATCTTAAAAATCCCGAGGGGATTAAATTAGTTAAAGAGTTGATTGATAAAGCAGATATAGTTACTGAAAATTTTTCACCTGGAACTATGGCTAAACTTGGTTTGGATTATGAAGAATTGAGCAAAACCAATCCAAGACTTATTTTTGCTTCATGTTCAGGATTCGGACAAACTGGCCCTTATTCCTCAAGAGGAGCTCTTGATGTAATTGCTCAAGGGTTTAGTGGTTTTATGAGTATAACTGGAGACCCTAATGGGGGACCAATGAGAGCCGGTTCTTCAATCGGTGATACTCTTGGTGGAACATATATGGCTATGGGAATAATGTCTGCACTTTATGAAAGAGAACTTAGTGGAAAGGGTCAGAAAATTGATATTAGCATGGTTGAAAGTGTGATATACAATTTAGAAAATGCCATTATTCGATACTCAGCAACGGGCGAAGTTCCCCAAAGAGTAGGTGCAAGACATCCACTAACTACCCCCTTTCAGGCTTTTGAAACCAAAGACGGATGGATTGTCGTAGCTGGTGTCAGAGACTGGGAAGCGTTTTGTGTAATTCTTGGCATAGAAGAGCTTGCAACAGACGAAAGATTTGATACAAATCCAAAACGGACTGAAAACCATAGCATTTTAGAGCCAATTTTATCTAATATAATAAAACAAAAAAATAGTGATTATTGGTTTGAAGTGCTTGAGGGTATAGCATTAACAGGACCAATTAACAATATCGAACAAATGGTTAATGATCCTCATATTAAAGCCAGAAATACTATTATTTCATTACCTGTACCTGGTGAAATTGAAAAAGAAGTCCTGGTATCTAACACTCCTGTAAGATTATCTAGAACTCCTGCTGAAATAACTGAAAGAGCGTTTGTAGTTGGAGAGCATACGAGAGAAATTTTACAAGAATGGTTGGGCTTCAACGAAAAAACTACTCTAGAAATGGAAGAAAAAGGTATAGTAAAAAGTTCAGATAATCAATTCATATAACTAGGAGGATAATAATGGGTGGACCATTAGAAGGTGTAAGGGTACTAGATTTAGGAAGATATCAGGCAGGGCCAAGATGTGGTCTTATGTTATATAGACTCGGTGCAGATGTTATTAAAATAGAACCTCCTAAAGGTGAAGAAAGTAGAACTAATGGCCAACATTACTGGGTTCAATATAACAGCGGTAAACGAAGCCTAGGACTTAACTTATATTCGGATGAGGGTAAAAATATTCTCTCCGAATTAGTAAAAAGTGCAGATATATTTATTCAAAACTTCCGCCCTGGAGTTATTGGAGAAATAGGCTTTTCATATGAAAAACTGAAGGAATTAAATCCAAAAATCGTCATGGTTAATGTTTCAGCTTACGGCCAATTTGGACCTTATAAAGACCGTGTAGGTTTCGATCCAATAGGCCAAGCAATTAGTGGATTAATGACAACACAAGGTACAGAAGGAATGGATCCATTTAAATGTTCCTTCCCACTAATTGATAGAATAACAGCTCTTCATGCAACTATAGGTGCTCTGTCTGCTTTGTGGGAATCACGAGTTTCTGGTGAAGGTCAAAGCTTAGATGTTTGTTTAGCAGATACAGGTTATACAACTGCAGAAATCCCAATATCCACATACTTAAAAACAGGTGCTGCTCCTAGAAGAACAGGTAACGGTAATACTTTTACAAACACATATCAATGTAAAGATGGTTGGATTTATCTTATTTCTACTGGCCCAAGAATGTGGAAGAGAGCAGCTGAAGTTGTAGGTAAAAAAGAATGGATAGATGATGAACGATATGCAACCCGCCAAGGAAGAACAGAAAACGCTGTTGAAATAGAAGGTTATTTATCACAATGGTTTTCTGAAAAAACTCGTGATGAAGTTATAAATCTTTTCTCACCTCATGGAGTCCCTATACAAAAAATTAATACAATTGCGGAAGCCGCGCATGATCCCCATATGAGAGAACGAAATATTATCGAAGAAATTGACGATTACATTACTGATGCGCCTAATGTAAGCCGTATCAATGCTATAGGGGATATCTTTCATTTTAGTAGAAGTGGGTATCAAATAGGACACGCTCCTCTACCTGGAGAACATTCTAGAGAAGTTTTATCAGAACTCCTCAATCTTTCAGAAGAAGAGCTTGATGCTCTTCATGCTGAAGAAGTTATCTAATGAAAGATTGGAAATCTATCAAAACTCATTTAATAAAAGTAGATGAGAAAATGGAATCTCTTATACAACAATTTGGTATATCTCCATTTGCAAAAAAAGTAGATAAGGATATTAATCTATTTGATAATTTAATTAGCTCAATTGTATCTCAACAATTATCAACAAAAGTTGCTCGTACGATAAAAGACCGATTATATACCTTAGGAAAGATAACTGCATTTACCCCAAAATTCTTGATACAAACTTCAACTGAAGATTTAAGAATATGTGGATTATCATATGCTAAATGTAGAAGTATGAAAGAAATAGCTGAAGTTATCATTCAAGAACCAGATTACCTCAGCTCTCTTAGTGATAAATCAAATGAATTTATAACTGAAAAACTCATAAAATTACGAGGAATTGGTATTTGGACTGCTGAAATGTTTCAAATGTTTTCCTTAAGAAGACAAGATATATTTTCTCATGGTGATGCGGGATTAATTAAAGGTCTTCGAATTGTATATTTCAATAAAGAAAATCCGAAATTAGATGAGATAGAAAAAATTACTTCCAAATGGAAGCCATACCGTTCAATTGGTTCTTGGTACATGTGGCAAGTAGCCAACAATGAACCCCCTATAAATAAAAAATAGACTTGCTTTTTAGATACAAATCCTATACGATTTTCACCTAATGATCCGCAGTAGCTCAGTGGTAGAGCGGTCGGCTGTTAACCGATTGGTCGTAGGTTCGAGTCCTACCTGCGGAGCCAATATATTTCTCACCCACAAGTAACAATGCAATATTATAAAAAGCTATTCGTTTTTATATCTCTAATTCTGCTATACACAGGTTGTTCTCAATTTAACGAAAAAGATTCTGATGTCTATACACAGACAATAATACCTCCTAAAGATTCGACATCAAAATATGACTCAACAACATCCTCAAATTTCAATTCAAAACAAACAACTAAAGAATTAAAAGTTGCATTTATAGCAGATCAGGGAATTAATGAAAATGCTAAAAAAGTATTACAATTAATCAAAGACGAGAAAGCAGACATGGTAATACATGCAGGAGATTATGGTTGCTGTAACTCTATCATTAAATATTTACGTGGTCGTGAAAGTTACATAGGTACTGCACTTGATTGGGATGCGCAAATAACAAAAATCTTGGGACCTAATTTTCCTTACTTTGGAACAATTGGGAATCATGATGGCGGGAACTGGCCAACTTATCAAAAATTGTTACAGCAAAGAGTTGATAATAATCTTGATATTACGTGTGTTGGTAATCTTGGTATTAAATCTACATGTAATTATAAAGGATTATTTTTTGTTTTATCTGGAGTTGGAGAGATTGGAGACAATCATGATAGTTATATAAATCATGCCTTAAAAAACAATGATTCCATATGGAAAATATGTACTTGGCATAAAAATCAAAAAGAAATGCAAATAGGTGGAAAAAAAGATGCAGTAGGTTGGGAACCTTATGAGGAATGTAGAAAAGGTGGAGCAATAATAGCTACAGGTCATGAACATACATACTCAAGAACAAAGACTTTAACCAATACTATAAACCAGCAAGTTCATCAAGAATGGGATCAACCAAACTTAATCAAAATATCCAATGAAACTGAAAATCAAAAAGGATCAACATTTGTATTTGTTTCTGGTATTGGAGGAGAAAGTATACGAGATCAAGAGAGATGTAGGCCCGTAACTTATCCCTATGGCTGTAATCAAGAGTGGGCAAAAATCTATACTTCAGATCACAATGCTAAATCAGGCGCTCTGTTTATTACGTTCCATGTCGATAAAGATCCAACTAAAGCGAAAGGTTATTTCAAAAATATCGATAATGAAATAATCGATGAATTTATTATATACAGTTTTAATGAATAAGTTGATTCTAATACTTCTCAAAAAAAGCTCGTATTTTTTGTGTATCACTGGTTTGTAATAGACTTAACATAAGTAATATTCTAGCTTTTTGAGGTGATAAATTATCACAAGTAATAAAACCTTCTTCTTTAAATTTTTCTGTAAGTACAATCCGACCCATAATAGACCGAGATGCCAAAACAACTGGAATGCCATCTTTAACCAATTCAAGAGCAGAATCTTTCATTACTGTTGGCAATGTACCTGATCCAAACCCTGCAAGTATCAATCCTTGAGATGCATTTTTTTTCACAGCATCAATTAATAAACCATCACCACCAGAATAAGCAACGACAATATCAACTCTTGGCAACTGATCTAAATTATGTGTACTAAACTCACTCTCATAGGTATGAGTTTTTGTAGAATTACGATAAAAAATTACTTGCCCATCTGAATCTACAAAACCTAAAAAGCCTAAATCATTAGATTGAAAAGTATCAACACGTAAGGTATTCATTTTAATGATTTCCCTAGCCGAATGGATTTGATTATTTAATACTCCCATTACACCCATATTTTGTGCGTTGCCACTAGATGCAATACGAATAGCATCAAGTAAATTAATATCTGCATCTGTACTCATTGATGATGGAGGTCTCATAGCTCCAGTTAATACCACAGGTTTATTAGATTTAATTGTAAGATGTAAAAAATAGGCTGTTTCTTCTAAAGTAGCTGTACCATGTGTAATAACAATACCATCAATATCCTCTTTTAAGAGTGTATTAGCACGTTCTGCAATTACTAACCAATCTTTTGGAGTAATATTGGTACTACCAGTAGCTAATAAATTTTCGCAGGTTAAATTTGCAATGTTTTTTACTTCAGGAACTCGTTCTATAAGTTGTTCAACTGTATAACGATTTCCTGTATCGGAATATTGAGTATAATCAAGTCGATTAGCACCAATACCAGATATAGTTCCACCAGTTGCAATTATATGTACTTTGGGTAATTTCTTATTCATATTCATCACCTATATTTCTAAAAATAAATTCTATAGATATGATTCATCAAATCATATAAAAAATTGACAGCTTCATATCCCTAAAGTTTAATAATATTAAACGATTTTAAATAACAAGGAAAATACAAACTATGAGTCCAGCAAAATCAAATTTAATAAATTCCATATCTCTTATTGCAATGGGTTTATGGGGATATGTTGAAGTATCCTCAATTACTGCTCTTATTCCAGTTATATTTGGGATACTATTGCTTATATGCTATGTAGTTTCTTCTAACAAACCAGATTTAAACAAAATTGTAGCCCATATTGCTGTTCTATTAACATTTATCATTCTTCTATCTCTTATTGGAATGAGGTTGCCAAAATCGCTTGATGATGGGGGACTAGGTCTACTACGACTACTGGTGATGATAGGAACATCTACTCTTGCAATAGGGTTATTTGTAAAAAGTTTCATTGATGTAAGAAGAAAGTAAATTAATTCTTTAGTAATTTGTATTCAAGAATTAATATAATACGATGATAGAAGCATACCTATCCCTTTTTGGTTTTATGATTTTAATGGTAGGAACACCTGGTCCTGCAAATTTACTTGCTATGCTTGGTGGTTCACAAATAGGATTGAAATCATGCAGTGGATTCCTACTAGGCCTTGCAGTTGGAAAAATACCTCTCAATATTCTCATCGGATTTGGATTTGGAGTTATCCTCTCTGAAAATACAACACTGTTTCAAATATTCAAATATATAAGCGCTGTGTATATGATCTATCTAGCTTCGCGATCTTGGAATACTAAGCCCATTCAATCAGACAATATTCAAGAATCACATCAATTTGATTTTAAACACGGGGTTATTGTTCACCCTCTTAATCCAAAGGCATGGGTAATGTCAGCTCTTGCATGGAGTAACTTTGCGCCTGCTATAGGTTCTTTTCCTACTCAATTAATAAGTGTTGTTTTTGGTTTTGCTATATGTCAGTTAACACTCACGAGCCTTTGGTGTTGGGGAGGCAGTATACTTGGTCGTTCCTTACCAAATAACCAAAAACTCATGAGAAGCATGATAATACTAACTATCTTAGTCGTATTATGGGCAATTCTGTCTTAATATGTTATTCAAACCTTACCCATCTATTTCTGAAAAAACCCTTTGAGCAATTCGGAAACATTCAACCCCAACAGGCATACCACAATAAATAGCAACGTGATGTAATATCGATTGGATTTCTTCTCGTGTTACTCCATTATTTAATGCACCACGAAGATGTAATTCCCACTCAGTCATTCTATTTAATGCAGCAATCATTGCGAGGTTAAGCATAGATCTCGTTTTTTGATTTAATGTTTCATCACCCCATCCAAATCCCCACGCAAATTCAGTTACTAATTCTTGAAATGGTCTATTAAAATCTGTTGCTTGTGCAAGAGATCGTTCTACGTATTCTGCACCTAATACTGCTTTCCTCTTTGCTAATCCCTTTTCAAAAAGTTCCTTATCCATACCTCTCCCTTCATTACAATAAGAAAATGCCCAGAAAATTCTGGGCATTTCTATTAAAATTATTTAATTGTTAAATTACTCTTCTCTGAGATACGTAAATACACCTGTTACTGATATGGTAACCATCATCGATACCCAAACAATAAACATTGTGTCAGAATCGTATCCAATAATCGGTGTACCAACTGTACCAAGAAGACCTGTAATAATTAAAAGTATTGCTACAATTATATTCCAGTTTTTTTGGATAATCATACTAAGACCAATTAGTATAAATCCTAAAAATCCAGTTATAGTACCAATGGTTCCGACACCTTGAGATGCTACAAATAATGTTGCGCCTGTAGAAACTCCTGCTGGTCCAGCTGCATTCGGATCTCCTGCAGCAGCAGCGGCTGCCATACCAGTTGCAGCAGAATCAGCTGCAGCAGCCCATAAACTATTTTCTACTACAAATGCAACAAACAAACCAATAATTAGGAAAAATCCCATATTAGCTAACCCTGCTCCACTTCCTCCTGCCATGGTACTACGGACATAGCCAAATCCTGAAAACATAATTCCCATAAATATTGTAACTATGACCATTCCTGTACCAACATTTGATGAATTTTCACCCAATGTCATTGTAAATGCAAGTATATCGGATGCCTGCGCATCAACCCCACTTAACAGTATCAAAAATGTCGAAAACATTAAAATAGGAGCAAGAAATAATGAAATAGCCGCTATATTCTTTTCAGAACCCATACACACCTCCTGGGTTTATATTTAACTGCAGGGATTGTATATGAAAAATAAATATAAAGCAAAAATATTACAATTATTGATGATTCAGTAACAGAATCGTTAATAATGAATAATATCCACTAAAAATTTAACAATATTTATAAATAATTAGAATATTGAGCAATTTATCGTATTATTGTAGTTAAATTGTGATGTAGAACACAATATTTCTGCTATATTCCAAAGAGTCGAGACTATATAAATTTTAGAGACTACACTAAAAATGCATATTTTTTCAGCAATATTTAATTCCTATTTATTTTTTTCTATTAACAGATCCTTTATATCCATATGTTGCTGTCTATGCTGTTGTCTTCTTTGTTGTAGAGATCATAAGGTCTCTTCTAACTGGGAGGTGCAGATGAAATAATTTTGCTTAAGAATCACCGACTTAGTAGAGACCTCAAAAGAGGTCTTTTTTTTTACTCAAAAAAGGAGGAACAAATGTCAGTTATACTACAAACATTACTCTATCCACATCATGGACGATGGACTGAGGTAATCAATGATGTTATTACTTTACGAGAAGAAGAAAATCTAAACACTAACGTGAGTGTTTCTCTTGCAATGCCATTAATTGCTAACCGCCATATTGCAGTAAATGGTGTTTTTCAAAATCCTGATGAACTTGAAGAACGAATGGGACAAATCACTCCTGAATTTAACGCTAAGCATGCTCAGATTCATTCTAAATGCTCAGATGTCAAAAGAAATGTACTTATTGTGAATGAAATGCCAGAGGGGGCTCCAGATAATCCAAAATTTATTGCTAGACGCACATTTATCGCGAAAAGAGGGAAACGAGATTCATTATTAGAATATTTAAAAGAAGGACGTGCAAATCAAGAAAATAAACCATTGGTAATGATTCCTTTAGGTGGTGACACTGATGTCATTAGAATGTCTCTCTATTTTGCATCTCTTAGTGACGTGGTTAATGCATATGAAAGAACTATCGGACCTGATAATTCAGGAGTCAGGGCAAAAATTGCTGATCTCACAGAAAAATCCTACATATCTTTACATCGAGTGATTTCTAGAGCTCAAAATTAAATATTTAATGAGGGGGAGGATGAAAATGGGACATTATTTATTACAAGGATCATACTCAGCAAATGCTTGGGCTGCACAAATAGCTAATCCACAAAATCGATTGGAACAAGTTTCAAATATGCTTGCACCATCCGGTATTAATATTGTTCAAGGATTTGCAGCGTTTGGAGAAAATGACTTAGTTTTACTTATCGAGGCTCCAGATGACAAAACAATGGCTGCAGCATCAATAACTATTGGAAGTACTGGAGCCGTAACAAATCTAAAAACGACACCATTAATGCCAATAGAAGATTTAGTAGATGCATTAAAAATTGCACAGGGAGTTGCTTATACTCCTCCTACTGGTTAATTTTACCAATCATCTCTTTTATTAGAACACTTTAGGGATTGGATAATACTCTAAAGTGTTCTAATTTAAAGTAAAATGCCTTTAATATATAAACTGTAAATATTTAGGAGGTTTTTAATGTGGGATGAAATGCCCGGAAAAACTGATCAATCTTCTAATAATCCGTATCAATCTAATCCCATAAATATAGAACATAGGTTTTCATTGTCATTTCATGACATTTTTATTAAACCTGGTTTTCTATCCCATTTAGGGTCTTATGTATTAAGTTTAGTCTTATCATCAATTGGTGGTTTTATTTTATTTTTCTCTATCGGATTCATGATTTTAGGTTCAATTGATACCTTTGGAAACTCGAATGATTCAACTGATCAAACTATAGGAATCGGAATTCTTTTTGCAGGTTTTGTTATTCTAGTTTTACCTATGTATGGTGTTATTTCTACTTTTTTAAAATATAACAAACCAAATATTAAAAGTATCGAAAAAAGGTTTATCTCACTACTAGCAACACCAGTATTTATTATGATATTTTTTGTCATTTCAGGTCTAGCTATTGCATCGGGTATTTTGGGTATAGTATTTCCAATTTCTACTATAGGTCTTACAGGTCCTCTTCATTTGTATCTTTTAATTCAATTGAATAAAAAAATGTATCAGAGTATGTCAGGTGATACAAATACAATGTTTGAAAATACTACAGTTTCGAATCCCCAAACATCTACACCTGAAATTAATCCAGTAAATCCAGAAATTGAAAACCTCCAAAAAGAAATGGAAAAACTACGAGAAGAAATTACAAATCAGCAGCCAACCATTCAACAAAATAATCCAGAAATTGAACGTATGGCTGAAGAAATAGCTTCTCTTAGGGCACAGTTAGAACAACAAAATACTGTAGAATATGTTCCTGAGGCAACTCAATGGAGACCTTCCCCTATTACACCAGAACCAGGACGCTTTGAGGGAACGTATTTAAAAGGCGGGCCATATATAATTGCCTTCATTTTGGCAAGTCTTATATTGACGAGCGCGATGGGTGCGGTATTTTATGGATTGTTTAAAATATACGATAAAAACGATGACGGAACATCCATAACGAGACAATATGCAAATGAAATATTAGATTGTGATAGAGCATTGGTTAGCTGTCAGTAATAAGTAAAGGAGAATCATGAAAATTACAAATGTAAAAATGGATATGTTCTACTGGAAATCTGAACCATGGAAAGTGGGATTAAATTTTCAGACTTTTGGTAGTACTCAAAAACTTGGAGTCGTCACTGTTGAAACAGATGAAGGAATAAGTGGAAATGCTTTCTTGGGCAGCTCTCGAATGGGAGCTGATCATTTTGCTCCAGGTTTAATTGAATTTATTAAACCAAGAGTTATTGGTAAAAATCCTCAAGATATTGGTGCTATATGGCAAGATCTTTGGAAAGCTAATCGCTCTGTATCAACGTATATAATTGGTGCAATAGACATTTGTCTTTGGGATATAAATGGAAAAATTACAGGTCAACCAATTCATAGACTCCTTGGCACATGCAAAGAAGTTGTTCCTGTATATTCAAGTACTGGTTTTTGGGAAACTAAAGAAGAATATGCTGAAGAAGCTATTAAATTTAAAGAGATGGGATGGACTGCTCACAAAATACATCCACATGGTATTGCTGCCAATGATATTGAAATATCCCAGGCAGTTCGGGAAGCTGTCGGCAGCGATATGAAACTTATGTTGGATTCAACATGGGCTTACAACTATGAAGATGCTGTAAGAGTAGGTCGTGCAATAGAAGAGTTAAATTACTATTGGTATGAAGACCCATTAGCTGAAGAGGATATTTATAACTATATTAAACTTCATCAAAAATTAGATATTCCTATTCTATCTACAGAATATGCTCCCGGAAGATATTATGGTATGACTCAATGGATCACTCAATTTGCAACTGATATTCTGCGAGGAGATGTAGCTATTACTGGAGGAATTACTCCGTTAGTTAGACTATGTCACCTTGCTGAAGGATTCAAAATGAAATGCGAAATTCATCATGGTGGGAATTCATTAAATAACGTTGCCAACCTCCATGTAACTATGGCTGTTCCAAATTGTGAATTTTTTGAATTTTTTCCATCTACCGGTAGTAACATGTTTGGCCTTGTGGAAGATATTAAATTTGACGGTGGTGTCGTGCACGCACCAACAAAACCTGGACTTGGATACGACATAGATTGGGAACTTTTACAAAAGGAATATGCAGGCACAGCAGAATAAAGGAGATCAATTATGCCAAGTGATATACCTCAATCTATTGTTGGTGAAGAACTGCCTAAGGGAGTATTTACTTCAACAGTAGTAGTAGATTGCGAACATATGGAAAAAATGCTTCATAAAGCTACAAGAAATCAATTTACCTTCTATTCTGATGAACCAGAACGTTTAGGAGGAGATGCTAACCATCCAGCACCTTTAGCATACATTGTCGCTGGAATTGGATTCTGACTACTTACGCAACTGAAGCGGTACGCTTCAATGAGAAAAGTAGGAATTACTACAGCTAAAGTACACGTTGAACTCGACTATTATCTTAAAGGATCGGTTAAACAAGGTACTGTAGAAAATAAGGTAACAGAAGTTAGAAGTGATTTTACTGTAGAATCTGAAGAATCTGACACTGAAGTTTTAGAAATAATTAAAATTGCTAAACAAGGTTGTTTTGCTGAAAATTTAGTTAAAAATGCGGTACCTTTAAAAAGTTCATGCATCCTAAATGGAAAAGAAATAGATGTTACGTAAACTTGACAGTAATATGTTGCTAAAGTTTAATTAAAAAGGTTAGTTATATCTATTAGGTATCATAATATTATTATGGCAAAACAATTAAACATATTTAGTATGATAATTCTCATGCTAACCCTCCTGCTAATTTCTGCGTGTGGAAATGATTCTCCAGAGGAAGTTCCGAATGTTCAAGCTACTATCGATGCTGCAATTGAAATAGGTATAGCAAAAATACCTACTCCTACGCCTTTACCAAGCTCAACGCCTACTCCGACTCCTACACCAACTCCTTTACCAGTACCAACACCTACTCCGACTCCTACACCAACTCCTTTACCAGTACCAACACCTACTCCTGTTCCTACTCCTACGCCAACTCCTACACCTACTCCTGTTCCTACTCCTACTCCTACGCCTACCCCAACACCTACTCCTGTTCCTACTCCTACGCCAACTCCTACACCTACTCCTATACCAACCAATGAACCCAAGCTAAAATCATTCCAAATAATAAATTCAAATATTTCGAGAAATCTTGAAATAAAAATTGGATTTACTACTGCAGAAGAAGGTGCTAACGATGTACGTGTTAGATTTAAAAATATACTTAATCCCAATCGTGGTTCGTATACTCAATCATGTTATGTATTTTCTAATTTATCGGGAATTACAACCTGTACGATAA
>Ga0114932_10000234_pt1 | contig 65756 bp, 69 predicted proteins | sample 2SBtaG_2_FD_87286 | JGI IMG/M metagenome (GOLD analysis project Ga0114932, IMG submission 87286) | Deep subsurface microbial communities from Kolumbo volcano to uncover new lineages of life (NeLLi) - 2SBTROV12_ACTIVE470 metaG | ecosystem: Environmental > Aquatic > Marine > Volcanic ...
CTGACACCAAGTTGCTCAACTTTCGGGGTGGGGCTTGCCGGCGGGTCAGCGGCGGACGTGAAGGGGTCGGCCGTCGAGACCCAAGGCTGCTTCGGTGATCGCTTCGCTGAAGGTGGGATGCGGGCGAATCGTGGCGGCGACGTCTTCGACGGTGGCGGCCAATTCGATGGCGAGCGCGATCTCGCCGACGAGCTCGGACACCCCGTGCCCAGCCAAGACGCCCCCGACCACGGTGCCGCCGGTGTCGGCGACCAGCTCGACGAAGCCGTCCGTGGCGCCGATCGTCTTCGAGCGCGAGCCCGCCGTGAAGGGGAAGCGGAACGACTGCACCTCGAGTCCCGATGCAGCGGCCCTGCTCGGGGTCAGCCCGACCTGCGCGATCTCGGGGTCGCTGAAGATCACCCCGGGAATCGCTGCGGGGTCGAAGGCGGCGTGGGTGTCTCCGTGCAAGGCTGCGACGGCGACCTCGGCCTCGGCGGTCGCCTTGTGGGCCAGCGCGGGCCCCGGGGTGATGTCTCCGATCGCCGCAATCGAGGGGGTGGCCAGACGGTCTGGACCGACGACGACCAACCCGCCATCGTCCAACGCGACGCCCGCCACGTCGAGGCCGAGGTCGTCTGTGTTGGGTCGCCGCCCCACCGCCACGACGACGACATCGGCCGGGATGGCGCCGTGCCCGTCGACGACCACGCCGGCGTCGTCCAGATCTGTGGCCGCCGAGCCGGTGATGACGGTCGCCCCGAGTGCCTTGAGGCGGCGGCTGACGAGCTGGCTCGCCCGTTTCTCGACCTCGGGTAGCAGGCGATCGGCGAGTTCGAGGATCGTGACGTTGCAGCCGAGCTTGGCGTAGGCCGTGCCGAGTTCGACCCCGATGTAGCCACCGCCGATGACGACGAGCGAACCGGGGAGTTCTTTCAGCCCGAGTGCTCCTGTCGAGTCGACGACTCGTGGATCGTCTTGCGGAATCGTGGGGAGATGAATAGCTCGGCTGCCGGTGGCCAAGATGCACCTGCGGAACTCGAGGTGCTTCACGTCGTCGCCTGCCACCACCGCGACGCGGTTGGGCCGACTGAAGCGGGCGGTTCCGTCGACGACGGTCACGCCCGCGGCTGCCAACAAGCCCGCCACTCCCGTGGTCAGACCGTCCACCACGTCGTCGATCCCCGCTCGAATGCGGTCCCAGGACCATGTGGCGCTGAGCTCCACTCCGGTGTCCGTCGAACCCGACGAGGACACCAGTGCGGCGGCGTGGATCAGCGACTTCGAGGGGATGCAGCCCACGTTGAGGCATACCCCGCCGAGCGCCTCGCGCTCGATCAGGGTCACTTCGGTGCCATGTCGTGCAGCGTGCAGCGCCGCGGCGTAGCCACCTGGACCTCCGCCGATCACCAGCAGATCGGTGGACTCTGCAACCTCGCCGACGACCACCTCAGCCCCTCACGCGACCATCAGCGACACCGGATGGGTGAGCAGCCCGGCGATGTGTTCCTGAAACGCGGTCAGGACGTCGCCATCGATCAGACGGTGATCTGCACCGGTTGCGATGGGAAGCGTCGGTCGTGCTGCGACGGCACCGTCGACGACGAAGGGTCGTTGGCGAATGGCGCCGAAGCCGACGATCGCCACCTCGGGAGAGCGGATGATGGGTGTCGCGAAGCGCCCGCCGAGGCTCCCGTAGTTGGAGATGGTGCAGGTACCGTTCCGCAGCTCGCCGACATCGATCGTCCGGCTCCGGGCTGCCGCAGACAGCCGCGAGATCTCGGTGGCCAAGTCCATCAGGTCGCGTCGGTCGGCGTCGCGGATCACCGGCACGATGAGGCCGTCGTCGCTCGCAACGGCGATGCCGATGTCGACCCGGTCGTGAACCGTGATGCTCCCGGCTTCGGTGTCGATCGACGCGTTCATGATCGGAAAGCGCCGCAACGCGCGGGCGACCGCCGTCACGAGAAATGCCAGCGGCGTCAGGCCGTCGCCAGCGGGTCGGAGGAGCTCTTTGATCTTGGCCCGTCCAGCCAGGAGGTTGGTTGCGTCGATCTCGTCCATCCCATGGATGTGGGGGATGGACCAGGAATTCTCCATCGCACGTGCGGTCACGCGCCGGATGCCGCGCAACGGATGCTCGCCGATGGGCATCTGCCCGACAGCGTCGGTCGAGGGTGCCGGGGTGGTGGAGATCGTCGCGCGCCCCGCAACCGGACCAGGCGCTGAGCGCGCGGCGACGAGGTCCTGGTCTGTGATGCGACCTCCCGGGCCGGTGCCCGTGACCGTCGACAGGTCGACCCCAGCCTCACGCGCCCGCCGCCGCACCGCCGGCGAAGCCTTCGGGCGCACGCCTGACGACGCAGCCGCCGGCCCAGGAGCCGATGCGGGCTGTGGCTCGGCGGGTACCGCGGTCGGGGCGGGAGGGGCAGGCGGCGCCGGTTGATCCGAATCGGTCGCGATCTCGATCAGCAGATCGCCAACCTTGGCGATCTCGCCGACTTCGGGGTGAATGGCGGCCACCACGCCGGCCGTCGGCGCGGGCAGCTCGGTCTGGCTCTTGTCGGTGAGGATCTCGACCATCGGCTGGTCGCGCCGAATGGAGTCGCCGGGAGCCACGAGCCATTCGATGATCTCGGCCTCCTCCAGCCCCTCGCCAACATCGGGCAGGCGGAACTCGTACGTGCTCATGGGCTCGCCACCGTGGCCCGGATCGCCGCTGCGATTCGGCCTTGGTCTGGGACGTATCGATCTTCGAGCTGGCCAACCGGGTACGGGGCGTCGTACCCACTCACCCTGGCCACGGGGGCCTCGAGCGACCACAGCGCATGGTCGTTGATGAGGGCGATGATCTCCGATGCGAAGCCGTTGGTCTCCACGGCCTCCTGCACGACCACCGCTCTTCCACAGTCCTCCACCCCCTGGACGATGGCCTCGAGATCGAGCGGAACGAGTGTGCGGAGGTCGATCACTCGTACACCGATGCCCTCTGCGGCGACTTCTTCGGCCGCCCGGCGGCACACGTCCACCATGTAGCTCCAGGCGAACACGACGACGTCATCGCCGTCGGTCACCCTCCGGGCTTGCCCGAACGGCACGAGATGCTCGCCGAGGGGGACTTCGTCGCGGATCGCGCGGTACCCACGGAGCGGCTCGAGGAACATCACGGGGTCCGGGTCGCGGATCGACGTCGCGAGGAGGCCCTTTGCGTCGGCGGCTGACGCCGGCAGCACGATCTTGAGTCCGGGGATGTTCGCCAGCTGGGCCTCCAGAGAGTCGCTGTGGAGCTCGGGCGTCCGGACGCCGCCCCCGAAGGGCGAGCGCAGCGTGATCGGGGCCTCGAACCGTCCCTGCGACCGGTATCGGAGGCGGGCGATCTGCCCGGCGACCTGGTGGAAGGCCTGGTAGCTGAATCCCAGGAACTGGATCTCGGGCACCGGCACCATCCCGGCAGCCGCGAGGCCGACCGCTGCGCCTGCGATCACGCCCTCTGCGAGCGGCGTGTCGACCACTCGGTGCTCGCCGAAGCTCGCGTACAGGCCCTCGGTGGCTCGAAAAACCCCGCCGTTGTGCCCGACATCCTCGCCGAACACCACCACGCGCTCGTCGCGTGCCATCTCCCGGTGGAGCGTGTGGTTGATCGCCTCCAGCATCGTCATCGTCTGGGTGTCGCTCACGAGGCTCCACCTCCAGTGAGGCCGTAGTGCTCGTTGAACCCCTCGCGTTGTCGCTGCATCCGTGCCGTCGGCTCGCTGTAGACGTGATCGAAGAAGCCGTCAGGAGGAGTCGGGGTCGCCTCGGCGCGCTGGACGGCGAGTTCCATACGTTCGTCGGCGTCCGCTTGGGCGGCCTCATGGTCGGTATCGGACCACAAGTCCAGCGCCTCGAGTTGGCGACGCATTGTCAGCAATGGGTCGCGCTCCCGCCACTCCGCGAGGACATCCTCTGGGACGTAGCGAGTGGGATCGTCGGCGGTCGTGTGCGGGGCCAGCCGGTAGGTCACGGCTTCGATGAGGGTCGGTCCGTCTCCGGCGACGGCGCGCTCGCGAGCTGCGCTGACCGCTTCGTGCATCGCGACGGCGTCGGTGCCATCGACCTGCACACCGGGGAATCCGAACGCCATGGCCTTGTCGGCGAAAGACGTCGCTGCGGTCTGGCGTGAGGTCGGGGTCGAGATCGCCCAACCGTTGTTGACGCACAGCAGGATCACCGGCGCGTCGAGGACACCGGCGAAGTTGCCCGCTTCGTAGAAATCGCCCTCGCTCGATGCCCCGTCACCGAAGAACACGACCGCCACCCCGTCTTCGCCGCGGAGCTTCATCCCCCATGCGAGCCCGACAGCGTGTGGGATCTGCGCCGCGAGGCTGATCTGGGGCGGCCACACCCTGATGGGCTCAGGGAGGTGTCCCCCGCCCGGGTGCCCCATCACGTAGAGGGTGTAGCGATCGATGACCTCGTCGCCGAATCGCTGGAGACCCACCAGCTCCCGGTACTGGGGGAGCACCCAGTCCTTGGTGGGATCCAGCGCATGGGAGGTTCCGACGATCACAGCTTCGTTGCCGTCGACAGGTGCGTTGGTACCCGCTCGACCCTGCCGCTGCAGGTTGAAGGCACGGTCGGAGAAAACGCGGGCGGCGATCATCTCCCGCATCATCTGGCGCAGTTGGTCGGCGCCTGGACCGCCGGACGTGGTCGGCTCAGCCATAGCGGCCGAGCTTATGTTCACTCCTCAGAGGAAGCAGCTTCAGCCCCGGGGGTGCTCGATGCGTCGCCGGAGTCGTCTGTCCGCATCGCCTCGGCGATACCGGTCACCGCGCCGAGAACTCCGGCGAACTCGGTGGGCACCACGATCTTGGTCGCACGACCGTCGGCCATCTGGGCGAGGGTCTCGAGGTAGCGCACCGCGAGCAGGTCGCTCGAGGGATCCCCGTCGTGGATGGCCTGGAAGACCGCCCGAGTGGCGTCGGCCTCACCCTGGGCAACCGTTTCGAGACGGAAGCGGTCGGCTTCGGCGACGAGGCGAACGGCTTCGGCCTCACCTTCGGCAGCCAAGATCGCGCTTTGGCGCTGACCCTCAGCCTCGAGGATCTGGGACTGCTTCTCACCCTCGGCCCTCGTGATCTCGCTCTCGCGGAAGCCCTCGGCCTCGGTGACGGTGGCCCGGCGTGTTCGTTCGGCCTTCATCTGCTCGTGCATGGCCGCCATCACGTCGCTGGGCGGATCGATCCGCTGGATCTCGACGCGCACCACCCGCACACCCCACTTGTCCGTCGCCTCGTCGAGAATCTCGCGGAGCGCCGCGTTGATGCGGTCCCGCGACGTGAGCGCTTCGTCGAGCTGGAGATCGCCGACCAGGTTCCTCAGGTTGGTCTGAGCGAGCTTGGTGATCGCGAGAACGAAGTTGGCGATGTTGTAGACGAGGCGCTGGGGGTCGGTTGGCTCGTAGAACACGACAGCGTCGACCGATACGACCACGTTGTCGGAGGTGATGACCTCCTGCGGCGGGACATCGACGACCTGTTCGCGCATGTCTACGAGCCGGATGGTGTCGATGAACGGAACGATGATCTGCAGGCCGGGTTCGCGATTGTCCTTGTACTTGCCGAGACGCTCCACGATGCCGCGCTGGTAGGGCCGGATGATCTTTACCGCCGAGAGCAGGAACAGGAGCACGATGACCGCGAGCGCGGCCAGGACGATGATGAACGGCATCAGCCGTTTCCTTTCTCGGTGTCAGCGGGACTCACGACGACGCGTGTTCCCCGCACCGCCGTGACAGTCACGACCGTGCCTTCCTCGAGCGGACCGGTGTCGCTCACCGCCCGCCACTCCTCGCCGCCCAGCTTCACCAGCCCGCTGTCGGCCGGATCGTCCGGAACCCCTGCGATCAGTCGTCCACGTGCACCCAGGAGGCGGTCCGAACCGGCGCCCTCGGGGTCTGCCATCTCGTCCATGGAACGTCGGCTCATCTTCCAGAAGAGCGTGAACAGAGCTCCCCCGAGCAGCACGAACACCGCCCAACCAATCGCCAGATGCACACCGGCGAAAGCCAGGATCATGGCGACGATCGCGCTCAGCCCGAAGGGAATGAGGATGAACGTCCCCGGAACTGCCATCTCGCCGGTGATGAACACCATGGCGGCCGCCAGCCAGATCCACCGCCAGGTCTCAGGTGACGTGTCCACCGGGCTCCTCCCGTTCGAGTGTTGATCATAGAACGATCTGTGAACCGCCCCGGTTCCCGACACATGGGCCGGCCCGGGACAGTTGGTAGCTTGGCGCCGATGTCCGCGTTGTCCATCCTCACCGTGCACGCCCATCCCGACGACGAGAGTTCGAAGGGCCCCGGCACGATTCGTCAGTACGCGGACGAGGGAATTCGCACCACGCTCGTCTGCTGCACCGGCGGTGAGGCGGGCGACATCCTCAACCCTGCGATGGATCGCGACGAGGTCAAGGCCGATCTTCAAGCGGTCCGTCGGGCCGAGCTCGAAGCCGCCGCCAACGTCATCGGGTACGACGAGGTGATCATGCTCGGCTACCGCGATTCCGGCATGCCGGACAGCGAGGAGAACGCTCACCCCGACGCATTTGCCAACGCCGATCTCGACGAAGCCGTCGGTCGACTCGTCGCGATCATCCGGCGGGTGCGCTCCCAGGTGATCGTCACGTACCCCGAGGTCCAGAACCGCTACCCCCATCCCGACCATCTCCAGGTGACCAACATCTGTGTTCCGGCGTGGGAGCGGGCGGGCGATCCAGCGTGGTACCCCGAGGCCGGGGAGCCGTTCACCCCCTCAAAGCTCTACGCCCCGATCTGGTCCAAGAAGCGCCTGCTCGACACGCACCAGGCGTTCCTCGATCGGGATCTCGAGTCGCCATACGACGAGAAGTGGTTGTCCGGCCGTGACCGCGACGATCGGATTACCGCGGTCGTCACCGTCGACAACGCTGTGCGTCGCAAGGCCCTTCTGGCCCATGCCACGCAGGTGGATCCCGAGTCCAAGTTCTGGTTCGGTCTGCCCGACGACGTTCTCGACACCATCCACCCATTCGAGGAGTACATCCTGCTGCGGTCGCGGATCGAGACCGACGCAATGGAGACGGATCTCTTCGCCGGTCTTCGCGACCCCGACAGCGAGAGCGCCTCGGCGTGAAGTTTCTGTCCGAGGAGTTCCTCGCCGCGTGGGCGGAGGCGGAGCGCGACCCGCTCGGTGAGGCCACTGCGGTCATCGCCGTCAAGACCGAGGGTGGCCCCGACGGCAAGGTCGCCGTCACCCTCGAACTCGACGAGGGCGCGGTGACCGGCGCGCGGCCCGGAGCGCAGAAGGGCGCCGACCTCGAGCTCACGATTCCCTACGACTTGGCGGTCGACCTTCTCCAGGGCGATGCGGACCCCGCGGTCGAGTTCATGCGAGGGGCGCTCAAGGTCAGCGGCGACATGGGCGCGTGGCTCGAGATCTTGCCGGCGTGGCGACAGCGGAGTGCTCCCTCGAGCGTTGCCGCCGCCACCGAGTTCTAGCGAGCACCTCTGCGGCGGCGAGGCTCGCCCCGTCGCGACTTGTGATCAGGATCGCTGGAGGTCGCGGATCTCGCGGTAGCCGATCAGGATGATTCCGCTGCGCTCGAGGTGGGTCCGGAGTTCGGTGTTGCTCGTCACGTGATCGTGGTCCTCCACGCGCGAACCCCAGTCGGTCGTGAGGCTTCTGAGCTCGGGCAGGTCTGCCGAGGGTTGGAGCTGAAGTTGGGTCACTCCTGGCTCGAGTGAGTCCAGGAGGTGCTCGATGCGGCGGTAGCGGTTGGTCTGACCTGGCGCGATCCTGACGACTCTGTCCGGCGAGAGAACGCCTTCGGCGGCGGTGAGGTCGGCGATCGGAAATCCCACCGTCGACGATTCGCACGCCAACCGCACGGGAAGGCGGAACTCGTCGGCCAGCTCCAGATAGACGTCGAAGAACTCCGGCCGAACGGTCATTGCGTCGAGGTGGCTGTCCAGATGGGTGACGTCGAAGCCCCAGAGGATCGCCCGCTCGATCTGAGCGCGGCACTCTCGACGCACTTCGTCGAGGTCTGCGTGGTCCCACGCGTCGTCGACCGTGCGCGGAAACCCGCCGTCACCGTCGAGAAGTGAGGGTGCGTGGGTCACCGGCCCCCAGCGGTACAGGTCGAACTCGGCGTTGAGCGTCAGAGACACACCGACGTCCTCGCCTCGGTAGCGCGCCGCCGCCTCGCGTGCCCACGGGCAGGGGATCTGGAGTACCGCCGAGGTCGCGACGCCATCGCGCAAGGTCCGGTAGACACCCTCGTTCATGGAGTGACAGCCACCGAGGCCGGCGCTCGAGATGATCAGGAGGCGGCTGTCTGCCCGATGCCCGAGTCGTTCGGCGAGGGATCCGGCTGCCACGACCGACACGCTACCGCTCGGGGCCCACGTGTCCCGTGGTCGAAGAGCCGAACAGTCGAACAGCCGAACAGTCGAAAAACACGAATGGCCGGACGCTCCACCGGCGTCCGGCCACCATCGCGGTGTCCCCTCGCGGACTCACGTTGCCGTGCGGTGAGCGGAAGCGCTTCGCCCGGCGTTCTTGGCAGTGATCCTTCTTCGGAGGGAGGCGCTACCTGCTTGAGGAGAAACTGGAGCTCGGTCGACCGGATCTTCTCGTCATCCCCCGAGGGGGACATCTGCGCTTCCGCACGCGGCCCACAGCCCTCGTGCGGCGGCCCTCGCGTCGGATTCGGCCGCCGCGAACAACTCGGCGTGGAAGGTGTTTGGCTCGAAGCGGAACGCCTCAGCGAATCCCTCGAGGACGAGCTGATGGTTGACGAAGAGGGCGTCCGAGGTCCGATGGACGTACGCGAGCACCCGGTCGAAACGGTCGTACAGCTCCTCGTCTCGTTCGAGGTACACGGGATCGCCGGGCACGAGAAGCTCCTCCATGCGGATCGTCGCTTCGTTTCCGAAGCATTCGGGCTCGCGGATGCCGCCGGACTTTTCCGGTGTGTCGATCCCGATCAAGCGCACCGACTCGCGCCGGCCGTCGATGTCGACGTCGATCGTGTCGCCGTCCACCACGCGCACAACGACCGCGTTGGGCACGAGCTCCGAGCCGGGTGTGGAGGTGGGGCCTGTCTGCGTGGTGGAGACGCCCGGAGTATCGGAAGGGTCGGCGACGGTCGACGGATCGATCGCGAGGGTGGTCGAAGGCTCTGGGGCCACTTCGCTCGCCGCTTCGTCGGAGTCCCGAGTCAGGAGCACCACGAGCAGGCCGACAGAGGCGGCAACCACCAGGAGGGAGAGTCCGACGCGCATCCGCGGCAGGCTACCGACGGGCCCGGACGCTTCGACGGGGCTCAGGCGGCGTCGAGGTCGAGCTCGGGGACGCTGTGGGCGGCGGCGAGGGCGGCGCGCGCCTCCGCGATGCCCTGGCGGCCGATCTCGCGCGTCCGCCGGTCGAGCTTCCAGCTCTGTTGTGGCTTCTCGATGAGTCGCAGTTGGCGGGTCATGTGCTCACTCTGCAAAGAGCGTGTGACACTGAAACGCTGAGATCGCTGAATTCGTTCCGATGGGCCACCTAATCTGCGACTCGCTGCGCTCAATCGCCGACATTCTGGCTGACGGGCGCGAGAGGAGACGACGGATTCATGGACAACCGGTACGGCATCACGGTTCCGTTCGACGGACCCCTTCATGAGCAGGCCGACCTGTATCGGGAGTTCGAGGACCTCGGATACACGGACCTGTGGAGCAGCGAGGCGGACGGAACCGACGGGTTCACGCCTCTCATCTTGGCCTCGCAGTGGGCTCCATCGATGCGGCTCGGCATCGCGATCATCCCGGCATATACCCGGGGACCTGCGCTGATGGCCCAGGCGGTTGCATCGGCGTGCGAGGCGGCGCCTGGCCGGTTCGTGATGGGGATCGGCTCGTCGTCGAACGTGATCGTCGAGAACTGGAACGGCATCCCGTTCGAGGAGCCCTACAAGCGCACCCGCGACGTCGCCCGCTTCCTGCGCAGCGCTCTGACCGGCGAGAAGGTCACCGAGGTCTATGACGGCTTCGAGGTGAAGGGCTTCACCCTGCGCCGACCACCCGAACAGGCCCCTCCGATCCTGATCGCGGCTCTGCGTCAGGGAATGTTGCGGTTGGCCGGGCGCGAAGGCGACGGGGCGATCATCAACTGGCTCTCGGCCGATGACGTGTCGACCGTGGTTCCCTTCGTCGACGAGGGTGGCCCGGACAAAGAGATCGTGGCGCGCATCTTCGTGTGCCCCAACCCCGATGCCGACACGGTGCGCGCCCAGGCCAAGCGCAACATCGCCGCGTATCTCAACGTTCCCGTCTACGCCGACTTTCACCGTTGGCTCGGGCGTGAGGAGCTCCAGGGAATGTGGGACCACTGGTCTGCCGGCGACCGAAAGGCGGCACTCGCGGCGATTCCGGACTCGGTCGTCGATGAGCTGTTCGTTCACGGCACGCCCGAGGAGTGTCGCGAGCACATCGATCGCTACCACGCCAATGGCGTGACGACGTCTGCCATCGCCATCACCCCCTTTGGTGGTATCGACCCGATCCAGGCGGCTCGCGACCTCGCGCCCGCCGCCCGCTGACCGATCGACACCCCGCTCACCCATCAAACAGGGAGATCCGACATGGAGCTGGACAACGTTCTGTACGAGGTGCGCGATGGCGTCGCGCACGTACGACTCAATCGGCCGGGCGGAGCCAACGCTCTCAACCCGGCCCTCTCGCGCGATCTGCGTGAGGTGATGCTCGAGATCCAGTGGGACGACGCCGTCAAGGCCGTGTCGATCACGGCGGAGGGCAAGGTCTTCTGCGCCGGCGGCGACCTCAAGGAGTTCAACGAGGCCGGCGACGCTCTGCCCGCGCTCGCCAGCGGCATGCTCGTGGACTTCCACGGTGCGATCTACAAGATGAACCGGATGGCCAAGCCCTTCGTGGCGGGGGTCAATGGTGCCGCAGGCGGTGCGGGGATGTCGATCGTCTCGTCGTTCGACCTCGTCGTGGCCGGCGAGTCGTCCAAGTTCACGATGGCCTACACCGCGGCCGGGGTGACCCCCGACGGCACCTCCACGTACTTCGTCGCCCGCCACATCGGCCTGCGCCGCATGATGGAGCTGACGCTCACCAACCGCGTGCTGTCGGCACAGGAAGCCCTCGAGTGGGGCTTCGTCAACCAGGTGGTGCCAGACGACGAGGTCGACGCCGCGGCGGCGGAGCTCGCGCAGCGGCTGGCCGACGGGCCGGCGTGGGCGCTCGGTCACGCCAAGAAGATCGTGTACGAGGGCTACGAGTCGCCCCTCGAAGTCGCCGGCGAGATCGAAGGCGTCACGATCGCCGCGGCGATGGGCACGCACGACGGGCGCGAGGGAATCGCAGCCTTTGTGGAGAAGCGTCGGCCCGATTTCCAGGGTCGCTGAGCCAGCGGCGCCTGAGCCCCCGGGCGTCGGTCAGTCCAGACAACCGGCCGCGGCGAGATCGGCGATCTTGTCCGCGTTGTAGCCCAAGAAGTCCGTGAGCACATCAAAGGTGTGTTGTCCGAAGGTCGGACCGGCCCAACGCGGGCCGAAGTCGGATCGCGACAGGGTGAACCCGGGCGCCTCGACGAAGCTGTCGCCGTGGATCGGATGCGGGACCGATCTGAACGTGTCCCGATGCTGGAGCTGGGGGTCGGCCACGCACTGGGTGGAGTTCTGCACCTGGTGGGCGGGCACGCCGAGGCCCTGCAAACGCGCTTGGAGCTCGTGGGCCTCATGGGCGGCAGCGAACTCGGCCAGGAGAGACTCCAGCTCGTCCGAGCGGGCGCGCCGTTCGTCGAGCGGCAGGCTGGCGAGGGTGTCATGGCCCATCACCGATGCGAGGGTGGCCCATTGCGCATCGGTTTCACAGGCGATCGCGATCCACTGGTCTCCATCCGTGGGGAGGGTCTGCACAATGGCGTGGGGCGCCATGAGAACGTCGGCGTTTCCGTTCCGTCCTGCTGTCCGGTCGTGCAGCGACTCGTCGAGAAGAAGGGGAGACAGCATGTGCATCGCGGCCTCCATCTGAGAGATGTCGATGTGCTGGCCCTCTCCCGTGCGATCTCGGTGCTCGAGAGCGGCCATGAGCGCCGCGACCGTGAAGCGCGGGCTCACGTAGTCGGTGTACGCCGTGTAGGGACCCGCGGGCAGCCGGTCGGCCCAGCCGGTGACCGGGTAGAACCCCGCGAACGATGCGCCCGCAGTTCCGAAGCCGGGATAGTCGGCGAGCGGTCCGCTGTGGCCCATGAGGCAGCTGGAGATCATGATCACCGACGGGTTGACCTCTCGGAAGGCCTCGTAGGTGACGTCCATCTTGCGGGCTCCGCGCGGCGTGAACGACTCCGTGACCACGTCGGCCCATCGCACCATGTCGAGCAGCACGTCGCGCGACTCGGGCACGCTCAAGTTGAGCTGGAGGGCCATCTTTCCGGCGTTGGACGAGTGGTACTGCAGCGAGCCCTCGGGGTCGCCGTCCTCGCCGCGGAACGGGTTGCCCGCTCGCAGCACCTCGGGTCGCGTCTCGGACTCGATGCGCACCACGGTCGCGCCGAAGTCGGCCAGGGTTCGCGTCGCACCTGGCCCCGCGAGCGCCCAGAACAGGTCGAGGATCTTCAGCCCTTCGAGCGGCCGGCCTGTCGGGTGTTCGTCGGCGGAGGTCGCTGCGGCTGGCACCGCAGGTGCGCGCTGCGGAGCTGACAGCACCTCCTCGGTGTGTTCACCGACCTTTGGGGGCGACCCGAGGTGTGTTGCCGGGCTCGCTGTGAAGCGGGCGAGCGGGCCGCTGATCCGAACCGGTTCGTCGCGACCGGCGATCTCGATGGTCTCCCAGTAGGAACGATCGTCCAGGTGGGGGAGGTTGAGGAGGTCGTGCGTGGTCGAGATCGGCGCGATGAGCGCGGCGTTCTCGATCGCCCCGGTGAGGAGCTCCGCCTTGGTCCGGCTGCCGACGAACTTCTCGATCGCTGCGGCATTCTCCTGCAGGAGGTCCGGGGACGCCCGCCCTTCGATGACCTCCATCGCGAAGGGGATCCAATCGCGCTCCGCGATCTCGGCGGGGCACTCGCCCTCGGCAGCCATCCACGCGAAGAGCCGGTTGGTGTATGGCCCGATCACAGGGCCGAACAGGTGGGTGACGTTGACGTGTCCGTCGGCGCACGGGAACACGAACCGCAACTTGAACGGACCGAGCTCGAGGCCGCCTGCGATCCGCTGGGCTTCGGGCGAATCGACCAACGTGTTCATCATGCAGAACTGGCTGATCGAGATGAGGGCCTGCTGGGCCGAGGCATCGACGTGCTGACCGAGGCCGCTCTTCGCCCGCTCGCGTAGCGCGATGAGGATGCCCTGCGCCGCGTCGAGGGCGGCGATGTGCCAGCTCTGCGGGTAGCCGATACGGATCGGGGCGCGGTCCTTGTCTCCGGTGACCGACGCAGCCCCGCCTGCTGCGAAGAGCGTGAGGTCCGTCGCCAACCAATCCGCCTTGGGACCGTCGAGCCCGAACGGGGTGATCGAGGCCGTCACCAGCGCGGGATTGGCCGACCGCAACATGTCGAGGTCGACGGGATAGGCCTCGCTCGTGATGACGACGTCGGCGCCCATCGCCAGGTCGCGGAGCGCGAGATCGTCGGCGACGACAGATCTCTTCCCACGGTTGTATGCGATGTGAAACAGCGAAGTGTCTGCGCCCGGCTCGTCGTCGACGAAGGGTGGGATTTTGCGCGAGCGGTGGCCGTCCTCGGGCTCGACACAGATCACGTCCGCGCCGAGCTGTGCAAGGACGAAACCTGCGAATTGCCCGCGATCATCCGCCAGGTCCAGCACTCGATAGTGCGAGAGCGGCATGAGGGTCGAGGCTAGTTGGGCGCCGGACCTCGCTCGTGCGGCATGCTGTCGGAGAATCGAGGAGCGACCATGCGTGCAGTTGTGTGCAAGGCCTTCGGGCCACCGGAGAACTTGGTGATCGAGGAGGTCCCGGATCCGGTCGCGGGGCCCGGCCAGGTGGTCGTGGACGCCAGCGCCATTCCGATCATCTTCCCGGACACGTTGATGCTCGAGGACAAGTACCAGTTCAAGGCCCCGCCGCCCTACGTGCCTGGCGGGGAGATGGCAGGTGTGGTGAGCGAGGTCGGCGACGGTGTGTCGTCGGTCGCGGTCGGCGATCGGGTCGTGGCCCGTCTCGGAGTGACCGGCGGAATGGCGGAGCGCGGGGTCTGCGACGAAGCCGGGATCATGAAGCTCCCCGACTCGGCCGGCTTCCCAGAATCGACGGGGCTGCTCTACGCACACGGCACCACGTACTACGGGCTCAAGTGGCGTGGGCGCATGCAGGAGGGCGAGTCGCTCCTGGTGCTCGGAGCCGCCGGCCAGCTGGGCCTGTCGGCGATCGAGATCGGCAAGATCATGGGAGCCAGGGTGATCGCCGCAGCGTCGACCGAGGAGAAGCTCCAGCTCTGCCGTGACGCCGGTGCCGACGAGGCCATCAACTACGCCGACGAGGACCTCAAGGATCGGGCGAAGGAGCTCACGGGCGGCGAGGGTGTCGATGTCGTCTATGACGGTGTCGGCGGCGACTACGCGGAGGCGGCTCTGCGAGCGACGGCCTGGGGCGGACGTTTCCTGGTGATCGGCTTCACGGCAGGGATTCCGTCGATTCCGCTCAACCTGACCCTGCTGAAGGGGTGCGACATCGTCGGCGTGTTCTACGGCGCGATGACGGCGAAGGAGCCAGAGCTCGCCGCCCAGGTGACGTCTGACCTGCTCGGTTGGGTGGGCTCCGGCGAGCTGAAGCCGCATGTGAGCCAGACGTTCTCGCTCGAGCAGGCGCCGCAGGCCCTCCGCCTTATGATGGACCGCAAAGCCCAGGGCAAGCTGGTCATCGAGCCGTAGCCCTGGTGGACCTGGCGTCGGCCGACAGGGTGGCTCCCGTGCAGACCGGTCCGCGGACAGGGTCCAGAGTCCCTAGCGCTGTGGGGAGCTGTTCGTAAACTTCTCGGGTATGAGCAACCCTTCCGCCGTAGATGCGACCGATCCCGTGCGATCGATCGCAGTGTGGGATCCGGAACGGGTGTCATCGGGCGACACGGTCGAGCAGCTCGCTCAGGCCCTCGTCGATGCCAATTGCGGGTCGATGCTCGTCGAGACCATCGATGGCGCGCTGGCGATCGTGACCGAGCGCGACGTTCTGCGAGCCGTCGCGGCCGGTACGTCGGGCAGCGATTGGGTGACCGACGTCATGACTCGTGAGGTCCTGTCGGTCCCCGCCGGAGAGAGGATTTGCGACGCAGCCGACCTCATGCTCGGAGCGTCGATCCGGCACGTGATCGTTCAGGACGAGGACACCGAGCGAGTCGGCCTGGTGTCGATGCGCGATCTCATCGAGCCCTTGCTCAACACGGCCACCGGCCGCGGCTGAACTCGCCCCGGCGAGCCCGCATCGGCTTCTGTGGTCGAAACGGTTCGCTGAGCGAGCACTATCGACCAAGTTTCCAGCGCTTCGCCCGGCCGCCCGATCGCAGGGAGCCTCAGCTCACCACGACGTCGCCCCAGAACGCGACCCGGTCGGTGATCTCCTCGGCGGCCGGCTTGGGCGTGGGGTAGAAGAAGGCGGCTGCCGACAGGACCCGGTCGCCGACCACGACGTCGTAGTAGGACGCGGTTCCCTTCCACGGGCAGACCGAGGTAGAGGGTGACTCGCGCAGGAGAGACCGGTCGACCGACTCCATCGGGAAGTAGTGGTTGCCCTCCACGATCACGGTGTCGTCGCTCTGTGCGATCAGTGTGCCGTCATATGTTGCTGTCGCCATGGTGCTCCCTCTCCGCAGGTGTCAACCGCTCCGTGGTCTCTCGTGTTCCCTCCTGGTCCCGTCGCCTATCGCTGAACTTCAGTCTCCGGGAAACGTCAGCCCGACCTGTGCGCGGGCGGCATCGAGGGTTCGCATCATGGCGAGGGTGTCCGCATGGGGCATGACGTCGCTTTCGACGCGGTTCTCGCGCAGGCAACGATGAACTTCGGTCGCCTGGTACTGGAGTCCCGGCGTGGTCACCCTCGTGCCGAATCGCTTCCGCCGCTGCCCCTCGACCGTCACCTCGACCCGGGGCGTCACGTGCATGGGGCCCGCCAGGCGGATTTCGCCATCCTCGCCGACGATGCGGGCCTCGTTGCGACCAGCGACATCGACCGACGTGAACAACGTTGCGGTGGCGCCCGGCCAGCCCAGAGTCAGGGAGGTCTGGAGGTCGACGCCGTCGTCCAGAACCGACACCGCCGCTACCGACTGGGGCTCCCCGAACACCAGATGTGCAAGGTGAATCGGATAGATCCCGAGATCGACGAGCGCGCCGCCGAGCCGAGCGTTGTCGAAGAGCCGATTTCCCGGACGATCGCTGGGCGGCACCCGGAATGCGAACTCCGCTTCCAGGTGGAGCGGCCGACCGATCACGCCCTCCTGTAGGAGCCGCTGTAGCCGAACGTAGCCCGGCTGGAAGCGCGACCACATCGCCTCCATCAGAAAGACACCGTTGCCAACCGCGGCGTCGACCATGCGCTGAGCCTGTGCCTGGTTCACCGCGAAGGGCTTCTCGCACAGGACCGGTTTGCCGGCCTCGAGGTAGGCGAGTGTCTGCTCGCAATGTGCGTTGGCCGTCGACGACACGTAGACGACGTCGACGTCGGGGTCGTCGGCCAGCGCAGCGAGGCTGCCATGACGTCGCTCGATGCCGTGCTCGTGACCGAATCGCTCTGCGCCCTCGTCGGAACGAGACCCCACTGCGGCGACGGCCGCATCATCGAGCCACCGGAGACCCTGGACGAACTTGGAGGCGATGCGACCGGTGCTGCTGATGCCCCAGCGGATCGGAGGTTGGAGCTCGGTCATGGCAACCAGTTCCGGTCGACGTAGAAACCGCCGAAGGGCACCGCACCCATGGCCATGGCAGTGACGGCCTTCGAGAAGGGCCAACCGAGATCGTCGTACCAGCGAACCAGAGCGAAGACGTACAGCAGGTACAGGACACCGTGAACGGGACCCATCACAGCGACGCCGGCGTCGTTGTCGCCTGCATATTTCACGATGACGGCGACGAGCAACGCGAGATAGCTGGTCGCTTCGAGCCGTGAGGTGAGGTGGAGCGTGCGAACCACCGCGTCAGTGTGGCCTACCGTGCTCGGGCGTGGCACCACTCATCGGGATCACCGGGCGTCGTTCGACTGGCGCGAGCGTCGGCAGCGGGGCGTCGCATCTGCAGACGAGCCCCGTCGATTTCTACTTCGCCGAATACGGGATCCGCCTCCACGATGCCGGAGGACTGCCCGTGGAGATCGGACAGACGCCGGACCCCACCGCGTATGTCGATCGCCTCGACGGCCTGGTCCTCACGGGAGGAGGCGATGTCGACCCGGAGCTGTGGGGCGGGCCGGCCGAGTCGTCTCTTGGCGTGTCGCGCTCGCGGGACGATTTCGAGATCGCGCTCCTCCACGCCGCGCTCGATGTCGACCTGCCGGTGCTCGCGATCTGTCGTGGCGTGCAACTCGCCAACGTCGCATTTGGCGGCACGCTCGTTCCGCACCTGCAGTGGGACCAGGGCGATGGCCACTCGAAGCGGCGCGACGACAGGGCGGCGGCCGTTCACGAGGTCGAATTCGCCACGGGATCGATCGTCGCGGAGCTGTACGGCTCGCGCTCGAAGGTGAACTCGTTCCATCACCAGGCGGTCGATCGCCCGGGCAGCGGCCTCAAGATCACCGGACGCTCACCCGATGGCACCGTCGAGTCCATCGAGCACCTCGATCGCCGCCTCGTCGGCGTTCAGTGGCACCCCGAGATGATGGCGCTGACCGAGCCTGTGTTCGACTGGCTCGTGCGTGAGGCGTCTCGTCGGGCGTAGGTCTCGAAGGCCGGGTCAGCGTGGAGCGCCACGCTGCGGTGCTCCGGTGACCAGATCGAGTGAAGCTTCGATGCCTGCGACGGCGCGCCACGGCGCAACGACGTCGTCTCCCACTGCGGGATCCAGTCGGACGACCACGAGTTCGTGCCAGGTGTCGTCGGACACGAGCGGCATGTCGGCCTGCAGTCGCAGCACGACGTCGCCCGGCAGAGGGCTGACCGGTTCTCCCACGGTTGCAGGATCCGTGGATCGGCGGATCAGCGAGACGAGAAACCGCTCGTGCGGATGGTGGACCTCGATGTCGAACCGGTCGTCGGGGTCGCCGGTGGGATCGTGGAACGGATGAAGCAGCCGGGCGGCGAGGCCCGCGGTGCGATCCGGGATCGCGCCGACGTACGCAGGGTCTTGCTGCATGTCGAGATATGCGGCCCGTCGCGGATAGCGAACGAGGGCAACCATGTCCCAGTCGCCGCCGCCCAGTACCGGCGCGGTGAAGGGAAACGAGCCGCCCCGCGCCTGGACCGTGCCTGACGCCACCGCCGCATAGCGGAGGTAGGCCTCTCGACCGCCGTCCGCGGCGTATCGCAGCAGGTTGACCATGATGATGGCGTTGGGATCCGGTCGGCCGGTGAACTCCTCGATAGTCGCAGGACTCGGGTTGACCATCTCGGTCGTGTTGGGTCGGATCGCCACTCAGATCACCCCGTCGTCGTGGAGCCGGGCGAGGTCATCGGGCCCGAGGTCGAGCAGCTCGCCGTACACCGCTTGGTTGTCCTCGCCCAGCGCGTGGAACGGGTCGAGGTCGCGCATCTCCGAACCGTGCCAGCGGATCGGGGAGTGAGGCAGCGGAATCTCGCCGATGTCGGGGTGGTCGATCCATTGCAGGAATTCGCGCTCGATCAGATGGTCGTCGCGGACCACTTCGTCGACCTCGCGCACGACAGCCACCGGAACGCCCGCCCCGCCGAGTCGCTCGACCACCTCGGCGCGGGTTCGCATCGACGTCCAACCGCCGACGAGTTCATCCACCTCGTCCATGCGTGCTGTGCGATCGGCGTTGTCGCGATAGCGCGGGTCCTCGACGAGGTCGTCACGACCGACGACCTCGAGGACCGAGCGCCAATGCCGGTTGGTGACCGAGATGAGAGCGATGTGCCCATCGCTGCAGGGGTAGACGTCGTAGGGGGCGACGCCCATGGCAGCGTGCTTGTTGCCGGTGCGCGGGGTCGTGCCGGTCCGCTGCCACGACAGCATGTTGGAGCACAGCGTGAAGTAGGTCGCCTCGGCCATCGACGTCTCGACCTTGCGTCCGACGCCCGTCCGGCTCGCCTCGAACAGCGCGGTGACGATCGCGCCGTAGAGGTGGGTGCCGCCCAGGAAATCGACGAATGCGACACCGGCCTTCACGGGCTCGCGGTCGGGGCGTCCGGTGACCGACATCGGCCCCATGTGTGCCTGCACCGTGATGTCCATGGCGGTCTGAGCGGAGCCTGGACCCGACAGGCCGAATCCCGATCCGTGCGCGAAGACGAGTTTCGGGTTGACCTCCCACAGCGACTCGGCGTCGATACCGAGCTTCTCCGGAACTCCCGGCGCGTAGTTGACGAGAACGACGTCGGCCTTCTCCACCAGGCCGAGGAACAGCTCTCGTCCCTCGTCCGACTTGAGGTCGAGCGTGATCGCCTCTTTGGAGCTGTTGAGCATCGCGTAGGGCAGCGAAGCCCCACGCGCTCGTAGCGGCTCGCCCTTGGTCTGCTCCACCTTGATCACCCGCGCTCCGGCGAGGGCGAGCAACAGACCTGCGTAGGGCCCCTGGTAGATCTGCCCGAGGTCCAGGACCGTGACCCCGTCGAGGGGCAGCGGCCGCTGCGCTCGCGCCGTGCGGCTCACCGTCTCGTCCTTCGCCTTCGGGCTCGCTGCGCTCGCGCCGTGCGGCTCACTTGAAGCTGCCGCCCAGGATGTCCCTGGCCATGATCAGCTTCTGCACCTCGCTCGGCCCCTCGCCGACTCGACGGATTCGCAGCTCGCGGTACCAGCGTTCGAGTGGGAGGTCCTTCGTCACCCCGACCCCGCCGTGGATCTGGATGCACCGGTCGACGACCCGGCCCGCTGCCTCCGAGGCGACGAGCTTGGCCATGGCAGCTTCGGTTCGGAAACGCTCGCCCGAATCGGCCTTCTGCGCGGCCTCGAGGATGCAGTAGCGAGCGTGGCGGATGTCGATCTCGTTGTCCACGAGCATCCACTGGATCGCCTGCTTCTCGGCGAGCAGCGAGTCGAACGTCGTGCGGCTCTTGGCCCACTCGATCGCCATCTCCTGCGCCTTGATCGCCGGTCCGATGCAGCCGGCTGCGTAGGGAATGCGCTGGCGGCTGAGCCGGTCGTTGGCGATCGCGAAGCCGCCGTTGACCTCGCCCAGGATGTTCTCCTCGGGCACCCGCATGTCTTCGAACTGCAGTTCCGTCGCGTAGTGGGTCGCCCGAAGGGTGTGCACGACCCGCCGGACGTGGAAGCCGGGCGTGTCGGTGTCGACGATGAACGCGGTGACGCCGTTGCGGCCGGGGTCGTCCGATGTCCTGGCGAACACGAGGGCGTAGTCGGCTTTGTCGGCGCCGGAGATGTACAGCTTGGAACCGTTGAGCACCCATTCGGCGCCGTCCTGCATCCCCTTGGTCTGAATGGCTCGCGCCGGGTCCGACCCTCCTGACGGCTCGGTGAGTGCGAAACAGCCCTTCTTCTCGCCGCGCAACGTCGGATAGAGCCAGCGCTCCTTCTGCGCGTCGGTCGCCTCGTACAGCTGGGCGAGACCGGCGCCGCCGAAGGTCCCGTAGCAGGGGTTGTACAGCCCCGCCCGATGCTTGCTCATCTCGATCGCCATCAGCGCACGGGTGGTGGTGTCGAGACCCGGCCCGCCGTACGCCTCGGGGATGTCGAGACCGTAGAAGCCCATGTCCTTGGTCATCGCGACCAGGCGCTCGAAGTCCGCTGGCGCGAGGGCGCCGGCATCGGGGTCGAGCTCGAGCTCGAGTGGCGCGATCTCGTTCTCGACGAAGCGGCGGGTCGTGTCGACGATCATCTGTTGTTCGTCGGAAAGCGTGAAGTCCATTTTGTTGCCACGGCTCGTCGCCGCTTCGCAACTCCTTGCTCGTGGACGGAAACGCCGCGAGTTTACGCAGCGCGCTGGGGGCTAGTCTTGGGGGCTCAGGCGGCCGACGCGGGCGGCCTCATCGGCTTGGTGCGCCGGCAGCTCGCCGTGGTCGTGGATGTGCAGCATCAGCAGCTCGTCCCAGCGGCTGCGGTAGTTGGATGTGAACTCGTAGCGGAACTGGGTGGCTGCTCCTCCGTGGCGGTCGATCTCACGTTGGAGCGCGGTCCGCATGCCGAAGAGGTCGAGCGCTCCTGCGTAGCCCACAGTGAGCACCGTGCCCTCCGGGTCGGCCACGTGAAAGACCCCGAGCTGGGCGGGCAGTGCGTCCACCGTTTCGGCCGTCAGGGGTTCCCACGGCTTGTCGAGGCGGATTCCCATCAGGCCGTTGCGATGGCGCCCATGCCGGCGCCCATCAGGTCTTCGAAGTTGCCGCGGAAGAACTTGTTTCGCACGCCGTCGTCGAGATGGGCGACCTCGTTGTCGAAGCGGCGCAGCGGATTGCGCCCCCCTTCGACGTGAGGGAAGTCGCTGCTGAACATGCACACGTCGGGTGAGCTGTTCTCGATGATCCAGCCGGTGGGCTCGGTGGGGTACGGAGTGACACGTACCTGGCGTTCGAAATACTCGACCGGTCGAAGGCTCAGCCGCCTGAGGCGTTCCTCGTGACGGTCGAAGGCAGCCATCGCCGCCTCGAGCTGGCGCATGAACGACGGCACCCACACCGCGCCGAGTTCGATCACACCGATCTTCAGATCCGGGAACCGCTCGAGGACACCGTCGAAGATCATCATCGACAGGGCCTGCATCGGCGCCGCGGAGATCGCCATGTACGAGACCGACCTGAAGTTCTCACCTCCGCCGTGGAAGTCGGGCTCGGGCGGCAGGCCGTTGTTGCGGTGCTGCGGCGGCATCACGAGATCCGGAGTGGCAACGTGCATCACCACCGGGAGCCGGGCTTCCTGCGCCTGGGCCCAGACGGCGTCGAAGGCGACGTGGCTGTGTGCATGATCGCGGGGCATGCGGTTGGGGATCAGCAGCGCCGCCGCCCCGGCTTCGATCGCTTCGGTGGCGCACGGCGCGGCGAGCTCGAGGTCCTGGAGCGGGATGTAGGCCACGGGGAGCAGCCGCGGATCCTGCGAACAGAACGCGATCTGAGCCCGGTTGGCCGCCGAAGCTGCGTCGTAGGTGAGCTCGGGCGGAGCCTCGTGTTCCATGGCCTCGAGAAGCGTGTTCGGCATCGAGGGAAACACGAGTTGGCTCGCGAAACCCATGTAGTCGAGCGCCTGGCTCCTGTCGCCTGGATCCCAGGCACCGTGGGCCCTGTAGTTCTTCCGCAGCATCACCTCGACGTCGGCCGTGGCCCGGAAGCTCGAGTCCTGCTGCAGCTTTCGGCACCGTTCGATTTCGGTGAAGACGGTGTCGTTGTCGCCGATCGAGAAGTGCTCGTTGGCGTAGTCGATCACCCGGCGAGTACCGAAGGCGTCGAGCCATTCGGGTGGCTCCATCGTGTGCGCGTCGGCGTCGTGGATGACCCGGTCTGTGACGTAGGGCATCGTCCCTCCCAGCGGGCGTTCGTACGGAGCAGAACGTACTCGCCGGTGGGGAGCCCTCGCCTGGCCCTCGTGCGAGCGAACTCTGACACGAGTTGAGCAACCCGGTGCCTGACACCAGGTTGCTCAACTCGGGGAAGGAGGAGGGTCAGTCCTCGCTGGCGAGGTTGGCGGCGAAGATCACGCCGAAGCAGGGCGTGCCCCACAAGGCGCACATGCCCCCGATCGCTGCGCCGCCGATCCAGCCACCGCCTGCGGCGACGGTGAGAGCGAGCGGCCCCCAGAAGAGGAAGAGGGCGATCAGCGGCCCGATCCAGGCGAGCTGCCGAGCGAAGGAGTGCCAGTAGGGGTCAGGGTCGTGATCGACGTCGGGAACCGCGACCAGTTGGACTCGGTCCGACGGCTCGTCGACGATGGGAGGGAGGACGACCGGTGTGTCGAGAATCGCTGCCATGCCCCAACGATGCGGGGAAGGGCCCGTGCACGTGAGGGTCGAAAGTCCCGAAGGGACCCGTCAGTTGGCGTGGAGCTCGGCGTTGATGCCTTCCCATTTTCCAGGATCGGCGACCCGCATCTCGGTGACGCCAGTCGCGGAGTTGCGGATGAGCAACATGCCCGAACGTCCGGAGATCTCCCGACCCTTCACCACCGTGCCGTCCGGGAGGGTGACGAGGCTGCCGCCCGTGACGTACAGGCCGGCCTCGACGGTGCAGTTGTCCCCGAGGGATATGCCGATACCGGCGTTGGCGCCGAGGAGACAGTGCTCGCCGACGGTGATCGTCTCGGTTCCGCCACCCGAGAGGGTCCCCATGATCGAGGCGCCACCGCCCACGTCGCTGTGGGCGCCCACCACCACGCCGGCGGAGATCCGCCCCTCGACCATTGCAGCGCCGAGGGTGCCTGCGTTGAAGTTGCAGAACCCCTCGTGCATCACCGTGGTTCCGTCGGCGAGGTGGGCGCCGAGGCGTACGCGGTCGGCGTTCGCGATCCGGACTCCGGACGGGATCACGTAGTCGGCCATCTGGGGGAACTTGTCGACGGACGTCACGTGGATCGCCACGCCGCGCTCGGCGGCTGCTGCCTGGAGTTCGTCCACTCGCTCGGGAAGGACGGGACCGGCGTTGGTCCACGCGCAGTTGGTGAGCTGGCCGAAGATGCCGTCGAAGTTGGCGCCGTGTGGCTGGATCTCTCGCCAGCTGAGCATGTGCAGCCGCAGGTAGGCATCCGCGAGGTCGGCCGCTGGAGCGTCGAGATCCTCGATCGTGGTCGTGATCACTTCACCCCGGACGAGACCGAGTTCCTCGGCGAGGCACGAACGCTTGGGTTCGGCGTCAGCGCTGGGGTACCAGACATCGAGGCGGGTCCCCGTCGCGACGTCGATGTAGCTGTGGCCAGTGGCGGTTCTCGACATGGCTCGCATCTTGGCACCGCCGCCTGTGGTGTTCGAACCGATTGCTCATCTTCGTCGAGTGTTCGCGAGTGTCTGCTGCGTCGCTCGCCGCGACCGCGTAGCGTTCACCGTATGAAGACACCGGTCTGCGACATGCTCGGCGTGGATGTGCCCATCCTCGCGTTCACCCATTGCCGTGACGTGGTGGCCGCGGTCACCAAGGCGGGCGGCTTCGGCGTGCTCGGCGCCGCGGGACACACCCCCGAAGCACTCGACATCGATCTCAAGTGGATCGCCGACGAGGTGGGCGACAAGCCCTTCGGCGTCGACATCATCGTTCCGGCCAAGTACGAGGGCAGCTCGGAGGGAGGCCTGTCGTCGGCGGACCTCAAGGCGATGATCCCCCAGGGCCACCGCGACTTCCTCGACGACATGATGAAGCGGTACGACGTTCCCGAGCTGCAAGAGCAGCCCAAGGCCGGCACGATGGCGGGTGAGGCGGAGCCGCCCATGACCTACGCCCAGGCCGTGCCGCTGATGGACGTTGCCTTCAGCCACCCGATCAAGCTGATCGTCAACGCGCTGGGTCCACCGCCGCCGGACATGATCGAGCGGGCGCACGACAGCGGGGTGCTCGTGGGAGCTCTCGCCGGGAAGAAGTCGCACGCCGTTCGCCACGTCGCGGCCGGGGTCGACATCATCATCGCCCAGGGTCACGAGGCCGGCGGTCACACGGGTGACATCGGCACGATGGTGCTGGTGCCCGAGATCGTGGACGCTGTCGCGCCCACGCCTGTTCTCGCCGCCGGCGGGATCGGGACCGGCAGGCAGGTCGCCGCGTCGCTCGCTCTCGGTGCGCAGGGCGTGTGGTGCGGTTCGGTGTGGCTCACGACCCTCGAAGCCGAGACGCATCCCATCGTGAAGGACAAGTTCCTCGCGGCGACCTCGTCGGACACGCTGCGCTCGCGGAGCCGCACCGGCAAGCCGGCTCGCCAGCTTCGTTCGGCGTGGACCGATGAGTGGGAGGGCGAGAACAGCCCGGGCACGCTTCCGATGCCCCTGCAGCCGATGCTCATCGCTCGCGCCAGCCAGCGAGTCGACCGTGCAGCAATGAACCCCGAGAACTCGGGGGCTGTCGAGCTGTCGAACTACTTCGTGGGGCAGATCGTCGGCACCATGAACGAGTCCATCTCGGCCACCCGTGTGGTCGAGGACATGATCAGCGAGTACGTCGACGTGATGGAGCGCTTCGAGCAGCTCAACGGTTGAGGCGGTCGCTCGCTCGACCGACGGGGAACACCCGACAGAGGGGGAACAATGCAGACGATGGCCGGCCGTGTCGCGGTCGTCACCGGGGCGGCGTCGGGCATCGGTCGCGCCCTCGCCCTCGGCTTCGGGGGACAGGGCGCCAACGTCGTCCTCGCCGACGTAGAAGAAGAACCGCTCGACGCCGCTGCGGCCGAGGTTGCCGCGCTCGGGGTGGCGGCGCTGCCGGTCCGCACCGACGTGACCGATGCGGAGTCTGTCGAAGCGCTCGCCGCAGCGACGCTCGAGCGGTTCGGAACCGTGCACATGCTGTGCAACAACGCTGGAGTGGGCGGCGGCGGTCTGATCAAGAATCAGCAGCTCGTCGACTGGAAGTGGGTGATCGACGTCTCTCTGTGGGGCGTGATCCACGGGCTGCAGTCGTTCCTGCCGCACTTGATCGAGGCCGAGGAGTCGCACGTGATGAGCACCGCCTCGGTCGCCGGCCTGGTGTCTGGCCCGGGCCTTGGCCCATACAACGCCGCGAAGTACGGCGTGGTGGCGATCATGGAGACGCTTCATCATGAGATGGCCCGCGATCCCGATGCCTATGTGGGGGTGTCGGTGCTGTGCCCGGGGGTTGTGCGAACAAACATCGTCACCGCCCAGCGCAACCGGCCAGAGCATCTTCGGCGGCAGCGTTCGTCGGGCGCCGCTGCGTCGCTGACACCCGAGCAGCGCGCGGATGCCCGCCGTCGAAACCAGGCGGTCGCAGACGCCCTCGCCGAGCGGGGGATGGACCCCGCAGACGTTGCCGCCAAGGTCATCGAAGCCATGTACAACCGTCGCTTCTGGGTGCTCAGCCATCTCGAGCACCTCGAGGAGATCGATCACCGCAACGGGCAGCTCTCCCGACTCGAGAACCCGACGTTGTTGCGGAGCTTCACCGACGGCGAGTGACCGCCTAAACCGCGGCCGCCGAACCTCTTTCGGGTGCACAGGGGTTTCGGGTGCACAGGGGTTTCGGGTGCACAGGGGCTCGTCGCCCTCCGTTTCGGGAGCATGCGCGCCCGGATTCCGAGCGCTGGCGCGCCCAAAAGCGGGGAGCTGGAGACGATGTGGGTATCCGGGGGCGATCTACAGGGGGTGGGCGCCGGGGTCGTGACCGAGAAGCGTGCGGCCGTACGCCTGGCCCACGCCGTCGAGATCGGCGACGGCGTGCTGGCTCGCCATCTGAACGTCGCGGTGGGCCTTCTGCAGCAGGCTGCCGTCGAACATGGCACGTGCACCGGCCGCTGTGACCAGCCGGTCGAGCACTCGGCGGGCCAGGTCGATCGCGTAGCTGGCCTGGTACTTGGTTCTGGCGCGGAGGGCCTTGGTGTCGTTGCCGTCTGCGGCCCGTTCGAGCAGGCGCACCGTGTCTGCGATGAGCAGCTCGGCTGTGGTCAGCTCCGTCTGCGATTCGGCCAGGCGCATCTGCAGCCCGGGTCGCTCCGCCTTCGACGTGCCGAGGTAGGCGTCGGCCTGTGACCCGAAGCGCTCCACCGCATCGGCGAGACCGCCCCCTGCGATCCCGATCGCGCTCGCGGCGACGTGAACGGCCAATCCCGGGAGGATGGGCGTGAGGTAGAGCCGGCTGGGGTGCTGCGCCGACCACGGGCCCCGGACGCCCAGCAGCTCGCCCGAATCCATCGTGAGCACGTCAGGGACGTACACGTCGTCGAGCACCACGTCGCTCGATCCGGTTCCCCGCAGACCGATCGGGTACCACGTGTCGTCCACGACGACGTCGTCCCGGGGCACGACGATGTGCAGCAGCCGTGGGCGGCCGGCTTCGGCGGGTTCGAGGGTGCCGAGGAGGTAGAAGTCGCCGTGCGCTGCGCCGCTGGCGAAGGGCCACCTGCCCGAGACGATCCACCCGTCGTCGACACGTCGGGCCCTCCCCGTGGGAGCAAGGCTGCCCGGGATCACGACGTCAGGGCCTTCGGCGTACACCCGATCTTGGGCTGCTTGGCTGAACGAGCCCATCATCCAGTCGTGGGCCGTGAGCACCATCAGCACCCATGAAGCAGCGGAGTCCGCCCGGCCGATGGTTGTGACGGCATCCACCATGTCGGTGAATGTCGCCTCGTCGCCGCCGACCCTCGAGGGCACGAGCAGGCGCAACAGGCCCGCGTCGCGGAGATCGTCGAGCGATTCGTCCGGAAGTCGGCGCTCCACCTCGGCGGTCGATGCCCGCTCGGCCAGCCGGTGGAGCAACGTGTCATCGACGATGGCGTTCATCCGGCACTGCCCTTCAATCCGGCACTGCCCTTCATTCCGGCACTGCCCTTCAATCCAGCACTGCCCTTCATCCAGCAATGCCTCTGGCCACGAGGTGGTCGACCTCGTCGACCGAGTAGCCCATCGCGGCCAGGACCTCGAGGGTGTCTGCGCCGCGCAGTGGGGCGGGCCGGAGCTCAGGGGCGCCCGACTCGAAGCGCGCTGCGGCGCGTTGCCGGCGGATCGGCCCCACGACGGGGTGGTCCACCTCTTGCAAAATCCCGGTGTGTTGTACCTGCGGGTCGTCTGCGAGTTCTTCGGGACGGAGCGCGGGCGCGACCGGGACGTCGTTGTCCACCATCAGCCGCACGATCTGGTCGCGACCCATCTGACGCACCGACTTCGTCAACTCGGCCACCATCTCGCCGAAGTTCTCCGCCCGGAGTCCAGCGGTGGCGAAGCGCGGGTCCTCGAGGAGTTCGGGTCGCTGGAACCCCGCCGCGACACCGCGCCAATGACCGTCGGTCAGCGGCATCACCGCCACCCAGCCGTCCCGGCACTGCGACAGCTGGTAGTCGTCGAGGATGTTCGGCTGGCGGTCGACGTCGTCGCCGATGGCGGTCTCGTGCATCATCGCGTCATGCCACATGAAGCTGATCGCCGAGTCGAGCAGCGAGAGGCGCACGTGGTCGCCCGAGCCGCTTCGCTCCCGCGCGAACAGCGCGGCGCACACCGCTTGGGTCCAGGTCAGTGAGGTCACCTTGTCCGGCAGGAAGCAGCGGACAAATGTCGGTTCGGCGTCGCCGCCCTGAATTCCGGCGATTCCGGACCACCCCTGGATCACGGCGTCGTACGCGGGTCGCTGGCTGTAGGGCCCGTCCTCGCCGAAACCGCTGATCGACACGTAGATCAGTCCGGGGTGTGCGGCTCGCATCTCTTCCGCGCCGAAGCCGAGCCGTTCGGCCACACCCGGCCGGTACGCCTGGACGAACACATCTGCGCTCGCGATGAGCTCGCGCAGGATTCGGCGCCCGTCGTCGGAGGTGATGTCGAGTCCGATCGACTGCTTGCCGGCACCGAGGTTGGCGAACCAGCCGCTCATGCCACCGCGGCCCGAACCGAACACGCGGAGCGGGTCGCCGAGGCCGAGGTCCTCGACCTTGATGACCGTGGCCCCCTGGCTCGCGAGGAGGTGCGTACCGGCGGGCGCGGCGATGAAGGTGGCCAGCTCGACGACCCGAATTCCCGCGAGTGGTCCAAGGGTGGAGGCTGAACTGGTCACGGGCTACATCGTGAAGCGCAGGTTGCGGGCGGCGTGGGCGCCGAGGGTCTCGTCGCCCGACCAGCTGATCTCACCCGCTGCGATCGGCACTTCGGGATCGACGCGCCCGCACGCCTGGTTCATGAATGCCATCGAGTCGCAGTGCAGCGTGATCGTGGGGTCATCGAGGTGGTCGACCTCGCCGGCCCGCCCATCGATGGCCACATAGATGTCGCGCTCGACCCCGCCGGTGATGTCGAAGTGGATGCTCTGATCCTCGGTGAGTCCGATCTTCTTGCCCACGATGTACCCGATCGAGAGGTGGACCTCGTTGAGAGCCATCTCGGCGGTGGGTCCGGTGTTGTCCGATTCGAGACCCAGCGGTGCCCGACAGTCGCGCTCGTGCATCCAGTGGTCGAACTCACGCACGGCCATGAAGCGCTCGTAGGTCGCGGGACCAACGGGCGTCACTGACGGGCGGGCGAAGATCTCATCGGTCGTCGTCGCCAGATCGGCTCGTCGCGCATCGAAGGTCGCCCGCATGTGCTCGACCAACTGACCCGGAGCCATCTGCATCGCTGCTTCGTAGTGGCCGGCGACGTCGGCGAACGGCGGTGGCGTGTCGAGGCTCTCGGGCAGCCAACCGGACAACACCTGCTCGACAGACACCATGTGGGCGGCAACGCCCTTGATCGTCCATTCCGGGCAGAGCGAGAGAACATCCCACTGGTCGTCTGCGAAGGAACCGAACGTTTCCACGCAGCTCGCCCAGACGGCGTCGAGGTTGTCGATGATCAGCTCTCGTTGGCTCATGGCAGCGGCTCCCCAGCTCGTGCGGCTCGCGGTGTCGGCACCCTACTCAGAAGTCAGTCGGCAATTCTGACGACTGTCGTTCCGACGGTGGCGCCGGCGAGAAGGTCGACGAACGCCTGGGGCGCGGCTTCGAGCCCGTCGTACGCCGTGGTCTGCGGCCGGAGCTCGCCCGATCGGAGCCACTCGGACATCTGCGTTCGGGCGTCGGCGTAGCGGTCCTCGTAGTCGAAGACCAGGAAGCCCTGCATCCGCACCCGGTTGTTGACGAGCAGGCCCGGAATCCCGCGCGGTCCGGGGCCCGGATTGGCCGTGTCGTATTGGCTCACGACGCCACAGCAGACGATCCGCCCACGCGCATTCATCCGGAACAGTGCGCTGCCGAGGACGTCGCCTCCCGTGTTGTCGAAGTACACGTCGATGCGATCGGGCGTAGCGGCTTTGAAGTCGCCACGGAAGTCGTCGCTCTTGTAGTTGACGCTGGCGTCGAAGCCGAGCTCGTCGGTGAGCAGCGAGCACTTGGCGTCCGAGCCCGCGACGCCGACGACTCGCGCACCTCGAATCTTGGCGATCTGACCCACGGTGTGACCGACCGAACCGGCCGCCGCGGACACCACCACAGTCTCGTCGGCCTGCGGGTCGCCGACATCCAGGAGGCCGAAGTAGGCAGTCAGTCCGTTGGTTCCGAGCGGGCCGAGCAGCAGTTCGGGTTCGAGGTCGCCGTCGACGCCGGTGAGGGAGTCGCCGGGAAGCGCCGCGTACTCCTGCCACCCGGTCATCCCCATCGCGGCATCGCCGATCGCGAATCCGGGGTGGTTGCTGGCCACGACCCGTCCGACACCCGTCCCGCCCATCACCACATCGGCCTGCGCGGCACCCGCATAGCTGGCTGAACCCTGAAGTCCGGCCCGCTGGCCGGCGCCGATGGTGATGGCGCGGGTCTGGACGAGGACCTCCCCGTCGGCCGGCTCAGGGATCGCGACGGCCTTCTCGCCGTAGTGGTCGGGCCGGAGCGGCCCGTCTGGCACTTCCCGGATGACGATCTGGCGGTTGTCTGACATCGCTGGCTCCCAGGGCATCGCCGGCGGCCGACCCGCTCAGCGTGACGGTCAGATTGCCATGACGTTGCCGCCACGTGCCGTTCGTTGCCGCGCGGTGACGAACTCGCGACAGGTCCGCTGCGGCGATGGACGCCGGGAGGGACCGGTGCTGTTCTCCTCGTCCAACCGGGATCAGCAACCGAGTGAGGGAACAGATCGATGAAACCAGTTGGACCGGGCCGGTGGAGGCGCCAGTGGTGGGTGACGCTGCTGTTGGGGTTGCTGTTGCTGTCATGTGGGGACAGCGACAGCGACTCCAGCGATTCAGGCGGGGACGAGACCGGCGCGGGGATTCCATCGAGCGATGACGTCGCTGAGGCCGCCGCGGACCGCTTGGTCGACGCGGGTGGTGACGCCGAGATGGACCTCGGCGACACGAACACCGGCAACATGAACACCGGCGGCCCCGGCGACTCCGGCCGAGCCATCACGGCGCAGGGTGTCGGTGTCCCGGCGCTCCAGCCCACCGAGCTCGGCCGCGACCTGATCTTCACGGCTCGCAGCGAGATGGTGGTGGACGACGTCGCGGGGGCGGGGCTCGAGGCACAGCAGACGATCGCTTCGGTCGGCGGGTTCTTGTTCGGTCAGGAAACGGTGAGTGAGCCGCATCCGCGAAGCACGCTGGTTTTCAAGGTGCCGCCGGACCAATTCGCAGAGGCGCTGCGTCGCCTCGGGGAGCTGGGATCGATCGTCGACCAGTCCGTCACGACGGACGACGTCACCGAGCGTCTCGTCGATCTCGGTAGCCAGATTCTGTCCATGGAGGCGTCCGTCGGGCGACTGCGGGCCTTTCTCGAAGAGGCGGAGACCGTCGAGACCGTCGCTGTGCTCGAGCGAGAGCTTCTCGAGCGTGAGACGGAGCTCGAGGTGTTGCGCGGACAGCAGCGGACGCTCCGTGGGCAGGTCGACCTCGCCACCATCACTCTCGTGGTCAACCAGCGGGTGCTCGAGGCGTCACTCCAGCTGAGCCAGACGATCTACGTCGGCCACGACGACGGGGCGGGCTGCCCGGGCCGACCCGCCGTGGAGTTGGACGGCTCGGGCCCAGTAACCGTCTGCTACGTCGTCGTGAACGACGGCGATCGCACGATCACCGAGCTCGCGCTGGTCGATGAAGCGCTCAACATCACGACCGACGATGTGCGGCTCGTGTCGGGGTCACGAACGCTCGAACCGGGGATGACGGCAACCCTCGTCTACGACCACGCAGCCGACGAGACGGTGATCTTCGCCGGCTCGGTGCGGGGCGTGGACAGTGCAGGCGAGCGGGTGTCGGATCGCGCGGCGAGCCTCGCGGTGCAGGTGCCAGAGGACGACGGCGTGCCGGGATTCGGTGATTCGGTCGGCGCCGGCGTCGACGTCCTCGTGACGATCGCGTCGGTGACCCTCATGCTCGTGGGGTTCGCGCTTCCGCTGCTGTGGATCCCGGCGATCGTCGGGCTGGTCGTGTGGCGGGTTGTGCGTCAGCACCGGGCGGCGAAGGTGATCGAGCCAGATGCCGTCGCCTGACATGATGCGGCGATGGAGACGCCCCAGCTCGACCCGTTCGTAACTCTTGTCGGCGGATACGGATCGCCGTACTCGCTCAAGATGCGGGGCGTCCTGCGCTATCGGCGCATTCCGTTCGGGTGGGTGGTCCGCAATTCGCCAGACGACAGCGGGATTCCCGAGGTGCCGGTCGCCATCATCCCCGTCATCGCGTTCCACGTCGACGACGGCTACCGGGACGCGATCGTCGACTCGTCACCGCAGATCATGCGGCTCGAAGAGGAGGTCTCCGGGCGCAGCTTGGTTCCCGCCGATCCCGTGGTGGCGTTTCTCGACCACCTCATCGAGGACTACGGCGACGAGTGGGTGACCAAGATCATGTACCACTACCGCTGGCACCACCCGTACGAGGCGGCGATCGACAAGGCCGGCACGCTTTTGCCGCTGATGTCCGACAACCAGCTGAGCCCCGAGGATCTGGCGGCGCGCAAGGACTTCATCACCAACCGACAGATGGGCCGCACGGCGCTGGTGGGTTCGACGGACCAGAACCGGCCGATCATCGAATCGAGCCACGTGCGACTGCTGCACATCATGAACGAGCACCTGACGGACCATCGCTTCCTTCTCGGCTCGCGACCCGGCCGTGGGGACTTCGGCATCTTCGGGCAGTTCACCCAGCTGTGTTTCTGGGAGCCCGACTCCGCGGCTGTGCACGCAGTCGAAGGTCCGCGGACGGTGATGTGGGCCTATCAGCTCGACGACCTGTCATCGCTCGAGGTGGACGGCGACACGGGCTGGTTCGGACGCGAGTCGCTACCGGCGACGACCGGCGCGCTGTTGACCGAGATCGGCGCGACCTATGCGCCCTTCATGGTCGCCAACGCACGTGCGCTGCAGGCAGGTGCCGATGAGGTGGTGGTCGACATCCTGGGCGATGAGTACCGCCAGGGTCCGTTCCCGTACCAGGGGAAGTGCCTCATGTGGTTGCGTGAGGCGTACGCAGCGCTGTCGGACAGCGATCGCGCTGCCGTCGATTCACTTCTCGACGGCACGGGGTGTGAGCAGCTGGTCGCCCAGGCCTGAACCCCTTCTGCCAGCTTGTGCGGCGACTGGAGTGCCCCAGGAAGCTGGCAGAAAGGATCAGGACGTCGCGCGGCGGATTCGGGTGTGGATCTCGTCGAGCTGTTCGGCCATCGCGTCCACGCTCCGCGCTCCCGACTGGAAGAGCGCTGTCGCGTTGACCGCTGTCCACTCGAACCCCATCGCCGCGACGACGGCGGCACGTTCTTCCACGCGGTCGAGGTCGGAATAGAAGCGCTTGTCCTCGTCGCTGCGCGGCGGGGGAGCGAGCATCAGCTGCATCCCGATCGACGCCGGGTCGCGCCCAGCAGCCTCGGCCATCTCGCGGATCGTCTGCATCATCGTGACAGCCTGTTCGTCGGTGACACCGGAGGCCATCCAGCCGTCGCCACGCTCGGCGGTCCTCCGCAGCGCAGCCGTGCTGTCGCCGCCGACCCAGATCGGAAGCGCGGCTCCTTGCGGGGAGACCGGCTCCATCCCCATGTCGTACGACTCGTAGAACGAGCCCTGGTAGCCAACCTGCCCGCCGGCCCAGTAGGCCCGCAGGAGGTCGATCGCCTCGTCCATCCGCTTGCCCCTGTTGGAGAATTCCTCCTCGAGGGCGTCGTACTCGGAGTCCTGCCAGCCGACCCCCACCCCGAGTCGCATCCGGCCTCCGGACAGGGTGTCGAGAGTCGAGATCTGCTTGGCGACCAGTACGGGTTGCCGCTGCGGCAGCACCAACACCTCGGTGGACAGCGACACCCGTGACGTCACCGCCGCAACGTTGGCGAGAAGCATCAGCGCTTCGAGAATCGGCATCTGGGCCGGGTAGATCGTGCGCCGCGTCTCGTTGGGGAATCCCATGACGACGTGGTCGAACGCGGCGATCTCGTCGTAGCCGATCTCCTCGATCGCCGTGGCCAGCGCGAGCACCTTCTCGGGCCCCTCGCGATAGCTGACGCTCGGAAACTCGACGGCGACCTTCACGACTCCTCCCCGAGCGGCAGTCGAACCCTCGCGGTACCCGGCATCAGCACCTGGCCATCGTCGGTCTGCTCATGCACGTCGATCTCGACCTCACCGGTCGACGGGTCGACTGCGGTGATCGTCCCGTGGAACTCCACCTGCTGGTTCGGGTAGGCGGAGGCCCTGTTCTGCCAGTTCACGTTGATCAACCGCCCCTTGGGGCCGGCCCAATCGGTGAGGAACTGGGTGAGCCACGACCCCTGAAGCGGCCCGTGGACGAGGAGATCCGCGTGACCCTCGAACTCGGCGTAGGCCCGGTCGTAGTGGATCCGGTGCGGGTTGAAGCTGGCTGCGCTGTAAAGGAACAGCTGGGCCTCCGAGGCCGCCTTGGGCATGACGGGAAGGCGGTCGCCGACTGCGACGTCCTGGATCGTGATCTGGTTCGTGGTCCTCATTTGGCGATACCTCGCATCTGGGCTGCTCCTCGTGGGCGCGTGGTCCTCATTTGGCGATACCTCGCATCTGGGCTGCTCCTCGTGGGCGCGTGGTCCTCATTTGGCGATACCTATTTGGCGCGAACGGGCGACCTCGGTCCCGTCCTGGTTGACGTAGGTCGTCTCGCGGACCTGGCGCACGAAGGGCCCCTTCGAGCCCTCCTTCTGGTCCAGAGCGGCGAGTCGGGTCGTGGCGGTGATCTCGTCGCCGGCACAGACGTCCGCGAGGAAGTCCCACTCCTCGCCGCCGAACATCATCCGCGACACTTCCAACCGGACACCGGTGCCATCCCGGTACAGACCGTCGGTGCGCATCTCACCAGCCGGCCGAGGTGGAACGATCGCGTGGGTGATGAAAGTCGGTGGCACCGTGAGGGTGCGATAGCCGGCGGCTTCGGCCGCGGCCTGATCGAAGTACGCCGGGTTCTCGTCGCCCACGGCGTATGCGTACCGCTGGGCTTCCCGAACGTCGATCGTGACCGTGACCGGACCGGCCAGCACCTCCCCGACACGGGCGAGGGACTCGTCGGGGATCAGTGAGCTCGACATGCGACGACGGTAGACGCCGAGGGAACGTCGTGCCGTCCAACGACGTTGATGCCTACGCTGGAGAGCACGGACCTGGAGGTCGCGACATGGCTCTGTGGAGTCGCAAGCTTGAGATGCCCACCCCCGAGACGGCGCTGCCGGGGCGGGAACAGACGATGCCGGTCCCGCCAGCGCACGAAATCCTCGGGACCCCGATGACCCCGCCGTTCCCCGAAGGCCACGAGCAGATCGTCGTGGGGATGGGGTGCTTCTGGGGCGCAGAGCGCAAGTACTGGGAGGCCGACGGCGTGTACACGACGGCGGTCGGATACGCGGCCGGGGTCACTCCCAACCCGACGTACGAAGAGGTCTGTAGCGGACTGACCGGCCACAACGAGGTCGTCCTCGCGGTCTTCGATCCGTCGGTGACGAGCTACGAGATGATGCTCAAGGTGTTCTGGGAGAACCACGACCCCACCCAAGGCATGCGCCAGGGCAACGACATCGGCACTCAGTACCGCTCGGGCATCTACGTGTTCGACGATGCGCAGCGGATGGCAGCCGAAGCGTCACGCGATCGGTTCCAGAAGGTCCTGAGCGACGCCGGGATGGGCGAGATCACCACCGAGATCATCGACGCCGGGCGGTTCTATTACGCCGAGCATTACCACCAGCAGTATCTGCACAAGGTGCCAAACGGATACTGCGGGCTCGGCGGAACCGGCCTCAGCTGCCCGGTCGGAATCGCTGCCGCAGACTGAGTGACCTCACAGCGCAGCGTCCGCGAGGCGTTGCGCTTCTCTGAAGTGCGCGACGAGATCGTCGTGGTTGGTATGGGCGTTCAGCCCGCTCGGGTTGGGCATCACGTACACCGGTCGGCCCCCGAGGGTCGCTGTCTGTAGACCGAGCGTCGCGGAGCGGTCGCCCGAAGCTGCTCGCCACCCCGTGATGCCGACGACGCACGCCACGCCCGGCTTCAGCCACTCACAGAGTCCTTCGAGGCGGCCGAATCCGGCGCGGAAGTCGGCGCTGCGGAGTTCGTCGGCCCGTGCCGTTGCCCGCTTGACCAGGTCGGTCATGCCCACCCGATCGTGGACGAGCGCGGCGTCGGGATCCCGCGGGTGCGTCACCAGACCTGACGCACGGGCAGCGGGCCAGAACCGGTTGGATGGCCCGGCGAATCCGTAGCCTGCGTCGGCCGCGTGCAGGCTCGGGTTGAGCCCGCAGAGCAACACGCGCATGTCTGGCCCGACCGAATCGGCCAGCGTGCGCTCGCGGCGCGCGAGGCAAACCTCCCGATGTGAGCGCAGGCCCATTCCTTCCAGCCGATGTGCGGCGAGGAGCGAGAAGCCGGCACCGGCCAGGGCATCCTCGAGGCCGAGCTCCGTCCAGAAGTTGAACAGGCGTCCCGGAACCCTTCGCCCGGAGATCACGTCGTCCCGGTCGGCCATGAACAGCTGCAGGGCGACGGTGCCGCCCACCTGGACCACCCTGTGGAGTTCGCGCCACGCCATCGGGAGCGACGTCCGGGGCAGGTGTAGGTAGCTCTTGGCGGCCCACGCGCCGGCCAGCGAGCCACGCGCAAACGGCAGGTGCTCCAGATCGCCCTGGACGATGGGCCGTCCAGTGCGCTGTCGCGCCTCGGCAGCCATCGGGCCGGAGGCGTCGAGTCCGATCGGACGTGGCCCGAGGTGTTCGAGGTGCCAACCGGGGCCACAGCCGAGGTCGGCGCACGGGCCCTCGAGGGCCTCCAGCGTTCGGCCGAGTGCGGCAGCGAGGTCGACTGCCTCGGGGTGGGTCGACTCGATCCACTCACTCGTCAGCTCGTTGTACCGAGCGACCGTCGGATCGTGCACGCGATCAGATCGCGGCGGCAGCGGCGGTCATCGTCTCCTCGGTCACCGCGCGTCGGTCCTCGCCCCACGGCAGGGGCATGAGGACCGGGTGCTCGATACCCGCATCGATGTACGAACGCACGAATGAGGTGACGTCATCGGGCGAGCCGATGAAGTCGATCGCCTGGATCATGTCGTGGCTGATCGCGGCGAGTGCGCCCTCGCGATCCTTGTCGGCCTGCCGGGCGCGGAGCTCGTCGACCTCGCTGCCGAAGCCGGCGGCTCGGAACATGTTGGCGTAGCCGTCGGCCATCGCGTAGTTGAAGAGATCCTTGCGCGCCGAGTTGGCGGACCGCTCAAGATCGCCGACGGCGGCGTGGACGTAGCCCATGATCGTCGCGTCGCCCCCGGCGCGCACTTGCTCGATTGCCGTCGAGACGTGCGCCGCGGGGATGTAGTTGAGCAGCACTCCGTCGGCGACCTCGCCGGCGAGCCGCAACATCTGCGGATTGAGCGCCGCCAGCACGATCTTGGGGCGCCGTTCGCCGAGCCGAACAGCGAGGCGGAACCGCTTCACCTGCCAGAAGTCGCCTTCGAAGGTGACCGCTTCGCCGCTCAGGCACTCGCGCACGAGCGCCACGTACTCGCGCATCATCGCGATCGGCCGATCGGGGGCACGCTCGCCGTGTTGGCGAAGGATGCCAGGTGCCGACACGCCGAGGCCGAGCCACACGTCACGCTCGGGGCTCAGCGATTGGAGGGTGGCGGCTGTCATCGCGGCGAGGGGCGGCGTCCGGATCTGGATCGGAACGATGCCGGTTGCGAGATCGAGGCGTGGCGCCACAGCGGACACCGCGCCAAGGAGGCTGAAGGCGTCGGTTCCGGTGGCCTCGACAGTCCACAGTGAGCTGTAGCCCTGGCTCTCGGCCAGCTGGGCGATGTCCATCACTGCTCGCGGTCCGAGAACGCCGAGGCTGCCGAACGTGACGCCGAGGGGAGTGGTCGGGTCGGTCATGGCCAGCGACGGTACCCGCCGCCCGCGTGGTGTCGCTGATTCCACTCACCCGTTGCCCTCACACACGGTAGTCATCGACCGATGGGAGGCAACGCCGGGTTGCCGGTTGGTGTGCAATGGCTGATAGATGACCTTGCTCGAACCCTCGTTTCTGCTCTCCGGAGCGAAATCGGGCACGATAGGGTGAGTCCACGGAATTCCGGAGCTGTCCGGAGTCGTTGGGAGGCGATGATGACCGAAACGCAGGATCCGCAGATCATCTCCGAAGCGCTCGACGTGATCGATGGGGCGCTCAACGACTTTCTTCACCGCGAGTTGGTGTCGAGCAACGAGATCACCGACATTCTCCTCGACGTGCGCACGCTCCTTCGCAAGGGCGAGGCCAGCGTCGACGAGCAGGTCCCCGCTCAGGCCTGACAGGGCCCGGACAGCGGAGCCTTTCCGGTCAGTTCTTCGAGCGCGCTCGCGAGGACGTCGCGAAAGTCCTCGGGATCGTCGATGGCTGCCGGATCGAGGTGCAGACCGATGTCGGCACGATCGGCATAGCTCATCAGCGTGACGTTGGCGGCGGTGCCTGCCACCGGACCGATCGGCACGTTGTGTTCGACCGCGGCGCCACCCACCCACAAGGGGATCGGCGCGGAGCGCAGGTTGCTCGTGGCCACGTCGATGCGTGCCGCCTGGCGGCGGGCGATCGCGCTGAGAGCAGATGCCGGGACGAAGCGGGCCGGCCCGGCAAGTGCCGCCTGTAGCTCTGACCGCTGCGTGCCGCGCGACTTCGCGCCTTCGGTGCGACCTGCGATGAGGGCGAAACGATCGCGGGTCCCGAGCCCGGCGCCTGGCAGCTCGATCGGGCTCGGCGTGAACGCGTTGCCGACGCCGGTCCCTTCGTCCCGGGTCGACATGATGAACGACGCGTTCAGCCGCTCGAGCGTCTCGCCCCGCTCGGCGTGGAAGGAAGCGGCCGCCATGCTGACCCCGGTGAGCAGGAGGTCGTTGAGCGTGCCGCCCAGCTGACGGGCTGCATCGAGCGAGGCTGCCAGATCGAGCCCGATGTGTTGCAGCGCACGGCCTCGGCTCCGACCCTTCCACAGCGCAGCGCCCTCGCCCTTCCCCGTCGGAAGGTCGTCGGTGAGCCGGCGAAGGGTTTCCATCGCTCCGCCGGCCTGGTCGGCGACTCGCCGGGGATCGGCGACATACATCGCGGCTTCTCCCGCCAGGCTCCGCCATCGCGACGCATGGCGGGTTGCTGTGTCGCGGACCGCTTGAGCGAGGGCGTCGAGCGGTTCGGCCGGCCGCTCGGCGTCGAGGAGTTCGGCGAGCTGCTCGTTGAGCTCCTCGATCGACTCGACCGGCTGGCGGCCCTCATCGAGGTCCAGGTACTCCAGCGCGACCTGAACGCCCCCTTCTCCGTCGGTCACCGAGTGGTGAAACTTGGTGAGGATCGCCGAGTCCCCATCGGGGAGCTCGAGGACGTGGAACTGCCACAACGGACGCGTGCGATCGAGCGGGTCGGCGACGAGTCGCGCGGCGAGGTCGAGGAGGTCGCGCTCGTTGGCCTTTCGGGGAAGCGCTGTGTGGCGAAGGTGATGGGCCAACTCGAACTCGGGATCTGTCTCCCACGCCGGGTTGTCGCCAGAGCGCTCCACGACCCGCTGACGAAGCCGAGGCACCCGCGCCACGGCACGCAGCAATCGGGCTGTGAGGTACGCGATGTCCACCGAGCCCGACAGCTGACTCAGGGCTCCGAACGAGCTGTTGAACCAGGGGTCCGCCTCGAGACGCCACATGAGCGTCTCGGTGTCGCTCAGCCGTTCGCCGGTCATCGATGCAGCGTATGCCTCACGCCACGAAGCGGCGGAAGGCTCGGCCGAGGAGGGCTCCCGTCACGGCGCCGCCCGCAACATCTGACGCGTGGTGAAGTCGAACGTGGATCCGTGATGTGGCGACGATCGCAGCCAGACCCCGGACCGCAAACGGGAGCCGGCTCGTGGGCGCGAGCAGCGTCGCCGCACAGAAGGCGGCTGAGGCATGGCCGGACGGAAAGCTCGATGTGATCGGCTGGCGCAGATGCAGAGCCGACTCGTTGTCTGCCGCCGTGGAGGGGCGGACGCGTCCAAAGAGGCGCTTCACGCCCTGATTGACCACGAGCGATTCGAGTCCGATGGCCGCACTGAACCGGACTGCCGTGCGCCAGTCCCAGCGTCCCGACGCCGCCCGAGCCACTCCGAGCCCATGCCAGAGGACGCTGAACTCGCCGGCGTTGGTCGCAGCGAAGAACACTCGATCGAGAACGGGATGGCCGCGCCACTGTTCCCACCACGCATCGACGGCATCGTCGACATCTTGGATGCTGTCCACGCGCATCCGCCCACGATGGCAGCTGAAACCGCCGAAACCAACGTCGCGACTCCTCAGCGGGACTTCCGTCGCTACCGTTGCGCGGGTGAGCGACGAAGACGAGAAGCCGGCGGTGATCGCGACCAACGACGCGTTTTATGCCGCTTTCGAGGAAGGCGACCTCGATCAGCTCCTCGCCGTCTGGGAGCACAGCGGCGATGTCGTCTGCACACACCCGGGATGGCCGGCGCTCCACGGCTGGGAAGCCGTCAAGCAGTCCTGGGAGCGCATCGCGATGGGTCCGCAGACCCAGCAGTTCATCATCACCGACACTCGGGTCCGAGTGAGCGGTGACCTCGCGTGGGTGAGCTGCGACGAGAACCTCCTCGGGAGCCGTTCGAGCACGGTGACGTCGATCAATGTCTTCCGGCGCCAAGAGGATGACCGGTGGCTTATGGTGGCGCACCACGGGTCACCAGTGATGACGTCCTACGGCTGAGGGGGCTTTTCCGACGGCGCGGTGAGCTGCGGAGGACTGGTCGTGGTGATCGGAAACGTGGGCTCGATCGGGGGCAGTACCGGATCGGTGGGCGGCGGAATCGTCAGCTGCGGCCCCTCGGCCTCATCGGGCGGGGGCGGGATCAGGAGCTGCTGGCCAACGAAGATCCTGGTGGGGTCGGCGATGCCGTTCTCTCGGACCAGGGAGTTGAGGTCGATGTCGAAGCGGTTGGCGATCTGTACGAGCGTGTCGCCCCGCTGGACGGTGTAGAACACACGGGCTTCGACCTCCGATGTCGTCGTGATGGCGGCCGAGGTGGTGGTGCCGGCGCCGTCGTTGTCGTTGTCGCCGGCCCTGCTCAGCGAGCAGCTGCCGAGCGCCAGCGAACCGCACGCGACAACGCAGGCCAGCAGAGACCGACGTGGTGTGAACGGGGCCGACGAGCCCATCGCTCAACCCCCGGGTGTGGTGGTCGCTGATGGGACCGTGGTCGGGGGCGGGATCACGAGTGGCTGCCCGATGGTGAGAACGGTGTCCTCGAGGCCGTTCTCTTCCATGATCGCGTCGACGCTCACCCCGAAGCGGGATGCGATGAGACCGAGCGTGTTCCCAGGCTGCACCGTGTAGATCCGCATCTGCACGACGGGCTCAGTCGTCGTGGTGGTGAGGTTGAACGGAAGCGTGGTGAGGACCGGGCGCGTCGTGGGGATGCTGTCGGCCGGCGCAGGGTCGCCGCATGACGCGACTCCGAGCAGCGTCACGAGCGCGCAGAGACCGGTGAGCGTTCGCTTCATCGTGAGAGAACGTACCTCTGCCGTGGGAAGAATCGGGACCGCGTCAGGTCGCGGCGGGTGAGGCGACAGGAAGCTGGTGTGGCCAGACCGTGCGGTCGTTGCCGGCGAGGAACGGCTGGGCCTCGTCGTCGCCGACGGTGAGGATCTCGACGCCCTCCTCATGGACGGCGAGCGTGTGCTCGAACTGGGCGGTGCGGCTGAGATCGACCGTGGTTGCAGTCCAGCCGTCGTCCCACATCTGAGCTCGCCAGTTCCCGATGGTGATCATCGGCTCGATCGTGAACGTCATCCCCGGTTCGATGACGAAGCGGAGCTTGGGGTCGTAGTAGTGCGGCACGTTGGGCTGATGGTGGAAGATCTCACCCACTCCGTGGCCGATGAACTCGCGGACGACTCCGAACCCGGCACCCTCTGCGTGTTCCTGGATGGCACGGCCGATCTCGTTCAGCTGGCCTCCTGGCTGGACCGCGGCGATGCCGTGGTAGAGGGCCTCCCTGGTGACCTGGACGAGCCGGCGGGACTCGTCCTCCACATCGCCGACGAGGAAGGTCTCGCTCGTGTCGCCGTGCACACCGTCGAGGAAGATCGTGACGTCGCAGTTGACGATGTCACCGTCCTCGAGGGGCCGATCGTCGGGGATCCCGTGGCAGATCACCTCGTTGATCGACGTGCAGAGGCTCTTGGGGTAGCCGTTGTAGTTGAGCGGGCTGGGGTAGCCGCCCTCTTCGACGCAGGCCTGGTGGCAGACCTCGTCGAGGTGTTCGGTGGTCACGCCTGGGGCGACTTCGCCGGCGACCCGCGTGAGCACGCGACGGGCGGCCGAACCAGCGAGGCGCATGCGGTCGATCGTGGCGCTGTCTTTGCGCAGGTCCGCGGGAGGGCTGGCCATGGGGTAACCACGGTCGGCGTACTCCGGACGGCCGATCGATGAAGGAACGACGCGCATCGGTGACACACGTCCCGCACGGATCGGACGTGAGTTCGTGGTCCGCTGACGAGCGGCGGGGCGGCGCTTCTTGCGTTTCACCATCGTGGACAACGCTACCTGTCGACGCTACGTGTCAACCGTGCGCACACCTACGTGAGGGCGAATCACGTCGGTCCGTGGCGACGAACCGACAGATCCACGATCGTCGCGTGGAGGTGCACATCAGGGTCGTCTGGATCGTCGATGTGCAGGTCCGGCGAATCGCCGTGATGCACCGCGTCCCCGAAAGCGAGAATCTCCCCGTTCTCGAGCGCGATCCAGTATCCGTTGCCGGTATCGGTCACGCGAAGGGCGACGCTTGGGGCGAGGTCGCAGCGACCCGTTCCGGGCGCCGAACCGTGGAAGCCGAGACTGCCGAAGGTGAACACCCCACCGTCACCGGCGTAGAGCCAGTAGCCGGATCCCGTCGTCGGGACAGCCATCGCGATCACGCTGGAGGCCAGAGCGAGGTCGCCCGTGCTGCCTCGATAGTTCGCGTTGCCGAAGCTGAACACACCGCCGTCGCCGCCCACGAGGAAGTAGCCCTGCCCGTCCGGAGTGGCCGACAGGCTGATCACGGGCGCGTTGAGCTGCTGCGCGCCCATCGAGCCGTGGAACTCTGCGGCGCCGAAGGTGAACACCCCACCGTCATCGGCGACCAGCCAGTACCCGTCGCCTGATGGGTGAGGTTCGATCCTGCGAATCGGTCCGTTGAGCGTCCAGTCCCGCATGTCGCCGTGGAAGGTGGCGTCGCCGAACGCGTGGACCCAGCCCGCCTCGTCGACGATCCAGTACCCGTCACCGGACGGCGTGGCGGTCATCGACGCAGGGGGCGTCGTGACGCCTTCGGACACCAGGTCTCCGTAGTGCGGTGCGGAGTACGCATGGATCCGTCCTGCGGAGTCCAACATCCAGTACCCGCGGCCCGAGGACGGATGGGGCGAGCCCTCGGGATTGACGTCGTTGGCCGTGCAGAGCGGATTCTCCTGAGCCGCCGCGACCGACGGGTACGGGTTGATCCAATTGCCGTCGTCGCGCCGGATCTCGAAGTGCAGATGCGCACCCGTCCCCTCGGCGTTGCCGCTGTCACCCAGGTAGGCGATGTGCTGGCCGGCTTCGACGCAGTCGCCATCGTTGACCGTGAATGCCCACTCGTAGGGGTTGGCGCCGTCATCGGTCCCGGGCGTGTCGTTGTTGATGTGGATGTAGCGGTACTCCCAGCCGTCGGAGTCGGTGAGGGTGACCATGTTGCCCCCTCCCGGGCCCCCGTAACGCAGCCAGGTGATGCAACCTGCGCGGGCGGCGAGGAGTGGGATGAGCTTGTCGCCCATCATGTCGACGCCGAGATGGCGACGGCCGCTGCCGCGTGGCGCGAGCCACGTGTCGCTGTAGTACACGTCGCCGTCGACGGGATACACGATCGGCCGAACGATCACCTCGCCCTCGATGACGTCGGTCCATCCGTCGCTCGCAGTCGAGGGCGCCGAGGCGATCGTGATGGAAGCCACGGTGACCGCGGCGGCGACCGCGAGAGATGTGAGGCGGCGAAGCGGGCCCCGTGAGCGAGGGTCAGGTCCGGTCATTGCGAAACGGAAACGTAACATTCGAAATCTGTTCGCAAACATCGCCCCCGCCTTCCTCTGACACCAGACGCGCATCCCTCACTTGTCAGATCGGCCGGTGAGATCGGGGGCTTGAGTTCGCGGTGGATCGGGATCAGTCGGTCTGAGACTCCGAGATCATCTCCCCGAGCAGGCGGAACTCCTCGATCGTGGTCGTGGGCACGAGGTAGCCGTCCTGGTTCTCCACGTCGTCCCAGTTGTCTCGCAGATCCTCCATGGAATGGCCGGGATCGCACCAGCCCCTGGTCAGGCCGACGAAGAACCGGGCGACCCGGCCTCCTCCGACGCTGAACGTCTCGCCGTTGACGGGGCAGTCCTCGTGGCTCAGGTATGCCACGAGCGGCGCGACCTCGCGCGGATCGACCACCTCGGCCATCGGACCCATCAGCTCTTCGGTCATGCGCGTGCGAGCGATCGGCGCGATCGCGTTCGCCTTGATGTTGTGCTTGGCGCCCTCGAGGGCCAACACGTTGGTGAAGCCGACGAGCCCCATCTTCGCCGCGCCGTAGTTGGTCTGACCGAAGTTTCCGATGATCCCCGACGCAGACGCGGTGTTCACGACGCGCCCATAGCCCTGCTCACGCATGTGGACCCATGCCGGTCGGGTCACATAGAAGGCGCCCTTCAGGTGAACGTCCACCACCGGGGACAGCAGGTCGTCGGTCATGTTGTGGAACGTCTTGTCGCGCAGGATGCCGGCGTTGTTGATCACGATGTCCACGCGACCGAACTCGTCGAGCGCAGCCTGAATGATCGCCGCGCCGCCCTCAGGCGTCGACACCGAATCGCCGTTGGCGATGGCGACCCCACCTGCGTTGTTGATCTCGCTCGCGACCTTCGCCGCTGGTCCGTCGTCTCCGCCGGTGCCGTCCACTGCTCCGCCGAGGTCGTTCACCACCAGTCGGGCGCCGCGATCGGCGAGCAGCAGCGCGTGCTCCCGGCCGAGCCCACCGCCGGCGCCGGTCACCACGGCGACCTTTCCGTCGAAGCCGAGATCGGTCATGTGGGGGCCTTTCGCTGTTCTGGTCTGTGTCCCATGTGTGATCAGGACCGGGTGAGTTTCGCAGCCGCGGTCCTGCGAAGCTAGAGCGCATGGAGAACGACGAGAACCAGCTTCACGGTCGGGTGGCGGCGGGGTGGGAGCCCGTGCGCGACGCGTTCGAGGCGAACTTCCGCGAACGAGGTGAGGTGGGCGCGGCGGTGAGCGTCACCCACGACGGAGCCACCGTGGTCGACCTGTGGGGCGGAACGATCGACCGCGACGGCACGCCGTGGGCGGAGGACACTCTCGTCACCGTCTTCTCCTCGACGAAGGGCGGCGTTGCGCTGGCGGCCCACCTTCTGGCCGATCGCGGCGAGCTCGACCTCGACGCGCCCGTCGCCGAGCTGTGGCCCGACTTCGCCTCGCGAGGCAAGGAGGAGGTCACCAACAAGATGATGCTCAACCACACCGCGGGCGTGCCCACGTTCAAGGATCCGCTGCCCGAGATGGCCGCCATGGACTGGGATCTGATGTGTGACCGCCTCGCCGCTGAGGAGCCATGGTGGGAGCCCGGCACCCGGAACGGGTACCACATGCTCACCTTCGGCTGGACGGCGGGCGAGCTCGTCCGCCAAGCGAGTGGCCGCTCCCTCGGAGGGTTCTTCGCCGAGGAGGTGGCCGCACCGGCCGGAGCCGACTTCTACATCGGGTTGCCCGAATCCGAGCACCACCGCGTCGCCAAGGTGATCCCGTACAAGGCGAAACACGGTGAGGATTTCGGCGAGTTCACCAAGGCGCTGCTCGCCGATCGAGAGTCGCTGCAGAACAAGGCGTGGCTCAACCAGGGCGGTTTCGATCCCAACTCGCCCGACACGTGGAGCGCGGAGATCGGCGGTGGTGGCGGCGTGGCCAACGCTCGTGGCCTCGCTGCCACGTACCGATCGGCTGCGCTCGGGGAGTTCGTGGGCGAACAGCAGGCGAGGCGCATGAGCCGGGTGTCGGTGGCCACAGAGCGGGACGCGACGCTGTTGTTGCCGACCCGCTTCGGCGAGGGCTTCATGCTGTCGATGGACAACCGCCGCCGCCCGTTCGGCGACACCGATTCGGCGATCATCGGGCCCCGTGCGTTCGGCCATGTCGGTGCCGGCGGCTCGATCGGGTTCGCCGATCCAGATGTCGCGATGTCGATGGGCTACGCCATGAATCAAATGGGCAAGGGCATCCTCATGAACGACCGCGGCCAGTCCCTGATCGACGCCGCCTACCGGTGTGTCGGATGCACCAGCAACGACAGCGGCGCCTGGGCCTGAGCGATGCGATTCCCTCGGTGGGCGGGAGCTGTGGTCCTTGCCGCGGCGTGCAACGGAGATTCGAACGCGAGGGAGGTCGGCCGCGTCCCGTCGACGGTCACCTCCCCGCAAGTTGTCGTCGCCTCGACCGTGGCGTCTGTGCCCATGCCGTCGCTGCGGTGGACGACGGTCGTTCTCGATCCCTCCGACGGAGGCCAGGCAGCAATCGCGACCTTCTCCGGCCGCACGATCGTCGTGAAGCCGAGCTCGATCGCCGACGTGTCGCGCGTTCAGGTGTGGATCTTCGACGAAGATTTCAGCGAGGCATCCCTGATCGAACCCCCGGAGCTCATGGGCCGCTGGTCCGGTCCGCTTCAAGCGGCCGACGATGGGTTCGAGTTGCAGGTCTACGGCCCGTCGGGGCCGACGATTTGGCACAGCCCCGACGGGATCGTCTGGACCGAGTCGCGGCCTCAAGAGCTGCGAATGCCAGAGACGAGGTCCGCAGAGCTCGTGGAAAGAAGGTTGATTGGTGCCGCTGCTCCTGCGCAGCCCAGACGCAGTGACGTGGGAGAGCGTGGAGATGCCCGAGGTCCTGCAAGAGGGCTCCTGGCTCGAGCTGCTGTCTACCGAGACCGGCGTCGGCGTCTTCACGAGGGACCCCGAACTCGCGCTGCACGTGTGGCCGCACGATGGGCAGGTACCGAGGGACTCCTCCGACGTGTGGCGTCTTCTACGTCTCCCCGTTGTGCACGCCGGAGGCCCGCTACAGGTCGGGGACACGGCGCGATTCCGCTTGAACATCCACTGCGGCTGGCAGCATCTCGGCCGTCTGGACGGCATGGTCTGGTCATCCAGTGGGCCCTTTCCGCAGCGCGACGACCTCGACCTGCGCATCAGGCAGGAGGTCGTCTACGGCTTCGTACACCGCGTCGATCAGGACAGTCTGAAGTTCCGAGCACGACGTGACGGTCAGGTGATGGCCACCTACCGACCGGCGAGTGGTGAGCCCCCACTGTGCGACTGACGCTCACCCGTGGCCTGTCTCAGGCGGCAGCGTCCCACTCATCGAGGAAGTTGCCGAAGGCCTTGGTGAATGCCTTCGTGAGCGCAGGGCTGGCGGCCTTGCCGACGACGCCGCCCTTGGGGACGTACTCATAGTTGACACCGAGGCGAATGACCTCCCAGAGCGCGTCCCTCGACTTGGTGGACGTCCTGGACACCTGGACAGTGGGCATGTGCTCTCGCTTTCACTCTGTTTATTGCACTAGTCAGTGCAATAACTGGAAGTTAATATACACACCGTGGTGCAGAAAGCAACTTCCGCCTCGACAACGGGCCCACGCCGCGGCAGGCCCCCGACGTTCGATCACGATGCAGTGGTCGAACGCGCGGTCAACGCGTTCTGGGTGAAGGGATTCGAGTCGACCACCCTCAGCGACCTCGAGGAGGCGACGGGGGTCGATCGCTCGACGCTGTACAACAGCTTCGGCGGCAAGGCCGGTCTCTACGAGCTGGCGACCAACGCGTACCTCGTCGCTGCGGAGGAGAGCCTCTTTGCGCCGCTGCACCACGGTGAGGGCGACGGGCTCAGCGACATCGTCGATTTCCTGGCCCGCCTGAAGATCGGTCTCACCGCCGACGGCGTCACACCTGGCTGCCTCATCGTCAACGACATGGCGGCGGGTGCCGACCCCGTGGCCGCGCAGCGGTACATGTCGCTGCTCGAAGATGGCCTGCGAATCGCCCTGCGTCGTGCGGCGTCACACGGCGTTCTGGTCGGTGATGACATCGACGGCCGCGCTGGCGTCATCGCGGCCATGGTCCTCGGCGTCAACATCGTCAGCAAGACGGCGTTCGATCAGGACCACCTCGGACGGCTGATCGACGGGGCGCTGTCCGAAGTCGAGTCCTGGAGGCTCAGCGCCACTCCGTGACGGCGCCGCTCTGCTGGCTCACGTCTCGAACCGGTCTCTGAGTTGCTCGATCTCCGCGAGCACTTCGTCGGTGTGTTCACCGAGACGCGGGGCCCGCCGATGGACGCTCGTGGGCGTCTCGGTCATCTTGATCGGCGACGCGACCTGCACGATCGGTCGACCGCTCGTCTGCTCGACGGCCACGAGCATGTCGCGGGCCTCGACGTGGGGATCGGAGAACAGATCGCCAGGGAGGTTCACCGGCCCGCAGGGCACCTTTCCCCCGATAGCGGCGAGCACCTCGGCGTTGGTCAGCGACGCGCACCAGTCAGCAAGAGCGGTGTCGATCAGCTCGCGGTTGCGCATTCGCCCGCGGAGCGTCTTGGCTTCTTCGGCCTCTCGCCACTCGGGACGGCCCATCGCATCGGCGAGCTCGTAGAAGTGCTTGTCGGTCGGCGAGGCGATAGCGACCTGGCCGTCCTTGGTGTCGAACACGTCGAACGGGGCGATCAAGTCGTTGCTGTTGCCGCTGGGTGGCGTGTCGTACTTGCCCATGTAGCTGTAGCGCATCATCCCCATCTCGGAGAGCGCCATCATCGAGTCGACCATTCCCACATCGACGAACTGACCCTCGCCCGTCCGCTGAGCGTGGAGGATCGCGGCCAGGACTCCGACCGCTCCCACCGTGCCTGGATAGATGTCGCCGATGAAGGGGCCCACCTGGATGCGGTCGTCTGGTCCGTTGCCGTTCTGGGCGACGAGGCCGCCCATCGACTGGGCGATCACGTCGTAGGCCGGCCAGTCGGCGTAGGGGCTCTCGCCGGTGCGGGGGTCGCCGAATCCCCGGATCGCGCCGTACACGAGCCGGGGGTTGCGCTCGTGCAGCACCTCCCAGCTGCACCCCATCCGCTCCATCACGCCGGCGCGCATGTTCTCGACGAGCGCGTCCGCGGTCTCGACCAACTGGAAGAACGTCTCGCGGTCGTCGTCGTCGAAGAGGTCGAGCACGATGCCGCGCTTGTTGCGGTTGTAGGTGCCGAACGATCCACCGTAGGCCCGATCTTCGTCCTCGCGGGTGTAGGGCGCCATGTTGCGCTGCATGTCTCCGCGTGGTGGCTCGACCTTGATCACGTCGGCGCCCAGATCGGCGAGCATCATGGTCGACCACGGGCCGGCGATCGCCTGTGTGCAGTCCAGAACGCGAATGCCCTGGAGCGGTCCCGTGGGAGCCGCGGTCATCTGGCTGACGCGCTCGTGCGCGGTGAGATGTGGCTGGTCCTCTTCGGTCATGGCTCGCCAACCTACTCAGGAGACGTGGGCGAATGTCCTACCGGCCCGCTCGAACGGCAGACTGTTTCGGTGACCACCGCCACGACCTCCGTCGACGCCCTGTCGCTCGCGATCGCCGCAGGCGTTCCCGCCGTGTTGTGGGGCGCGCCGGGGACCGGCAAGAGCTCCGCGGTGCTCGCGATGGCCGAGGCGACGGGCACCCCGTGTGAGGTTGTGATCGCCTCGATTCGAGAGCCCTCGGACTTCGCAGGGTTGCCGATCGTCGTCGAGGACGGCGTCCGGTTCGCTCCCCCTCGCTGGGCGACCAGCCTGGCCGACGCCGGCCACGGCGTGCTGTTCCTCGACGAGATCTCGACGGCTCCTCCGGCCGTGCAGGCCGCGCTGCTGCGTGTCGTTCTCGAACGCGTCGTCGGCGATCTGTCCCTTCCTGACGCAGTCGCCATCGTCGCGGCCGCCAACCCCCCGGACCAGGCGGCCGACGGTTGGGACCTGTCTGCACCCCTCGCCAATCGCTTCTGCCATCTCGACTGGTCGGTGGACGCCCAGACCGTGGCGGCCGGCCTCGTGGCCGGATTTCCCGTCGCCACCCCTCCACCGCTGGCCGACGGCTGGGAGGAGCAGATGCCCCTCAGCGCCGGCATGGTCGCCGCGTTCCTGGGTCTACGCCCCTCCGTGGTGAGCGCGCCTCCGACCGACCGATCCGCAGCGGGTCGCGCCTGGCCGAGCCCCCGAACCTGGGAGATGGTCGGCCGCCTGATGGCCGCTTGTGATCTGAGCGGAGCCTCGTCGCAGGTGCGGCGGGCGCTGGTTCTGGGGGCTGTCGGGGACGGTGCCGGGCTCGAGTTCCTCACGTGGCTCGATGAGCTCGATCTTCCCGACCCGGAGGCCGCGCTCGCCGACCCGGATGGCGTGGAGTTCCCCGAGCGGGGCGACAAGCGCTACGCCGTGCTCTCGTCGGTAGCGGCGGCCGTCGCAGCGAACACCACGCCCGAGCGGTGGCACGCCGGGTGGAAGGTGATGGCGCGAGCGGCGGGGGAGGCGCCCGACGTCGCGGCGATGGCTGCCCGCGTCCTGGCGCGCGTCCGCCCCGACGGTGTGAGCGCCCCGCCGGAGGCCGCGATCTTCGTCCCCGTTCTGAAGGACGCCGGGCTGGTGCCGTGAGCGACGGTGGGCTGAATCCACAGCTGCCGGCGGCGGCCCGCTTGTGGGCTGCGCATCACCACCCGTACCTCGCGTCGGCCGTGTTCGCCTCGCAGCTCGTTGGACAACCGGGCAGCGGGGGAGTGGCCTGCGACGAAGCGTGGCGGGTCTACATCGATCCCGAGATCGTCGGTGGGTGGACGGCACCGCAGCTCGGGGCCGAGCTCGTCCACCAAACCGGGCACCTGCTGCGAGGGCACGCGGACCGCGCTCGCGCGCTCGGCCTGGCCGAGGACGAGCTGCAGCACTGGGTCGACTCCGCCGACGCCGAGATCGACGACGACCTGACGTCGGAGGTCCGGGAGGTTCTCGATGCGGCGACCCCCTACGACCTCGACTCCGCAGACGGCCTCTTCGCCGAGGAGTACTTCCACCACGGCGATCCCCGGCGAGAAGCCCAGCGCGACTGCGGTTCGGGCGCCCACGGTTTCGAGCGCGGGTGGGATCGGCCCCCAAACGATGATGACGGCAGCGACGGTGGGGTGAGCGAGGACGAGGCCGAGTTGCTGCGGCGGCGCGTCGCGTCCGACGTGCAGGAACACGAGAAGCGGGAGGGCGGCACGCCGGCCGGTCTCCTGCGGTGGGCCGAATCGGTCCTGGTTCCCACGATCGACTGGCGACGCGAGCTCGGAGCAGAGATCCGACGAGGCGTCGACACGGTCGCGGGCGCCGTCGACTACTCCTACGCCCGGCCATCTCGCCGAGGGTCCGTCGCCGGGACCGTGGTGCTCCCCAGCCTGCGCCAACGTTCAGCGGAGATCGGCGTCGTGGTCGACACGAGCGCGTCGATGACCGACGAGCTCCTCGGCCTCGCACTCACCGAGATCGACGGGTTGCTCTCCGCTGCGGGCGTTCGCCCCGACGCCGTTCGGGTGCTCACCTGCGACGTCGACCCGACGCCGGCCCAGCGAGTGCGGACCAGTCACCAGATCGAGCTGGTCGGTGGCGGCGGGACCGACATGGCGGAGGGAATGATTCGCGCCCTCGACCTGCGACCGCGCCCCGACGTCGTGGTGGTGGTCACCGACGGACATACGCCGTGGCCCACCGAGGCGCCGGGGGTGGTGCGCGTGGTGGTCGCGCTACTGGGAGCGGACGCGCCGCCCGCTCCAGCGTGGGCCCACGGCGTGCGGGTCAGCTGAAGATCGCGGTACCGGCTACAGCAGCTTGGGAAGTACCTCGTCGGTGAGCAGCTGGAACGTCTGCCGGCTCATCGGGGATGCGAGCAGGTAGTCGAGGTGGATTTCTTCCTGAAGTCGCTGGAGCTCGTCGACGACCCGGGCGGGTGAACCCCAGATCATCACGTCGTCGACGTAGCGGGCGACCGGGTCGCGCGCATGGAAGCCGACGTCGCGACTGCCCTGGGCCCGGAGGTCGACTCCGACGTTGCCGTGCTCCGGTGATGCGTAGGAGCCGACTGTCCACGTCGCTCCCTTTCGGGCGACGGTGTTTGCCTCTTCGTCCGTCGGCGCGACACACACCAGCCTGCTGATGGGGGTCGTGCGTCCTTCGGTCGGGTGGCCGGCAGCGGCGAGTTGAGCGATGTACTGCTGGTACTTGAGCCCGATGTCCTCGTGGGTGCTGTGCGGGTCGAGGAGGATGTCGTGGCCCTGTTCGGCGGCCCATGTGATGGCCGGCGGTGACGAGGCAGCAGCCCAAACGGGTGGAAGCGGCTGCTGCAGGGGCTTGGGCATCACCTCGACGTTCTCGAACTGCCACCACTCCGAGTTCCAGGTGAGGCGCTCGTTTCGCCATGCCTCGAGGATGATCGTGAGGTGCTCCCGGAAGCGGTCGTGGCTCTCGTCTGGCTCGACGCCGAAGATTGCGTGCTCGGTCGGATCCGCGCCTCGCCCGGCGCCGAAGTTGAGGCGGCCGCCGGACAACACGTCGAGGAACGCGGCCTCTTCGGCGACACGAAGCGGGTGCGCGAACCCGACGAGCGAGACCGCGGTGCCTATGCGGATCGACTCTGTGCGAGCCGCGCATTCGACTCCCATCATGTGGACCGACGGGCAGACCGAGAAGTCGTTGAAGTGATGCTCGGCCAACCACACGCAGTCGTAGCCGGTGCGGTCCATGATCTCCACACGCTCGAGGGCCCGGCGATACACATCGGCGAGGTCCCCTCGCCGACCGGGCCAGCTGAAGAACTGGAGTACGCCGAACCGCATCTCCGGACCCTACGCAATGGATTAGGTACCTGGAGCGCTCCTGGAACCTATTTCGCCGAGTGCGATCTAGAACTCGCCGTGGCGGCCGGCGCCGTCGCTGAATCGCGTCGCACCGCTGCGCGTCTCCCCGCTCGCGATGACCTCTCGGCCGAGCAGTGTCTCGTGGACCAATGCGTCCGGCAGGCTCTTTCCCCACTGCTCGTAGGACGACCTGCGATCGGCGCGCATGCAGCGCTGGGGGAATTCGGCGAGCTGTGTACCGAGCTCGACAGCCGTGGCGAGCGCATCACCCGGTTCGACCAGCCGATTGGCGAGACCCATCGACAGCGCCTCGGGACCCTCCACTGGACGCCCGGTGAGGATCATGTCGAGAGCATGGCTGTGACCGATGAGGCGGGGGAGTCGGATGGTCCCGCCGTCGACCAACGGCACGCCCCAGCGTCGGCAGTACACACCGAACACGGCGTCCCTCGAGGCCACCCGCAGATCGCACCACACGGCCAATTCGAGGCCGCCGGCGACGGCGTGTCCTTCGACTGCTGCGATGACCGGTTTCGACAGAAGCATGCGGGTCGGCCCCATGGGACCGTCGCCTTCGACGTCGACCCGGTTCTCGCCGGCGCCATCTGCCATTGCCTTGAGGTCGCCGCCGGCGCAGAACGTGCCCTTGGATCCGGTGAGCACAGCTGCGCAGAGCTCGTCGTCCGCGTCGAAGCGGAGAAAGGCGTCGGCCAACTCCGCCGCCGTTTCGGCGTCGACTGCATTGCGCCGGTCCGGTCGATCGATGGTGACGATCGCCACCGGTCCCTCGGTCTCGTACTGAACGTTCACGGGACTCCTCCTCGGTGCGGGCCGTAGTCTCGCGGCCATGGACTCCCTCGTCTCGACAGACTGGCTCGCGGGCAACATCGACCAACCCGATCTGCGCATTCTCGAGTGCACGGTGCAGCTCAGCCCGGGGCCCGGCGCGTTCGTGGCCGAACCGATGCGCGACGCCTGGGCAGAGGGGCACATCCCCAGCTCGGCCTACGTCGACCTCACCAACGATCTGAGCGACCCCGATTCGGAGCTCCGTTTCATGATGCCGACGGCCGACCGATTCGGCGCCGCGATGGAAGCACTGGGCGTCGGCGACGGGACGCGGGTGGTGCTCTACGACCGGCGAATGACGATGTGGGCGACCCGCATCTTCTGGATGCTGAAGGCCTTCGGGTTCGACGATTGCGCCGTGCTCGACGGCGGCTGGAAGAGCTGGACCAACGAGGGCCGAACGGTCAGCACCGACGCCGCACCCGATCGTCCCGCAGCAACCTTCTCCGCGTTGCCACGACCGCAGATGATCGCATCACTGGACGAGATGGAATCGGCCATCGCCGACGGCGTCACGTGCATCGTCAACTCGCTGTCGCCCGAGAACCACGAGGGCACCGACCACAGCTACGGGCGGCCCGGTCACCTCCCTGGCGCGAGCAACGTGTTCGCCATCTCGATGCTCGACCCCGAAACCCAGCGGTTCAAGCCGGTGGACGAGCTGGCCGCGATGTTCGACCACCTGCCTGAGGGTCGACCGATCGTGACGTACTGCGGCGGTGGTATCGCGGCCACCGCCGACGCGTTCGTACTCACCGAGCTGCTCGGTCGCACCGATGTGTCGGTCTACGACGGGTCGCTCAGCGAGTGGACGAAGGACCCCGCCCGACCCCTCGTGGTGCCTGGCACCTAATGTTACGATTCGTAACACGAAGTGCCAGGCACCTTTCGGGTGGTGTCAGGCGAAGTCGGGGCGGCGCTTCTCCACGATCGCCTCGCGTCCCTCGCGGACGTCGGAGCCGGTGAAACCGAGCATCTCGAGCGCCACGGACGTGTCGAACGTCGGTCCGGCCATACGCAGCCAGTTGTTGAGGCTGTACTTGGTCCAGCGGATCGCCGACTGGCTGCCCTGGGCGAGCTTGCGTGCCACCTTGTACGCCTCGTCGACCACCTGATCGTCGTCGACGCACACGCTGGCCAGACCCATCGCCTCGGCTTCCTCGCCGGTCATCGAATCACAGGTGAGTAGGTAGTACTTGGACTTGGCCATCCCGCAGAGCAACGGCCAGATCACAGCTGCGTGGTCGCCGGCCGCCACGCCCAGCTTGGTGTGGCCGTCGAGGATCCGAGCGTTGCGGCCGATCACCGAAATGTCTGCCATGAACGCAGCGGCCAGTCCCGCTCCGACCGCTGTGCCTTCGATCGCGGACACGATGATCTTCGAGCAGTTGATCATGTTGTAGACGAGGTCTTTGGCCTCGCGCCACGTGTTCATCCGATAGTCGGCGTCATCGATGATCCGCGAGATCATGTCGAGGTCGCCGCCGGCGGAGAACGTGCCGTTGGCGCCCCGCACCACTGCGACCCGTGTGTCGGGATCCGTGTCGACCGCCTTCCACACGTCGGCGAGCGCGAGGTGCTTGGCCTCGTCGACGGCGTTGAGCTTGCCCGGGGTGTCGATGACGATGTCGAGGATGCCGTCCTCGTCCGGGCCGGTGATGGTGAGAGCGGAGAAGTCCGCGTAGCGATCGGTCATGAGTCCCGAAGCTAGCGGCGGATGCCGTCCGCGAAAGAGCTCGCCGAAGCGGCCGACGGGAGGACACCATGGAGACCATGGACGACACGGACGGGCCCGCCGCGGCTGAGACGCCCACCCCGGCGGGCGAGATACAGGCCCAGACGCCAGGTCCCGACGACATCAAAGCGATGCGCCAGGTCGACAACGTGGCCTTCGGCGTGACGCCTGCACCGGACGAGCCAACGCCGTGGGCCGAGACCTACTCCCAGCCCTACGCGCAGGTCGCCGTGTGCGACGGGCAGGTCGTGGGAGCCGCAGACGCCTTCGAGATGTCGTTGACTCTTCCTGGCGCGGTCACCGTGGAGTGCCCGGGCGTCACCGGCGTGTCGGTCCTGCCCACGCACCGTCGCCGCGGCGCCCTCAACAAGATGATGTGGCGCCAACTCGCAGAGTTTCGCCGTGGCGGCGCGATCATCGTCGCGCTCACGGCATCCGAGGGCGGGATCTACGAACGCTACGGGTACGGCATCGCCAGCGACTTCGCCGCGATCGAGATCGACACGAGCCGCGCGTTCTTCCGAGTCGACCAGGGGCCCGGATCCTTCCAGATGGTGCCACCGTCAGAGGCGGCCACCCTTCTGCCCGCCCTTCACTCCGCCAAAGCCGGCGTTCGGCACGGGATGACCTCGCGGCCAACCGAGCTGTGGGACGCCTTCTTCGCCGACCACGAGAGCGCGCGCACCGGGAGGTCGGGACTGTTCCACGTCGCTCATCTCGACGAGAGCGGGGATGCCGACGGCTACGTCTCGTACCGGGTCACCGAGAACGCCGGTCCCGACGGAATCGACAACGTGGTACACGTCGAGCAGGTCGTTGGCCTTCGGCCCTCGATCGAGCTCGACCTCTGGAGGTTCGTCTGCTCGCTCGACCTCGCCACGACGGTGCGCGGGTTGGCATCCCCCGGCGACCCGCTTCGTCACGCCCTCACCGATCCCCGGGCTCTTCGCACGACCGCGGTCCGCGATCACCTGTGGACGCGCATCATCGATCTGGCAGCAGTTCTCGGCACCCGCCGCTACGAGCACGATGGGGAGCTCGTGATCGGCGCAGTCGACTGGGAGTTCACGAACAACACCGGCCAGTTCCGCCTGACCATCGAGGGCGGGACGGCCACGATCGCCCGTACTCAGGACAAGCCGGACGCGACCGCCGACATCGCCACGTGGAGCGCGCTCGCCCTCGGCGGCCGCGACGCCACAGACATGGCCGTCTCCGGTCGCCTGCAAGGCAACGCGACGGCCGTGAACCGCTTTCTGCGCACCAGCCACCTCCCCTGGTGTGACGTGGACTTCTGATCTTTCGCCGACAATCGTCGCCCGACCCTGGCGGGCCAGGCTCCTCTGCGGAATGTCGCCGACAATCGTCGCCCGGCCCTGGCGGGCCAGGCTCCTCTGCGGAAGCCGGGTCCGGGCTTCGTAGTCGCCGGCCGCGTCCCGTACCGCTATCCGAAGAGGGTGTCCTTTTCGGCTTCGCCTCGGAGAACCTCCGCAACCATGCGGATCTGGTCGGGATGGCCGAACGACCGCTCCCACGGGTGCAGCAGCCGGTCCCTGCCATAACGGGGAATCAGATGCACGTGGAAGTGGAACTGCGACTGATCGGCGTGTGCGCCGTTGTTGTTCAACAGGTTGATACCGAGCGGTTCGAGCCGCTCCCGAACCCGATGGGACACCCGGCGGCATGCCTGCATCACATGCGCCGCATCGTCGTCGTCGAGATCCCACACATCGACCACGTGCCGCTTGGGCACGATCAGGCAATGCCCCGGCGTCATCGGAAGCAGATCCATGAAGGCCTGGGCGTGTTCGTCCTCGTAGATCGTCTGGCTGGGAGAGGTTCCCCGGACGATCGAACAGAAAGTGCAGCCGGACACGACTGGCGAGGGTACTGCGCGCATGGAACCCTTCACCGGCGTGGAGCTGCCCAGGACCGTTCGGACCCGACGGAGAGCGATGCTCGCCAGACGAGCGGTGTCGCTCCCGTTCGCTTTCCTCGCGTTTCCGGTGCTGCTCGTGCTCTCGCCGGTCCTCATCGTGCTCGCTGTGCTGGCAGACCTGGTGCTCGCGCCGCGCCGCTTCCCGTCGACTCGACTGTTCCTGGCGGTCACCGGCTACGCGTTCTGGACCATGTCCGTGCAGCTCGCGATCTTCGTCGTGTGGGTGTGGAGCGGCTTCGGGCTGCGCAACTGGGCGCCGAGCACCCAGCGTCGATGGCATGGCCTGACGCGCTTCTGGCTGCGGAAGAACATCAGCTGGTTGGGGCCGACGCTGGGATACCGCGTCGACGTCACCGACCTCCACCACCTGCACAGCGGTCCGCTTCTCGTGTTCGCCCGCCACGAGTCGATCTTCGACGCGTTGTTGCCCCCGCGGCTCGTGACCGAATCGCCGGACATGGTGGTCCGCGTGCTGATGATGCGCGAGCTCAGGAACGAGCCGAACCTGGACATGGTGGCGCACCGCGCTCCCCATCACTTCGTCGACAGGGCCGCAGATGATCCGGATGCAGAGATCGCAGCGGTCGGTCGCCTCGCCTCGGATCTTCCCGACGACACAGCGGTGGTGATCTTCCCCGAAGGCCGTCTGTTTCGACCCGAGGTGCGCGCTCGGGTGATCGAGCGGCTGGATGCGTCCGACCACGGGGCCGCTGCGCGGGCACGCGAGCTTCGACACCTGCTCCCGCCTCGCGCCGGTGGGGCGCTGGCGCTGATCGACACTGCGCCCGAGGGCACCGACGTCGCGTTCGTCGGGCACATCGGCTTCGAGCAGCTCACCGATGCGCGAACCGTGTGGCGATCGGTGCCGCTGAAGCACTCGATCGAGGTGGTCGTCGTGCGGCGTCCCGCCGCCGAGATACCGATCGAGGACGGGGACCGCATGGCGTGGATCCACGAACAGTGGAAGGCCTTGGACGACTGGATCGACGCGCGGCGCGCCTCCAGAGATTCAGCTCCGGCGTAGCTCCACCTGATCGACGCGATGGTCGGGCCCCTTGCGCAACACGAGATCGGCCCGCGCCCGGGTGGGCAAGATGTTGAGCAGCAGGTTCGGGAGGTTGATCGACCGCCAGATCGTGCGGGCGACTGCCGCGGCCGCATCGTCGGGGAGATGTGCGAACTGGCTGAAGTACGCGCTCTGCGCGCGAAATGCGGTGGCCCTCAGCTGCTGGAAGCGTTCGACGTACCAGGCCTCGAGCGCATCGGCCGTCGCATCGACGTAGATCGTGAAGTCGAAGTAGTCCGACACGAACGGCGTGCTCTCGGGCGACCCCGTCTGCAGCACGTTCAGACCCTCGACGATCAAGATGTCGGGCTGGGTGATCTGCTGCACCTCGTCGGTGATGTCGTAGGTGACATGGGAGTACACCGGCGCGGCCACGACAGCGCTGCCGTTCACCACCTCGTGGAGGAAGTCCACGAGAGCGCCCTTGCGGTAGCTCTCCGGAAAGCCCTTGCGGCCGAGGAGTCCTCGTGACTCGAGCTCGGCGTTGGGAAGCAGAAAACCGTCGGTGGTCAGCAGGTCGACCTTGGGGTGGTCCGGCCACGCTTCGAGAACGGCCTGGAGGATGCGCGCCGTCGTGCTCTTGCCGACCGAGACGCTCCCCGCGATGCCGATGAGGTAGGGCCGATGCACGGCGGCGCGGCCGAGGAAGTCGGCGGTGGCCTCGCGAAGCAACCGCGCTGCCTCGACGCGCAGGTTGAGGAGTCGCGACAGCGGGAGGTAGATGTCGCGCACACCCTCGATGCTGACCGGCTCGACCCGACCGCTGAGTTCTCGAATCTCTTCTTCGGTGAGCGGCAGGGGAGTCGCGTCGCGGCGCGCCGCCCACTGGTCTCGGGTGAACGTCAGGTGGTCCGGAGACGGCCGGTCGTTCTCCACAGGGCGACAGCTTGACCGGCAACCCATGATGGCCGCAACTGACCGATCGTTTGGCGAGGTGGGCGAGCTCGACGTGGTCAGGCTGCGCGACGCGATGGGGCAAACGCCCCGGGGGAACCCAACAACCCACGCCCCCACCGATGCGGGGTGATCATCGCCGCACGCGGGTAGTCCTCGAACATCCACCGTGCGAAGTGGCGCCTCGTCCAGCCATTGAGATCCACGGCCCGCAGAGCCGCTTCGGCGATCCGGGGTCGGGCGAGGAGCCCGCTCAGCCGCTCTGCCAGTCTATGGTCGGCCTCGAGGCTGCGGCGGACCAGCCGGTCGTAGGTCGCACCTGTCGCGCCGGCGGGTCCTCCCATAGCGACCGTCTGGGCAGCGAGCCGTCCGGTCTCGAGTGCCTGGCCGATCCCTTCGCCCGTCATCGGGTCGGTGACGAGCGCGGCATCGCCGGCGAACAGCACTCGACCGTGATGCACGCGGACGTCGGGCAGGCGCGCCGGAATCGGCCACGCCTTCACAGAGTCCTCCATCTCGAGGTCACCGAGAACCTCGCGAATATGCGGCCGATCGAAGAGGCCGTCCCAGACCCTCTTCAGGTGCTTGCCGTCGAGCCTGCCGGCGCGGACGATGCCGAAGCCGACGTTGACCCGCCCGTCTGCGAGGGGAAAGGACCAGACGTAGCCGGGCAGGAGGTCGCGCTCGAACCAGACCCACTGGGTTCGACTGCGTTCTCCGTTGGCCAGCGCATATTGCCGGAGGGCGTGCCAGTCCCCGCGGTAGGACGGCAGCGTCTCGCCGAGACTCTTGCGGATCCGCGACCACATCCCATCGGCCGCGATCACCCGCCGGGCGACGAGTGGCGGACCGCCGTCGACGTCGAGATCGACCACACCGTCGCGCAGGCGATGTTCGACTCCCAGGACACCCGTGTTCTCGCGGACCTCGACCCCTCGTTGTCTCACCAACTCGACGAGCGCGTTGTCGAGCTCCGCACGACGGACGACGGCCGAGTACACGCCCCTCCCATCGGGCAGCGGGAGGGTCATCTCGCGTCCCGCCGGGGAGCGGAGCGCGATCTCTGAGACCGCTTGCCACGAATCGAGTCGCCTGGGATCGAACCCGAGTTGTTCGAGCTCGCGCAAGGCCAGAGCGGTCAGCCCGTCTCCGCAGCACTTGTCGCGAGGAAAGGTCGCCTTGTCCACAACCACGACCTGGAGGCCGAGGTCGTGCGCGTGGATCGCTGCTGCCGCACCGGCGGGGCCGGCGCCGACGACGACGAGATCGAGGGGCGACATCGGGGGCGAGGGTAGTCAGATGTGCTGCGGACGCCTCGCGTCGGGCGTCACCACCCACTGGCCGAGGGTGCTCGGGGTCGAGGCGGGATCGAGTGGATCGACTGTGCGGAGGGTCGCCCGTACCTGTTGTGGCTCGACATCGAGGAGTACGTATCCCTGCACGTCCGGCTCGAACGTGCGGATTGCGGTGCGTAGACCGAAGGCCAGTCGCAGGCCCGCTGCGAGCCCGCTGTCCATTCGGCTGGTTGCACCCGGCGTGACGAACTCCGGAATCGTCTCTCCATCGGGGCCGGTGAGGACGTTGACCATCGCGGCGTGGATGTCGCCCGAGAGGATCACCGAGCGCGGCGTGCGCCCGATCGAGCTGAGAAGGCGCCGTCGCGCCGCCGCATAGCCGTCCCATTGGTCGTTGTTGATTCCCGTCAGGCCCCCCAACGTGACCGAGAGATCGGCGACGACCGTGGCCTGGGCGACGAGGTCCCACGCTCCGTCATCGGCGACTCCGTTGTCGAGCCACGCTTCCTGCTCTGCGCCGAGCATGGTGCGGGCTTCGTCGTCGACGGCGGCACATCGGTCCACGCCTGGAATGTCCTCGAGGTCCTCGCAGACATGAGGGGATCGATACTGCCTGCCGTCGAGGAGCCACACCCGCGCGACACCGAAGTCGACGGCGCGGTGGATGGGAAGCGTGCCGTCGCCGGCGGGTGGCTCGAGGGACGTCGGCTGGCTCTCCCACCAGGCTCGCTTCGCGGGCGCATCGCGCGGGTCGGGCACCGTGCCCGCGAGATCCGAACGGATCTCGTTGTCGTCCCACACCGCGACGAAGGGTGCGGCGGCGTGCAGCTGCTGCAGATCAGGGTCGCTTCGATACGTGTCGTACAGGGCGCGGTAGTCGGCGAGGTCGCGGGGGCGAGCGAGCGGCTGGCTGCGGACGGTCGTGCCAACACCCCACCTGCCGTAGATGTAGTCGCCGACGTGGACCACGAGATCGGGTGCGTCCTGTACAGCGGCTCTGTGCGCCACGAACCATCCCTCTTCGTAGTGCTGACAGCTGAAGAGTGCGATGCGCAGCGGCGCGTCGTGTGATGTGGCCGCTGTGCGCGTACGGCCGACGGGGCTGCTGCTTTCCTCGATTCCGAAGCGGTAGAACAGCGGGCCGGGGGGCAGGCCCATCACTCGCACCCGGATGCTGTGGTTGTCGTCCACGTGCGCGGTGGTGGATCCCGCCGCGACGAGATCTGTGAAGTCGTCGGTCGTTGCGACCTCCCAGCCGACCGCAACGTCGGGCTCGGAGCTGCCCGTGACCCTCGTCCACAACGTGACTTCGTCTGACCCCGGATCTCCGCTCGCCACGCCGTTCTCGAAGGGGGGCGCACCCGCCGAGGCGAGGTACGGCGCCCAGCGCGGCTTGGGCGGTGCTGCGCTCGTCGCCACCTGCGAAGCAGCGGTTTCCCTCGCCGGTGTGTCGGTCCCGGCGGTCGGCTCGTGTGGTTCGCTGGTTCCGGCTCCAGCCGTGTCGTTGGCGGGATCGGTGCACGCGGCGAGGGTGGCCGCCCCCGCCGTCGCCAGGAAGGCCCGCCGGTGCACTCAGCCCCCGGTCGTCGGTGGCGCCGCGGTGGTCGTTGTGGGAGGCGCAGTGGTCGGCGGAGGAGTGGTCGGAGGTGCGGTGGTGGAGGGAGGCGTCGTCGGGGGCACGCTGGTGTCTGGCAGCGTCGTTGTGGTGGTGGACGTGAGCGACGGATCCGACGCCGAACCGTCGCAGTTGAGCCCCTCGCCCGGTCGATACACGGCGAAGACCGAGTCGACCACTTCGCGACCGTCGGCGTAGGTCCTGGTGCGGCGGGTGGTCGCCCGGCGGCATTGACCCTGGAAGGTCGTGCGCGGCTCGTCTTCGACGACGTCGATGTGCTTGGTCGAGTACATGTCGACGGTGATCGACGTCGGGGTGTAGCTCGTCCAGATCAGGACCCCGTACTCGGTGCTGTTGTGGATCTTCAGATCCGGCACCGGGAACGAGATCGTCGCCTCGCGCCCGTAGGGATAGCGGCTGAAGTAGATCGAGTGCGCCTGGTACGTGTCGAAGTCGAGCCCCGCGAAGAACGCTGTGTTGAAGATCGTGGTGGCGAACTGAGACACCCCGCCGCCGATGTCCTGCACGAGCACGCCTCGGCTGATGAAGCCGCCGGCTACGAACCCGTTCTCGCGCGTGCGGCGCCCGACGTGCTCGTTGAGCGAGAGCGACTCGCCCGGCAAGATGACCGCGCCGCGCACGAGGTCGGCGAATCGCTGGATGTTGTCGACCCGACTCTGACAGCAGGGGTGGTGCGTCGTGAAGGTCGCCACCTGTTCGATGATGCCGAGCGCTTCGAGTTCCTCCACTCCCTCTCGCGGGACCGCCGGGCGGGTGGGAAGCACGTGCGGGGAGTCGGTGAGACCCTGGTTCATCGCCCGCAACACGACGAAGGGAGCGTTCGGAGCACAGCACACGGTTCCGCCGTTGGAGGAGACGATCTCGACGTCCCCGTCGACGATGTCGAAGGCGGCGATTCCGCTTCCGGTGCCGCCGGGCTGCATCAGCTCCTCGAGGTCGGGTTGGATCGCATCGACGTCCAGCTCGATCACCGCCCCCTCGTCCGTGACGGCGCTGCGGTACCACGACGCCATCATGTCCGGCGGTATCGCGGTGATGAATTCGTTCACCTGCACGACGATCGGGCGAGCGATGACGGCGTTCGTCTCGGCAACGGCCGGTTCGAGATCCGACACCTCGAGGCGGGTGGGGACGATCTCGAGATCGGCCTGCACCACGATGGGATTGCCGCCCCTGTCGACGGCGGTAGGCAACTTCTCGATCACGTCCTCGACGTCGATTCCCTGCCCAGGGAGCCCTGGGATCACCGTGAGCGCGTCGCCGTCGGTCTCGATCGTGGGTTCGACGGGCTCGGTGCGAAGCACGTCGGTCGCCTGGAGGACGTCGCGGGCCTGATCGAGGTCGACGTTGAGGAGGACTTCGACCTTCGAGGTTCCGTTGAGGGTCGCGAACCAGGTGAGCGGGCTCGAAGAGCTTCCGGTGTCCTTGACCGCGGCGAATGTCGCGGCCGTGTCGACGCCGATACCCAGCTCGCCGGCAGTCCATTCGCTCGACCCGTCTGCGGTCTCGATGAGGATGGGCGTGCGTGAGACCCGCTCGGCGATCTCGTCGATGCGTTCCATGAGCTCGATGTCGGACATTCCTCCGACCGTTTCGCCTGCAACGCTGACGTTTCGGGCGACCCGGCCGCGGTGCGTGTAGTTGTCGACAGCCCAGACGCCGACGAGCGCGCCGAGTACGAGTAGGGGCACGCCCACGAGGAGGGCCCAGCGCGGGACCCGGAACAACTCACGCACGGCTGGCAATGGTACGACCACGCCGCTTCAGATCCAGCGCGGGGACATCGGACCTGCTAGAGAAAGGCGACGGCCCCCGGGAACACGGGCCAGGGACCCACGCGCAACGACCCGGGCAGTGCGCCACGAGGAGGACTCACTTCCATGAGCAAACTGTGCGAGGGACGCGTTGTCATCGTCACCGGCGGCGCACGCGGCATCGGCCGAGAGCACTGTCTGATGCTGGCCGAGCATGGCGCCAAGGTCGTGGTGAACGATCTCGGTGGAGCGCGTGACGGTACCGGGGCCGACATCGGCCCGGCCGATGAGGTCGTTCAGGAGATCGAAGCCATGGGCGGCGAAGCCGTCGCCAACGGCGACGACGTGTCGGACTGGGAAGGCTCCCAGCGGATGGTGAACCAGGCCATCGAGACCTTCGGCGACCTTCACGGCGTTGTGAGCAACGCGGGCATCCTGCGCGATCGGATGCTCGTGAACATGACCGAGGCCGAGTGGGATGCCGTGATCCAGGTGCATCTCAAGGGCACCTTCGCCCCCGCGCGGTGGGCCGCCGCGTACTGGCGTGACAAGGCCAAGGCCGGCGAAGAGGTGAACGCCTCGATCGTCAACACCAGCTCGGTCTCTGGCCTCTATGGCAACCCGGGCCAGACCAACTACGGCGCAGCCAAGATGGGCATCGCCGCCTTCACGATCATCGCAGCACGCGAGCTCAAGAGGTACGGCGTGCGCGTCAACGCCGTCGCCCCTGGTGCGCTCACCCGTATGACCGAGGATCTCGGCATGGGCGAGGCGTCAGAGGAAGAGCAGGCGATGATGCACCCGCGCTACATCGCTCCCATCGTGACGTGGCTCATGAGCGCCGAGTCCAACGACGTGACCGGCCGGGTCTTCGAGGCGTCTGGCCGGCTTCTGGGCATCGCCAATACCTGGCACCGCGGCCCGAGCGTCGACGCCATCGACGATCCGACCCAGATCGCCGAAGCTGCCCGCCAGCTCGTGCGCGACGCGCAGCCCAACTCAGACATGCAGGGCCGGCCCGCCGACGGCGGCCTGCTCGGCGAGTGATCGGTCGACATCATGGCAATCAACCCCGATGCCGTCGGTGCGACCGGCGGACCGACTGAGAGGTCCTGGACCTTCCGCGATTCGCTCCTGTACGCCGTCGGAATCGGTGCCGGCGCGGAGGACCCGTTTGCCTCCGAGTTGGAGTTCACCACCAACAACTCCAAAGACGTCGAGCAGAAGACGTTTCCGACCCAGGGCGTGGTCATCGGCTTCGGAGCCGGCGACGCCATGGACCAGGTCGGCGAGCTCGACTGGGGGAGGCTGCTCCACGGGTCGCAGGGCATCACCGTGCACCGCCCAATACCGATCGAGGGCACGGTCTCGATCACCGACACGGTGTCGGGGATCTGGGACAAGGGTGAGGGCAAGAACGCCATCATCGACACCACGGCCTC
>Ga0114932_10000236_pt1 | contig 65698 bp, 47 predicted proteins | sample 2SBtaG_2_FD_87286 | JGI IMG/M metagenome (GOLD analysis project Ga0114932, IMG submission 87286) | Deep subsurface microbial communities from Kolumbo volcano to uncover new lineages of life (NeLLi) - 2SBTROV12_ACTIVE470 metaG | ecosystem: Environmental > Aquatic > Marine > Volcanic ...
AAGCCTCTCCGCGCCGATGGTACTGCACGGGTCACCGTGTGGGAGAGTAGGTCATTGCCGCCCTCACCTTCGACCCCCGGTCGAGACACATCCTGTCTCCCGGGGGTCGTCCTGGTTTTGGCGTTAGCCTGAATGCCATGCTTGCACTTTGCTTGACTGCCCAGGGTCCGCAGGTCCAGCCGGATCACCCCGAGCCCAGGGTTGCAGCTGGCGAGGCCTTGATCGGGCTGCAGCTCGGCGGGATCTGTGCCACCGACCTGGAGCTTGTTCGGGGGTACATGGGCTTCGAAGGGGTCATGGGCCATGAGTGGGTCGGTCAGGTACAGGCGCACCCGGACGCGGACTGGGTCGGCCAGAGGGTGGTCGGAGACATCAACTGTCCCTGTGGGGCCTGCGAGACCTGTCGGGCAGGACGCCCGACCCACTGTCCCCGACGAACGGTGTTGGGCATCCTGGGACGGGATGGGGCGTTCTCCGAGCGGTTCGCGCTACCGGTGGGCAACCTGCACCGGGTCCCTGAGGACGTGACGAGCGAAGCGGCGGTCTTCGTGGAGCCGCTCGCCGCCGCCTGTCAGATCGTCCAACAGGTGCACATCCGGCCGACAGACCACGTGGCCGTGCTCGGTGTCGGACGGCTGGGGCAGCTGTGCGCCCGGGTGCTCGCCCTGACCGGGGCTCGGGTGGTGGGCGTCGGGCGGAGCGCCGGGCGCCTGGAGCTGTTGCCCGCTGGCGTGTCCGCTGCCCGGGTCGACGATCTGGGGGACACGCGCTTCGATGTGGTGGTCGACTGCACCGGCTCGCCCCAGGGTCTCTCTGTGGCGACCCAGCTGGTGCGACCCAGAGGCACGGTGGTGCTCAAGACGACCGTGCACGAGCCCTTGCCGCAGTCCATGACGCCCTGGGTGATCGATGAGCTCAGCCTGGTGGGGTCCCGCTGCGGTCCCTTTGGGCCGGCCCTGCGCCTGTTGCAGAGGGGCCTGGTCGATCCTCTGCCGCTGCTGTCGGCCCACTACCCGTTGTCCCGAGGGGTCCAGGCCCTCCAACAGGCCGGGGCGCCGGACACGGTCAAGGTCGTGATGTCCCCCGGCCCTCGCTGAACGGTCGGCAGGGGCCTGGCGGGCCGAGATAGACTCTGGGTCGCCGGAGGTGTGCCAGGTGTGGGTCCTGTGGCTGGTCGCGTGCAGCGAGTACAACGTCTCGGATCAACGGGGCAACGAGCGCTACAACCCGCCTGCGCTCGAGGCCGAGGTGCACACCGATGTGATCCAGCAGGTGCCCGTGCCGGCTGTCGACGTGCTCTGGGTGATCGACAACTCGAATTCCATGCTCGAGGAGCAGACCGCGCTGGCCGAGAGCTTCGGGTCCTTCATCGCGTACTTCACCCAGTCGGGGCTGGACTACCACGTGGGCGTCGTCTCGACGGACATGGTCGACGCGTCCCACCAGGGCCGCCTGCGTGAGGACGCGGGGACCACCTGGATCGACGACAGCTTCAGCCAGGACGAGGCCCTGGACAGCTTCTCGGCCCGCGTGCTGATGGGCACCAGTGGCTCCTACACCGAGCAGGGCCTGGACGCGGTCGTGGCAGCCATCGACACCCACCGGGACGACCACAACGCGGGCTTCTACCGCCCCGATGCCGCCCTGAGCGTGGTGGTCATCTCCGACGAGGACGACTACTCCGGCGTCTCGGTGACTGGCTTCGTGGACTGGATGCTCGACCTGAAGAGCGACAGCGAGCTGGTCGCGTTCTCGTCGATCGTCGCGCCCCGGGGCAACTGCCTCACGGCCGAAGAGGACGGCGAGCGCTACCTCCAGGTGATCGAAGCGGTCGGCGGCGTGTCGTGGTCGATCTGTGACGAAGACTACGCGGGGGCGCTGGAGCTGTTGGGCCTCACCTCGGCCGGTCTCAAGCGCGAGTTCTTCCTGTCGCGCATCCCTGTGGTCGACACCCTGGAGGTGCGCGTCGAGGAGCCGCAGGGCACGGTCCACGAGTACGTGGTGGACGGCGACTACACCTATGACGAGCAGCGGAACAGCGTCGGCTTCGTCGACGCCGTACCGGTGCCTCGCGCCGAGGTCGTTGTGACCTACGAGGTCCGCGCTTCGTCCTCTGGAGCCCCTGCCGAGTAGAGGTGGGCCGCTGGCGCGACCCGGACCCTCTGGGCTGGGGTGGCGGTCGAAGGTAGGATGTCCGACTCAGGGGAGCACGCCCCTGGGAAGCCCGAACCTCCCAGCTTTTCGGCGAAGTGCCCCATGGCGACCGGTGCACGCGGTGGACCTGCTGCAGTACTGCTTCAGGAGTACGAGCGGCGCATGCCCAGGGACTACTACGGCTTCCTCGGCATCTCCTTTGCCAGCCCCGAAGACGCGGTGGAGCGGGCTTCCCGGCGGCTCGAGATGCGCTGGCGGGCGATCCAGGCCGTGCCCAACCTGCCCGGCGATGCTCGCTCCAAGGCCCAGGAGCTCCTGACGGCCCTGGACCACGTCCGCGCCACGCTGCTGAACGTGAGTGCCCGCCAGCAGTACGACCACCTAATGCAGAACGGCGGTGGCACGGTCCTCCAGGCTCTCAAGCCTGCCCAAGAAGAAGCACCCCAGGAGATGCCGCCGGCCGACGAGCCGGAGCTGACTCCGGCCTACACCCTCGAGGCCCTGGACGACGACGAGGAGGAGTTGATCTCAGAGTCAGAGGTCTCGGTGACGGACAGCCGCTCCGGTGCCCTGGTCGAGTACGCGGCGAGGATCTCGGATCTGGAGGACAAGGTCGCCGGGTTGAGCCAAGACCTTCACCAGCAAGAGGAGCTCGCCGAGTCCCGGCGGGTGGAGCTGGTGCTCGCCAAGACGGAACGGGACCAGGCCTACGCAGACGCCAAGGCCGCCAAGGAGCGCCAGCAGGAGACTCTGAGCGCCACGACGCGCCGAGGCGGCGGCAGCGACCCAGCGCTCCAGGCGGCCCTGCGGTCGGCCGACTCGCTCCAGGCGGACCTGGACGAAGCGCGGGCGGCGCGCATGCTGGCCGAGGCCGAGGCGGCGGCAGCCCAGGCGGATGCACGCCGGGACCTGGCGCGGGCACAGATGGCCCACGCCCGGGAGACCCGAGAGGTCCGTGCCGAGCGCGACGCGGCGCAGCTGCAGCTGGTTCAGGCCAAAGAGGTCGGAGAGCAGCTGAAGGCCGCTATCGCGGGCGAGCGTCGCAAGCGCGAAGCCGCGGAGCGACAGGGCGGCGACCTGGGCGGGAAGCTCCAGGGTGCCGAGAGCCGGGCGACTCAGGCCGAAGGGTCCCTCGAGGAGGTCCGGGCTGAGCTGCAGCAGCACAAGGACGCCGCGATCCAGGCTCTCGAGAGTCTGCAGAACGGCGAGGCTGCGCTCCAGGAACAGCTGGGCGACACCGCCCGCCAGCTCCAGGCAGCCCAGGCCCAGGCCCTGGACGCCCAACAGCGCTCGGACTCGGCCCAGGAAGCCTTGGCAGCGGTCCGCCACGAACGCGACGAGGCCCGGGGCGAAGCCCTGGCCGCACGCTCCGAGCTCAAGGATGCGCGGCAGCGCGTCGACGAGCTCGCGACGTCGGGTGCGTCCCAGGCCCAGGGGCTGGAGCAGACGACCCGGGAGCGGGACCAGGCCTGGGAGGAGCTCAATGAACTCCAGGCCGAGCTCACGGTCGCGCGGCGGGATCTCGAGGCCGTCACCACCGTGGTGGAAGAGGCCGAAGCCATCCAGAATGAAGCCAGCACCGCGCTGGAAAAGGCGCGAGGCGAACTGGCCGACGCACGCACGGAGCTGGCGACCCTCGAGGACACCCTGCGCGAGCGGGACGTGGCGGTGCTGGGCCTGGTCCAGGCCCGCGAAGAGCTGGAGGGCGAGCTGGCCGAGGCACGCCGGACCTCCGACGAGGGGGCTGCCGACCTCGCGTCGGCCAGGGCGGCTACAGACGAGGCCCTGGCAGCGCTGGCTGCGGCCCAAGGGGAGCTCGTCGATCTGCGCCAGGCGTCCCAAGCGGCCCAGGCCGAGCAGGCTTCCGCTCTGGAGGCCCAGCAGGCCCAGGCCCAGGCCGCGCTGACCGCGGCTCTGGAGGGTCACCAGGCCCAGGCCGAAGCGACGCTGGCCGACGTCAGGGCCCAGAGCGAACGAGACATCGAAGCTGCACTGACCGAAGCCGAAGAGACCCAGGCGCGGGCAGACGCGGCCAAGGCACTGGCGGACAGCGCACTGGCCGAGGCCCAGGAGCAGGGGTGCCACGCGCTGGAAGAGGCGGTGGCCCAGGCCGGAGAAGAGCTCGCGGCGGCGGTGGCCCGCGCGGCCCAGGACCTCGCCGACGTCCAGGCCCAGGCGGCCCGGGATCGCGAAGAAGCCCAGGCCGCGGCGACAGCCCAGACGGCCCAGATCGACGAGCTCCGAGCGGACCTGTCGGCCGCAGCGGACCTTGCGGCACAGGCCGAAGAGCAGCGCACCGCCGACGTCCAGGCGGCCGAGGCCGCTGCCGCAGTTGCCCTCCAAGGCGCCCAGGAACACCTGGAGGCTGTGCAGCAGGAGCTGGCCGAGGCGCGGGCAGCCAGCGCATCCGCGGATGCCGAGCTGCAGGTCCTCCACCAGCAACAATCGGAGAGTCTGGCCCAGCTGTCCGAGGCGACACAGGCCAGGGAAGACGCGGTCGAGGCCCTCGCCCAGGACCGAGAGAGCCACACCCAGGCTCTGGCGGCGCTCGAGGCCAAGCTCTTCCAGGCCAACGAGACCGGCGAAGCGGCGTCGCTGCAGCACCAGCTCGCCCTAGAGGGGCTGGCCGAGGAGCGGAGCGCGGCGGTCGCGGAGCACAAGGCACTCTCAGTCCAGCACGCCACGCTCCTCGAAGCCCATGTCGAACTCCAGGCCCGCACCCAGGCGCTGATAGATGGGGCCGAAGCGACCGCATCGTCGATGGCCGAGCTCCAGTCCCAGTTCGACGCCTCCGGCGAAGCCGCGGCACTGGCCGCGGAGCGGGACCAGACCCTGACAGCAGAGCTCGCCCAGGCCCAGGCCGACCTGGACAGCCTCCGGTCCGACCAAGCCGGTGGCGACGACGCTCTGGCCGCCCTGGTGGACCAGCGGGACAAGGCCCAGGCCCGCTCGGCGACGGTCCAAGCCGAGCTCGATGCCGCGCTCAGCGACCTGGATCAGGCCTCTTCGATCCGCCAGGAGGCACTGTCAGAGGCTTCACAGCTCAAGGCCCAGGCCGCCGGACTCACCGACGCCCTCCAGGCCGCCCAGAGTCAGGCCTCTGACTTCCGGAAGCGGGCCATGTCCGCCGAGACCCGCGTCGACGAGCTCCAGGTCGAGCTGGCGATGGCCCAGGAGGGCTCGGCCACGGCAACGGCCACGGCCACGGCAGAGGGCCCCGATGCCCGCGAACTCACAGACCAGCTGGCCGACCTCAGCGCCCGCCTGGAGGCCGCGGAGTACCGCGCGTCCGAGCTCCACAACGAGCTCACCGCGTCCCAGGCCCGGGTCCGGCAGCTCACCGAGGCTGCAGCCCAGGCCCAGCCCGAAGAGTCAGAGCCCACAAGTGGCTTGGGCGATGCCTACGCCGAGATCACCCGTCTCAAGGTCCGGGAAGCGCAGCTGGTCGAGGAGCTCGAGGCCGCCCAGGCCCGGCCACCTGCAGAAGCGCCGGAGACGGCCATCAAGAGCAAGAAGAGTGGCCGGGCTCGGGAAAAGATCAACGCCCAGCGTGAAGAGATCAAGTCGCTGAAGGAACAGCTCGACGCACGCGCCGAAGAGCTGGCCACAGCCGCTGCCAAGCTCCTGGCCCTCGAGGCTGCAGGATCTGCTCCGGCCCAGCCCGCGGCGTCTGCCCCGCCTCCGAACGGGGGCGAAGCATCGGGTCTACCGCCGGTTGTCCGCGAGCTCTTGGAGGGGCACCAGGCCCAGGTCGCGGCTGATGTGGAACGCTGGCGCACGACAGAGGTGAACATCGGGCACACCATCCAGGACCTGTTGAGCGTGGCCCACCGCGTGCCCCAGCACCTGGACGGCCTCTACAAGGTGCTCGACCAGCTCCAGAAGATCCTGGCAGAAGGCCGCAGTCAGATGACCCGCAACGAAGAGCTGGCGACCCGCGAGGCCGCCGTGCTGGCCGAGCTCGCCTGACGGCTCATCCGGCCGGTCAGTCGCCCCGCCGCTTTCGGGCCCACCACGCCATGCGCTCGGCGATGGTCTTCTCGTGGCCGAAGGGCCCGGGTTCGTAGTAGCGGGACTGGCGGACCCCCTCGGGAAGGTACTGCTGGGAGACGACCCGGTCCGGATGGTCGTGGGGGTAGAGGTAGCCCTCGCCATAGCCTTCGGACTTCATCAGGCGGGTCGACGCGTTGCGCAGGTGGAGCGGCACTGGCAGGGGGCCGGACTGGGAGACCTCGGCCAGGGCTCGTCGGATCCCGACATAGGCCGCGTTGCTCTTGGGGGCCGTCGCCAGGTAGGTGACCGCCTGACCGAGCACGATGCGGCCCTCGGGCATGCCGATGACCTGGACTGCATGGCTCGCCGACGCCGCCAGGGACAGGGCTCGGGGGTCGGCGTTGCCGATGTCTTCGCTGGCGAAGATCATCAGGCGACGGGCGATGAACACCACGTCTTCGCCGCCTTCGAGCATGCGGGCGAGCCAGTACAGCGCCGCGTCGGGGTCGGAGCCCCGCATGGACTTGATCAGGGCCGAGGCCACGTTGAAGTGTTCGTCACCAGCCCGGTCATAGAGAATGTCTCGCCGGGCCAGGGACTCCCTTGCGGCGTCTTCGGTGAGGGCCTCACCCGGGTCGGTGGTCTCTACGAGCCGCTCCAGGAGCCCCAGGGCCCTGCGGGCGTCGCCGCCGCCCAGCTCGGCGATGCGGGTGAGGACCGGGGGCGCGACGGTCACTTGCCGGTGGCCGAGCCCCTGGTCCGGCGTCGCCAGCGCCCGGGCCAGCAAGGCCTCGATCTCGGACACGTCGAGCGGGAGGAGCCGCACTACCTCGGCCCGGGATCGGAGGGGCGCGATGATCGAGAAGGACGGGTTCTCGGTGGTGGCGCCGATCAGGGCCACTGTGCCGCTCTCCACGTGGGGCAGCAGCGCGTCTTGTTGGGCCTTGTTCCAGCGGTGAATCTCGTCGACGAACAACAGCACCCGGCCCCGCGCGAGCTTGGCGCGTTCGATGGCGGCCCGCAGGTCCTTGATGCCCGAGAGCACCGCCGAGAGCGCCAAGAAGACCGCGCCCGACTCGTGCGCCAGGATGCGGGCCAGGGTGGTCTTGCCGCAGCCAGGGGGACCCCAGAGCAGCAGAGAGGGCAGTCGGTCCCGGTCCAGTGCAGCCCGGAGCAGACCCTGTTCGCCCACCAGGTGGGCCTGACCCACCACCTCGGTCAGCCGGGTTGGGCGCATGCGATCGGCGAGGGGAGGGGTGGCGGACATGGGCGCTGACTCCCTTGCTATCCTGCGGCCGCGTGCTCGCAGCCATGCTCTCTGATGCTCACCTGCTGGGGCCTGAAGACCCGGTCCAGGACAGGGTCGTCCAGTGGCTCGACGGCCTGGTCACCGACCACTGCTACCTGCTGGGGGATCTGTTCCACTTCTGGTGGTCCTTTGACGACCAGGTGCTGCCGGGCTTCGACCCGGTCCTGGCGGCGCTGGCACGCCTCCGGGAGCGGGGCATCCCGCTGACGGTGCTGCGGGGCAACCACGACTTCCGCCTGGGGCCGGTCTTCACCGACCACCTGGGTGCGACCGTGGTCGACGAGGTGAGGGTTCAGCTGGCCGGGCGACGGTTCCTCCTGGTACACGGGGACCAGCCCGACACCACCCTGGGGTACAGGCTGACTCGGGCGGTGCTGCGCAGTGGCGCCTTCGATCGCCTGATGCGGGCCCTGGGTCCCGAGGGTGCGCGTCGGCTCGGGCACCGACTGGCCGGTGCGTCTCGGCACTACGGCGACGAGCCGGCCCCGTTGCTCGCCGCCCAGCAGCACTGGGCGGCGGAGAGGCTGGCGGGCGACGTGGACGTGGTCGTGATGGGCCACTCCCACGTCCTCGGGACCTGGGAGCTGCCCGGTGGGGTGCTCTTCAACCTGGGGGACTTTGCCCGGGATCGGAGCTGGCTCGCGGTGACCGAGACGGGCCCCCGGCTCCAGACGTTCAGCTGAGCGCGACCCGGGCGAGGATCTCGGGGTCCTCGAGCGCCTGACCGGCGCCTCGGGCCACGGCGGTCATCGGGTCTTCGGCGACGCTGCACGGCAGGCCCGTCGCGTCGGCGATGACCTGTTCGATGTGGGGGAGCAGCGAGCCGCCGCCGCACAACACGATGCCCCGATCGATCAGGTCGGCCCCGAGTTCTGGCGGTGTTGTCTCCAGGGTCTCGCGGATGGCCTCGACGATGCGCGAGAGCGTGCCGGACACCGCCTGGCCGATGTCGGCGCCGGTCAGCGTGACCTGGCGGGGGATGCCGGTCTCGGCGTCGCGGCCCTTGACGGTGGTGGTCCGCGGCTCGCCCAGAGGGGTCGCGCAGCCGATGTCGAGCTTCACGGCCTCGGCGGTGCGCTCGCCGATGATCAGGCCCTTGCGGTCGCGAATCGACTGGATGATGGCCTTGTCCATGTGGTCGCCGGCGACCCGCAGGCTGCGGGAGCGGACCAGGCCCCCCATGGAGATGACGGCGACTTCGGTCGTGCCGCCGCCGATGTCCACGACCAGGGTGCCGGTGGGTTCCATGACCGGCAGGCCGGCGCCTAGGGCCGCAGCCAGGGGCTCGGGCACCAGGAAGACCTCCTTGGCGCCGGCGGCGCGGGCGGACTCCAGCACGGCTCGCTTCTCGACCTCGGTGACGCCGCTGGGGATGCAGACCAGCATCCGGGGCTTGAACAGTCCCTGCCGGCCGGTCGCGCGCAGGATGAAGTACCGGATCATCTGCTCGGCGACTTCGAAGTCGGCGATGACCCCGTCCTTGAGCGGCCGGACAGCCGCGATGTTGCCCGGCGTGCGACCGAGCATGACCCGGGCTTCCTCGCCGATGGCCAAGACCTCGGTGTAGGCGCCATTGGGGGCGACACGCACGGCCACCACCGAAGGCTCGTCGACCACGATGCCACGCCCGCGGGCGTAGACCAGGGTGTTGGCGGTCCCCAGATCGATCGCCAGGTCCTTGGACAGACGGCCAAGGGCCTGGGGCGTGGACATGGGGCGGTCTCCGTGGGCGGGAGGAGAGCCTAATCGTCCACGATGCGCGGGTCGCCGAAGCCGCGACGGAGGTTCTTCTCGGTGACGGGCTTCTCGAGCACGCCAGCGACGTGCTGGGCGTAGCCGTTGAGCTGCTTGTCGTCGGACAGCTTCAGGTTGCGCCGGCGGCCGTCCAGGGTGACCACCCGGACCACGAAGGTCGCGTCCTCGCCGCCGATCCGGTACTCGATCTTGGCCACGTCGCCGAACATGATGCGCTCGGTCTCGACGCGGTCCTTGAACGTCTTGGTGAACACGATCGACGACGACTCTTCGTCGATGACGATGTTCTCGGTCGCGGCCCTGGCGTTCACGAAGAAGAACACGCCGTAGCCGATGCCGACCATGGCCACGAGGAGCACCAGGAAGCCGATGAGGCCGGCGCTGCCGGACTTGACGGGCTCGTCGGTGAAGTCGTGGAAGCAGTGCTTGCAGCGGCTGGCAGCCGCCGGCACCACCGATCCGCAAGAGGGGCAGTCCTTGGTCGACACAGCAGTGGCTCCCGCGCCAGTCAGCCGTGCTTGTAAAGCTCCCCCGGGTTCGGTGTCAAGAACCCGGCGGTCAGCCTCACGTCAAGGCCGTCGGGGCCTCGGCGGTCTTGCTCGCCTTGTCAGAGCTCGCGCATCTCGAAGGCGAAGCGGGCCAGCGGCCTGAGCAGGACCGGGAGCATCAGAGGGATCTGGCTGCCCGGGCGGTTCTTCCGGTAGACCTTCCAGACCCGCTCGCCGGCCCTGACCATGGACCGGGTGTCGCCCTTCCAGCCCATGGCCCGCGCCAGGGCCCGGCGGTGGTCGCCGGGCAGGTCGTCCAGGTCCGGGGCGTCGTACTTGGAGAACGGCAGGCCCTCTCGCCTGGCGACGCCCAGCAGGCGCGGCACGAGCTCTTCGAGCAGGCCCAGGCGGTCGATCTCCTCTTCGGGGACCATGTCCAGATCGACGGCCCAGTCCGCCAGGTCCTTGTCGGGCAGGTACTCCAGCCCGCGGGTCTCTTCTTCCGTCAGCACGAAGCGCATCGTCGATGTCCCGATGAAGTCGCAGCCGAATGCCAGCGGGGGGACTATAGCTTCAGCTGGAGGTTTCCAGGATCGATGCGCTGGCTGGCCTGGCTGCTCCTTCGTCCACCCGCCCTGGTCCTCGCCTGGCTGCTGGCGTGGCAACAGGGGCGACGACTCGGACGCTCGGGTGTGCTGGAGCTCCGGCTCGGCCGCGCCGACGGCGATGGGGTCGACCTGGACCGCCTGGCGGACTTCGAAGCCGCGGCCTCCAGACCCCGGGTCCGAGGGGTCTTGATCCACCTGGACGCGCTCGGCATGGGGTGGGCGGGTCTCCAGGAGTGGCAGGCGGTGCTCGAGCGCCTCAAGGATCAGGGCAAGCTCCTGGTGGCATGGGTCGAGGCCCCTTCGACCGCGGCCTACACCCTGGCGGCGGTCGCCGACCGGGTGGTGTTGCCGCCACTGGGCGAGGTCGGCTTGGTGGGTGTCGCAGGGCAGCTCCGCTTCCTGGGCGGAGCGCTGAGCCGGCTCGGCCTGGACTTCGAGCTCGAAGCGGCTGGGGAGTACAAGAGCTACGGCGAGTCCTTCACCCGGACCTATGCGACGGCCGAGAACCGCGAGGCCACCCGGGCTCTGGTGGACGGCCTGCACCAGGAGGTCCTGGAGACCGTGGCCCGGCATCGGCGCCTGAGCGTGGCCGAGGTCCAGGCCCTGGTGGAGCGGGCACCGCTCACCGCAGAAGAGGCGGTCGAGGCCGGCCTGGCCGACGAGATCGCCTACGAGGACGGCCTGGAGACTTGGCTCGAGGCCCAGCTCGACGCCAAGCCCCGGCGGGTGGGCGCCCGTGGCGCGACGCGGGTCCAGGGCTGGATCCGCTGGCTCGAGGCCGTCGGGGCCGGCGAGCCGATCGTCACGGTGGTGCACCTGACCGGGGCGGTGGTCGTGAGCGACAGGGGGCAGCGAGGCCGCTCCGTGATCGCATCGCGGGCCACGGTGCCCGTGTTGAAGGCCCTGAGAGAGGACGAGCGGGTCAAGGCCGTGGTGCTGGCGGTGGACTCGCCGGGCGGGAGCGCACTGGCGTCGGACCTGATCTGGCGGGAGGTCGAGCTGCTCAAGCGCACCAAGCCGGTGGTGGCGTGGTTCGGCGACACGGCTGCCAGCGGCGGGTACTACTTGGCCGCTGCGGCGTCCGAGATCATCGCGCGACCCGGCACGTTGACCGGGTCCATCGGGGTGGTCGGAGGCAAGCTCGTGGTCGGCAAGGCGCTGGCCCAGGTGGGCGTGCACTCGGAGTGGGTCGGGGCCGGCCCCAACGCCGCGCTCTACAACCCCGACCGAGCGTTCACGCCCTCGCAGCGGGCACGCTTTCGGGCGGTGCTCCAGCGGACCTATGACACCTTCATCCAGCGGGTTGCAGCGGGTCGGCGGCGTCCCGAAGCGGCGGTCGAGCCCTTTGCCCGCGGCCGCGTCTGGACCGGGCGAGCCGCGCTCGAGCACGGACTGGTCGATGCCCTTGGCGGGCTGGCCGAGGCCCTGCTGCGGGCGCGGCGACTGGCCGGACTCACCCCCGGCAGCGGCTGGCGGCGGTCCGACATCTCCTTCCGCCCCCGGCGGTCTGTGTTGTCGCGCCTGGCCCCGGGGCTCCTGCGGCTGAGCTCCCTGGTGCCAGAGCTGCCGCCGGCGGCTCAGCTGCTTCGGGATCACCCCTGCGAGCCCCTGGCGCTCTGCGGGCTCACCCTGGACCTGGATCCGCGCTACGGCCCCGGGACCGGGTCGCCGTACACCATGCGGTAGGCCATCAGCGCCCCCAGCACCTTGCGCACGTAGCGCCGGGTCTCGCTGTAGCTGATGTCTTCTGAGAAGCGCGCGGCGTCGGGCGGTTGCGCATAGGTCCCCATCCAGCGCTCCACCGCCTCAACGCCGCCGTTGTACCCGGCGATGACCAGGGGCAGGCTGGGCTGGACCGGTCCGTGCTTCCAGCGGGTCTGCAGGCGTCCGAGCTCGGTCGTGCCCAGAAGCGCGTTGTAGCCGGGCTCGTACAGCCGCTCCGGGTCGTAGGGCCCCGCGAACAGCAGAGGGTGGAGCTCGCTGCCCAGGGCGGGCATGACCTGCATCAGACCGCAGGCGCCTGCGGGGGAGGTGACGTCGGGCCGTAGCCCGCTCTCGATCGTCATGATGGCGTAGGGCAGCAGCGGGTGTACGCCGGTCTGGGCCGCCGCTCGGGCGATGGTCGCCGACAGGGGGGCCGGGTAGCAGGCCTGCATGGCGACTGGGTCCCCGCCCTGTGCCGGGTCCCCGCACCACGGCGACGCCAGGCGCTTGGCCAGGCGACCGTCTCCCGCCTGTACGGCCAGGTGTGCGAGAGCCAGCGAGGGGGTGCGGCCCTGGCTTCGAGCTGCGGCCTCGGCGGTGACCAGCAGGTCCCGCGCCCAGCCGGACTGCCCGGCCGTGAGCAGCGCCTGGGCCTGGCGCACCCTGGGCTGGGCGGCCAGGAAGCGCTCCGAGAGCGCCGGGACCTGGGCTGGTCCGAGGCCGTCGAAGCGAACGCCCAAGCGGTCGGCCGCCATCCAGGCGGCCCCCGTGGTGGGGTAGGCATCCAGGAGCGCCCGGAGCCGCTCCTGCTCGTCGTCCAGGTGGCCCTGCTGACCTCGGGACCGGGCCCACCAGTAGCGGGCGGGCGGGATCAGCGAGCTCTTGGGAAAGGCGCGGACCAGGGTGGCCCAGTGCCCCTCGGCGGCGGGCAGATCGCCGGCCCCGTACGCCATCCAGCCCAGGTACCAGAGCGCCTCGTCCCCGTGCCGGGACGTGGGGTAGCGATCCAGGTGGGCGTTGAACTCCCGGGTCGCAGCCACAGGTCGCTGCCGATCGACCTCGAGGTAGCCCAGCTTGTAGCTGGCGGTGTCCGCGCGCTTGGCGTCGGGGAACAGGGTCACCAGTCGCCGGTAGGAGTAGGCCGCGGCGTCGTGGGCACCGGTGCGGCTGAGCGCCAGGGCGTGGTGGTAGAGGACCTCGACGTCGGACTCGGTGCCCAGCTGCTCGAAGGCGGCGACGGCGCGACCGTACTCGCGGCCCTTGAACAGCGCGAACGCCACCTGGCGCCTCCAGGCGCGGGTCGTGTCGCCGGTCGCGGCGTCGAGGGCGTCGTAGAGGGGCACGGCCCGGGGGGCCTGGCCGCCCTGGACCAGGTTCTTGGCCCGGGTCAGCGCCAGCGCCCGCCCCTGGGCGCTGGCCAGGTCCGGCACCGGTTCACCCATGGCGGCCAGGCGCTCGGCAGCGCGGTCCGCCCAGGGCGACGTGGCGTGTCTCGCCCAGGTGGCACGGTAGGTCACCAGTGCCGGCTCCGTGTCGCCCCGCAGCTCGGCGCCCCGGGCCAACAGGTAGCGGGCTTCGGGGGCCACCGAGGTGTCCAGCAGCCGCCGCAGGTCCTCCTTGGCCGTGTGGGACTGCTCCAGGGCGATCAGGGCGCGGCCGCGCAGGAGTCGGGCCTCGAGGGCGGCGCTCCCCAAGAGGCTGTGGTCGGTGACCAGCGCCAGGGCACGGGCCGGATCCTTGGCCAGGGCGTCTCGGGCGTGGAGCAGGCGCAGGTGGTCGCCGAGCAGGGGGTCGTCTTCAAGGGCCGGGGTCAGCGGATCCAGCTGGCCACAGCTGGCCCGGGCCAGCGCGGCGTGGGCACCGGGCACGCCGTCGAGGGCCGCGAGCCCGCCGGCACAGTCCCCCTGCCGTAGCGCCTGTGTGGCGGCGTCAGGGAGCGTGGCGTGGGCCAGGCCGATCAGGAGCAGCAGCGTCATCGCGACGGGGACACCCCAACCCTCACAGGGAAGTCCCGATGCGGAAGTAGAGCGTCTCCACCTGGAGCGGCGAGTACCCGCCGGGTCCGTACACGGCAAAGGCGTAGCCCGCGCGGAACTGCAGTCCGACCGCCCAGCCGGCGATGGCCGTGAGGCGGAGCTCTGCGCCCGCACCGACCAGGGGACCCGTGGCTTCGTCGAGGGTGTCGAAGGCGTCCCCGAAGTCCGTGAACACGGCGCCCGAGAGCTTCTGAACGAACAGCGGCAAGGTGCCTGCGCCCTGGTCGATCCGCCACAGGGGGAAGCGGTACTCCAGGGTGCCCAGGTAGTACCAGTCCCCCGCCACGGCCGACACCGGGAAGCCCCGGAGGGACTCGTACTCGTCGGGCAGGCGGTAGTAGCTGGAGATGCCGTAGTTCCCGCCCAGCCGGAAGCTGCCGTAGCGCAGCCGGTCGCCAAAGGACACGCCCCCGGCCAGCCGCACGGCGAGCACGTGGTTGGCGGGCCACCAGGGCAGGCGCAGCTTGTCGGTCCCCTCGTCCTGGCCGATGAACTCCTTCCACTCGGCGGTGACCTGGAGCTGGTCGAAGGGGTCGCGCTCCTGGTCATCGATGAGGGTGTAGGAGCCCAACCACCGGCTGGTCCACTTGGCGGACAGCGACAGGACCCGGGCGTTCTCGGGCGAGATGCTGTACGAGAAGGCCTGGCTGCGGCCCATGCTCCAGCCGGCCTGGAGGCTGCTGAGCACGCCGCGGGTCGGCAGGGCCCCGTAGTAGACGTCCTCTGGCAGCGGGTCCGCGGGCATGCGCAGCACGCCGCGGTAGCGCGCCCAGAAGGCACTGTGGTCCGACAGCGGCAGGCTCACGCTGGTCCACCACACGTGGCGCTGGTCCCAGTAGCGCTTGCCGGTGGAGTCGATGCTGGGCAGGTTGCCGCCGGGCAGGGTGGGGGACTCGGCGTAGACGTCGCCGTAGGGCACGGCGTAGCGATAGGCCCCCCAGCCCATGATCGGGGTCCACCGGTTCCACAGGAAGCTCACGCCGCCGCCGACGTTGTTGGCGTCCGTGCGGTAGGTGGCGTAGGCGTTCCAGGCATAGTGCCGGAGCGTGTCCACCCCGCCGGTGGACACGGCGCCCATCAAGCCAAAGGTGGTCTGGTACAGGGTCGGGTAGAGATACCGGGGCGGGAACAGCGTCGGCAGCGGGTTGTAGCGGTCCACCGGGTGCTCGAAGGGGTAGTCCGCTTCCTCTCGCTCGAGGGGGACCCCACTGGTGCGGTCCTCGGTCTGGGCGCCCTCGACCGGCTGGTCGGCGAGGCCATGGGACAGGACGTGGCGGCCGCGGCGACCTAGCGCGTCGACGGGACCCACGCTGCCGCTTCCTGGGCCCCCTCGCGCGACGGCCTCAGACGCCCCCGGGATCACGCTCGCGAGGGGCTCGCCGTGCAGCAGCGGCTGGGGCAGGGTGCCTCTGGGTTGCCAGGCGACCCGATCCACATCGGCCACCATGATGTCCATGCCGTGGGTGTGGTACTCCTGCCAGGCCAGCTTCTGGCCGTCCGCTCGCAGGGAGGGCTGGAAGGCGCCCCCCAGGACGTTGGTGACCTGGAACAGGGCTTCGGTCTCCAGGTCCACGGCGTAGATGTTGGCGATGCCGCTGCGGTCCGAGACGAACAACAGGGTGCGGCCGTCGGCGGACCAGGTCGGGTCCCGGTCGATGTGCACGTCGGCGGTGACGCGCCGGTGGGGCGTACCGTCCGCTCGGTAGATCCAGACGTCCCGGAAGCCGTCCTGCCAGACCGACAAGGCGACGTGGTTTCCGTCGGGGGACCACACCGGCGTGGAGAGCTGGCGGTGGTCGCTGTAGTCGGTCAGCGGCTCCAGGGACTGGTCGATGCGGAGCCGGTAGAGGTTGTTGTCCTGGGCCTGGTTCTTGACCACCCACAGATCGGCGCCGTCGGGGCTGAAGGCCGGGTCCCGGGCCCGGGCTCCGTTGGTGAGCCTGCGGGTGCTGGCGCTGCCCAGCTCGTGGAAGTAGACGTCCTCCCACAGGTTGTAGCGGTTCACGATGTGGGTGCTGGAGAAGGCGAAGGCCTCGCCGTCGGGACGCCAGGTGAAGGTCTTGGCGTACTGGTCGTCGACCTCGACCTGGGGGTCCAGCCCGTCGGCGTCGGCCAGGTAGATGGCCGACCCGGTGCGGCGGTCGCTGCAGGCGTAGACCAGGTGCTCGCCATCTGGGGAGAAGACCGGGCCCGAGCAGGAGTCGTCGCCGTCGGACACCCGGGTGCCCTGGGTCAGGCCCTGGGCGATGAGGGTCTCGGCCTGGGCCCCGAAGTCGCGCTCCAGGGTGGCCTTCCAGTCGTTGTAGTAGGCCCGAAAGGACTGGCCGAACACCTGGCGTGCGGGCAGCACATAAGGCAACCACCCCCCGTAGCTGTGGTTCCATCGGGTCCAGGCGTCGTCGCTGGTCTGGGACGTGATGTAGGCCAGGAAGCTCTGGCCGAAGAGATAGCGGATGTTGCCGCCCGGCGCGTCGGACATCCACCCGTCCATCGCACCCAGGCGGGGGAAGTTGTCCTCGAGGGTGGCCATGCGTAGGACCATCTGAGCCTGGGAGGCCCGGCCCCGGCCGCCGCTGGTCTGGCGGGTCTCGTGGTAGGTGGCCTGGCCCTCGATGATCCACCACGGGCTCACGTGGTTCACCGAGATGACCCGACCGAAGATGTAGCGCAGCGCCTTGGCGTACCCCTCGACGGTGTCCAGGTGCAGGATGTGGGCGTACTCGTGGGTGGTGATCGTGTCGAGCCAGTCCTCGTAGAGCCCCAGGCTGGAGGACTCCTGGGGCGCGGTGACGAAGATCACGATGGTGTTGACCGGGATGGTCATGGCGTAGCCGTTGGCCACGTCGGTGTGATCGACCAGCACGATCTCGGTGGGGCGGCGCGGCGCGGTGCCCATCTCAACGGTCAGCTCCGCCCAGATCTCCTCGACGGTGGTGGCCAGCTCGGCCGCCAGCTGCTCCTCGCCTTGGTGGAACGTGATGTTGAAGTGCTCGGTCTGGAGCGTGCGCCAGGTCAGATCCGGGTCATAGGACGCCGCACGGGCAGAGGGAAGGCCCAGCCCGATCGCCAGGGCGACGCCCACAAGCGCGGTCAGCAGGCGGGAGCGCAGCTTGGTCCAGGCCATCAGCGGCTCAAGATACCCCAGGCCGCTGGGGGCCACCGATCAGCGCCTGGAGCACGTCGGGTCCGCTGATGACCGTGCTCCAGAAGGGGGGCACCCGCAGGCTGCGGGTCCAGCCGGCCAGGAGCTCGCCATAGGCCTCGGGCTCGGTCTCCTGCCAGGTGGCGGCGAGCGCGCCCAGGAGCATCAGCAGGGTGCTGCCGATGGCGCGGAGCTGGCTGTGGCCCATGCGCAGGGCGATGAAGCCACGGGTGGCGTTGAGCGTGTAGGCGGCCAGATCTGGGTCCAGGGGCCCCCACCCAGTGGGGTCGGCGGGGGCATCGAGCAGGCGAGCCACCGCCGCTCTCGCACGAGGACCCGGGGTCCGAGGCAGGAGGACGTCGGGGTCCTGTCGCCTGAGCAGGGCGGACCACCGGGCGGCGATGCCCGGCGCACTGAGCTGGGCTAGGGCCAGCTCGGGCGTCGGCACGGCCGCGAGCAGGGACAGGAGCGTCGCCTCGGCCTGTTGCTCGCCCGCTGGCCGCTCCCTGGGGACGCCGTGCAACACCGTGTCCTCGGGGGGCTCGGGGCCGTCGCGCCAGCTGCGCCAGGCGTGGAAGCAGCTCGGGTCGACGCCGATGCGAGCGCCGCCTTCGGCGTGCACCACCACCAGGGGGAACTGCCGGCACACGTGGGGCTTGGCGGCTGCGCCGTGGGTGGCATGGATGCGGCACCGCTGGTCGTCGGCCAGGAAGACACAGCGGCCGTCGACCTGGCGCAGGGTGCCGTCCACGAAGGGGTCGTCGACGCCCAGTGCCGCCGCGGTCTCCCGCAGGCCCGGGATCTCGTCGGGCAGGGGCCGCACCGTCACGCCTTGGCAGGAGCCGCCGCAGCCGTGGCAGGCGTGGCGTGGCACGGGCAGGGCGAGGGTCGGGCGGGGCATCTGCTCGCCTAACCCTCGTCTCCGGATACCCTCGAAGAAATGCGCCGCGTCCCGCTGATCCTGTGGTCGTGCCTGGCGGTCTCGGCCATGGGCTGCGAGGGCCTGCAGGCCAGCTACCACAACGCGCGCGGGCTGGAGCAATACCGGGCGGGCGAACCCCAGGGGGCCATCTCCGAGTATCGCCGGGCCCTGGCGGTCCAGCCCGACATGCCCGAAGCCCTGAGCAACCTGGGGCTCGCCTACCAGTCGCTGGGAATGCTGGAGGAGGCGATCGAGTCCTTCCGCGAGGCCATCCGGGCCGATCACGCCCTGCCCGAGACCCACTTCAACCTGGCCGTGCTCTACGACAAGCTGGACCGGGTCCCCCAGGCCATCAAGGAGTACGAGAACGCCTTGGAGTATGCGCCGTCGGATCCGGTCGCAGCCCTCAACCTGGCGGTCTTGCTCCACCGGATGTCCCGGGCCGATGAGGCGCTGCCCTTTGCCCGCAGGGCCGTGTCCCATGCGCCGCACGATGCGGACGCCTGGTTTGCCCTGGGCGCGATCCAGGCCGCCACGGGGAGCCCCGCCGAGGCCGCGGTGAGCTTCCGGGAGTGTCTGGCGCTGAACCCGGCCCACCCCGAAGGGGCGGTACAGCTGGGCACGGCCTACCTGGCCGCCGGCGACCTCTCCAGCGCGGAGCTGCAGTTCCGGTCCTTGCTCCGCAAGGATCCCGCCCACTCGGCCGCGGTCAACAACCTGGGCTTCGTGTTGTTCAAGGCCGGTCGTCATGCCCAGGCCATCGAGCACCTGCAACAGGCCGTGCGCCTGCGCCCGGACTACGTCGTGGCCTGGCTCAATCTGGGCAATGTGTACCGGGAGCTGGGGCTCGCCGACGCTGCCATCACCTGCTACCAGACCGCCCTGGAGCACGCGCCCGACAACGGCACGGCCTGGAATGCCCTGGGTCTGGCCTGGCAGGCCAAAGGGCGGGACCAGCGGGCCCTGGGTGCGTTCGCGGCGGGGCTCGAGGTCCAGCCCGAGGACCCGGAGCTCCACGCCAACTTGGCCTGGCTCCACCTGGGCGAGCCCGGTCGCGCTGCGGGGGATCGCGCCCTGACCCATGCACGAATGGCCGTCGAGCTGGCCGAGGGCGACCGCCGGGTCGAGGTGCTGACGGTGCTCGCGCGGGCGTGGCAGCGGGTCGGTGAGCCTGACCAGGCGCGGGCGGTGGTGCAAGAGGCCCTGGCCCTGGCCCCCGAGGACCCGGCCCTTGCAAGGCTCTGGGCCGAGGTGTCGGACTGAAGCCCTGCGGCGACGATGCCGGTGGGATACCGCATGGAGACTCCAAGAGGTGAGTCGATGCGGATCGGGGTGCCGCGGGAGATCCGGCAGGGCGAGCGAAGAGTCGCCGCGACGCCGGACACCGTGAAGCGATTGATCAAGCTGGGTTTCGAGGTCGCGGTCGAAGCCGGGGCAGGCGAGGCCGCGGCGCTGTCTGACAGCCTGTACACCCAGGCCGGCGCCCAGATCGTCGAAGGCCCGGACGCTGTGTGGTCCGGAACCGACGTGGTGCTCAAGGTCAACCCGCCGGTCCCCCAGACCGACGGCGGCCACGAGGTCGACCGGTTGGGCCAGGGCCAGCTGCTGGCGTGCCTGTTCATGCCGGGTCAGAACGAGGAGGTGCTGGCGCGAGCCGCCGAGCGCGGCGCGACCATCGTGGCGATGGACCAGGTCCCGCGGATCAGCCGGGCCCAGAAGATGGACGTGCTCTCCTCCATGGCCAACATCGCGGGCTACCGCGCCGTGCTCGAAGCCGCGTGGCACTACGGAGGGTTCTTCGGGGGCCAGATGACCGCGGCCGGCCGGACCCGCCCGGCCCAGGTGCTGGTCATCGGCGCCGGCGTCGCGGGACTCGCTGCCATCGCCGCCGCCCGGGGACTGGGCGCCGAGGTCCGGGCCTTCGACGTGCGGCTGGCCGCCGCGGACCAGTGCCAGAGCCTGGGGGCCTCCTTCCTGGAGCTGGACCTGCCCATCGCGGAGGGCGAGGGCTCCGGGGGCTACGCCAAGGTCGTCTCCGACGAATTCCTGGCGTCGGAGCACCGGCTCTTCGCGGCCCAGGCCCCCGACGTCGACATCATCATCACCACGGCGCTGATCCCGGGACGTCGCGCGCCGCTGCTCATCACAGACGCGATGATCCGGACCATGGCGCCGGGCTCTGTGATCGTGGATCTGGCGGCCGAGCAGGGCGGCAACTGCGAGGGCACGGTCGCCGGCGAAGCCACCGACGTGCACGGCGTCACGCTGCTCGGCTACACCGACATGACGAGTCGCTTGGCGACCCACGCCAGCCAGTTCTTCGCCAACAACCTGGTCAACATGCTCTCCCACATGGGCGGGGCCGGGGAGTGGGCCGTGGACTTCGACGACGAAGTCGTGCGCAAGTCGACGGTCTGCCACGAGGGCCAGGTCACGTGGCCGCCGCCGCCGGACCCCAAGCCCGTGGCACCGCCGGCCGCCCTCCAGGAGAGCGATCCCGTCGAAGTGGTGCCAGCCCGCGAGCCCATCGAGCTTGGGGCCCACGTGGTGAAGCTCCTGGGGGTGTTGGGGCTGGTGGCCATCGGCACCTGGGCACCGTCCGACTTCGTGCAGCACTTCACGGTGTTCGTGCTGGCTTGCTTCGTGGGCTGGCAGGTCATCTGGAGCGTCAAGCCGGCACTGCACACCCCGCTGATGAGCGTCACCAACGCCATCTCCGGCATCATCATCGTCGGGGGCATGCTCCAGGCCGCTTCGGGCACGCTCTCGGTCGCGGCGATCATCGGCGCGGTGGCCATCCTGGTGGCCAGCATCAACATCTTCGGGGGCTTCCTGGTCACCCAGCGAATGCTCCAGATGTTCCGTCGGCGGGAGGGCTGAGATGGACTCCTCCCTGCTGAGCGTGGCCTACCTGGCCGCGGCGATCCTGTTCATCCAGAGCCTGGGCGGTCTCTCCAACCAGGAGACGGCCCGTCGGGGCAACTGGTTCGGCATCGTGGGCATGGCCCTGGCCATCGGGGCGACGGCGGCCCACCCGCGGGTCGAGGCCCTCACCCTGGTGATCGGGGCTGTCGTGGTCGGCGGCGCCATCGGTGCGGTCATGGCGGCGCGGGTCGCCATGACCGCTATGCCCCAGCTGGTGGCCATCCTGCACAGCTTCGTGGGGCTGGCCGCCGTGCTGGTCGGCATCTCGACCTTCATGGCGCCGGGTGAGGCCCTGGAAGGATCGGCCCACGTGGTCCACCAGGTCGAGATCTGGCTGGGGGTGGCCATCGGCTCGATCACCTTCACCGGTTCGGTCGTGGCCTGGGCCAAGCTCCGGGGCAGTCTGTCGGGCACCCCGCTCCTGCTCCCAGCGCGGCATCTGCTGAACCTGGTGGTCACCACCACCGCACTGGGCCTGGTCGTGCCCTTCCTGCACGCCGAGCCCGAGCTGGGCCTGACGCTCTTGCTGGCGATGACCGTGCTGACGGGCTTGCTGGGTATCCACCTGGTCGCAGCCATCGGCGGCGCCGACATGCCTGTCGTGGTGTCCCTGTTGAACAGCTACTCCGGCTGGGCTGCGGCGGCGGCGGGCTTCATGCTGTCCAACGATCTGCTGATCGTGACCGGGGCTCTCGTCGGCAGCAGCGGTGCGATCCTGAGCTACATCATGTGCGAGGCCATGAACCGGTCGATCTGGAACGTGGTCTTCGGCGGCTTCGGCACCGACAGTGGCAAGGTCTCCAAGGGCGGCGGCGACGTCCAGGGCGACGTCACCTCGGCCGACGTGGACGAAGTCTCGGAGCTGGTGGCCCATGCCAAGAGCATCATCGTGGTGCCCGGCTACGGCATGGCCGTCGCCCGGGCCCAGCACCTGGTGCACGAGTTCGCCAACAGCCTCCAGGGCCGGGGGGTCACCGTGCGCTACGCCATCCACCCCGTCGCGGGCCGGCTACCGGGCCACATGAACGTGCTCCTGGCCGAAGCCGGGGTGCCCTATGACGTGGTCATGGAGATGGAGGAGATCAACGACGACTTCCCCGACACGGACCTGGTCCTGGTCATCGGCGCCAACGACATCGTGAACCCCGGCGCCCAGACCGACGAGTCGAGCCCGATCTTCGGGATGCCCGTGCTCGAGGCCTGGAAGTCCGGCACGGTGGTCGTGTTCAAGCGTTCCATGGGCTCCGGCTATGCCGGCGTGCAGAACCCGCTGTTCTTCCACGACAACACCCGGATGTTCTTCGGGGACGCCAAGGACTCGATGCAGGGGCTGGTGGCGCGGCTCTGATCCTCAGCGCCGCTCAAGGGCCGGTGCCGTGGAACAAGTTGAAGTCGCCGAAGCCGGTGTCCGAGCCCCAGTAGAGCCCCACGAAGAACTCACCCGCCAGGTCGCCGTCTGCGTCCGGGCCGAGGGCCACGCGCAGTGTGTGTGGGGCGCTGTCACCCCCATTCCCCAAGCTGGCCGACACGATCTGCAGGTCACCCTCGGTGGCTCCCCTGCGCCCCTCGAAGCCGCCGTAGTGGACATGGGCAACCGTCTCCTGGGAGGACCAGTCCTCGCGGGAGCTGGCGTGGGCGACGTCGCCGACGCCGTCCCCGTCGAGATCGCCCAAGGCGACGGACTGGTAGATGTCGGTGCTGCCGTCTGTGGCGTCCAGGTGTGCGCATGCTGCTGCGATGTCGGCCTGGTCCCCGCCGCTCGAGCAGAGCACGTCAACGCGGCCCCTCCCGGTGGCGGTGACGAAGGACACCAGGTCCCGCCGTCCGTCCTGATCCCAGTCCACCAGCCAGTCGAGGCGTCCGCAGCTGTCCTCGTGGAGCGCCACCGAGAGGTCCGCGTCCTGGGGGGCGTAGGTGCCGGCGAGGGGACCCTGAAAGACCATGCCGCAGCTGTCCTGCACGATGGCGTCAAGCAGGCCGTCGCCGTCCAGATCCACGAGGTGATCGGCCGAGACGCCGTCCTCGTAGGTCTGACCCAGGGGTTCATCGCTCGTGAACACCACGTCGGCGTCGTCCAGCGAGACCTCACCCTTCGTCAGGCCCCAGAAGAGGAACAGGGAGCCGGGTTGGCTCTCGCCGGTGAGGCTCCAGCCCGAGTCGGTGAGCAGCATCGCGGTCTCGCCGGCCCCGTTCACCGAGAGGGCGCCCCCGAGTCGGCTCGAGTCGGCCGAGGGGGAGACATGGGTGAGGGCCGCGGTCGCCTCCATGGTGCCGGAGAAGGGCCCGCGGTACACGAAGACCTCGCCGGCGTGGCCCGGGTCGTCGTCGTCCCAGCTGTTCGAGTTGACGAGCAGCTCGTCGAGCCCGTCTCCGTCCAGGTCGCCCGACGACAGCGCCAGGCCGAAGTTCGAGGTCGCGCTGCTCAGGAATAGCGTGGCGTCTGCGTCCTCGACCCAGCGCTCGCCTGACTGGGGCCCGAGGAAGAGGTACACGGCCCCTTGGTCCAAGCTGTCGACAGTCGCGCCGGGCATCCCCAGGGCCAGGTCGGCCAGACCATCGCCGTCCCAGTCACCGCCCAGCTCGACCGCGAGCTCGAGGCCAGTCCAGGGGTCCGAGCTCTCCAGGTGGAGATCGGCGTCGCCCAGGGGCAGCTCGCCGGTGAGGCCGCAGTCGTGAGAGCTCGCCTCGCAGTCGTTGAGGACTCCGTCTCCGCAGCGCTCGGGCGCCCCCGGGAAGACGTCGGCGCGGTCGTCGTCGCAGTCCCCGTCAGCCTGGCTGAAGCCATCACCGTCCGCGTCCAGGCGGCTGTCCTGATCGAGGCCACAAGACGCGAGCAGGAGGAGCGAGAGCACGGGGGAGACTACCTGGGCTGGTGGGCCTCGTCTCGTCAGAGGCGAGCGAGGCCTCGCTGCCCGAGTGCCGATGTGGCCCGCGTCGTGAGCGGCGCGGTGGGTCAGCGCCGCTCGTAGGCCCCCACGTCCGGGCCTGCGCCCTGGGGCCTCGGGCTGCCGTCTCGGTCGGCCCGAATGTCCACCGAGATGCCTGCGTCCACCAGCGGTGAGTCGCTCAAGGGTCGCAGATCGGCGCCGGTTGCACTGGCGTGGAGCAGGCCGGCCTGGGCGACCGTGCCGGTGAACAGGGCCTCTGGGCGGAGCTCCCCCCACCAGGTGCCCGTGGCCAGAGCGGTGCCGTAGCCCACGATCACGGAGTTGGTGACGGCCAGGTCGCCGTAGCCGCGCACGACCAGGCCGCTGTCGCCATCGCCGCCGTCCACGTGGGCCAGGGTGGTGTGGGCCACCTGGCCGCTACAGTCGGTCATGACCACGCTGTCTGCCGGCCAGGGTCCGGCGGCGGCGACCACGGCCAGGTTCTCGACCCAGGCGTCACGACCGACGCAGTCTGCGACCAGTCCGGTGGCGCCCCGGGTCTCCAGCGTGGCTCCGGCAAGCCGCAGAGCGCCCGTGACCGCGATCCGCGGAGGCCCGCCGGCCGCCGGCGCTCCGAGCACGTCCAGGTCCTGGGCGTCCAGGCCGCCTTGGGCGGAGATGTCGGTGGCCCTGTGGCCCCCGTTGCGACGGAAGGTGGCGTCCACCAGCCGCACGGGCACCGTGCTCACCAGGCCCCCTGCCTCGCTCAGGAGCGGGTCGCCGCTGTCGCGGATGCGGAGGCGCTCGAAGTGCACTGCCAGCGCGGCCTCGCCGGTGATGCGCACGGCGGTGTCGCTGTGGTCCTCCAGGAGCAGGTCGCTGGCCGTGAGCTGGAGAGGGTCGTCGATGGCCAGGCCGGTGCCGCTCAGCCGCAGGGTCAGTCCCTGGAGGCGGGCCTCGGCGTGGGCACGGACCGCCAGGCCCACGTCTGCGCCCTCGATGGCCAGGTCACGGACCAGCACGTCCGTCGCAGCGATCGCCACAACGCCGGCCCCCTCCGTGTCGGCATCCCAGTGGCGAGGCAGGGCCAGCACGGTCTGGTCCGCGCCCGCGCCGATCAACGACACGCCGGCCTTGTCGAGCACCAGCTGCTCGTGCCAGACGCCGGGCGCCACACAGATCGTGGTGCCCGGCTGGGCCTGCTGCAGCGCGTCGGCGATGGTGCTGAAGAATGTGGGCTCCGGGTCCACCCACAGGGGTTGGTCCTGGGCGCGGGAGACCCGCAGGACCGGGCCGTCCGCGTCGGTGCCGCAGCGTGGGGTCTCACAGGCGGTCAGGGCGAGCAGAAACAGGGTCATCAGAAGTAGTAGTGGAGCCCGAGTCCCGGGCCCCCTCCGAGAGTGCGGAAGTCGACGCCACCGCCGATGTCGATGGCCAGTCCCCACTGGGCGGTCAGTCCCAGGTTCTCCAGCCCGAAGCCGAACCACTCCACCGCCAGCGCCGGTTGCAGCCGGAAGCGGCCGTAGCCGCCGGTGGACACCCAGGCGCCACCCACGGCCGCGTAGAGGTTCAGGTTGTCCTCGGCCACCACCGCGTAGAGCGCCCGCAGCCCCACGGTCCAGGTGTCGTCGACGGAACCCCGCAGATCCACACCGGCCTGGGCCTCGACGATCAGGTTCATCGGCGCCTCGCCGACGGGCAGGCCATAGCGCACGGTCAGCGCGGCGGTGTCGTCCAGTCCCGCCTGGAAACCGACGCCCACACGGCCCTGGAGGTCCTTGGCCCAGGCCCCGGGCGACGTGGACAACAGCAGCAGGACGGTGGCCGACACGGGGTCCAGTATCGCCTGAGGTCTTGCAATGTCAAGACGTCTCTTTGAGTAGCACCTCAAGGGTGGCGACGGACACGCAGCGCAGCGTGCTACGTCTCCTGGCCGTGTCTGCCTGGAGGGCGCTGTGACGCTGCTGCTCAGCCTGTTGGCCTTCAACCCGGACCCGGGCATCGGGCCCCACGACGTCACGGTGCGCTGGGACTCCTGGGGGGTGCCCCACGTGGACGCTCAGGATCATGGCTCCCTGGGCTACTACGAGGGCTCCGATGCGACCCTGCTGCCCCAGCCCGAGCTGCCGCCGGTGGTGAACGACGACTCGACCCTGACGACCCAGGGCTACCCCATCAACTACGGCAACAGCTACGTGCTGACCGTGGCCTTCGAAGAGGAGGGACCGGTGGCCCGGGCGCTCCTGACCTACTCCCAGTCCGAGGACCCCGAGAGCCCTCACTTCGACGACCAGACCGTGCGCTACGGCAGCGGCGAGGGTCTGCGGCTGGTGGTGGTGACCCCGTGATGGGGCTGTGGGCCCTCGCGGCCTGTGCGGGGGGTGGCCAGCCGGACGCGCTCACGGAGCCGGTCGAGCCCGCCGAATCCGTGGTCCCAACCCCGAGTGGGTCCAAGCTCGTGGTGCTGGTGGTCATCGACCAATTTCCGATGCGCTCGCTGCAAGCCGTGAAGCCCTGGCTCACGGGCGGCCTGAAGCGCCTGTTGGACGACGGCTGGCAAGCCACCGGTGCCTTCCCCTACGCCGTGACCTACACCTGCACGGGTCACGCGACCCTGGTCACCGGTGCCTCACCGGCGGTGCACGGGGTCGTGAGCAACGGCTTCCTGATCGCAGGCGAGAAGACCTACTGCATCGACGCGCCGCTGCTCGCCGAGTCGGCCGCCCAGGTCTTCAAGGCCGGAGGGGGCAAGGTCGCGGCCGTGTCCCTCAAGGACCGCGCGGCGGTCCTGATGGGCAGTGCCCAGGGCGACCTGGTCGCCTGGTACGACCGGGCCAGCGCGGGGTGGATGCCCTGGCGGGGCGAGGTCCCGACCGGCGGCTGGGCCATCGCCGGCTTCAAGTCCCAGCCCTGGGAGGCGTCCCACGACTACAGCGCCGTGGCGCCAGACGATCAGCCCTTCGAGGGCGACGTGGACGGCCTGGGTCGGACCTTCCCGCGGCCGGTGCTGGGCTCCCTGCCCGACGACGCCTTCCTGCTGACCCCCCACGCGGGCACGTGGCTCCTGGAAGGCGCCATGGCCGCGGTCGAGACCTTGGGGCTGGGCCAGGACGACCTGCCCGACCTGCTCGGGGTGAGCCTCTCCAATGTGGACGAGGCGGGTCATGCCTTCACGACGGAGAGCTGGGAGTACCTGGACACGCTGGTCGGGGTGGACCGGGACCTGGGTCGCCTGATGGCGATGCTGGACGACCAGGTGGGCGACGGCGCCTGGTCCATGGTGCTCACGGGGGATCACGGCTCTGCCCCCAACCCGGTGCGGATGCCCCGGGACGACGTGCGGGCGGGCCTGGCGCAGCACCTGGCGGGCGAGGGCTACCCCGAAGGCACCTACCTCTCGGACCCTCATGTGTGGCTGCCCACCCAGGTGACGGGCGAGCGGCGCGAGGCGATGGCTCGGAGCGCAGCGACCTGGCTGCAGTCGGTCGATGGCATCGCGGCGGCCTATCCCTGGCGGGTCGACGGCGGTCTGCCCGACGACGCGCCCCATGCCCAGATGATCCGCCTGAGCGTACACCCCGAGCGGGCCGGCGACGTGTACGTGGTGCCCGAGGAGGGCACCATCTTCGCCTCTGCCTCCATGCCGGGCTTCGGCACCCGACACGGCACGCCCTACGCCTATGACAGCCAGGTGCCGCTCATGGTGCTCGGGGCCGGAGTGCCTGGGGGCACGGCCAGCGAGCCCCAGGACCTGCGCCGGGTGGCGCCGACGTTGACGGGTCTTGCGGGGCTGCCGAGTCCGAGCGGTGCCGAGCTGCCTGCACTGGAGTGGGTCCGGCCGGGGCAGTAGGCCCGAGCCACGTGCTCACGTCACCGCCAGCACCTCGTCGAAGGTCGTCACCCCTTCCAGGGCCTTGGCGAAGCCGGTCTGGCGGATGTCCGGGAGCCCTCGCTTGTGGTACTCCTCGGCGAATTGGGTCTGACCGGTGCCTTCGGTGCGGATCAGCTCCTGGAGCGGCTCGTCGATCTCCAGCAGCTCGAACACGCCCGTGCGGCCCATGTAGCCGGTGTTGTTGCAGCGGGCGCAGCCCTTGCCGCTGGCCATGCTGTTGCTTCCACCGGCCAGCAGGCGCAGCTCCCGCTTGGGCAGCAGCCGGAGCTTCTCCCGGGTCGCGTCGCTGATCGGTCCCTGGGTCCGGCAGGCAGTGCAGATGGTCCGCACGAGCCTCTGGCCCAGCACGGCCCGGAGTGCCGACGCCACCACGTAGCGCTCGAGCCCCATGTCGATCAGCCGGACCAGGACCTCGGTGGCGTTGCGGGTGTGCAGGGACGACAGCACCAGGTGTCCCGTCAGCGCCGCCTTGAAGGCGATCCGGGCGGTCTCCAGATCCCGGATCTCCCCCAGCATGATCACGTCGGGGTCCTGGCGCAGGATGGCCCGCAGGCCCGTGGAGAATTCGTAGCCCGCCACCGGGTTGGTCTGGGACTGGGCGACGCCTCGGAACCGGTACTCGATGGGGTCTTCGAGGGTGACGATGTTGAGCTTGGCCCCCAGGAGCTCACGAACCAGCGCATAGAGCGTGGACGTCTTGCCCGAGCCGGTGGGGCCGCTCACCAGGATCATGCCCGTGGGCCGGCGCAGGAGGTTGCGGATCTGGGCCGCCATCGGGGTGGGAGCCCCCAGCTTGTCCAGCTCCACCACCAGGCGATTGCTGACGAGCAGCCGGAGCACGATCTTCTCGCCGAAGTCCGTGGGCAGCGTGGAGATGCGGAAGCGGACCTCTTCGCCCTGGCTGTGGGCCGTGAAGATGCCGTCCTGAGGGAGCCGCCGCTCGGCGATGTCCAGCCCTCCCAGCACCTTGAGTCGGTTCAGGATGGGCTGGCCATAGGCCTGGTGGAGTGGCCGCTTCTCGACCAGGACGCCGTCCACCCGGAAGTACACCAGCACTTCCTTGGCCTGGGGCAGCACGTGCACGTCGCTGGCTCGCTCACGGTGGGCCTGGGCCAGCAGGTTGTCCAGCAGCTGACGAGCCCGCTTGTCGTCGGCCTGCTCTGGCACGAGAGGCCCCCCGCGCCCCGAGGCTGGCGGCTTCATCGGCCCGCCTTGGGCAGCACGTAGCGGAACCGGCTGCCGCCGAGCTGAAACACGTCGTCGGGCCGCAGGGACCGGGCACCCGTGAGCTTCTCGCCGTTGATGCGGACCCTGGCCCAGCCTGGACGGGCCCGAGTGAGCACGTGGGCGCCGTAGTGGTCCTCCCACACGAGCTCGGCCAGCACGCCACTGGTGAACCAGCCCTTGAGCTGGATGGCGCCAGCCTTGCCAAAGGTGAGCTTCTTCTCGCCGGGGTTCCAGTGGCCGGCCCCGTCGAGGCGGTTGACCACCGCCTCGTCCATGCGGACGTTGGCTTCGAGGATGCGGTCCTTCTCGGCCTTGCTCAGGCGGAAGGTCAGGTCCTCGCCCCCCGAGGACATGTTGGTCCAGGGCGGCAGGTAGCCCACATACCGCCCGTCCACGAACTGGTCGTCCTTGCCGTCGCCGACGAACCACAGGCGGAATTTGCCGATCCCGAATTGGGTCCCCGAGCGCAGGGGGTTCTGGTCGGTGGTGGGCACGCCCTCGACCGTGATGCCGTTCTCGCTCTGGATGTCCTTGACGAACCAGGTGCTGTCCTGGGTCCACACCTGGGCGTGCATCCGGCTGACGCTCGGGTCGCCCAGCACCACGTTGGCGTCCTGGGAGCGGCCGATCACGGTGACACACGGGGGGCGGCCGGCGAGCTGGTAGACGGCCATCTTGCCGTCGGGGCGCTTGATCGCGAGGCTGGGCACCTGGGGGATCCTCCGGAGTCTCCGAGTCTACCGCTGGATCACAGGTGGACCCCGACCCCCAGGGCCTCGGCCACGGCTTCGAGCACGGCCTCGGAGCTGGTCGGGTGGTTGTGCACCGCGTGGGTGAAGGTCTCGGCGTCGAGCTCGCCGGCGTGGGCCATGACGATCTCCGGAAGGAGCTCGGTGGCGTCCTGGCCGATAATGTGCGCGCCCAGGAACTCACCCAGCTCCGGGTCGATCAAGACCTTGACGAAGCCGTCCGTGTAGCCGGTGCCGCGGTTCTTGCCGTTGGCGGCAAAGGGATAGCGGCCGACCGTGTAAGGCGTGCCGGCGTCGACGAGCTCGGGCTCGGTGAAGCCGAAGCTCGCCACCTGGGGCTGGGTGAAGATGCCTGAGGGAATGTCCCGGGGAGCGACCGCAGGGTGGTCGTGACCGGCCAGGCGGTGCACGCAGGTGTGCGCGTCTGCATAGGCCTTGTGGGCCAGCATGGGCGGGCCGGCGCAGTCTCCGACGGCGTAGATGCCGGGCACGTTGGTGCGCAGGCTGTCGTCGACGTGGATGAACCCGCCGTCGACCTGGACGCCGAGTTCCTCGAGCCCGATGTCTTCGAGATTTGCCCGCACGCCCAGCGCCAGCAGCGTGGTGTCGGCGTCGATCACCGTGCCGTCCTGGAGCGTCACGCGGGTGTCGTCGCCGTGGCGCACCACAGACTCGCAGAACGCGCCCGTCTTGATGGTGATGCCCTGCTTGCCCAGGGCCCGGTGCAGTTCCTTGGAGATCTCCGGGTCTTCGAGGGGCGCGATGCGGTCCGCGCCTTCGATCAAGGTCACGTCGGTGCCCAGAGCGTTCCAGAAGTAGGCGAATTCCAGGCCGATAGCACCGGCCCCGAGCACGACCGCACTCGTGGGCTGGCGCTCGGAGACGATGGCCTCGCGGTAGGTCAGGATGCGCTCGCCGTCGGGCGCCATGCCGGGGAGCCAGCGGGCGCGAGCCCCGGTGGCGACCACCACGTGGGGCGCCCGGAGCTCGGTCTCCCCGACCTGGACCACGCCAGGGGCCGTCAACCGTGCCTGGCCCCGGACCAGCTCGACCCCGAACTTCTTGAACAGGTAGGCCACGCCCTTTTCGGACTTCCTGGCGACCCGGCGAGAGCGCTGGATCACCTTGGGGAAGTCGACCGCGATGTTCTCGACGGTGATGCCGTAGTCCGAGAGGTGGTGGGCCAGCCGGGCGTACTCGGCGCTCTTGAGCAGGGCCTTGCTGGGGATGCACCCGTGGTTCAGGCACACGCCGCCGAGCGATCCCCGCTCGATGCACGCGGTCTTGAGTCCCAGGCGGGCACCGTGCAGGGCAGCGACGTAGCCGCCGGGGCCCGAGCCGATGACGACGAGGTCGTGGGTGCTGTTGTCCGACATGGGCTCAGACCGCCAGGAGCTCGGGGTTCTCGACGTAGCGGCGCAGGGCCTGCAGGTAGCGGGCTCCCAGGGCGCCGTCGATCACGCGGTGGTCACAGGTCATCGTGACCCGCATGCGCCAGCCGACCGAGAGCTCGCCGCCGACCACCACGACCGGCTCCTGGGCCAGGGAGCCCACCGCCAGGATGGCGCTCGCCGGCGGGTTGATGATGGCCGTGAATTCGGAGATGTCCATCATGCCCAGGTTGGACACCGTGAAGGTGTTGCCCGTGTACTCGTCGGGCTTGAGCTTGCCGGACCTGGCGCGCCCCGCCAGCTCCCGGGCCTCGGCGGCGATGGTGCCGATGCTCTTGGACTCTGCGGACCGGATGATCGGGGTGATGAGCCCGCCATCCAGGGCCACTGCCATGCCCAGATCCACCGAGCCGAAGCGGGTGATGGCGTCGTCGCTCCAGGACGCGTTGCAGGCGGGCTCGTCGACCAGGGCCCGAGCGACACACTTCATGAGCAGGTCGTTGTAGCTGATGGGCTGATCGACCAGGGCCTTGAGGCGCTTGCGGTACGCCACGAAGCGGTCGCAGTCGAAGTGCGCGGTCAGGAAGAAGACCGGGCTGTCGCTGTGGGACTCCGTGAGCCGCCGAGCGATGGTCTTGCGCATGGTGTTGTTGGGGATGAGCTGGTCCTGGCCGCGGGCGACGGCGACGCCGCCGGCGGGCGGGCGCCAGCTCTCCACGTCGGCCTTGACGATGCGGCCGTGAGGACCGGTGCCGGTGACGGCTTCCAGGGAGATGTTCTTCTTTGCCGCGAGCTTGCGGGCCAGGGGTGAGGAGCGGACTCGCGGGCCTTCGACCAGGAAGGTCCCAGGGGACTCCATGATCGCCGACGACAGGGTCTTGCCCATCCAGTCCGACGCCTGGACGGTGCCGGTCACGGGCGCCTTGGGGGCGGCCGAGGCCGGGGCTGGGCCGGGCTGAGCGGCGGGGGTCGGGGCATCGGGCTCGGCGGCCTGGGCAGCGGGAGGGTTCGCCTTCCAGGCCTCGAAGTCCGCCAGCAGCCCGCTGATGTCCTCGTCCATCGACTGGCCCAGGATGGCGATGGGCTGACCCGCGGGGATCGCGTCGCCCGCGGCGGCGAGGATCTTGATCAACACGCCGCTGTCGAAGACCTCGATCTCCATCGCGGCCTTGTCGGTCTCGACCTCGGCGATGGCGTCCTGGGGGGCCAGGGTGTCGCCCTCGGCCTTGAGCCACGACAGCAGCAAGCCCTTCTCCATGGTCGGGCTGGCCTGGGGCATCTCGAAGAATTGGGCCATCTGGGGTGCCTCTAGAAGAGTGAGCGCACGGCTTCTACGATGCGCTCCGGGCTGGGGTTGACCAGCTGCTCGAGGTTGGTGGCGTAGGGGTGGGGCAGGTCGCGGTTTGCGACGCGCTTGACCGGGGCGTCCAGGTAGTCGAAGCAGGCCTCCTGGACCCGGGCTGCGATCTCGGCGCCCACGCCGGCGAACAGGTGGCCCTCCTGGACCACCACGCACCGGCCGGTCTTGGCCACGCTGCGGAAGAGGGTCTCGTGGTCCAGGGGCCGCAGGGAGCGCAGGTCGACGAGCTCCGCGCTGACACCCGCACGGGCGAGCTCGGCCACCGCGGTCTGGCAGTTGAAGACCTGCTTGCCCCACGTGACCAGGGTGACGTCGGAGCCCACGGCCTTCAGGTCGGCGACGCCCAGCGGGATCACGTGCTCGCCATCGGGGACCTCGTGCTTCATGCCATAGGTGAGCTCGCTCTCCAGGAACACCACCGGGTCCGGGTCGCGGATGGCCGCCTTGAGCAGGCCCTTGGCGTCACCGGCCGTGGCGTAGGTCACGACCTTGAGGCCCGGGAAGTGGGCGAACAGGCTGTCGACGCTGGTCGAGTGCTGGCAGCCCAGGTTCTCGGCCGAGCCATTGGGGCCGCGGAAGACCATCGGCAGCGGGTACTGGCCGGCGGACATGTAGTGGATCTTGGCGGCGTTGTTGATGACCTGGTCATAGGCGACCAGCGAGAAGTTCCAGGTCATGAACTCGATGATGGGGCGCATGCCGCCCATCGCTGCCCCGATGCCCAGGCCGGCAAAGCCGCCCTCGGCGATGGGGGTGTCCACCACCCGCTGGGGCCCGAACTCCTCGAGCATGCCCTGGGAGACCTTGTAGGCGCCGTTGTAGTAGGCGACTTCTTCGCCCATCAGGAAGACCGTCGGGTCCCGGCGCATCTCTTCGACCATCGCCTGGCGCAGGGCCTCTCGGATCTGGAGGAGTGCCATCAGGTCCCCGCGTAGACGTGGTCGTAGAGGGTGGTGGGGTCGGGCACCGGGGACTCCTCGGCAAAGGTGTAGGCGTCCTGGGCGATGACTTCGATCTCGTCCTTGATCGCCTTGAGCTGCTCGTCCGTCACGCCGAAGTCGTCGCGCAGCCGGTCCTCGGTGATGGCCAGCGGGTCGGACTTCTTCTTCTCTTCCAGCTCGGCCTTGGTGCGGTACTTGGCCGGGTCGGACATCGAGTGGCCCCGGAAGCGGTAGGTCACGCACTCCAGGAACACGGGACCCTTGCCGGCTCGCGCGAACTTGACCGCGCGACCGAAGCGCTCCCGGACGACCTCGACGTCGAAGGCCTCGAAGCTGTCCCGGGCCATGCCCACGCCGATGGCCCGGGTGCTCATGTCGGTGACCGCGGACTGGCGGTCCACCGCGGTGCCCATGGCATAGCCGTTGTTCTCGCAGACGAAGACCACCGGCAGCTTGAAGAGCTGGGCCAGGGCGATGGCCTCGAAGAACGCGCCCTGGTTGGCGGCGCCCTCGCCGAAGAAGCAGACGCAGACCCGGTCGTCGCCCGAGTGCTTGATGGCCCAGCCCAGCCCGTTGGCCAGCGGGACCTGGCCGCCCACGATGCCGTAGCCGCCCAGGAAGTTGACCGACTTGTCGAACAGGTGCATCGAGCCGCCCAGGCCCGATGTGCAGCCCGTGGCCTTGCCGAAGAGCTCGGCCATCATGGCCCGCGCGGTGACACCCTTGGCCATGGCGTGGCCGTGCTCGCGGTAGGCGGCGAGCCAGAAGTCGTCGGTCCGACAGACCGCTGCGGCGCCGACCGCCACGGACTCCTGGCCGATGTAGAGGTGGCAGAAGCCCAGGATCTTGCGGAGGGTGTAGGCCTTGGCGGCGAGCTCTTCGCACCGGCGGATGGTGGCCATCTCGCGGTAGAGGTGGAGCAGGCCGTCCGCGTCGAGCTTCGGCAGCCCGCTGCCCTTTGGCAGCTTGGGGGGCGAGGTCTTGGACATCGTGTCTCCAGAGGCCCCCAGGGTCTAAGCGGGTCGGGCCCCCGGGCCAAGAGCTACTCGGGCCACTCCGGGGCCAGCTGGACCTCCCAGGCCAGTGCGGCCGAGACCGCGCGGCTGCCGTCGTCCATCCACAGGTCGGCGACGTTCTCGTTGAGCAGATCCGTCACCCAGACCATGAAGTCGTCCCGGCTCATGCCCAGGTAGCTGTCGGGGTCGTAGTAGACCGTGTCGGGCTCGCCTCCGGTGACGGGCTCCTCGGGCGGCACGATCTTCTCGACGACCTGGTCGATGAGCCCCTGGACAGGCAAGGCGCCGACCATCACCCCGAAGCCGGCGGTCCAGTTGCCGGTGTCCGGGATGCCGGCCTCCAGATCGTGGAATTCACCGTCGATCACCGCGTCGAGCAAGGGGATCTGGACCGGAGCTTCTCCGGCCACGACCGGGAAGGGCAGATCGGCGGTCGGCGCGAGCACTGCGAACTGGGTCTGATCCTCGAAGGCCCCGACGAAGCGGGAGTTGGGGGTGCCGTCTTCGCCATAGCTGGAGGGGTCCATCACGAGCGCATCGGAGTCGGCGTCGCGGGCCGCCAGGAGCAGGTCGACCTGGAGCACGCCCTTGTCGTGCAGCGCGTCGAGCAGCAACACCAGCTGACCTTCGGCCTGCATCTCGGCCACGGTGTCGTTCACCCCGTCGCGACTCATGTCGTCTGTCGTGAAGGGGTCGACCAGGGCCAGCAGCGTGGGGAGCTTGTTGTTGACGACGCCGTCGCCGTCCAGGTCGAAGCCCTCGTCCTCGGGCAACACGATCAGGGACTTTGCGGAGTACTTGGCCTCGGCGAAGGCCGAGGGATAGGTGGCGGGCCCCGTGTCGGTCGCGCCCGTGTCTGCGGCCGTCCCCCCGTCTGTACAGGCCATCAGGGAGCTGCCGAGCAAGATGAGCGAGACCTGGTGCATGGGGTCCTCCACTCTTCCTGGTGCCCTGATTTCTCTCCCGGAGCAAGCGTGACGCTGCTTGAGTTGCTGGAAGCCGACAAGGTCGAAGAGTTCAACAACCGGCGCGGACAGCGCGCCGCGCCCGAGCTCTTCGCGTGCGATCTCGCTGGTCGGAACCTGCCAGGAGTGGACCTCTCCCGGGCCAACCTGGAGAAGTCCGACCTGTCCGAGACCAACCTGACCGGCGCCGTGCTGGCCCGGGCCAACTTCGACGGGGCCGACCTGACCGAGGCCAACCTGTCCGACGTGGTGGCGATCCGGTCCCGCTGGCGCGGTGCCTGGCTGGGCGAAGCGGTCATCGAGGGCGGCGACTTCACCGGGGCGGACATGGTCGAGGCCGTGCTGGACAAGTCCAACGCCACCCAGGCCACCTTTCGAAACGCCAGGCTCAAGCGGGCCGAGGCCCGGAGCGCATCTCTGGGCGGCGTCGACCTGACCGAGGCCAACATGGAGGGGGCCGACTTCTCGGCGTCGGACATGCGGGGAGCCGTCCTGCGCGACGGCCGCTTGGCAGGGGCCAAGTTCGCCCGGACCACCCTGGCCGAGGCGGACATGGTCGGGGTCAAGGGCAAGGGCGTGGATCTGACCGGCGCGGATCTGACCGGCGCCCGCATGGCGGGAGCCGACCTGACCGGCGCGGACCTGACCGGCGCCCGTCTCGACGGGGCCGATCTGAGCCGCGCGGACCTGGCGACGGCCGTCCTCAAGGACGCCAGCCTGAAGGGCGCGACGATGATCGACACGCGCCTCGACGACGCGGATCTGGCGGGGGCCGATCTGGAAGGCGTCGAGCGCGGCGACGCTGGCGAAGCCGAGCAGCGCGACGAGCTGCCGGCGAGCGAGGTGGCGTTCGAGGACGTCGAAGCCGCGGTCTCAGACGGCACCGTGACCCTGATGTGGGAGAACTCCGAGTCCGACGGCAAGTCCCGGCTGCGGGCCACGAGCTTCCCGCTGGGGGGCCGCTACGTGGGCCAGGCACCCCCGCTCAAGGTCCCCAATGACCTGGTGCTGGCCCGCGCCCTGGTGCCACTGCCCGCGGGCTTTGCGGCGATCACCTTCGTGGAGCGACCCAACGTGGTGCTGCTCGGGGTGACCGAGATCTCGGCGCTGGGGGAGCACGGGCCGGTGCGCAGCGTGGAGCTGGAGTACGCCCCGGCCGTGCGCCCCGTCGTCGTGGCCGATGATGACGGCTTCCTGGTCTACGGCCTGGCCCGCACGGGTCCGACGCTGTTCGTGCACCGCTGGAAGAACGGCGAGCTCGAGCGGCTCTTCGGCCAGCGCGTCCCCACGGCCCGCGGGTTCGTGGGCACCCAGGACCCGCTCCTGCTGACCAAGGGCGGCACGGTCCAGCCCATCCTCCGCGACGGGCTGGGCGGGCCCCTGAATGCTCCGGACGGCTTCCCAGGCCGGCTGGCGGCGTCCGTGCTCACGCCCGAGGGCCACGTGGTCGCCTGGACGCCCAAGGGCGAGAACGGCTTCCGCTGGGCCCTCCTCCAAGGCGCAGGCCGCCCGGAGAGCTTCCGGGTCACTCCGAAGACCGGCATCACCGCCCTGGACCTGGTCCGGGTCGGCGAGCGCACCGTCACGGTCTTCGCCCGCGAGGACGACGGTGAGATGAGCGCCGTCGGTGCCTGGGGTCAGGACCTGCCCGAGGGTCGGCCGTTCAAGGTCCTGGCCGGGGGCGACGTCGACGTCGAGGACATCAAGGTCATCGACGTGTCGGGCGAAGTCCTCACCGCACTGGTGCTCGCGCTCGACGAGAGCATCCGGGTGGTCGAGGTCAAGGGCACCCGCGCCAAGCTGGTGGGCTCGGCGCCGTAGCTCAAGTGAGCGCGGCCACCAGCTCCGGCACCTCTTCGGGCTTCAGGGTCCATCGCACGGCGTACTTGCCGAACACCCGCTCGTCGGGCTCGAGGCCGGGCCAGCGGTCCAGGCCCTCGTCGGTCAGGCGGAGCTGCAGTCCTTCGTGGGTGCCGGCGTTGAAGGCGTAGAGCGTCAGGAGCAGCTCGCCGCGGGCCCGGACCGTCCAGTTGTCGCGGTTCTGCCGGGGCCTGGGGAGCGCTTCCAGCAGCAAGGCCAGGGCCGGCCTCAGGCGGGGACTCGTCAACGCCAGCGCTGTCGGCAGGAAGCGCCGCACGGATCGCTGTTCCTTGGCCAGGATCCGGCGCAGCTTGTCGTCTTGGGCGGCGAGCTCCGCGACCGCGCGCCACCGCAGCGGCAGGTCGCCGAGCTTGCGCCCGGCCTTCGTCTGCAGGAAAGCCGGGAGCGGATCGTCCAGGTCGGTGGTGACCAGCAGCACCGGGCCCGGCTTCTTCGTCAGGCGCTGACTCGGTCCAGAGGCCAGGGCCAGTGGGCAGCGCAGCACCACCACCCGCTCGCCGTCGGCTGCGCCGGCGATCAGCGCTGCTCGCGTCTCCAGTCGTCCCATGACCCGTGGTTATGCTTCCCGGGCATGCCCATCCAGCTCGATGACTTCCAGGTCCTGCGCAAGTTGGGCAGCGGCGGCCTGGCCGATGTGTTCGCCGCCTCCTGCAGCCGCTTCGACCACGAGGTCGCGCTGAAGGTCCTGCGGGACCCGGATCGCTCCCGCGCCCACAGGCGTCGCTTCCTGCGCGAAGGGCGGCTGCTCCAGCGGCTCAAGTGTCCCCACCTGCCGGCCTGCTTCCAGGTGGTCGACGGTCCCAGGCCCTACATCGTCCTGGAGGTCCTCGAGGGCCGCTCGCTGAGCCAGCGGATTCGCAAGCTGGGGGTGGTCGAGCCGGGCCATGTCGAGCGCATCGCCCACGTGCTGCTCCAGGCGCTGACGTGGCTGCATGCACACGGCGTCGTGCACCGGGACGTCAAGGCCGGCAACGTCTTCCTGTGCGAAGACAGCCGCATCCTGCTGCTCGACCTGGGGCTGGCGGTGGATCCGGCCGACCCGTTGACCACCACTCTGGGCGACGTGATGGGCACCTACGCCTACATGGCGCCGGAGCAGATCGCCGGGGGCGAGACCGACCACCGGGCGGATCTGTACTCCTTGGGCGTGACCCTCTACGAAGCCCTCGCCGGCCGCAGGCCCTACAAGGCCAAGGGCGCCACGGGCTACCTGCGCGCCCACCGGGGCGGCCAGGCTGTGCCCATCGCCGAGCTCGCCCCCCCCGAGACACCCAGGCGGCTGGTGGAGCTGGTGACCCGCCTCATGGCGCGGGACCCGGTGGCCCGACCGTCGAGCTCCGCGGTGGGCCTGGCGGTCCTGACCGGGCGCGGCGAGCTGCGCCAAGAGCTCACGCCGCCGCCTCTGGTGGGGCGCCTGGGCGCGGTCGGCGGCATCGAAGCCGTGCTGGACGCAGGCGGCTTCGTCCAGCTGGTGGGTGAACCCGGCATGGGGGTCGGGCGCATGGCTCGACGGGCCTGGGGCATGGCCCGGGAGCGCGGGGCCGAGGTCCTGGCGGTGCGGTGCCGTCGTCGGGCGCCGCCCCTGGATCCCATCGAGCAGCTCCGCAGAGAGCTCACTCGGGTGATGGGGGACGTAGATCCCGGGCCGGACGGTCTGCGGTCCAGCCTGTTGGGTCTGATCGGCGAAGGCCAGCTCGCGGTCGTGGTCGAGGACTTCGACCAGGCGGACCCCGAGGGTGTGGCGGCGTTGGACCAGGCTCTGGGGGGCACCGGTGCGGCGGTGGTCGCGACCGGCCTCGAGCCCGTCGAGCTCCTGGGCAGCCATGTGGTGGAGCTCCGGCCCCTGAATGCCGACGAGAGCCGAGAGCTGGTCAGCGGCCTGCTGGGGGGCTCGCCCCCGCCGTCCGCGCTGCCCGACGAGATCCACCGGATGACGGGCGGCATGCCCGGCGCGGTGGTCTCGCTGATGCGCGATCTGCACACCCGCGGCCTGCTGACCCACGGGGACCTCGAGGAAGGCGGCGAGATGTCCTGGAAGCTCATCGGGCATCCGGACCTGCGGCCCGAGCGCTCCCTGCGGGACATCTTCCTGGCCCGCCTTGCGGTGCTGGAGCGGCCGGGACGGCGCCTGCTCGACGCGCTGGCCGTCGCCGGCGAGGACATCCCCCTCGAGGTCGCGCTCCGCTCCGTCGGGCTCGACGAAGGCGCGGTCGAGCCCTTCCGCTTGGTGCACAGCAGGCTCGCCAGGGAGCGCCGGGACACCGACGGCGACTGGCTGGGGCTGCGGCGGCCGGCCTTGGGCGAGATGCTCCTGGCGGAGCTCCCCGCCTACCGTCGCCGCGCCCTGCACAACGCCTTGTCCGAGGCCCTCGCAGAGCTGCCCCCCGGTCCTTGGCGGGACGAGCGGCTGAGTCGACACCGGGCCTATGGGGCGCCGCCCCGTGCTGCGCCGCGCGCTCTGGTCGGCCTGGGCGAGTGGTACGAGTCCCGCTCGATGCACGCCTCCGCGCTCGAGGCGCTGGACAAGGCCGTGCTCGACGAGCACCTGGATCCGCTGACCGCGACCCACGGCGCACTCGCTCGCGGCGAGGCCCTGCTGGGCCTGGGGCGCCAGCTGATGGCCGTCGAGGCCTTCGCCGCCGCGCGGCGGCTGGCCAACGACCAGGGGCGAGAGGACCTGGTCGCCAGGGCCATCCTGGGCTTGGCAGAGGCCCGATTCCGCTTTGGCGATGCCCGTCGGTGCACGGACCTGGCGGCCGAGTGCCTGAACCTGGTGGGCAGCTACACCCACAACCCCCTGATGCTTCGCGCCCAGCTGCTCCGCGGCCGCGGCCTGTCGGTCCAGGGGCGCACCGCGGACGCCGAGAAGATGCTCCGCAAGGCCGTCGAGACGGCGTCGGTCCAGGGACGCCAGGACGCCGTCGCCACGGGGCGCGGTCTGCTCGGCGGCCTGCACCTCACGTCGGGCCGGGTCGAGATGGCCGCTCGCCTGCTCGAGGAAGAAGCCGAGGTCCTGCGCCGCGGCGGAGAGCCCGAGCGCCGGGTGGCTGGGGCCTTGTCCCTGGCCCAGGCCCGCCTCCGCGCCGGACGGGTGGGGCCCGCGCTGGCGTCCGTGCGCGCGGCGCGGTCCATCGCCCGAGAGGCCCGTCTGCCCCAGCTGGAGAGCCACGTCGGTACCGTGCGAGCGGCGATCCACCTGGACTGCGCGGACGCCGATGGCGCGGCTCGCCTCCTGCGCAAGTGGCGGGTCGCTGGCGAACCCGAGAGCGAGGTGCAGATCCAGCTGTCCTGGTGGTCCCTGAGGACCCGCATGCGCCTGGAGCAAGGGGACCACCCGGCGGCCCTGGCCGCGTGCCACCGGGTCGCCGAGCTGGCAGAGCGCACCGGCCGGGAGCCGGTGCGGGCCTTCCACGCCGGCCTCGAGGCCGTGCTCACGGCCCAGGGCGACGCCCTCGAGGACGCGATGGAGGCGTTGGCCGAGTGCGGAGACCGACGCCTCATCGCCCGCCTGCTGCTCGCGGGTGCTCGGATCGGCGGCGACGCCGAGGTGCTCGCCGCCGGGCTCGAGGAAGCGCGGGAGTGCGGCGACGACTTCTTCCTGCTGCGGGCCCTCCACTCCGCCGGCGGCGCCAGGGCCCAGGCCCAGGCCCACGACCTGGCCGAACGTCTCCTCCAAGAGGTCGAAGCAGCGGATCCGGATCTGGCCCGGAGCTTCCGCATGGGAAGCGGGGTGCGCTGGGCTCTGGCCGACTCCAACGCGTCTGGGGTGAGCCGCTGGTAGCGGTCCCGAGGCGCGTTAGGCTCTCGGCCCTCAGCCCTGGACCCCTCGGCGATCAAGCCGGGTCCTGGGCGCAGCCAAGGACAACGACACATGCGCTACCTCGGACTGGACCTGGCCTGGGCCCCCCGCAACTCCTCCGGCGGTGCCGTGATGGAGCGCACGGAAGAGGGCATCCGGCTGGTCTCTACGGCGCACCTCCGCGCCCACGAGGACGTCCTGGGCTGGGTGTCGCGCAACCGCGGGCGCACCGGCTGCATCATCGCTGTGAACGCGCCGCTCATCGTCGAGAACACCAGCGGTCGGCGGCCGGTGGACGAGCTCCTGGAGCACCACTTCTCCCGGTTCAAGATCGACGAGTACATGGTCAACACGGTCAACGCCTCCCACCCGCGCACCATCGCCCGGTCGCTGATCCGCATGGGCCTGGACCTGGACCCCCGCTCCGAGAACGATCGCTGCCTGGAGACCTGTGCCCAGGCCGCCCAGATCCTGCTCTTCGGGGTCGACCGCCCCATGCGCATCAAGAGTGGGCCCATCGGCGGCCGCAAGGACGCGGCGAACCGCTACCGCGAGCTGATCTACGGAAAGCTGCCCTTCCTGGACCCCGAGCTCGAGGACTCCGACGCCCTCGAGGAGCTGGTCAACGCCAACCTGGCCGCCATGAATGGAACGCGCCTGGGCGAGCTCGAGGGCAAGCTCGACGCCACCATGTCGGCCTACATCGCCGCCTACGTGGACCTGAAGGGCGCCGAGGCCTGCGCCTTCCTGGGCGACCTGTACCGGGGCTACGTCATCTTGCCTGCGCCGCCGTCGGAGTAGCCCGGTGTCTACCCTCCGCGACAAGGGTCTGCTCCAGGAGGGTCGCGCTGCAGGATGGTGGCGCGCTCGGCGCCGCCCGTTCGCCGAACCCGATGCGCCGCCCCACTACGGCCGCGATCGGGCCTGTGAGCTGCTGCACATCGACGTTCACCTGCGGCTCGACCCAGCGGTGGCGGGCTTCACCGGCCAGGCCTGGATTCGCGTGGGCCCGACCGTGGCGGGGCTGGGCACGGTCTCGCTGGACCTGGACGAGGTCACCGTCGAGCACGTGAGCTGGGTCGACCACCCCGACCACGCCGCCGTCTGGCACCACGACGGTGGCCGGCTCCAGGTCACGCCGCCCCCAGGGCTCAGCGCCGGCACGATCCACGTGCGCTGGCACGGGGAGCCGCGGCGCGGCCTGTACCGCGTGGGCCCCAGCCCGGCGGCACCGGAGCGCCCCTGGGAGGTCTGGTCCCAGTGCCAGGACGAGGACGCCCATTACTTCCTGCCGTGCTTCGACCACCCTTCCATCAAGCACCCCTGGGCCTTCACTCTCGAAGTGCCGGCGGCCTACGAGGTGGTCTGCAACGGCACCCTGCAAAGCCGGGGCGATGGCGCCGAAGCGGGCTGGAGCCGCTGGCGGTGGACCCAGGACCAGCCGATCCCGGCCTACCTGGTGACCGTCGTGGTCGCCCTCCTGGACGTGCACGAGACGACCTGCGGCGACCTGCCGGTCCGCTACCTGGTCCCGCCTGGCACCGACGCGGACACGGTCGCCCGGGTGTTCGGGCCCACGCCCGAGATGATTCGCTGCCTGGAGCGCCGCTACGGCGTGTCCTACCCCTGGCCCCGCTACGACCAGGTGGTGGTGCACGAGTTCATCTTCGGCGGCATGGAGAACACCGGCGCCACCACGATGACCGACGTCATCCTGGTCGATGAGCGGGCCGCCCGGGACTTCGACGCCCAGGGCCTGGTGCTCCACGAGCTGGCCCACCAGTGGTTCGGGGACCTGGTCACCTGCCAGGACTGGAGTCAGGGGTGGCTCAACGAGGGCTGGGCCACGTACTCCGAGGCCCTGTGGCAGGAGGACCAGCGCGGCGCAGACCACGCGGCCTGGTACACGTGGCGCCTGGCCCGCACCTACATGGGCGAGGCCAGCGGGCGCTACCGCAGGCCGATCGTGAGCTATCGGTTCCGCGAGCCCATCGACATGTTCGATCGGCACCTCTACGAAAAGGGCGCCGCGGTCCTGCACACCCTGCGCCACGCGCTGGGCGACGACGCCTTCTGGCCGGCCGTCCAGTCCTACCTGACCCGCCACGCCCACGGCACCGTGCACACCCGGCACTTCCAGCGGGCCCTCGAAGACGCCACGGGGCGCAACCTGGACGGCTTCTTCCAGCAGTGGGTGCATGGCGCGGGACACCCCATCCTGGACGTCGACGTGCGCCACCAGGGCGGCCTGTTGTCGGTCAAGGTCCGGCAGACCCAGACCGGCGACGACGTGGCCGATGCTTTTGCCTTCGGCCTGCGCATCCAGGTGATTGGCGCCGACGGCGAACAGACGCCGATCGACCTGCCGGTGGCCGAGCGCACCCAGGCCTTCCACCTGCCCTGCCCACAGCCCCCCCTTCGGGTCCGGGTGGACCCCGGCTTCCGGGTCCTGGCCAAGCTCTCGCTCAAGGCGCCGGCTGGCTGGCTCCGCGGGCTCCTGGCCCATGACAGCTGTCCCGTCGTCCGAATCCGCGCCGCCGAGGCTCTGGCCCGAGAGACGGACGCGGCAGGCCTGGCCGCCCTGACCGGGGCCCTGGCGCACGATCCCTCGTGGCCCGTGCGGGCCGAGCTCGCCCGACTCCTCGGCGACGTGGGCGGCGAGGCCGCGACGGCGGCGCTCTTGGTGGCACTGGACACCGAGACCGAAGCCCGGGCCCGCCGCCCCGTGGTCTCCGCCCTGGGCAAGCTCGGAGGGGCCCCGGTCGAGGCTCGGCTCGAGGCCCTCGTGCGCGACGGCGATCCGTCCAACTACGTGCAGGGGGCAGCCGGCGTGGCCCTGGGCCGCTTGCGCGCGGGGGCTGCGGTGGCCGCAAACCGATCCCTGCTCTCCCAGCCCTCCTGGGGCGACGCACTCGCCAGTCGCGGGCTCCAGGGCCTGGGACACACCCGGAACCCTCAGGTCCTCCAGACACTGCTGGACTGGACGGGCCCCGAGCGCGGCAACCGGGCCCGGGCCGCCGCCTGCGGGGCCCTGGCGAATCTGGCAGACGCCCTGCCGGACCTGCGGGCCCAGGCGGTGGAGCGCCTGTCCGAGCTCGCCTTGCACGGCCCCTTCCGCGTCCAGCTCGCCGCGGTCAGCGGGCTCGGGCGCCTGGTCGACCGACGGGGCCTTCCCGCCCTGCGCCGCCTCGTGGACGGCGCCGGCGATGGCCGCGTGCGGCGCATGGCCTACGAAGCCCTGCGCAACGTCCAGGACGGCCGGGACTCCGACCAGGCGCTGCAGGGCCTGCGCGACGACCTGGTGGCCCTGCGCAAGACCCAGTCCGAGCTCCGGGAGCGTCTGGCCAGGCTGGAGCCCACCGGTGAGTCCACGTGATCGCCGGCCTGGTGTTGTGGGGCGGTCTGGCCCAGGCCCAGCCCCCCGAGCCGCTGATCGCCGAGCTTCCCGCGCCGGCAGCCGCCTTCATGGGCTGCCACTCCCTGATGGCCGCCGGCAGCTGGTTCAGCGGAGACGACCTGGGCCTGGACGGCCTGGATCAGCTGAGTCGCGTCATCGCCGACCCCGACGAGGCCACGCGCATGGGGCTGTCCCCCGAGGGCCCGCTGCTGGCCGCGACCACAGCCAATGGAGACCACGTCATCGCCGTGCTGCCTCTGGCAGACCAGGCGCGCTTCCGGGCCGAGTTCCTGCCGCTGCTGATCCAAGACACCACCCCAGCCCCCGATGCGCCGGACACCTGGATCGACGAGGCCGGCGATCCGATGACCCTGACCTTTGGCCCCGACGTGGCCACGCTGCGGGTCGGGGCCTTCGGACCGCCCGCCGCGCAGAGCGATGTGCTGCCCGGGCTGGCCCGCCGGGTGGACCCCGGCTTGGGAGGCTGCTGGGTCGCCGGAGACGTCCTGGCCATGGGCGCGGCCCAGGCCGAAGAGCTCGGCGCAGAGGCCGTGCTCATCCAAGGCAGCGCCGTGGGGGACCGCTTCCGGGTCGACCTGATCGGGGTGCCCCTCGAGGACCAGGTCGGCGGCGCCCTCACGGGGCTCACCCCGGCTCGCCGCACCCACGGCCGCAGCGTCGCGGCGCCGGACATCGCCGTGCGTGTCAACGGCGACCCGATCGAGGCCCTCACGTCGGCCCAGCAGCTCAGCATGCTGCTCGGTCGCGGTCTGCCGCCCATCGTCGGCAGCGGGGGCTCGCTGCTGGAAGAGTCCGGGCTGGAGATCCAGCCCGGGGTCGAGATGGCTCTGACCGGCTTGTTCACGGCGCCAGAGCCCTCGGCCACCCTGGTGCTCCCCGTGTCGCGACCGCGCACCCGCCGCGGCCTGGACCGGGAACTCGACCGGGCCTTCGAAGGGCGGGGGCTCACGCCGCTGGCGGTGGGCCGGGCACGGTCCCTCGACGGCGTGGGTGGCATGGAGGGTTGGTGGATCGGCGCCACCCGAGGGGCGGTGGTCCTGGCCACGGAGCCCGAGGCGGTCGAGGCCCTCGTGACCGGGGTGGGGGAGACCTGGATCCCCGCCAGCCAGGCCAAGCAGGCCGCGGTGCCAGGCATCTGGGTCCGAGCGGACCTGGCCGGCGTGCCGATGTTGGCATTGCCGCTGATCGTGACCGCTCACGTGGGCGCACCGGCCCCCGGCGAGGTCGCGCTCGTGCTGGACGCGCCGGGTCTGATGGACGCCCTCACCGACCAGCTGCCCGGACTGGTCGAGGATCGCACCGGAGCGTCAGAGGGGCCGACCGGGTCGGGGCCCCAGGACGATCCGGTGGGCAACCCCCGCAGCACCGAGGCCCTGTCGGTCTTGATGCTGATCGCCAGCCGCCAGGAGGCCACGCTGGCCGAGCAGGGCAACTATGTGGCCTACGACGGCGGTCCCCGAGCGGTCGACCAGCTCGACGCCAGCGAGGTGGCGTGGGACGGGATCCCGGCCATCGGACTCGACCCGATGGACGCCGCCTGTCGCTACGAGGTTCGGGTCGACCACGAGGGCTGGCTGGCCACCGCCTGGTGCGATCAAGACGCCGACGGCGAGCCCGCAGTGCTGCTCCTGCGTCCGGGTGGTACACCGATCACGGTGAGCCCCCCAGGAGTGAGATGATCCGCGTCGCCCTCGACGCCATGGGCAGCGACCGTGGACCCCAGGCCGTGGTCGAGGGGGTCGCCCGGCTGTCCCGCGAAGAGACACCCATCGAGGTGCTCCTGGTCGGAGACGAGCCCGAGCTCTCCGGTCTCCTGGCCGAGCAGCGCTACGACCCGTCGCGGGTCGTGCTGGTGCACAGCGCCGGCGCGGTGAGCATGACGGACAAGCCCGGCGCGGCGCTGGATGCCAGCCCGGACTGCTCTGTCCTGACCGCCGCACGCCTGGTCCGCGCAGGCGATGCCGACGCCCTGGTCAGCGCGGGCAACACCGGAGCCGTCATCCTGGCCGCGGCCCGGACCTTCGACCGGCTGCCGGGCGTGCGCCGAGCGGCCCTGGCGGCGGTGCACCCCACCGAAGCCCGCCACGGGCCTCGCCAGGACCCCTTCGCCCTGATGCTCGACGTGGGGGCCACGCTGGCCGCGACCCCCGAGGACCTGGTCGGGTTCGCTGTCATGGGCAGTGCCTACTCCCGCATCGTGTCCGGCATCGAGCGGCCGCGGGTGGCGCTCCTGTCCAACGGCACCGAGTCTGAAAAGGGCACCCCGGCCATCGTCGCCGCTCACAAGCGCCTGCTCGAGCTGTCCAGCGTCGAGTTCGTGGGCAATGTCGAAGGCCTGGACATCCCCAAGGGCACTGTCGACGTGGTCGTGTGCGAGGGCTTCCTGGGCAACGTCGTGCTCAAGATGCTCGAGGGGGTCTCCGAGGTGGTCGCGGACATCGCCCGCGACGCCTATGCCCGCAAGTTCCTGTGGAAGCTCGGGCTGACCATGCTGTCCCAGGGCCTGCGCCAGCTGCGCACGATGACCGACTGGAAGCAGTACGGCGGCGCGCCGCTGCTCGGCCTGGACCGGGTCGTCATCAAGGCCCACGGGCGCTCCACCTCGCGAGCGGTGCGCAACGCGGTCAAGGTCGCGGCCAAGGCCGTCGAAGGCGATCTCGCCGGTCGCATCGCGACGGACCTGGGCGCGCAACAGGAGTGACCGCGCTTCGGCTGCGGATCCACGACGACCTGTCCGAGGTCGGTCAGCAGACGTGGGACGCCCTGGTCGGCGACGCCACGCCATTCCTGGAGTGGGGGTGGCTGAGGGGCCTGGAGGAGACCGGGTGCGTCGGTCCAGAGGAGACCGGCTGGATCCCGCGCCACGTGACCCTGTGGGACGGCGAAGCCCTCGTGGCTGCCGCGCCGGCCTACGTGAAGCTCCACAGCATGGGGGAGTTCGTCTACGACTGGTCCTTTGCCCACGCGGCCCGTCGCCTGGGGGTCGGGTACTACCCCAAGCTGGTGGTCGGCGTGCCGTTCACCCCGGTCACCGGGCGGCGACTGCTGGTCGCCCCCGGTGAAGACCCGGACACAAGGCGGCTCCATCTGGTCGCCGGGCTGCACCGGGTGGCCCAGGCCCTGGGCTGTCATGGGCTGCACCTCCTGTTCACCGACGCCCGCGAGACCGAGCTGGCCGGCACCGCGGGTGCTGCCCCCCGCCTCCAGACACAGTTCCAGTGGACCAACGCGGACTATGCGGACTTCGACCAGTTCCTGGCCCGCTTTCGCAGCAAGCGCCGCAAGTCGCTGCGGCGGGAGCGACGAGCGGCCAACGCCCTGGGCCTGCGCCTGACCCGTCTCCACGGCGACGGGCTGGGCCTGGCGCCGTTGATGCAGATGTACGACCACTACAGCCGCACCTGCGCCATGTACGGCGGCCACCGCTACCTCAACCGGGACTTCTGGGCGTGGCTCCACGAGCACTGGGCCCACCGGCTGCAGCTCTTCTGCGGCCTGGACGGTGAGCGCCTGGTCGGCGGCGCGCTCTGTGTCCAGAAGGGCGACCGCATGTATGGGCGCTACTGGGGAGCGTCCGGGCAGCTGCCCAACCTGCACTTCGAGCTGTGCTTCTACGCCCCCATCCAGCACGCCATCGACCGGGGGCTGGGGGGTTTTGAGCCCGGCCAGGGCGGTCGGCACAAGTTCCGGCGGGGCTTCGAGCCGGAGCTGTGTCGCTCGGCCCACTGGTTCTTCGAGCCCCGCCTGGAAGGCCCGCTGCGGGGCTATCTGGCCCAGGAGGCCGACGACGTCCGGGCCGGGCGCCTGGCCCAGCTGGCCGAGAGCCCCCTGCGGGTCAAGGCTCCGGGGGCTTGAGGGCCAACAGGAAGTCACAGGCCGGGGCGCCCTGGGCCAGGGTGCCGTGCCGGGTGAGGGTCGCCGGGGTGCCCGGGCGCTCGAAGAACACGCTGTCCGCCGCGCAGAAGAGCGGCGCCAGGTGCGGCCGGTCCAGCGCCACCACCAGGCTGGCGAAGCGACAGGCGCTGACCTGGAATCGGATGGTCGTCTCGGTGGTCTCGACGCCCTCGATCCGGGCGTTGAAGAAGCGAGCGATCAGGCCTTCGGCCCAGCCCTGCCGCGCCGGGACCGTCGCTCTGGCCCAGGCCCGCGGGCTGACGCCCTTGGCGTGGGTCGCGACAAAGGCGGCGCCGGTCTCGGCGATGACGGCTCGCAGGATCGGAACACGCTCTTCGACGCTCAGCCCCAGATCGTCCGCCAAGACCTCGTCGAGCTGCAGGGCCGGCCGGAGCTGATGCCGGACCAGGGGCTCAGCGGTCTCGGCCCAGGCCGGGGTTTGCTGCCCGTGCAAGGGGTCCTGGCCGGTGCGTCGCGCCAGGCCCCAGGCGACCTGGACCAGCCGACGAGCGCCCAGGTGGGCCGCGAGCTGGCGGATCGAGACCCACAGACCGGTGGTCAGATCGAAGCGGATCAGATCCCGCCGCCGCAGGGGGCGCGTCGCCGGGAGGGCCACGTGGATCAGCCCCGCAGGCGCCGAGGCAGGATCTCGGTGACCCCCAGGTACACCGCGAGCCCCGCGGCACAGATCCAGACCTCGATGGCATAGAGCCTTCGTGCGACCAGGAGCTCGTGGGGAATCCCGCGGGCGGCGCCCCACAGAGGACCCGCGCTCCCGCCTTCGGGGGTGAGCACCACGAAGATCTGGTAGCTGCCGTAGGCCATGTTCTGGAGCAGGAACACGATCAGGGCCCAGTGGGCCAGGCGCAGTCCCAGGGGCAGTGCGGTCATCGGTCCCACCCCACGCGCTCGATGATGACGTCGTCGATGACCGTATCGACCGCCACGTCTCCGGGCACGCCGTTGTCCAGGCTCACCTGGCCGAAGACCGCGTAGCGGGACTCCAAGTGGGGCTGGGGGCTCAGTGTGATGAACCACTGGGACCCACCGGTGTCGGGCCCGGCCAGAGCCATGCCCAGGGTGCCCTCGTCGTAGGCCAGCCAGCTCAGCTCGTCGGGGATCTGGTGGCCTGGATCGCCCCAGCCGTCCCCCCGAGGACAGCCATCCTGGATGACGAAGTCCGGCACCACCCGGTGGAAGTGGAGGCCGTCGAAGTAGTCGTCATCGGCCAGGGTGGCGAAGTTCCACACCGTCAGGGGTGCGAGGTCGGGGCGCAGCGTGACCCGGATCTCGCCGTGCTCGGTCAGGATGCGGGCGCTCTGGATGCGCGCGATGTCCGTGAGCAGCGGCAGCTTGGCCACCGGGTCCATCGGAGGAGGGGGTGGCAGGTCCAGAGCGGCCGCCAGGGGCTCGGCGGCCTCGCGCACGGACTTGGCCCGGTGGGTCAGGGCCCCGGCGACCACCTGGTCGAGCCCATCCGGCAGGTCCTCCTGGGCCTCATGAGCCACGGCCAGCGCCTCGAAGCCCTCGAGCAGCAGGTCCAGATCCTCGGTCCCCGCCAGCCTCTCGACCAAGGTCTCCAGGACTTCGGCGCTCCGCCCGTCCTCCTGGAGCAGCATGGCCCCGACCGCAGCCACCTTGTCGTCGCTCGCGCCCAGGAGCGTGGCCACGTGCTCGCTGGCGCCGGGCAGGCCTTCCAGCGTGCCCACGGCGGTCGTGCGCACCAGGGGCTCGGGGCTGCCCACCGCCAGCCGGGCCAGCTGTGCCCCATCGTCCAGGCTGGCGATGGCCGCGGCCTGGAGGCGCAGGGGTTGGTCCTCGGCCAGCCAGGGACGGGCGGACGGCTCGTCGCCCTGGGCCAACAGGACACCCAAGGCCGCGGCCCCGAGGATCTCGTCGGGATCGTCGAGCACCGGCCGCAGCAGGGCCTCGTGGTCCACGGAGTCCAGTCGCCCCAGGCTGTGGATCGTCTCCAGCCGGACGCCGGGGGCGTCATCGGCCAGCAGTTCCTGGACCGTCGAGCCGGCCGGGGGGACCTCCAGGCGGCCCAGGAAGCGCGCTGCGGCCACCCGCACACCCTCGTCCCCGTCCCGGGCAGCGAGCGCCACCAGCCGCATGCCTTCGTCTCCGACCTGGGCACTGGCCAGGGCCCTCAGGCACCAGGCGCGCACCGTCGGGTCGGCGGCGTCCAGGGCCTGGTGACGAAGCTCGCGCACCAGGCTCTCGGGCAGGGCTTCGGGGGCCATACGGGCCAGGGCAAAGGCGGCGCCCCGGCGGGCTCGGGGCTTCAGACGGGTATGCTGACGGCCCAGGGCGATCAGAGTCTCGTCGCGAAACACGTGCTCCCGGTGGGCGATCGCCAGCCGGCCCAGGGCGATGCTGGCCTCGGCGCTCTCGGACCAGGACCGGTCCAGGGCAGCCGCCAGCAGGCCCTCGTCGGCCAGGTCCTCGTGCAGGCCGAGGGCCTGGAGCAGGCGCACGCGCACGGCCCGGTCCCGCTCGACGTTCAGGCGCTCCCGCAGCAGGGGCGCACCGTCAGGGGTCAGCCCCAGGGCAAAGGCCGCGTGGCCCCGCACCCGTGCGTCCCTGTCGGCGGCCAGCTCGGTGAGGAGGGGGAGAGCGGCCGGATCGGCCAGTCGGCCCAGGGCCAGGGCGGTCCTGGCCCGCACGTCCGCCTGCTCGTCCTGGGCCCACTGGGTGAAGACCACCGGGTCAGACCGGCGGATCTCGAGGGTCCAGATGGACTGCAGATCGTCGGGGGGCACAGCGGCCTGGCACGGGGCCAGGGCCAGTGCGACCAGGAGCGTCACGGCGTCTCCGGCAGGGGCGGGCCAGGGTAACCTGGGTCCGATGGCAGGCGACTGGCTGGCACAGGCGGCGACCATCGTCGCGCAGGCCCAGGGACGGGCGGCCCAGAAGCGGCTGGGCGCTGCGTTGGACGCCGAGCCCCGGGCACTGCGCGAGGCGGTCGTGGCCGTGGCACGTCGGCGAGGCGTGGCACTGCCAGACGAGGCCGCCGACTGGTCCGGCAAGCGCCTGTTGCGTCTGGCCCAGGCCAGGGAGGAGACCGCCCGGGTGCGCTCGAATCCGATCCGCGTCGACCAGTCCTTCGCCTGCGTGGCCTGTGGGGCCGCCGTGCCCCCGGGGGGAGGGCGGGTCCGGGACCACTGCCCCTCCTGCCTGACCGGGCTCCACGTCGACGTGGTTCCGGGGGACCGCGCTGCGAACTGTGGGGCCCGCCTGGTCGCCGTCGGCCTCGAGGTGGTGGCTGGGGAACACGTCCTGCGTTTTGCCTGCAGTCGTTGCAGCCACACCATCCGGGTCCGCGCCCACCCGGACGACGACCCCGGCGCCCTGGCCCGGCTGTCGGCCCGGGCGGTGCCATGACCGGACTCTGCAAGCGTGTCGGAGCCTGGTGCGACGCCCACGGCCTGCTGGCCGAGGGGCCGGTGGCGGTGGCGGTGTCCGGCGGGGTGGACTCACTGGCCTTGCTGCACCTGCTCGCCGAGCTGGACCGCGTGCCGCTGGTCGTCCTGTCCGTCGACCACGGCCTGCGGGACGCAGCAAAGGGCGAGGTCGCCGGGGTGGCCGCCGCCGCTGTGGCCCTGGGCCTGCCCTTCCGCAGCACGATCCTGGACCTGGCCCCGGGCAGCGGTCTCCAGGCCCGGGCCCGCGCGGCCCGCTACGCCTGGTTCGACGAGCAGCCGGAGCCCGCGGTGGCCCTGGGGCACCACCTGGACGACCAGGCCGAGACCGTGCTGGATCGTCTGGCCCGGGGCAGCGGCAGCCGGGGCCTGGCGGCCATGCAGCCCCGCCGGGGGCGCTACGTCCGGCCGCTGCTGAGCGTGCGCAGAGCCGAGCTGGAGAGCTGGCTCCTGGGTCGGGGACTCACCGGGGTGCAGGACCCCAGCAACGCGGGCGGGACCCGGGGTGCCCTGCGACACCGGGTGCTGCCCGAGCTCGAGGCCATCCGACCCGGCGCGGCGGTGGCCATCGCCCGAAGTGCCCGCCTGCTGGCCGACGACGACGCCCTGCTCCAGCAGCTGGGCACGGCCTTGCTAAGCCCTGACGGGGTGGCGATCGGGCCGGTTCGCCACGGGGCCGGGCCCCTGATCCGCCGCGCGCTGCTGACGCTGGCACCGGGCCTCACCGCACGGCAGATCGACGACGCCCTGGCGCTGAGCCGGCCGGGCTCTTGGGTAGAGACCGCCGGTGCCTGGCGCCTGGCCCTGGACGGCGCGACCCTGCGCCACCTGCCGCCGCCGCCGGCGCCGGCCATGGTCCAGGCGGGTCCTTGGGGCCAGTGGCGGCTGGCTGCGCCGGTCCCGGTCCTGGTGCGGGGTCCCCAGGCGGCCGAGGACGCCGGCGGTACGGCCCTGCGGGAGCGCCTGCGGGCAGCAGGCGTAGGGCCGGCGCTCAGGCCCTACCAACCCGTGATTGTACACCGGGGCCGCCGCTGGGTGCCCGGCGTGTGGCTGGAGCCGGGAACAGAGCAGGGGTCCGTGCGGGTTCAGATGACCCGACCGGCAGCCCCATCGGTGCCGGCTGGTGGGCCCTTCGAGGCCGCGCTATAGGCCCCGCCAGGCGCGGACTCGGGTGCTATCCTTCACCCCTCTGGCTGCAGGATCTCCTCGTTTCATGAAGAACAGCGGTCGCACCATTCTCCTCTGGACCTTCATCGCACTGTTGGTGTTGATGGCCTTCGTCGTGGCCGGAAACCAACAGGCCAACAAGCCCGTGGATCTGTCCTACTCCGAGCTCCAGGAGAAGATCGAGCGGTCCGAGGTCAAGAACGCCACCATCCAGGGCGAGCTGATCGACGGCGCCCTCGTCGACGGCACCTCGTTCCGCACCACCGGTCCCGAGGACCCCGAGCCGCTCATGCGGCTGCTGTCCGATCACGGGGTGTCCTACAATTTCAAGAAGGAGCCCGAGCAGTCCTGGTTCATGCTCCTGCTCGTGAACGGCCTGCCGGTCGTCCTGATCCTGTTGATCTTCGTCTTCATGATGCGTCAGCTCCAGGTGGGCGGCGGCAAGGCCATGAGCTTCGGCAAGTCCAAGGCCCGGCTGCTGTCCGAGTCGGGTCGGCGGGTCACCTTCGAAGACGTCGCCGGCTGCGACGAGGCCAAGACCGAGCTCGAGGAGATCATCCACTTCCTCAAGGACCCCCGCAAGTTCACCCGGTTGGGGGGTCGCATCCCCAAGGGTGTGCTGCTGATGGGCCCCCCGGGCACCGGCAAGACCCTGCTGGCCCGGGCGGTCGCTGGCGAGGCCGGCGTGCCCTTCTTCAGCATCTCGGGCAGCGACTTCGTGGAGATGTTCGTGGGCGTCGGTGCCAGCCGGGTCCGGGATCTGTTCGAGCAGGGCAAGAAGAACGCGCCCTGCATCATCTTCATCGACGAGATCGACGCCGTCGGCCGCCACCGCGGGGCCGGCCTGGGCGGTGGCCACGACGAGCGCGAGCAGACCCTGAATCAGCTCCTGGTCGAGATGGACGGCTTCGAGTCCAACGAAGGCGTCATCATCATGGCGGCCACCAACCGCCCCGACGTGCTGGACCCGGCGCTGTTGCGCCCCGGGCGCTTCGACCGCCGGGTCGTCGTCTCGGCCCCAGACGTCCAAGGCCGCCAGGGCATCCTCGAGGTCCACACCCGGCGCACGCCCCTGGCCGAGGACGTCGACTTGGAGATCCTCGCGCGGGCCACACCCGGCATGAACGGCGCCCAGCTCGAGAACCTGGTCAACGAGGCCGCGTTGCTGGCGGCTCGCTTCGACAAGAAGAAGATCGACATGGCGGACTTCGAGGCCGCCAAGGACAAGGTCTACATGGGCCCGGAGCGCCGCTCGATGGTCGTCTCCGAGGAAGAGCGCCGCTCCACGGCCTACCACGAGGCCGGCCACGCCATCGTGGCGGTGATGCTCCCGGACAGCGACCGGGTGCACAAGGTCACGATCACCCCCCGGGGGCGTGCGCTCGGGCTCACCTGGTTCCTGCCGGACACCGAGCGACACGCCAAGACCTCCCGCAGCTTCAAGGCCAGCATCGCCATGGCCATGGGGGGCCGCGCCGCCGAAGAGCTGGTGCTCAACGAGGTCACGACCGGCGCCGCCAACGACATCCGGCAGGCGACCGACATGGCCCGCAGCATGGTGTGCCGCTTCGGCATGTCCCAGGACCTGGGCCCGGTCTCGTGGGACGAAGGCGAGGAACAGGTCTTCCTGGGCCGAGACATCGCCCGTCGGTCCGGCTTCTCCCAGGACACGCTGCTGGCCATCGACAACGAGGTCCGCAAGATCGTCGAAGAGGGCTACTCCTGGGCCAAGAGCATCCTGAGTGTGAACATCCACATCCTGCACAAGATCGCCCAGCTGCTCCTGGAAAAGGAGACCCTCGACGGCGAGGAATTCCGCAGGGTGGTCTCTGGCATGAACCCGGTGCTCCCGGAGGGCATCGGCTCGGTCGCGTGACCCGGGCGCCGCAGCTCGTCGGCATCCTGAACGTCACCCCGGACTCCTTCAGCGATGGGGGTCGGTACGCTGGCCGGGACCAGGCGGTCGCAGCGGGCGTGCAGATGCGGGCCGAAGGCGCCGACTGGATCGACGTCGGGGGAGAGTCGACCCGACCGGGGGCGCCAGAGGTGCCGGTGGGCCAGGAGCTCGAGCGCGTCCTGCCCGTGGTCGAGGCTCTGGTGGCGGCCGGCGTGCCGGTGTCCATCGACACCCGCAAGACCCCGGTGGCCAAGGCGGCCCTGGCCGCTGGCGCCGAAGTCGTGAACGACGTGAACGGGCTGCGGGCCCCCGGCATGGTCGACGCCATCGCCGCCGCCGGGGCCGGGGCCGTGATCATGCACATGCGCGGGACACCCGAAGACATGCTCAGCCGCGTCACCTACGACGACGTGCTGACCGACGTGCGGGGGTTCCTGGCGGAGCGGCTGGCGGTGGCACGGGCGGCCGGCATCGCGCGCTTGTGGGTCGACCCGGGCATCGGCTTCGCCAAGACCGCCGACCAGAACCTCGTGCTCTTGCGCCGCCTGGGCGAGCTGGGGGACCTGGGCGCACCGGTCTACGTGGGGGCCTCACGGAAGCGGTTCATCGGGGCCGTGACCGGGGCGTCAGACCCCGCAGATCGGCTCGGTGGCTCGATCGGTGCGGCCATCGCCGCGGCACAGCACGGGGCGGCCGTGCTGCGCGTGCACGACGTCGCCGCGACCCGGCAGGCGCTGGCGGTCATGATCGCCGTGCACGGCTCGGCCTGAGCCGGCGCGGAGCGTCGATGTTGGAGCTGCTGCGGGACTCGCCCTTCTACGGGATGCAGGGCTCTGATGCGGTCGACGTGCTCATCCTGGCGGCGATCTTCTACCGCACCTTCCTGCTGTTGCGCGGCACCCGGGCCTTCCAGGTCCTCATCGGCCTTCTGTTCCTGGGCGGGCTCTATGTCGTGAGTGAGCGCATGGAGCTGTACGCGCTGCGCTGGCTGCTCGACAAGTTCTTCGTCTACATCGTCCTGGCCGTCCTGATCCTGTTCCAGAACGACATCCGCCGGGCCCTGGCCCGCGCCGGGGGCCGCTTCTCCCGCACGTTCCGAGGCATCTCCGAGACCTTTGCCTACGAGGAGGTCGTGCGCACGGCCTTTGCCCTGGCATCCCGCCGCATCGGAGCGCTGATCGTCATCGAGCGGGACGCCAGTCTGGCCCACCTGGTCGAGGCCGGCCACGAGCTCGACGCCCGGGCCAGCCAGGAGCTCTTGATGGCCCTGTTCCACCCGTCGTCGCCGCTGCACGACGGGGCGGTGGTGCTGCAGAAGGGCCGCCTGTCCGCGGCCAAGGTGTTCCTGCCCCTGTCCCTGGCCAAGGACATGGCCCGGTACTTCGGCACCCGCCACCGGGCGGCCCTGGGGCTCAGCGAGGAGACCGACGCCGTGGTGGTGACCGTGTCCGAGGAGCGTGGCGCCGTGTCCCTGGTCCTGGGCGGCGCCATCACCCAGGTGGCCGACACCAACGAGCTCCGCGAGCTGCTCCAGGAGATCCTGTCGCCGCGCGAGGAGCGCACCACCGCCGCTCCGGCGCTGGGGTCCTGAGGGTGGCCCGGGCCTCGCTGGGTCGCCGTGTGTTCACGGGCCTCCGGGACCGGATCCGGTCCTTTGCGACCGTTCACCCCTGGTTCAAGCTCTTCAGCTTCCTCCTCGCGCTGGGCATGTGGCTCTGGGTCCAGGGGGAACAGGTCATCGATGGGCTGGTGACGGTGGATGTGCAGTACCGCTGGCCGGCGCACCTGGTGCTCACCAGCGAGCCGCCCGAGTCGATCGAGGCCGTGATCCGGGGCACCCGCAGCGAGGTCCAGCGGGCCCGCAGCGGGGCGGTGGTGATGTACATCGACATGCGCGAAGGCACCCCAGGGGTCCAGACCCTGGCCTTTGTCGACCAGGACATCCAGGGGCTCAGCGAAGACGTCAAGGTCGTGAACCTGCGCCAGCGGGACTTCGAGGTGGTGCTGGAGCCCCGCCGGGACAAGCGGGTCCGAGTGGTGGTCGACACCATCGGAGAGCCCATGCGGGACTACCGGGTCGAGCGCATCACCCTGGTCCCTGAGTACGTGTGGATCGAGGGTCCGGCATCGGTCGTGGCGGGCATCGAGGTGGTGAAGACCGTGGGCGTGCCGCTGTCCAGCCAACAGGAGACCTTTACCGTCGACGTCGACGTCGCCCTGCCCGATGACCACCTGAAGCGGCGGGAAGACGCCCTGGTCAAGGTCACGGTCGAGGTGGTGGAGAGCCGCGCCACGACCCGGATCAACGGGGTGCCGCTGCGGCCGCCCAGCGGCTGGCAGGCCACGCCAGAGACGGTGGACGTGCTGGTGAACGGGCCGACCTCTGTGCTCGAGGCCCTCTCCCCGGGAGATCTGCTCGTCACGGGCTCTGTGCCCGAGGACGTGCCCCGAGTGAAGCTCAAGGTCCAGAGCAGCGCCTTCGAGGTCGTGCACGGCGGGCCGGACTCCCTGGAGGTCGAGGACATCTTCCCGGACCGGGTCGTCTTCGTGCCCGTCGAGCAGGCCCCCCTGGAGGTGCCCCCCTCGGAGCCCGCAGAGCCGGGCGAGCGGCCCCCAGCCGAGTCCCCTTGATGCGCTTCGGCACCGACGGCATCCGGGGACAGTGGCCCCAGGAGCCGCTCACGCCGGCGGTCGCCACGGCCCTGGGCGCGGCGGTCGCGGCCACCTTTGGGCCCCGGGTGGGCATCGCACGGGACACCCGGGAGTCCGGAGGCGTGATCGAGCATCACGTCGCCGCAGGACAGGGTGTCGAGCACCACAGCTGCGGCGTGCTGCCGACCGCCGCCGCCTCGACCCTCGTCGCCGCGGGCGTCGTGGACGCCGCGGTGGTCATCACCGCGAGTCACAACCCCTGGCAGGACAACGGCCTCAAGGTGATCGGTCCTGGGGGTCGCAAGCTGGACGCCACGGCGGAGCAGGCCCTGGCGGAGCGCCTGGAGAAGCACCTGGCCGACCCCCCTCGGGCGTCCCCCAGTACCTGGTCCATCGAGCCCCGGGCCAGGCGGATCTACCTGGACGCCCTGGCCGCTGCGCTGCCGTCTGGGCAGTGGCTCCGAGGGGCACGCATCGCTGTGGACTGCGCCCACGGCGCGGCGACGTGGACGGCGCCCCAGATCCTGGAGGGGCTGGGGGCCGAGGTGGTGCCGCTGGGGGTCGCGCCGGACGGACGCAACATCAATCGGGCACGGGGGGCCCTGCACCCCGAAGCGCTGGCCCGACAAGTCCGGCATGCGCGCTGCGACGCGGGCATTGCGCTCGACGGCGACGCCGACCGCTGCGTCCTGGTCACGGGCTCCGGGCGGGTCGTGGACGGGGACGCCCTGCTCTTGTTGCTGGCCCGGGGTCCGGGGGTGGTCGGCACCGTGATGTGCAACCAGGCCTTGGCCATCGCCCTGGCGGACCGGGGCATGGACCTGGTGCGCACCGGGGTCGGGGACCGCCAGGTCGCCCAGGAGCTCGCACGGCTCGGCTGGCAGGTCGGGGGCGAGCCTTCGGGCCACGTGCTGTTCTCGGACGGCCTGCCCACGGGCGACGGCATGCTCACCGGGCTCAGGGCGCTCGCCGGCGGCGTCGACCTGGACGCCCGCCTCGCTGGCTGGCAGCCCCACGCCCAGGCCAGGGCCGCGGTCGTGGTGGCCCACCGACCCCCGCTGCGGAGCCTGGGGCCTCTCCAAGACGCGCTGGCGGCCCTCGAGGGCCGGGCGGTGGTCCGCTACTCGGGCACCGAGCCCAAGCTCCGACTCCAGGTCGAGGGAACCACGGCCGATGATGCGGATCGTGAGCTCCAGCTGTTGCTCGATGCCGTCGCCGCCTCCGGCCTGCGTGAGACCCCGGGTTGACGGTACGCTTTGTGCAGTGATCTCCACCGGATCCACCCCGTGATGCACGCCAGACCTGGCGACACCTCCGCGACCGGGCGGCAGCAGGATGCTCGCCAAGGCCCTCAGGAAGCGCAACGATGACCGACCGCATCCCCCCCCTTTGGCGGCCGAAGACCTGGACAGCCCGCGGGCTGACCGGGGTCGGCGTGACCCAGTCCCTGGGGCTCCTGGGTCCCAGCCTGCTCGTCCTGGCCCTGGCGCTGCCGGGGCACGCTCACGCCGAAGGCAGCGACGATCTGGGCAGCACCCAGCAGCTGCTGGCCGACACAACGGCCTACGTCGACATCCTGGACTACACCCAGGAGACCATCGCCTGGACCGGCACCGGCAACATCCTGGTGTACGACACCAGCGGTGCGCTGGACACGGTGCTCAGCTCGGGCGACACCTACGTGCCCACGGCCGATGGCAGCCACCCCATCGTGTTCTCCCAGGACCAGACCACCGACGGGTGGGACCTGACGGTCGAGAACAGCACCGACGGTGGCGGGCGCCTGTGGAGCCTGATCTGGCTCTTCGACGCGGCCAACTACGACAGCGCCAGCGCCGTCGAGTCCTCGATGTACGCGCTGCTCAACGGCGGCGACAGCACCGAGCTCCCGGTCATCGAGGTCGACTTCAACGGCTTCGCCGGATTCGAATTCGACATCGGCGCCAACGCCCACGGCATCGACGAGAACCACGCCCGCTCGTCCCACGAGCCCAGCAGCGGCACGGTCAGCGTCTACACACCGCTCTACCTGAACGAGCCCAGCTACGCGACCTACAGCCACCTGAGCCCGAGCCTCACCCACGTCGCCTTCTACGGCGGCTCGGCGGACTACGCCCCCGACGTGGAATGCGAGGAATTCGCCCCAGAGGACGGCCACGAGGCCACCATCACCCTCACCAGCGACGTGATGGGCACCGGCCACGTGATCTGTGACATCGACGGGGACGGCACCTTCGACGGAACCAGCGACGACGACGTGCACGTGCTGGACCGGGTCTGGTCCGGCGACAACGACCTGACCTGGGACGGCCTGGACCACGAGGGCAACCAGGTCCCCGACGGCACCTATGACTGCCAGACCTTCATCACCGTCGGCGAGCTGCACTTCCTGACCCTCGACGTGGAGACGTCCTACGAGGGCTTCCGCATGTTCGAGCTCGACGGCTCCGGCGGCGACAACGGTCTGGACATGTACTGGAACGACGCCGAGGTCCAGCCCAACGCCCACACGATGGACAACGGCGACGAGGGGCTGGAGACCTCGGGACCCAACGGCGTCAACGCCGGCAGTAGCACGACGAGCGCCTCAGCGAACACCAACGCACGCTCCTGGGGCGCCTGGGGCGAGGGCGGCAAGGGCGAGGGCAGCCTGCTCGACACCTACGCCTGGCTGGACGAGTCCAGCAAGCAGACCTTCCAGATCCAGATCGTCGACGCCGCCCTGGACACCGACAGCGACCGGCTCGAAGACGTGCGCGAGGCCTGCCAGGAAGAGACCGACAAGACCGACCCCGACACCGATGCCGACGGCCTCGGGGACGGCGACGAGGTCCTGGACGAGGGCACGGATCCCCTCGACGCGGACACCGATAGCGACGGCCTGAGCGACGGCGACGAGGTCAACAGCCACGGCACCGATCCCCGGGATGCCGACTCGGACAACGACAGCCTGAGCGACGGCGACGAGGTCAACACCTACGGCACCGATCCTCGGGACGCGGACACCGACGGTGACGGCCTGGACGACGGCGACGAGGTCAACACCCATGGCACCGACCCGGTGGACGCCGACACCGACGACGATCGGCTCGAAGACGGCGAAGAGGTCGACGACCACGGCACGGACCCGCTGGACCCCGACACCGACGGCGACGGCTGCGACGACGGCGACGAGGTCCTGGACCACGGCACCGATCCGCTGACCGCGGACTCCGACGGCGACGGCGTCGACGACTGTGAAGAGATCAGCGACGGCTCGGACCCCTGGGAGGCCGACACCGACGGCGACGGCCTGACCGACGGCGAGGAGAAGGCCGAGGGCACCGATCCCACCGACCCGGACACCGACGGCGACGGCCTGGACGACGGCGAGGAGGTCAACGAGACCGGCACGAACCCGACCGACGCCGACGAGGACAACGACGGCCTGGACGACGCCGAGGAGCTCGAGCATGGCACCGACCCCACCGACGCAGACACCGACGGCGACGGCCTGACCGACGGCGAAGAAGTGCTGGACGAGGGCACCGACCCGACCCGGGACGACACCGACGGCGATGGCCTGAGCGACGGCGACGAAGTCGACGTCTACGGCACCGATCCCAACGACGCGGACACCGACGACGACCTGCTCGACGACGGCGAAGAGGTCAACGACACCCTCACCGACCCGCTGGACAGCGACACCGACGACGACGGGCTGACCGACGGCGAAGAGGTCGACATCTACGAGACCGACCCCCAGGACGAAGACACCGATGGCGACGGCCTGGAAGACGGCCAGGAGGTCTACGACACCGAGACCGACCCCCTGGACACCGACAGCGACAACGACGGGCTCGACGACGGCACCGAGGTCTACGACACCGAGACCGATCCCAACGACAAGGACAGCGACGACGACGGGCTGACGGATGGCGAAGAGGTCGACGACCTTGGCACCGACCCGAACGACGCCGACACCGACGACGGCGGTGTGGACGATGGCGTCGAGGTGCTCGTCGACGGCACCGATCCACTCGACGGCTCAGACGACGGCGTGGTCGACACCACCGACTCCGACGGCGACGGGCTCACCGATGCCGAGGAGGAAGCCCACGGCACCGATCCCTGGGACTCGGACAGCGACGGCGATGGGGTCAGCGACGGGGACGAGACCAGCAACGGCACGGACCCGACCGACACCGACAGCGACAACGACGGGCTGACCGACGGCGAAGAAGAAGCCGAAGGCACCGATCCCCTGGACCCAGACAGCGACGACGACGGCCTGAGCGACAGCGAAGAGGTCGACACCTGGGGCACCGACCCCAACGATCCGGACACCGACGACGACGACCTGACCGACGGGGAAGAGGCCAAGAGCACAGGCACCGACCCGCTGGACGAGGACACCGACGGCGACGGCCTCGAAGACGGCGAGGAGGTCTGGGACACCGAGACCGACCCGAACCGCGAGGACAGCGACGGCGACGGGCTGGGCGACGGTGAAGAGGTCGACAGCACCGGCACCGACCCCAACGACCCCGACACCGACAACGGCGGCGTCGACGACGGCACCGAGGTGGACCAGGGCACCGACCCCCTGGACGGCAGCGACGACTTCGACGGCAGCGCCGACCCCGATGGCGACGGGCTGACCAACGACGAGGAGGACGCCCACGGCACCGACCCGAACGACCCGGACAGCGACGGCGACGGCCTGTCCGACGGCGAAGAGGTCGACACCACGGGCACCGACCCCAACGACGCCGACACCGACGGCGACGGCCTGAGCGACGGCGACGAGGAGGCCCTGGGCACGGATCCGGTCGTGGCGGACAGCGACGGCGACGGGCTGACCGACGGCGAAGAGGTCGACGACCTGGGCACCGACCCGCTGGACAGCGACAGCGACGACGACGGTCTGACCGACGGCGAAGAGGTCGACACCTACGAGACCGATCCCAACGACAGCGACTCAGACGACGACCGGCTGAGCGACGGCGAAGAGGTGCACGACACCGAGACCGACCCCAACGACTGGGACACCGACGACGGCGGCCGCGGGGACGGCGACGAAGTGCTCACCGACGGCACCGATCCCCACGACCCCAACGACGACCTGGCCGACAGCGACGGCGACGGCCTGACCGACTGGGCCGAGGTCAACGAGTGGGGCACCGACCCCAACGACCCCGACAGTGACGGCGACGGTCTCTCCGACGGCGACGAGGTCCTGGAGCACGGCACCGACCCGCTGGACGACGACTCCGACGACGACGGCCTGAGTGACGGCGATGAGGTCGACGAGCACGGGACCGATCCCTTGGACGATGACACCGACGACGACGGCCTGACCGACGGCGACGAGGTGAACGAGCACGGCACCGACCCGACGGATCCCGACAGCGACGACGACGGCGGCTCCGACGGCGACGAGGTGCTGGACTGGGGGACCGACCCCAACGATCCCGACACCGACAATGACGGCCTGAGCGACGGCGACGAGGTCGAGACCCACGAGACCGACCCGCTCGACGAGGACAGCGACGACGACGGACTGAGCGACGGCGCCGAAGTCGACGAGTGGGGCACCGACCCCAACGATCCCGACTCCGATGATGGCGGCGTCGACGACGGCGACGAGGTCGACCGCGGCACGGATCCTCTGGACCCCAGCGATGACTTCAGCAGCCTGGAGTCCGGGGGCGTGCCCGGGGCCTACGGCGGGGGCTGGATGGCCTGCGGCTGCGCCAGCGCGGCGGGCTCGAACGGCTCGGGCGCCGGCTGGCTGCTGCTCCTGGTGGGTGGTGTGCTGGTCCGCCGGCGCGGGGGTGCAGCGTGAGCGTGCTGCTGACCCTCGGCCTGACCGCGGCGATGGCCCAGGACGCGGCGAGCGGGGGCGACGCCCCGGACCTGGACGCCCAGCTCTTCAAGCCCAGCATCGACAGCGAGACCACCCTGTGGACCGATGACTCGGCGGTGTCCGATGACCTGGGTGGGTCGGCTCGGATCCTGACCGGCTGGGCCAACGACCCCCTGGTCTACGTGGACGAGACCGGCGCGACCCAGGAGCTCGTGGGCAACCTGTTCGTGATGGATCTCCTGGGGGCCTTGTCGTACAAGGGCGTGCGTCTAGGCGTGCACCTGCCCGTGGTCCTTCGCACTCTGGGGGACGACCCCGGCGAGAGCGGGCTCGGCGACGTGGGCCTCCAGGTCAAGATCCGCCTGCTGGACCGGGACGTGCACCCCCTGGGACTCGGGGTGGCCGGCGGGCTGTCCCTGCCCACTTCGACGACCACGGCGCCCCTGGGCTCGGACGGCCTTGGGTGGACGGTGCAGGCCATCGCCGACAAGTCTGTCGGACCGGTGCTGCTCGCGGCCAACCTGGGCACCCGGGGCATCCCCGAGGCGTCGATGGAGAACGTGATCTGGGACGACCAGCTCTTCGCCCGGCTCGGCGCCAGCTGGGCGGTGACCGATGCTCAGGGCCTGTCTCTGGACGTGGGGGGCAACCTGATCTACGGCGAGATGACCAACCCGGCGGGCCGGCCGGCCGAGGCCCTGTTGGGCGCCTGGACGCGGCTCGGCTCCGACCTGGTGCTGCGCGGCGGCATCGGCACGGGGCTGACCCGGGGGGTCGGGGCGCCTCGGGTCCACGCGGTGGTCTCCCTGGGCTGGGAGCCGGGGGACGAGGGCGGTGACGCGGACCTGGACGGCCTGGTCGACGCCGTGGACGCATGCCCGAACCGGCCAGAGGACCTGGATCGCTACCAGGACTCGGACGGCTGTCCCGAGGCGACCCCCGTGCGGGTCGTGGCCGTGGACGCCGAGGGCATCCCCATCGGCCATGCCACGGTGGCGGTGTCCGGTGGCGGCAAGCAGGACACCGGCGCTGGCATCGTCGAGACCCAGCTCTTCGGTGGCTCGTACGAGGTCGTCGTGGAGGCCCCGGGCTTCAACACCGTGAACAAGGTGATCACGGTGCCCGACGGCGAGCCCTACGAGGCCCGGGTGACCCTGATGCCAGCGGCGACGGATGGCCTGGTGACCGTGCGGGTCAAGGACGCCCAGGGCAACCCCGTGCCAGCGGTCGTGACCCTGGGCGAGCTGGCGGCCAAGCAGACCCAGGGGGGCGTGGCCCTGGGGTCGCTGCCCGCGGGACGGCACACCGTGTCCGTCGAGGCCGAAGGCTACAACCCGGTCGGCCAGCGCATCGACGTCAAGGCCGACGACGAGCTGGTGGTGGTCATCGTCGTGGAGCCGATCCAGGCGCCTCGGGTCGAGGTCAAGCAAGACCGGATCGACATCCAGGACTCGATCTACTTCGAGACCGGCTCGGCGGTCATCAAGGCCGAGAGCTTCAGCCTGCTGGACGAGATCGCCGCCATCCTTTTGGACCACCCGGAGCTGGTCCGCGTGCGCATCGAAGGGCACACGGACAGCCGGGGCAGCGACAGCTCCAACCTGCGCTTGAGCCAGGACCGGGCCGCATCCGTGCGGACCTACCTGGTCGACGCCGGCGTCGCGGCCAAGCGGCTCTCGAGCATCGGCTATGGCGAGACCAAGCCCCTGGATCCCCGCGAGACCGAAGAGGCCTGGAGCGAGAACCGCCGGGTGGACTTCTGGATCGAGGAGCGCAGGGACTGAGGACTGATCGGCAGAGAGTCCGCCGAACTGTGGCCCTCGCCGGGGCAGAAGAGGGGATAGACCTCACCCCTCCTGGAGGTCCGTCATGCCCCCCCGTCGCCTCGGCGTGAACATCGACCACGTGGCCACCCTCCGGCAGGCGCGGCGTTCGCCCTACCCGGACCCCGTGCTCGCCGCCCTGATGGCCGAGACCGCCGGCGCGGACCAGATCACCTGCCACATCCGCGGAGACCGGCGCCACGTGAACGAGCGGGACATCCGGCTGCTGCGGGACACGGTCCAGACCCACCTCAACGTCGAGTGCGCCGCCACCGACGAGATGGTCGGCATCATGCTGGACCTGCGCCCCCACCGGGTCACCCTGGTGCCCGAGCGACCCGAGGAGATCACCACCGAGGGCGGCCTGGACGTGGTCGCCCACCGGGCACTGATCCAGGCCACCTGCGCGCGGCTCAAGACCGCCGGCATCCGCGTGAGCCTGTTCATCGA
>Ga0114932_10000238_pt1 | contig 65550 bp, 71 predicted proteins | sample 2SBtaG_2_FD_87286 | JGI IMG/M metagenome (GOLD analysis project Ga0114932, IMG submission 87286) | Deep subsurface microbial communities from Kolumbo volcano to uncover new lineages of life (NeLLi) - 2SBTROV12_ACTIVE470 metaG | ecosystem: Environmental > Aquatic > Marine > Volcanic ...
CCAGCGGCTCCTCTCATCGGGCATCGCCGCGGGGACGAAGGTGTTCGCCTTCGGCCCAGACGACGTCTCCGACGTTCGGCTCGGTCCCAGCGGATCCGAGTTCGCGTGGCGAGGCCACGCGACGGCGACCGCGCTCATCGGGCGATTCAACCTCCTCAACCTGAGCGCAGCGGGATGTGCTGCGACCGCTCTCGGGATCGACGAGACGACCGTCGCTACGGGCTTCTCAGGGGTTCAACCCGTGCGAGGCCGGATGGAAGCGGTGCCCGCACGGGGCAGCGACATCACCGTCGTCGTGGACTACAGCCACAAGCCCGATGCTCTGCGCGCAGCGCTCGAGGCCGCGCGTGAGTTCGCCTCTGGGGATCTGTGGGTCGTGTTCGGCGCCGGGGGAGATCGCGACAGGGCCAAGAGGCCCCTGATGGGATCGGTGGCCGACGAGCTCGCCGATCACTGCGTCGTGACCTCGGACAACCCGAGGACCGAAGACCCCGACGCGATCATCGAAGAGATCGTGGCCGCCATGTCGCACCCGCACATCCACGTCGATCGAGATGCGGCCATCGGCGCGGCCATCCTCGGTGCTCGGGCCGGCGACGTGGTGGTCATCGCCGGGAAGGGCCACGAGACGCACCAGACGATCGGACACGACGTTCGCCAGTTCGACGACGTCGAGGTCGCTCGTCGCCATCTCGCGCAGCGCATCGGCGACCCAGGAGGTGTTCGGTGATCGCGCTCCTGGTCGCGACAGCGGTCGCGATGGGTGTCTCCCTGGTGGGGACCAGGTACCTCGTGCCATGGCTCCAGTCGCACGGTGTCGGACAACCGATCCGTCTCGACGGCCCTCGGGGCCACATGACCAAGGCCGGGACCCCGACGATGGGTGGCGTCGCCATCGTCGTCGGTGCGCTTGCCGGCTACATCGTCAGCCACCTCAGGGCCGAGACGATCTTCACCCGAAGCGGCATCACGCTCATGCTGGCGATCGTGGGCGCGGGGCTCGTCGGGCTTCTCGACGACTGGATCAAGGTCAGCCGCGAACGCAACCTCGGGCTCAACAAGCGGGCCAAGATCATCGGTCTGTTGGCCGTGGCCGTTGGCTTCGCCGTTCTGTCTGTGTGGTGGTCCGGAACCGAGTCGGCGATCACCTTCACTCGCGCGGGCTTTCCGGACCTGTCGATCCCCAAACTCCTCTGGGTCGCCTGGGCGGTTCTGCTCGTCCTCGGATTCTCCAACGCGGTCAACCTCACAGACGGGCTCGACGGCCTGGCCGGCGGCTCGGCGGCCATCGGCTTCGCGGCGTTCATCATCATCGGGTACTGGTCGTTCCGGCACCCGACCATCTACGGCGTCACGCACGCTCTCGATCTCGCGATCGTCGCTGCGGCGATGGCAGGGGCGTGCATCGGATTCCTGTGGTGGAACGCTCCGCCGGCGCGCATCTTCATGGGCGACACCGGATCGCTGGCCATCGGAACCGCCATGGCCGGTCTCGCGCTCTTGCTCGAGACCCATCTCTTGCTGCCGATCGTCGGCGGTCTCTATGTGATCGAGACGATGTCGGTGATCCTGCAGGTGGGCTCGTTCCGCGGCACGGGCAAGCGCATCTTCCGCATGGCGCCGATCCACCACCATTTCGAGCTCGGGGGCTGGCCCGAGACGACGGTGCTCATCCGGTTGTGGATCGTCAACTCGCTGTGCGTCGCCTTCGCACTCGGCGTCTACTACGCCGATTTCGTGCGCCTGGGATTCGTCGAGATCCCCGGGGGTTCGTTGTGAGCGAGGTGGACCTGAGTCGCACTCTCGTCGTGGGAGTAGGGGTCACCGGCCGCGCCGTCGCCGCGGCACTCGGTCGTCGTGGTCATCACGTCGATCTCGCCGATGATCGACCAGACGGTGTCTCTCTCGCAGGGCTGGCGTCCTCTGAGGTGTTCGATTCCTCCGACGACGCCGTTCTCGACGGACTCCTCGCGAGGTCCACGGCCGTCGTTCCGAGCCCCGGCGTGCCACGTCATCACTCGTGCTACCGCCTGGCGGACAGGCACGGACGACCGGTCGTCAGCGAGCTCGACCTGGCCGCAGGGTGGGATGCGCGTCCCGTCGCGGCGGTCACCGGGACGAATGGCAAGACCACCGTGACCACACTCACCACGACGATGTTGCGGCGTTCGGGCGTCCAAGCTGTCGCAGCGGGCAACACGGACACCCCGCTCGTCGAGGCGATCGACGACTCCGGTGCGCGAGCCGACGCGTTCGTGGTCGAAGCGTCGTCGTTCCGGCTCGAACGCACCCGCTCGTTCCGGCCGCGGGCCGCGGCGTGGCTCAACCTCGCTGCGGACCACCTCGATTGGCACGGTGATCTCGACAGCTACGCGGCGGCCAAGGCTCGGATCTTCGAGCATCAGCAGGCTGAGGACATCGCCGTGCTTCCGGTCGAGGACTCGCAGGTCCGCGAACGTGTCCAAGCGCCACGGGCCCGCGTCGTGACCTTTGGCCCATCGGCCGATGTAGGGCCGCACGGTGAGCAGCTCGTCGCACATGGCGTATCGATCGTGCCGTTGGCCGAGATCAAACGTGGTCGACCACACGATCTCGCGAACGCATCAGCGGCCACGGCACTTGCGCTCGCGCTCGGCGCGAACCGCGAGGCGATCGCCGATGAGCTGCGCGAGTTCGGCGGGCTTCCGCACCGGCTCCAGACGATCGCGTCGATCAACGGCGTGACCTTCCACAACGACAGCAAGGCCACTGCGCCGCATGCGACGTTGGCGGCGATGGCAGGCTTCGACCGGCCCGTCTTGATCGCCGGCGGTCGGAACAAGGACCTCGACCTCAGCGAGCTCGGCACCCTCTCGGACGCGATTGCCGGTGTCGTGCTCATCGGCGAGGCCGCCGACGAGTTGGCGGATGTCTTCGGATCGTCGATCGCTCAGTGTCGGGCAGTGTCCATGAGCGAGGCGGTCGACCTCGCCGAATCGCTCGCCCACGACACCGGCGCCGCAGACGTCGTGCTGTCGCCGTCCTGCGCATCGTTCGACTGGTACCGCAACTACGAGGAGCGCGGCGAGGACTTCCGCCGCATCGTGCTCGAACGTGCTCACCGCGAGGAGATCGCCGCCCCATGACCACCACAACGCCGCGCCCGTCGTCGAAACGACGGACCCGACCCTCGGCCGCGCGTCGACCGGCTGAAACGTCACGGCGTCCCGCCCGCGCGGCCGCCCCACTGCGGTACGTGGCGATGCTCTCCGCTGTGCTGCTCCTGCTCCTCACCGGCGTGGTGCTGGTTCTGTCCGCGAGCAGCGTCGCCGGCATCGCCGACGCAGGGGGGTCCTTCTTCTATTTCAACCGGCACCTTCTCTACGTCGGGCTCGCGATCGTCGTCGTGCTCGTGACGGTGCGCATCGACTATCGGAAGATGCGCCGCTTCGCGGTGCCGCTCGCGGTCACCAGCTTCGCCGGCCTCGTCACCGTGTTGATGCAGGGCCGCACGGTGAACGGGTCACGTCGTTGGATCGACGCGGGCCCCTTCACCATCCAGCCGTCGGAACTCGCCAAGCTGGCTCTCGTGGTCTGCCTCGCTGTCTTTCTCGAGAAGCGCAGGCATCAGCTCAGCAAGAGCCGGCGGATCCTGCGCCCGACGATCCTCGGGCTCGGCCTGGTGTGCGCGCTCGTCATGGCTCAACCGGACCTCGGGACGACGCTGATCCTGTTCGCCATCGCGATCGGAATGCTGTTCGCGGCCGGAGTCCCCAAGAGGGACGTGTCCAAGGTGCTGGGCGGCGCCGCGGTGCTCGGTGGCGCGCTGGGTTACGCGGCGAGCTACCGAAGGGCCCGCATCACCGGCTTCCTCGACCCGATCGGCGAACGGCTCGACACGGGGTACCAGACGTTCCAGAGCCTGGTGGGCCTCGCCAACGGCGGGGTGAGCGGCGTGGGTCTCGGCGAGGGTCAGGCCAAGTGGGGCTGGCTTCCCAACGCCCACACGGACTTCATCTTCGCGATCGCGGGGGAGGAGCTCGGCCTGGTCGGAGCGCTGGCAACCCTCGGGCTCCTCACCGGGATCGGCTTGCTCGGGTTCCGCACCAGCCAGATGGCACCCGATCTCTTCGGCTCGTTGCTCGCTGCCGGCATCTCGGTGTGGCTGATGGTCCAGGTGTTCGTGAACGTGGGCGGGGTCGTCGGCCTCCTCCCCATCACCGGCGTGACCCTCCCGTTCGTCTCGTACGGTGGGTCGTCGCTTCTGGCGAACGCTGCTGCCGCCGGGATTCTTCTCAACATCGCGCGGCAGTCGACGTGAACCCCCGCCCCGCGCTCAGGCGCCCCGCCCGGCACGGGGTGATGATCGCCGGGGGCGGCACAGCGGGACACGTCGTTCCGGGATTGGCGATCGCTGAGGCTCTGGTCGAGTCCGGTTGGCCGCGCGAATCGGTGCACTTCGTCGGATCACGGCGCGGGATCGAGACCGAGATGGTGCCCGCCGCAGGATTCGGCCTCACCGCTCTGCCGGGACGGGGCCTCAACGAGCGCCGCTTCAGCGTCGCCAACGTGTTGGCCACGATCGCCCTCGGGTGGGGGATCGCCCGCGGAGTGGCTCTGGTGCTGGCTCGCCGGCCGGCTGTCGTGGTGAGCCTGGGTGGCTACGCGGCTCTCGCTGCGAGCCTCGGCGCCCTGGTGTGGCGGGTCCCGGTGGTCGTGTCCGAGCAGAACGCCGTTCCCTCGTCCACCAACCGCCTCGTCGCCGGACGGGCCAAGGCCTCCGCTGTCCCATTCGACGGCGTCGACCTCCCTCGCCCTGTCGTCACGGGCAACCCCATCCGTCGGGAGATCGTCGCGGCTGCAGCACAGGGAGCATCGCGTCCGTGGCCGAGCGGCCGGTTCGCCGTCGTGGTCTTCGGGGGATCCCTGGGGTCGGCTCGCATCAACGGCGCGGTCTGGGGAGGGCTCGACCAGCTGGCCGAACGCGACGATGTGTTCGTGTACCACGTGGTGGGCCGGCGGGACTGGTCCACCACACCGTCCGGTCGATGGTCGCGAGAGCTCTACCAGCCCGTCGAGTACGACTCGGATCTGGCCACCGCCCTCGCGTCTGCTGATCTCGTCGTGTCCCGCGCCGGCGGGTCGACGGTCGCCGAGCTCGCAGTGATCGGCGTGGGCGCAGTCCTGGTTCCCCTCCCGATCGCCACCCACGATCACCAGACCCACAACGCCGCTGCTCTTGCGTCAGTGGGAGCGGCGCGCGTCGTGAGGGACGACGAGTTCGACGCTGCTCGGCTCGTCTCCGAAATCACCCGCGGCATCGAGGGAGGTGCCACCGCGGGTGCCGCAGCAGCCCGTACCGTTGGACGGCCGAGGGCGGCGCACGATGTGGCCGCTCTCGTGAACCGCCACGCTCGCCGCCGACCCGTGTCCGTTGCGAGCGCTTGACCCCGGATCCACGCCCATGTCTGCCATCGATCTCTCGGCCCCGCAGAAGATCCACCTCATCGGCGCAGGCGGAAGCGGGATGAACGCGATCGGTGTCGTCTTGGCCGAGATGGGTCATCGGGTGACCGGGTCCGATCTCAAGGACTCGAGTGGCATTGCGCGCCTGCGCGCACACGGTGCGGAGATCTCGATCGGACACGCTGCTGAGAACCTCGGCCGAGTGGACGCCGTCGCCCGATCGACGGCTGTTCCCGAGGACAATCCAGAAGTCCTCGCAGCGCGTGAAGGCTCGGTTCCGGTGCTGCGTCGCGCCGAGATCCTGTCTGCGATCTGCGAGCAGAAGCGGACGGTCGCCGTCGCAGGAACCCACGGCAAGACCACGACGTCCTCGATGCTGTCCCTCGCCCTCGTGGGTGCGGAGCTCCACCCATCCTTCATCATCGGGGGAGACCTCAATGAGATCGGCTCTGGAGCCGTGTGGGACAACGGTGGCGACCTGTTCGTGGTGGAGGCCGATGAGTCCGACGGCACCTTTCTGGAGCTGGGGGCCGAAGCGGTGGTGGTGACCAACGTGGAGGCGGACCACCTCGACCATTACGGGTCGATGGAGGCCATCGAGGACGCCTTTCGCCGGTTTGCCGAAGCGGCACCCGGCCCGCGCGTCATCTGTGTTGATGACGCTGGGGCAGCCCGCCTCGCCGCGGAGCTCGACCGTTGCACGACCTACGGGACCGCCGAAGGCGCCGACCTGCGCATCTCAGATCTTCGCGGGGAACGGTACGGGATCTCGTTCGACGTCACCTGGCGCGGCACCGCGCTGGGAGGGTGCGATCTGCCGATTCCCGGTGCCCACAACGCCCTCAACGCCGCAGCGGCGCTCACCACCGCACTCGAGTTCGGCGCCGACGTCGAGAAGGCGATGGCCGCGCTCGGACGCTTCGCCGGGGTCGCCCGCCGATTCGAGTACCGCGGCGAGAGCGACGGAGTCGCCTACGTCGATGACTATGCCCATCTCCCGACCGAGGTCAACGCGGCCATCGCGGCGGCTCGAGCGGGCGAGTGGGGGCGCGTCGTCGCGGTCTTTCAGCCGCATCGCTACAGCCGGACCGCAGAGCTGTGGGCCGACTTCGCCGATGCCTTCGTCCACGCCGATCACGTCGTGCTCACCGGCATCTATCCGGCGGGAGAGCCGGCGCGTCCGGGTATCACCGGGGAGCTGATTCTTCGCGCGGTGCTCGACGCTCACCCCTGGGCATCGGTCGCGTATCTGCCCACCCGAGACGATCTCGGTACCTATCTCGCTACACACCTGCGTCGTGGCGACCTGTGCCTGACGATGGGTGCAGGCGACCTGACATCGCTGCCGGACGAACTGCTCTCACGAGGCGAACACGCCGATGGCGCAGTGGCGTGACGTTCGGGCGGTCGAGCGCGCCCTCGACGCGCTCGGAGAGCTGGCGCGACCGGATGATCCGCTCGGTGCCCGCACGACCTATCGCGTCGGCGGCCCGGCCGCCGTGCTGGTCAGCGTCGGGCGCGAGGCCGATCTGGCGGCGGTGGCCGACGCTCGAGCCGCGAGTGGCCTGCCCGTGCTCGTGGTCGGCAAGGGATCCAATCTGCTCATCGCGGACCGCGGTTTCGAGGGGATCGCGATCGCGCTCGACGACTCGTTCGCGTCGCTCGAGATCAGCGGCTCCGACGTCTCGGCGGGGGGCGCACTCGCCCTTCCGATCCTGGCTCGGCAGACCGCGAACGCTGGACTGTCGGGTCTCGAGTGGATGGTGGGCGTGCCCGGATCTGTCGGTGGAGCGGTTCGCATGAACGCCGGAGGGCACGGCTCCGATGTCGCCGCATCGCTCCAGAAAGCGCTCGTCTACGACCTCGACCTGAACAAGACGGTTGAGATGAGTGCACAGAGCCTCGACTTCGGGTACAGATCGAGCTCCGTGGCCGCATCCCAGATCGTCGTGTCTGCGACGTTCCAGACCCAGCCCGATGCTCCGGAGCGATCGCTGTTGCTCATCTCGGAGATCGTGCAGTGGCGGCGGGCCAACCAACCCGGTGGCCAAAATGCCGGGTCGGTGTTCGTCAACCCCGACGGGGTCAGCGCCGGCGAACAGATCGACAGGCTCGGGCTCAAGGGAACCCGGATCGGAACTGCCGAGGTCTCCCGCAAGCACGCCAACTTCATCCAGGCCGACGAAGGCGGCACGGCAGCGGACGTCTCGAACCTGATGGACCATGTCGCGGGCGTGGTCGAGCGCGAGGCGGGCCTGCGGCTGCACACCGAGATCCGTCGGATCGGGTTCGGCGACCGCGAATCGGACGTGCGATGACGGCGGGGCCATCGTGACATCGGTGTCGGTCGACCCCCGGCTCCGCGCCCGGCGCATCGCCGTGCGTCGCGAGCGCGGGCATCGGCGCCTGCGCCGGCTCGTCGTCACCCTCAGCGTGGTGGGCCTGGCCTTCGGGGCGCTCGTCGCATCCCGCAGCTCGCTGCTCGACGTCGACCGGATCGAGGTCTATGGCATCGACCGAGTGAGTCTCCGCGAGACCGAGGAGGTGCTGGGATTCGAGCTCGGATCGCCCCTTCTCACCCTCAACCTCGGTTCGGCGGAGGACGCCCTGAAGACGTTGCCGTGGATCGACGACGCGGAGGTCCGACGAAGCTGGCGGGGCACCATCGAAATCGAGGTGACCGAGCGCTACCCGGTCGCGATCGCTCTCGCCCAGCCCGACCAGTGGGTGTTGGTCGACCCGGAGGGCAGGGTGCTGTCGGAGCCGCTGGCGGTCGCACCGGACCTGCCGCGGCTGAGCGGACTGAGAGCCGCCCCGGGGCTGGGCGAGTTCATGGACGCCGACAGTGGCGCCGCCCTCGCCGTCGTGCGGGCCCTTCCGTCCTCGGTGCACGACCGGGCCTACGGAGTGTGGCGCGACGAGCGCGGCGAGCTGCGCATCGGGATCGACGATGGCCCCACGATCCTCCTCGGAGACGACGACCGCCTTCGGGCGAAGGTGGCCGCCGCGGCCACCATGCTCGACCATCTCGCGGTCGAGGGTGTCGACGCCGTCCATCTCGACGTCTCGGTCCCGAATCTTCCCGTCGTGCGGACCCGGTGACGCGCGCCCCATACGCGGGGTGCTTGTCGCATGCCAGAACAATCGGTACCGTCGTTCAGACAGTGCCTGACCTGGGAAAACTCTCAACCTCGGGTTGAGGGTCGAGTCCCGCGATGGAGGAGTCCGGGTGGCAGCACCACAGAACTACTTGGCGGTGATCAAGGTCGTCGGTGTCGGCGGCGGAGGTTGCAACGCCGTCAACCGCATGATCGACGCCGGGTTGAAGGGCGTCGAGTTCATCGCCGTCAACACCGATGCCCAGGCGCTGCTCATGAGCGACGCCGACATCAAGCTCGACATCGGCCGTGAGCTCACCCGCGGTCTCGGCGCGGGCAGCGATCCCGACGTCGGCGAGCGGGCGGCCGAGGAGCATCGCGAAGAGATCGAAGAGGTGCTTCGTGGCGCAGACATGGTCTTCATCACAGCGGGCGAGGGCGGCGGCACCGGCACCGGCGGTGCACCTGTGGTCGCGGAGATCGCTCGCGAGGTGGGCGCGCTGACGATCGGCGTGGTGACCCGACCGTTCATGTTCGAGGGTCGGCGTCGGGCGGTTCAGGCCGATCAGGGCATCGGTCGGCTGAAGGAGAAGGTCGACACCCAGATCGTCATTCCCAACGATCGGCTGCTGAGCGTCTCCAACGAGCAGACGTCGATGATCGACGCATTTCAGATGGCCGACGACGTGTTGCTGCAAGGTGTGCAGGGCATCACCTCGCTGATCACGACGCCCGGGCTGATCAACACCGACTTCGCAGACGTCAAGATGGTGATGGCCAACGCCGGGTCTGCACTGATGGGAATCGGTCGCGCCCACGGCGATGCGCGCTCGCAGAACGCGGCCCGCCAGGCGATCTCGAGCCCGCTGCTCGAGGCCAGCATCGAGGGAGCCCGCGGCATCCTGCTCAACATCTCCGGTGGTCCGAGCCTGGGGCTGTTCGAGGTCAACGAGGCCGCTCAGGTGATCCACGACGTAGCCCACCCCGACGCCAACATCATCTTCGGCGCGGTGATCGACGAGAGCCTGGGCGAGGAGATCCGGGTCACCGTGATCGCCGCAGGGTTCGACCGCTGGGACGAAGCAGCGGGTCAGCGTCCGACCTCGAGCCGATCCAACGACGACTCCTCGGGAGGCGATGGCGAGGACATCGTCGACGTGTTCGCCACCGACGAGCTCGGCGCCATCGACGACGGCGATGACGATTTCGACGTCCCCTCGTTCTTGAAGTGAGCGGCATCTGCTGACCCTGCAGCGTCGCCTCGTCGATGGCCGGCTGGCCGTCGTGCAGTGTTCGGACCGGCGCGACGGCGATGCGAACTCGCCGGACTTCTTTCTGTCGGATGCCGACGCGCTGCAGCTGCTTCACCAGGTGCACGGTGCTGAGGTGGTCACGGTCGAGCAGACCACGCCCGACCGGCCCGAGGCCGATGCGGCCGTCACGGTTGGGTCCGGACAGGTCATCGCCATCCGCACGGCCGACTGCATCCCCGTTGCGCTCTACGACGATGGCGGCGTGTGCGCCGTGCACGCGGGGTGGAAGGGGCTCGAGGCCGGGGTGGTCGAGGCTGCGTCAGCTGCACTTCGGGCTGCCTCGGGTGGACTCCAGCGGGCCATCGTGGGTCCCTTCATCTCCGCCCCGGTGTACGAGTTCGGCGCTGAGGATCTCGACCGGCTTGCGCAGACGTTCGGCGACGGCGTCCGCGGCACCACGACAGCTGGGACCCCTGCCCTCGACCTGGGGGGTGCTCTCAGCGTGGTTTTGGAGCGTGCGGGTGTCGAAGTCGACGCCTGGGTCGGCCGGTGCACGGGGCTCGACGAGCGCTACTACTCCCACAGGGTGCGCCGGGAGCCGCAACGCCAGGCGCTGCTCGTCCAGCTGGTCGAATCATGAGCGGCGCGCCCGTCGAACCGGACGAGGTCCGCCGCCGCGCCGATGTCGTGCGCGAACGGATCGCTGCCGCCGGAGGCGATCCCGATCACATCGACATCGTTGCCGTCACCAAGGGATTCGGCGCATGGGCCATCGAGGCCGCGTGCGAGGCAGGTCTCACCCTCGTCGGCGAGAGCTACGTGCAGGAGATGGCGGCAAAGGTCCCCGAGCTGCCGGCCTCGACGCGTGAGCAGATCGAGATCCACTTCATCGGCACGCTCCAGAGCAACAAGGTCCGCCACGCGGCCAGGTCAGTCGATGTGTGGCAGTCGGTCGATCGACCCTCGCTGGTCGCGGAGCTCGCCAAGCGGGTCCCGGGAGCTCGCGTCCTGCTCCAGCTCGACATCGCCGGGGTCGCCGCGCAGGGTGGTTGCCCTCTGGCTGAGGCGCCGGACCTGTTGGAGCGGGCGAGGCAGGCGGGGCTCGACGTCGTGGGCGTGATGGCGATCGGCCCCCAGGCCGACCCGCATGTGATCACGGAGGCGTTTCGGAGCGCCGTGGCGTTCGCCGACGATCACGCGCTGGCGCACAGATCCCTCGGAATGACCGGTGATCTGGAGGCGGCGGTCGCCTCGGGAACGACGATGGTGCGTGTCGGAACAGCGCTGTTCGGTGAGCGCCCACCGCACTGACGGCGCGGTACCCTCGAACCGCGAGGAGGTCACATGGCTTCGATGTGGCGACAGGCGATGCTCTACCTCGGACTCGGCCCGGACGAGGAGTATGACGACCTGGCTGATCAGCAACACGCAGCGCCCTACCGCAGCGGCACGACAGAGCCCGAGGTCGAGGTCGAGGTCGAGGACAGTTCGGTGACCCTGATCACCGAACACGACGCCGGCCGGCGGCCCGATGCGACGGAGCCACCGCAGGCGCCAGCGCCGGAGGTCGCCGCCCCCGCGGCCGCGGAGGGCGCGGCAGTGGTCGTTACGTCGGCATCGGCGAACGCGGCGTTGGCCGACGCGGGGATCGAACCCACCGGCTCGGTCAGAACGATCCCGGTGTCGCCGGCCAAGCCCCACGTCGTCGCCCCTCGGTCCTTCAACGATGCCCAGCAGGTGGCGGATCGGTTCAAGGCCGATCAGCCGATCATCGTCAACCTCCAGGGTGTCGACCGAGACCTCTCGCGGCGCATCATCGATTTCACGAGCGGCCTGTGTTACGCGCTCAACGGCAACATGGAAAAGGTCGCCGAATCGGTGTATCTGCTCGCGCCCGCCGACGTCAGCCTTCCCGAAGAGGAGCGCCAGCGCCTGCAAGAGCGCGGCCTCCATTACTGATCGAGCCGCCGACCCGCTGTGAACTCCATCCTCTGCAATCTCGTCGTCGTCTACATCTTGGCGATCTTCGGCCGGATCCTGTTCAGCTGGATCCCGATCGCATCCAACAGCCCCGTCGCCGCGGTGCGTTCGGCTCTGGTCTTCATCACCGAGCCACTGATGGGGCCGCTGCGTCGGGCTCTGCCACCCGTTCGTCTCGGCGGCTTTGCGATCGACTTGTCACCGATCATTGTGCTGCTGGTACTGCAGATCGTGGTCTTGGGGGCGATCCTGCGGTGTTGACCTCGCCCACGGTGGCCGATCGCGCTACCCCCTGGGGTGCTTGTTAGATTCGGGCCATGGACGAGGGAATCGAAGAACTGACTCCTGCGATGCTGCTCGAGCAGCAGTTCCCGGAGAAGTTCCGCGGCTACGACTGTGACAATGTCGACGACTTCTTGAGCCGCGCTGCCGGATCTCTCGAGCAGATCCTGGCCGAGCGCGACCACCTGCGGATGCGCGTCTCCGAGCTCGAGGACGGGATCGCCGAAGGCGCGATTGCGGCCCCGGTGGCCGACGAACCCAAGCAGATCGCCCCGATCGCGGAGGCCGCGCCGGCCCCGGCACCACCACCACCACCACCACCACCACCACCACCACCGCCCGAGCCTGCGCCCGCACCTGTGGCAGCGGCCCCAGAGACCGACGTGGAGGCGATCAGCCGCGCGCTGGTCCTGGCCCAGAAGGCCGCGGATGACGCCGTTGCCGAAGCCCAGTCAGAGGCACAGCGAATCGTCGCCGAGGCCGAGACCGAGGCCAAGGCGCATCTGCTCCGTGCAGAGACCGAGGCAGGGCAGATCACCACGCGCGCCAGGGCGGCAGCCGAAGAGGCAGCGCGTGGAACGCGGCGCGAGGCCGACGAGATGCTCGTCCAGGCGCGAGTGGCTCGCGACGACGCCGAAAAAGAGGTGGAGCGGTTGCGGGCCGAGGCCCTCGACACCGCACGCTCGGAGGCCGACGACCTTCTCGACGAGGCGCGGCAGAGGGCGGCGACGCTCGTCGATGAGGCCCAGGCCAAGGCGACGCGCGATCTCGAAAGGCGCCAAGCCGAGCTCACCGCCGAGCTGGCAGAGCTCGACCGCCAGGTTGCGGCTCGCCGCAACGACGCCAGACGGCTCGCCGATCTCGTGGGTGGCCGGCGCGAGACGATCGCAACGGTTGCTCGCGAACTCGAGGCACTCGGCGAGCGCCTCGAAGAGGTCGACGACGGTGATGCGTCATCTGATGGCCCGCCTCTGGCGTCCACCAACGTCGTGGACATGGCGCCACCGCCTCCTCCACCCACCCCGGCGCCGGCGCCGAGCGCGGTCCCCGAGCGCGAGGCTGAGCCCGAGGCACCCGAGACCAGCGGCTCGTCCGCGTGGGCGACCGAGTCGCCGGCATCCACCGATCACCCCGCCGGTTCGGAGTCGGGGCCCACCAAGCCGCGCTGGGCGACGATCGACGGTGCGGCCGAGCACGACAGCGAGGCTGACGACGAACCCCGCCCGGATCTGCATGTGGTGGAGCCTTCTGCCGAGCCAGAGATCTCCCGAGCCGAGGAGACGCCGGCGGCCCCCGAGGCCCCGCCGGCACCGCCGCAACCTGCGACGGTGGAGGACGCGGCCCCCACCCTGCAGCCGCCTGCACCCCCTCAGGCGCCCGTCGCGCCCGCAGCACCGCCTGCATCGCCTGCACCGCCTGCACCGCCCGAGCCCGCTCAGGCGCCGAGCTTCGACCCGGCTCCGACCGCGACCGACACCGACGAGATCGACGATCCGTTCCTCGCCGCACTGCGAGGCCGTGAGCCTCTTCGGGGCGACGAAGGTGATGAGGACGGAGCCCGCCGGCGGCGTCGTCGTCGCCGCTGAGAGCCGGACTCGGCGCTTCAGACCACCGAAATGGCAACCTCGGGCGTCTCGGCGCCCGAGGACCATGAGATCGACTCGGCCAGCACGGCGGCCGCGACCGTCGCCTCGTGCCCTTTGATCTCGTCGAGCTGATCCGGGCTCCACATCACCGAAACGTCGATGCGATCGGTGACCTGGAGATCTGCGTCTTTGCGCGCCTGCTGAATGTGGCGGATGAGGTCGCGCGCCAGCCCCTCGGCCTCGAGCTCGGGCGTCACGTTTGTGTCCAACACGACGATGGCGTCGTTGGCCCTCAATGTGGCGGTGCTGGCGGCGTCGACGGGTTCGAGGGCGAGCTCGAATTCATCTGCGGTGAGGACATGACCGCCGATGGCGACGGTGCCATCCGATCCGCGAGTCCAGTCGCCGCTCTTGGCTGCGGCGAACACTTTCTGCACCTCGCCGCCCAGCCGCGGACCGAGGACCCCGCCGTTGGGGCGGAGTACGAACGCCGCGTGAGACGCGAGGTCGTCGCTGAGGGTCACCGTCCGGACGTTGAGCTCGTCGGCGAGCAGGTCCGTCAGCGGTGACAGCGACGCCGCGCCCGCTCCGGCGACCGTGACCTCTGCGAGCGGGAGCCGGACCCTCAGGCCGGCGTCCTCGCGGATCCGCAGGCCGACCGACGCGACCTCGCGGAGGCGATCCATCGACGCGACGAGCTCGGGGTCCGACGGAAGTTCGTCGGGGTCGGGCCACTGCGCGAGGTGCACGCTGTCGCCCCCGGTCAGCCCTCCGTGGATCTCTTCCATGATCATCGGCAGGAACGGTGCTGCGACCCGCGTGAACGTCGTCAGGACCGTGTAGAGCGTGTCGTAGGCATCGGTGTCGCCCGTCGCGCCGGCCTGGCTGTCCGTGCCCCAGAAACGATCGCGACTGCGTCGGATGTACCAGTTGTTGAGCGCGTCGATGAAGCCCTGGATCTCGCCGGCCGCGCCAGGGAGGTCGTAGGTGTCGAGTGCCGCGGTGGTCGCCTCGACCAGCGATCTCGTCTTGGCGAGGAGATAGCGATCCAGCAGATGGGGTGAGTCGGTCCTGAGCTGGGCGCGGTAGCCGTCCACATTCGCGTACAGGGTGAAGAAGCTGTACGCGTTCCACACCGGGATCAGAATCTGGCGAACGACGTCGTCGATCCCGGTGTCGGAGATGCGCGTGTCGCCACCCCGCACGATGTTGGTCGACATCAGGTACCAGCGAAGGGCGTCGCTGCCCTGGTTGTCGAAGATCTCGTTGGGCTCGGTGTAGTTGCGGAGCTTCTTGCTCAGCTTGGTGCCGTCTTCGGCCAGCAAGATGCCGTGGCAGATGACGTTCTGGAACGCGGGTCTGTCGAACAGCGCGCCGGCCAGAACATGCAATGTGTAGAACCACCCGCGCGTCTGGTTGATGTACTCGACGATGAAGTCCGCCGGGAAGTGCTCGTCGAACCATTCCTTGTTCTCGAACGGGTAGTGCACCTGGGCGAAGGGCATCGAGCCGGATTCGAACCAGCAGTCGAGGACCTCGGGGACCCGCCGCATCGTGCTCTGGCCGGTCGGGTCGTCGGGGTTGGGTCGGGTCAGGCCATCGATGAAAGGGCGGTGGAGATCGTCGGGGCGCACTCCGAAGTCGGCTTCGAGCTCATCGAGGCTGCCGTATACGTCGATGCGGGGGTACTCGGGGTCGTCGGACATCCACACCGGAATCGGGGATCCCCAGAAGCGGTTGCGGCTGATCGACCAGTCGCGCGCGCCGGCGATCCACTGGCCGAAGCGGCCGTCGCGGACGTGGCCCGGCACCCAGTTGATCTCCTGGTTGAGCTCAACGAGCCGATCGCGGATGGCGGTGACCTCGACGTACCAGGACGAGATGGCCTTGTAGATGATGGGAGTGTCGGTCCGCCAGCAGTGTGGATAGTTGTGCTCGTAGGTGTCGTGGCGCACGACCCGTTCTCGCGACTTGAGCGCCCGGATGATCTCGGGGTTGGCGTCGAACACGTTCAGCCCCGCCCAGGGCGCCACCTCCGCGGTGAACCGGCCTTGATCGTCGACCGGGACGACCCGTCCGATCTCGATGCCGTTGGCCTCGCAGACCTCCTGGTCGTCCTCGCCGAAGCCGGGTGCCATGTGGACGACGCCGGTTCCCTCGCTGGTGTCGACGAATACGGCGCCCAGCACCCGAAATGCGTCGTCGCGGTCTGCGAAGAAGTCGAACAACGGCCCATAGCGGGCGCCGACGAGGTCAGCGCCAGAGACGGTGGCCACGAGTTCAGCGTCGGGCAGGTCGCTCGCGTACTTCTCGAGTGCGTCTGCCCCCAGCACCCATCGGTGGCCTCCGGAGTCGACCACCGCGTACTCGACATCGGGGCCGACAGCGAGGGCCAGGTTGGACGGCAGGGTCCACGGCGTGGTCGTCCACGCCAGGATTCTCAGGGTGCCGAGGCCGGCCGTGGGACCGTCGTCTGCGGCTTCGAGCTCGAACCACACGGTGACCGCTGGGTCCTGGCGTGGGCGGGTGGCATCGTCGAGGCGAATCTCGAAGTTGCTCAGCGGCGTCTCGGCGCCCCATGAGTAGGGCATGACCCGAAACGCCTGGTACACGAGACCCTTGTCGTAGAGCTGTTTGAAGGCCCACATGACCGACTCCATGTAGGAGAGGTCCATGGTCTTGTAGTCGTTCTCGAAGTCCACCCAACGGGCTTGGCGCGTGACGGTGTCTTCCCACTCCGCGGTGTATCGCAACACCGACGCCCTGCACTGCTCGTTGAATGCCCCGATGCCGTACTCGGTGATGGCCGCCCGACCGGAGACACCCAGCTCCTTTTCGGTCTCCATTTCGGCGGGTAGGCCGTGGCAGTCCCAGCCGAAACGGCGGTCGACCCGCTTGCCCCGCATCGTCTGATATCGGGGCACGACGTCTTTGACGTACCCCGTGAGGAGATGCCCGTGGTGCGGGAGGCCGTTGGCGAATGGTGGGCCGTCGTAGAAGACGAACTCGTCCTCCAGGGGTCGTTGCTCGATCGATCCAGCGAAGGTGCCCCCGGCCGCCCATCCGTCGAGGATTCGACGTTCGATGGCGGGGAAATCCGCCCGCGCAGGGACGGTGGGGTACGGGGTGTCGGGGGAGTCAGCCATGATGATTCGCGAGTTCGTCGACGGACTGGGCGATCTGCCAATCTACCGGCTGACCTGCCCCTGACCGTGGTCGATTCCCCGAAGCCACCGCGCTGCGCGGTAGCGAAGCCCCCGCCGGCACGCAGAGAGTGAGGTCGCTCCACTGCTTGACTGCTTGTGGTGACGGCCGACGCGAACCGGGTCGCGTGGTGCGCCAAGGGTGGTTGGAACGCAGGGCTCGCACCCATAGAATGCGGCACCTTTCGTACCCGGGGTGAGGGCGTCATGGCCACCAAGAAGAAGGCCAACTCAAAGAAAGCGGCGGCCAAGAAGGCCTCCGCGGCCCGTGGCGGAACGAGCACAAGCCCCGCGAAGAAGTCCCCGGCGACGAAATCCCCCTCGAAGAAGAAGAAGACCCCGGCGAAGAAGGCTGTGACGAAGAAGAAGGCGAGTTCCAAGAAAGCTGCCGCCAAGAAGGCAGTGGCAAAAAAGGCTGCGACGGCTGCGACGGCTGCGAAGAAGGCCCCCGCCGCCAAGGCGAAGAAGGGCGCAGCCACCAGGGCCGCAGCCAAGACAGCAAAGGGATCACCTTTTTCACCCTCGTTCCTCGACAGCCAACGCGCCGCCCTGCTCGCAGAGCGCGGGCGCTACACCCAGCACGCCGAGTTCCTGCAGGCCGAGGCCGATCAGCTGGCCCGTGAGCGCGAGCCCGGCGACGTGCAGTTCGACGAAGAGTCTGGCGAAGGCGACTCGATCGCGGTCGAACGCGACCGCGATCTCCAGCTGTCCGCCCAGGCGTTGGCGGCGATCGAGGAGATCGATGCCGCCCTGGCGAGGCTCGACGACGGGACCTACGGCATCTGCGTCGTGTCGGGCCTCCAGATTCCCAAGGAGCGGCTCGAGGCGATTCCACACGCCGACATGCGTGTGGAGTTCAAGAGCCGTGGCGCCGCCTGGCGCTGAGCGATGAATCAGGTCGCCGACACTCTCGACGGTCGGCGTTCGCGGATCGTCGGCGTGACCTCCGCCGCGGTCCTGGTCGCAGATCTGGCCACCAAGATCTGGGCGACGGCTGCGCTGGATGACCGGAACATCGACGTCATCTGGAAGCTCCGGTTTCACCTCGTCTCCAACACCGGCTTCGCGTTCAGCACCGGCGAGGGCCTGGGTCCCGTGCTGGGGGTCGTGGCGATCGTCATCGCGGTGGCCCTGTGGCGGGCGCGGCACTCCTTCACCACCCGGCCAGGGATCATCGCGATCGGCTTGGTCATCGGTGGTGCCCTCGGAAACCTGATCGACCGGCTGTTCCGGGGCCGGGGGTTCGGGCGCGGCGGGGTGGTCGATTTCATCGACCTGCAGTTCTGGCCCGTGTTCAACGTCGCTGACTCCGCCATCGTGGTCGGGGTCGTTCTCTTGATGTGGCACTTCTGGCGCGACGAGCGCCGCCGTGGCGAGGCGGGTGTCGGCGGCGCAGAGAGCGACGCAGACACATGCGGCACGGTGTGCCGCAATGGCTGAGCACCAGCCCACCAGCGATCCTGGGACTGCGAGCGGGGGTGTGACCACCACCGACGTCGTCCCAGCTGCGCTGGCAGGCGAACGCGTCGACCGGGTCGTTGCGGTCATGACCGACCTCAGCCGCTCGGAGGTTCGCCGGCTCGTCGAAGCCGGGGCGGTCAGCGTGGACGAGCTGGTGGTCAGCGTCGCATCGACGCGGGTGACAGAGGGGGCGACCGTCGAGGTGGCCCTGCCGGCCACGACGCACGTCGACAGCGCACCGCAGGCCAACTCCGCGATCGAGTTCCCGGTGGTCTTCATCGACGACGACGTCATCGTGGTGGACAAGCCCATCGGCGTCGTAGTGCACCCTGGTGCGGGCGGCGAATCGGACACCCTCGTCAACGGGCTGCTGGCCCGCTGGCCCGAACTCTCCGAGGTGGGTGAGCCGGATCGCCCGGGAATCGTGCACCGCCTCGACCGCGACACGTCTGGGCTGCTGGTGGTGGCTCGCCACGAACAGGCGCGCGCCGACCTCGTCGCACAACTGAGCACGCACACGGTGCGCCGCGTCTACCTGACGCTCGTGCGCGGTGTCCCCGATGCCGCGACCGGCGTGATCGACGCTCCGATCGGGCGGAGTCGACGCAGTCGCACGCGCATGACGGTGAGCGAGGACGGCCGCCCCGCGAGGACGCACTACGAACTGGTCGAGCCGTTCGCTCAACCCTTCGAGGCGGCCCTGCTCCGTTGCCGGCTCGAAACCGGTCGGACGCACCAGATTCGCGTTCACCTCAACGCAGTCGGCCTCCACGTTCTCGGTGATCGCACCTATGGTCGCCCGGATCCTTTCGGTATCGGCCGCCAACTCCTGCACGCAGCAGAGCTGGCATTCGAACATCCGAGAACCGGTGAGACCGTGAGCTTCACCTCGCGACTTCCTGCGGACATGGCGGGAGCCGTGGAGCGTTTCAGAGCGGCGACGGAGTCAGCGAGGGAGCAGCTCGGCCCTGGTCAGGACGGTTGACCCTCTGGCCACGGCGCGCGGCCGCGTGCGATCTCGGCCACTTCGGCCAAGGTGTAGCTGTCGAGCCGCGAGCGCATGAGATCACCAACCTCACCCCAGATCGACAACAGGACGCACTGACCTTCGTGGTCGCACGCTCCGTCTTGATGGGGTTCGCCGAAGTCGCCGAGTCCTATGGGCCCGTCGACGGCGCTGACGACCATGCCGACGGTGATGTCCTCCGGCGGTTTGGCCAGGATGTATCCGCCCCCGACGCCGCGTTTGGAGCGGACCAATCCAGCGCCTTTCAACGCGAGGAGAATCTGTTCGAGATACGGCTGGGGGAGGGCCGTTCGCTCGGCGATGTCCCGGACCGACGTCGGCGTTCCGTCCTCGTTGAGCACCAGGCTGAGCAAGGCTCGGCTTGCGTAGTCACCGCGGGTCGAAACAGCCACGGCGACAGGCTACCCGCGGCGCCCTATGCGACCCGCTGATGGCCGGGGGCCGGTTAGCGTGGGCCCGTGGAGACCGATCTCGTGCTGCCCGATCACGGCGGCCGGTGCGTGTCCTCGATCATTCCTGCGCTGGTGTCGGGTTGGGCGACCGAGGCGGTCTCCGACGAGGTGGTGCGGGCGGACGCCGTCGTGGTTCTCGTGGTCGACGGCCTCGGCTGGCATCAGCTCATGCGTCACGCTCAGCACGCTCCGACGCTGACCGCTGGAGCCGGCGCGCCCATCACCACGGTGGCGCCGAGCACCACTGCGTCGGCGCTCACCTCGATCAGCACCGGCGCGTCGCCGGGCGAACACGGCGTCGTGGGCTACCGGGTCCGCACGTCCGACGGGATCCTCAACTGCCTTCGATGGACGACCCCGCGCGGTGATGCTCGCGGCACCCTCGTCCCCGAGGCCTTTCAGCCGATCGAACCCTTCCTCGGTGCGGCCCCACCTGTGGTGACCAAGGCCGAGTTCCGCGACACCGGGTTCACAGACGCCCATCTGCGCGGCGGCGCGTGGCACGGCTGGTGGACGCCGTTCACCCTGGTCAGCGAGGTCGCTGCTTGCGTCGAGCGAGGCGAACGGCTCGTGTACGCCTACTACGACGGGCTCGACAAGGTCGGTCACGTCTACGGAATCGGGGACGAGTACGCAACCGAGTTGGCGGGGATCGATCGCCTGATCGGCGATCTGCTCGAGAACTTGCCGTCCGGAACCGAACTGCTCGTCACCGCGGATCACGGCATGGTGCACGTGGGGGATGCGCTGGTCGAACTGTCTGGTGACGTTCTCAGCGGCGTCGCCTCGACGTCTGGCGAAGCTCGCTTCATGTGGCTGCACACCAAGCAAGGGGCCGCCGACGAGGTCTCCTCTGCCGCTCACGCCGCCCACTGCGATGTCGGGTGGGTGGCGCAGGTGGAGCAGGTCCTCGATGAGAAATGGTTCGGGCACACCGTGCGCCGCGAGGCGCGCGAGCGCTTGGGCGACGTCGCGCTCGTCGCCCGGGAGCCGATCGGGTTCGTCGAGCCTGCAACGCCCGAGATGCCGTGGCTCATCGGGCGCCACGGGGGGCTCACGGCCGAGGAGATGCACGTCCCATTGATTCGCCTCACCGCGGGCGGATGATCGGCCGCTGAGCGGCAAATGATTCACGGAGTCGGCGGCACTCACGGCTGCTCGTGGAGATAGCCTCGGATTCCATGTCAGACACGCCGAGACCGGGCGACAGCAACCGCGGGGGCATTCCCCAGGGCCCCGAGACGCCAGAGGTGGTGGACCCCGCCGCCGCAGAGATTCCAGGGGCCGGCGAGATCGAGCCGCCCGCGATCAGCGAGCCGGCCAAAGTCATGCGCATCGGCGCGATGATCCGCACGCTCCTCGAAGAAGTGCGCCAGGCCGACCTCGACGAGGCCAGCCGGGATCGGATGCGCGAGATCTACGAGCACTCGGTGCGCGAGCTCGCCCAGGCGCTGTCACCCGACCTTCAGGAGGAGCTCCACCGGCTCGCCCTTCCGTTCGAGTCGGACACGCCCTCCGAGGCGGAGCTGAGGATCGCCCAGGCCCAGCTGGTCGGATGGCTCGAAGGACTGTTCCACGGTATTCAGGCCGCCGTCGCCGCACAGCAGATGATGGCCCAGCGCCAGCTGGTGGAGATGCGCCAGGGTGCGCTGCCGCCGGGCGCCGTCCCCCAGCCCGAGCCCGACGGGCGGGCCGGCGGGGTCTATCTCTGACCCGTTTTGCCCTCCGCCGCCATCTGCGCTGGACTGGAGCGGTCGAAAACTAGCGATTGTGGGGGCTACTCCAGCGATGGCATTGGAAGTCGAGACCAAGGACTGCACTGCTCTCAGCGATGCTGAGATCGAGGAGATGTCCGAGCTCGTGGCCGACGAGGTCGTCGCGTTCGATGTGGGGGAGTTGTCGAAGCAACGTGACGCCTGGGTTCTGGTGACCCAGGTGCGCGACAGCGGCAAGCTGCAGGCCTACGGCTTCTGCACCCTCGAACGCGTGGGCGGTGATCCCACCGTGCTCCTCGGGTTGGCCGGGGTTCGGCGGACTGCTCGCCGCGATTCGGCCCTGCGGTCGATGGTGGGCGATCAGATGCGGCGCGCGGTGCTCGCGTTCCCCGACGAGGATGTCCTCGTCGCCTGCCAGATGGCCGATCCAGCGGCGTTCGATGCCTTCAAGGCGCTCGATCGAATCGTCCCCCGGCCCGGCTACGAGGCCAACGGTGAGGACAGGGCGTGGGGTCGTCGACTCGCCAAGCGATTCGAGGTGCGGGGCGACTACAAGGCCCGGCAGTTCCGTGTCATCGGCGAGGGCCAACCGTCGCTGGTTCTCAACCACACTGCGGCCAAGCCCGAGAAGGTCGACCCCGAGGTGGCGGCGCTGTTCGACGAGCTCGATGTCGCCAACGGCGACGCGCTGATCGCCTTTGGCTGGGCGAGCCGCGAGGACCTCGCCAAGCTCCTCTGAGCCGCCTCGGCCCGACCGGCTGATGGACTTCGCCGACCTGCTGCGCAGACGGCACATGACGCGTGCCTTTTCGGCCGAACCCGTGCCCGACGAGGTGCTCGTCGGGGTGCTCGACGCTGCGAGACGCGTGCCCTCGGCCGGCAACACCCAGGGATTCGATGTTGTCGTTCTCGAGGGCCCCGACACTGCGCGGTACTGGGACGTCACCTTGCCTGCCGAGCGACGTGAGGGCTTTCGCTGGCACAGCCTGTTGGCGGCGCCCGTCATCGTCACCGTGTGGGCCGACCCCGCGGCCTATGTGAGCCGGTACGGCGAGCCGGACAAGGCACGGACGGGTCTGGGGGAATCGGCCGAATCGTGGGCCACGCCGTACTGGATCGTCGATGCGTCGTTCGCGGCGATGGCGATGCAGTACGCGGCGATCGATGCTGGCCTGGGGGTGCTCTTCTTCGGGATGTTCGATCACGCGGCGGACGTCGCTGCGGCCCTCGGCGTCCCTGCGGACCGTGAGCCCATCGGCACCATGGCGATCGGGTGGCCCGACCGCAGTGGAGACGAACCGGGGCGCTCGCGCGACCGGCCCCGCCGCCCATTCGACGACATCGTGCACCGCGGCGGCTGGTAGGCGCGCCAGCTACCGTTGCGGGGACGAGGGGAGTGACGTGAGCCAGATTCCGATGGTCGACTACCTGGTGCTCGGCGACGAGCCGCACCTGGTCGCCAACGAGTGCGCCTCGTGCGGCGCCACCTTTTTCGATCGGCGCAACGCCTGCGCGTCATGCGGCGCCCGGGACTTCAGCTCGAAGCAGATGTCCTCGACCGGCACGGTGAGGGCCTTCACGATCGTCCATCGGGCGGCCCGCGGGGTACCGGCTCCGTACGTGTCCGCCGTGATCGACCTCGACGGTGGTGGACGGGTCAAGGGCAACGTCGTCAACGTCGATCCCACCCCCGAGAAGGTGAGCCTGGGCATGGACGTCCGCCTCACCACCTATGTGACCGCCACGGACGACGACGGCAACGAAGCCATCGCGTTCGGATTCGAACCCGCCTGAAACGGCTGAGCCCACTCCCACGGAGACACCTATGAGCAACGACGACCCCATTTGGATCCTCGGCACCAGCATGACCAAGTTCGGCCGGTACAAGGACAAGGACCTCATCGACCTGGCCGCCGACGCGGCGCTCGGTGCGCTCGACGACGGTGGAGCCACGATCCAGGAGATGAACATCCTCGCCGCGGGCTGCCTCTACGAGGCCAACGGCGGTGTCGGCCAGCGGCTGCAGAAGCAGATCGGTCAGACCGGCATTCCGGTGTACAACGTCGCCAACGCGTGCGCGACGGGCGCCACCGCTGTGCGCACGGTGATGATGGCGATCAAGGCGGGCGAGGCCGACATGGGCATCGCCGTCGGTGTCGAACAGATGGGCAAGATGGGCATGCTCGGCGGCGATCGAGCTGCTCGCTCGGACAAGCAGGTCTTCGAGCCGTCCGGCCGCTTCGGTTCGGTCGTGGGCGTGGAGGGTCGGCTCGGCACCAACATGATGCCCGGCGTGTTTGCCCAGGCCGGCATGGAGTACGCCTATGAGAACGACGGCGTGGGTTTCGAGCAGTTCGCCAAGGTGGCGCAGAAGAACCACGCCCACTCCGTGCTCAACCCGCTCGCCCAGTACCGCAAGGAATTCACCCTCGACGAGGTGATGCAGGGTGAGGTGATCGCGTACCCCAACACGCTGCTGATGTGCTGCCCGACGGGTGATGGCGCGGCGTCGGTGGTGCTGGTGTCGGACGAGAAGCTGAGGTCGTTGCCGAAAGAACAGCAGCGTCGCGCGGTCAAGGTCTCCGCCTCGGTGCTGACGTCGGATCCCTGGACCGAGGGGTGCCAGGTGCAGCCCGACGTCAACACGCTCACCCGCACAGCCGCCGACCAGGCCTACGAGCAGGCGGGCGTCGATCCGAAGGATCTCGACCTCGTCGAGTTGCACGACTGCTTCGCCACGGCCGAGCTCCGCCACTACGACAACCTTCGCCTGTGCGAGGAGGGTGGCGCGGGTGACTGGATCGACAAGGGCGGTCCGTGGCGTGACGGTGAGATCCCGGTGAACGTGTCTGGCGGCCTTCTCTCCAAGGGGCATCCGATTGGCGCCACCGGTGTCGCCAACCTCTACGAGGTCGCCACCCACGTGCGCGGCGAAGCCGGCGCCCGCCAGGTCGAAGGCGCCAAGGTGGGCCTGGCGCACGTAATCGGCCTGGGCTCCAGCTGCGGCGTCCACATCCTGGAGAAGTCCGGCCTGTAGGCCACCTAACCGAAATTTGGTCGAAACAGCCCGCTGAGCGGGCCAATTCGACCACAGAACTGAACGACCACTTCCCCGATTCGAAACTTGGTCGAAAGAGCGCGCTGAGCGGGCCTTTTCGACCACAGAAGTCGGGAAGGGAAGATGCTCGACGAAACCTTTCGGGGCCAACACGGCCTCATCACACGCGCGCAGGCGCTCGAGGCGGGACTCTCGCCGTCGGCGGTGTCGCGGCGCCTGGCCTCGGGCGAATGGACTGCTGTTCACTCCGGGGTCTATCGCCTCTGCGCGATCGCGCCGACGTGGGAATGCCACGTCTTGGCAGCTGTGCTCGCGACGGGCGGCGTCGCATCCCACCGCAGCGCTGCTCGCCTTCATGGACTCGATGGCTTCGGTCGATGGTCACCGGAAGTCACCGTCGACGTCAGCCGTAGACGGCGTCACAGCGGGGTGATCGTGCACCGCTCGACGCAGTTCGATCGGCTCGATCCTGTCGTCATCGAGCGGATCCGAGCCACCGGAGTCGATCGAACCATCATCGATCTCGGCGCTGTTCTCTCGCTCCCGCTGTTGGAGAAGGCTGCAGAGTCGGCCCTCCGGCAGCGACGAACGACCTGGCCGCGCCTTCACGCTGTGCTGAATCGACATTCTCGCCGAGGACGGGACGGTTGCGGAGTGCTGCGCGCACTGCTCGAGGCGCGCTACGGCGACCCGGAGGTTCCTCTGAGCGAGTGGAGTCGCGACGTCGCGAGCCGGTTCGCCCGCGAGGCACCTCCACCCTTTCGCCTCGAGTACAGGATCTGTGACGAGTCGGGAGCGCTCATCCTGCAGGTCGATCTCGCCTTTCCGTCGCATCGTGTGGCGGTCGAGCTGGACAGCATTCGCTTTCACTTGGGGCGACATGAGTTCGAACGCGACCGCCGTCAGCGCAACGAGCTGCGTCGCCTCGGCTGGGTCGTGTTGGAGATCACGTGGAAAGCCTGGACCTCCGACCCTGCGGCCGTCATCCGCCAGATCCGCGGGGCCCTTGCCCGCGCTTCTGTGGTCGATTCAGTTCGCTGAGCGGGCTCTATCGACCAAATTTCGGGGCGGTGAGCTGGGCGGTGAGTTCGGCGGGGGTGGTGGCGGGTTGTTGGCAGGCGTAGCCCTGGCAGACGTAGGCCCGATCGGCGTCGCGGCCTTCCCAGAGGGGGCTCATGAAGGGTTCGCCCCACGCCAACACGGCGCCGGGGCGGAAGGAACCGCCGGCAGCGGCAACCAGGTCGGCTGCGGCCGCGCTGTCACCCACGACCACGATCTCTTTCGGCCCCTCGACGCGCATCTCCACGGCGCCGAGGGCATGGGCGAAGGCGGTGGGGGACTGTTGGAGCAGCGGGGCGAGCAACCGCAGGATCGCGTCGGCCCGATCGAGCAACTCTCGGCGTCCGGTGAGTGCCCACAGCCGCATGAAACCCACCGCCGCCAGCGAGTTGGCCGCCGGGGTTGCGTTGTCGAGAAGGTCCTTGGGGCGGGTCACCAGCGGGTCGGCGTCGGAGCCGGGTGTGAAGACGCCACCCGCTTCGTCATCCCAGAACACGTCGACCAGCTGGCGGGCGGCAGCGACCGCTTCGTCGATCCATCTCGCGTCGCCGCTCGCCTCTGCCAGGCGCGTGAAACCATCCATCACCGCGGCGACGTCGGCGGCGTATCCGAGGATCCGAGCGCGACCGTCTTGCCACGACCGCAGCCACCGCCCGTCGGCGTCGCGCAGCTCCCTGAGCAGGAAGTCGGCGGTCTCGGCAGCCAGCGCGACCCAGTCGTCGCGACCGAACGCCAGACCGGCATCGGCCAGGGCGCCCACCATCAGTCCGTTCCATTCGGTCAGCACCTTGTCGTCGAGCCCAGGTCGAACTCGAGTCGAACGGGCCTGAAGGAGGGCTCGGCGCGCCGCCTCGAGCTCCGCCGACCGCCCCAAACCGACGCCCACCGGTCGGCGCAGCACAGTCGCTCCCTCCCAGTTTCCGCCCTCCCCGACGTCGAACCAGTCGCACACGCTCGCCGCGGCCTCGGGCCCCAGCGCCGCCGTGACCTCGGAAGGAGTCCACACATAGAAGCGACCCTCCACACCTTCGCTGTCTGCGTCTTGGGCGGAGAAGAACCCACCACTCGGGTGCCGCAGGTCCCTGACGCAGTACTCGATGGTCTCCTCGACTACCTGTGCATGATCGTCCGACCCCCCGGCCAGCCACCCCTGCGTGTACGCCCGCAGGAGCAGTGCCTGGTCGTACAGCATCTTCTCGAAGTGGGGAACCAACCACTCCGGGTCGGTGCTGTAGCGGGCGAATCCGCCGCCGATGTGGTCGTACACACCGCCGGCCGCCATGGCATCGAGGGTGTGCAGGGCCAAGTGGGCGAGCTCGGGATCGTCGTCGATGACGGATCGCCGCAGGATCGTCTCGATCGCCATCGTCGGAGGGAACTTGGGCGCACGGCCGAAACCACCCCACTGCGCGTCGAACTCGCCTCGCCAGCTCTCGAGCGCCCCCGCGACGGCGTCGAGGGTGGGAAGGTCCGATCCGGCCGGTATCCGATCGAAACGTTCGAGCGCTTCGGTGAGGCGATCTCCCTGTTCGAACAGCTCGACTCGTCTCTCCCTCCACATCTCGCCGACCCGCTCCATCAGCGTGACGAACTGCTCGCGCGGAAAGTACGTGCCGCCGAAGAACGGTCGCCCCTCCGCAGTCATCATCACGGTCATCGGCCAACCACCGCGACCCGTGAACGCCTGCACAGCCTGCATGTAGATCGCATCGACGTCGGGTCGCTCCTCGCGGTCCACCTTCACGTTGACGAACAACCGGTTCATGACCGCTGCGGTCGCCCCGTCCTCGAACGACTCGTGGGCCATGACGTGGCACCAGTGACACGCCGAGTACCCGACCGAGAGCAGCACTGGCTTGTCCTCGGCGCGGGCCGCAGCGAATGCCTCCGACCCCCACGGGTACCAATGCACCGGGTTATGGCGATGCTGACGGAGGTAGGGAGACGTCTCGTCCCCGAGGCGATTCATGTGGCCAACGTATCGATCGGTGCAACGATGGTGGCGTGACGGGACCTTCGGAGCAGATCGACACGGCCGGGTACGACGCGGTGAGCGAGCTGCTGCATCGCTACCTGACGGGTCTGGTTCTCGCGCTGGTGGTGGAGGAAGGGGAGGACAGGGCCGCGGACGCCCTGTTCGGTCTCTTCCGTCGGCAGCATCTCGAGAGGTTTCTGCCGGGTCTCTCGAAGCTCGGTCTCGATGGTGAGCCCGACGCGGTCGCATGCGCCAAGTACCACTACCTCTCCAACCACGTCGGTGGTGTCGGTGTGGTGTTCGTGCCCGAATCCGATACCAAGGCCTGGGTGCGGTACCTGCCGCCCCGCTGGATATTCGATGGGACGGCCCTCGCAGCGATCCCCACCCGCGTCGCTCGGGCGATGTTGCACGGCTGGCATGGCCACAACGGGGTGAGTCTCGGCAATCCCCGGCTGGCGTTCGTATGTACCGGGCAGACCATGGACGGCTTTCCCGGCCTCGAGGGGTACTACCTCGAGGAGGACCGGGAGTTGGAGCCCGAGGAGCGCGTGCGCTTCCGGTTCGGCGAGATGTGCCCACCGGTCGACCTGGACGCTCTCCCGCTTCTGGCGGCGGACACCTGGCCGCCGGATCGTTTGGCGAAGGCCGCCCGCAACTACTCGATGGACTACATCCGCAACATCACGCCAGTGCTTCACGACCAGCTGGGTCCACTGGCCGCGCAGGGGCTCATGTACCGCACCGGCAGCCGCATCGGCATGCAGTACTCGAAAGCAGTCACCGACCGGCTCGGGACCACTGCGCCGGCCGTCGTTCTCGCTCGGATGCTCGAAGCCCAGGGCGATGCGGTCATCGCCGGGGACGTCCTGGTGTCGCAGGAGAGCTGGCGGATGTTCCGCGGCCTCGAAGGTGAATGTGTGCCCGAATGGCTGGACGGCCTCGCCGGTCTCTACGCGGGCGTGCTGGCGGTCGCCGACCCGACGGTGCGGCTCGAACTCACCGACCGCCTCGACCTCGGCGCTGATCGCACCACCTGGCGGATCACCCGGCCCGGCGGGCCCCGCGGCTTCTGAAGTCGAGCAACCCCGAAGTTGAGCAACATGGTGTCAGGCACCATCTTGCTCAACTCGGCGGGGGCCTGGCTACAGGGCGTTGACGACGGGGGCGAGCTCGTCGAGGTGACGCAGGGTCTCGTCGGCGGTCGGCAGATCGAAGTGGGCCGGCGTGAACACGAACTCGGTGACGCCCGCCTCGGCGTACATCTCGAGCCGCTCGGGTCGCGGTCGTCCCCACACGAACAACTTGACGGGGATCGTGTCGGGGTCGCGGCCCGCCTCTGTGACCATCTGGCGGAAGCGGGCGATGCCCTCGACCACGTCGGGCTTGCCCTGTTCGTTCTGCACACCGACGTCGATCGGGCACCATTCGTCGGCGTACTCGGCCGCGTGGCGCATGCCGAGCGGGCCGGCGTTGCCGAGCGCGATCGGTACAGACCCGCCTGGCGGCTTGGGGTACACCCACGACTCGGTGAAGGAATCCCAGGTGCCCGAGAACGACGCCTCCTCCTCACTCCACGCCGTGCGCAGCGCTGCGACCCGCTCGCGCATCGCGCTGTACCGCTTCTTGAACGCAAGGTCTGGACGGTGGTTCTCGAGTTCCTCCTCGTTCCACCCCACACCGATTCCCAACACGACCCGACCGCCCGACAAGACGTCGGTGGTAGCCACCGTGCAGGCCAGGTCGAGCAGATCGTGTTCGAGGAGGAGCACGATGCCCGTGCACAAGCGCAGCTCGGACGTCGTCGCGGCCGCAGCCATCAGCGACACCATCGGGTCCATCATGTGGATGTAGGAGTCGGGGAGCGGACCGCCGTTGGGGTAGGGGCTCCTGCGGTCCGTCGGAATGTGGCTGTGCTCAGGCACCCAGATTGATGCGAACCCGCGCTCTTCGAGTTCTCTCGCCAGGTCTCCCGGGCTGATTCCCTCCGCGTGATTGCCGGTCAGATAGCCGTAGTCCATGGCCGGGCATCCTACGGCGTGAAGGCGAGCGCCCGCCGTCTGCGCTTCGGACCGCGGCACGGCCTACTGTCGCTCCACATGGATCTTCGACTCGACGGCAAGACGGCTCTGGTGACGGGCGGCTCCCGGGGCATCGGGCGTGGTATCGCCCGGGCATTCGCCGAATCCGGTGCACAGGTGATGATCACGTCTCGCAAGCCGGAGAGCTGCGAGGAAGCGGCCGCTGACATCGGGCACGACTGCCAGTGGTTCGCCTCCAACGTGGGCTACGCGGACCAGGCCGAGGCGGTCGTCGATCACACGCTCGAGCGGTTCGGGGCCGTCGACATCCTCGTGAACAACGCCGGAGCCAACCCGTACGCCGGACCGACGATCGACGTCGACGTCCCCCGCTGGGAGAAGACGATCCAGGTCAACATGACCGCCCCGTTGGTGCTCACCCAGCTCTGCTGGAACAAGTACATGAAAGAGGGCCCGGGTGGCTCGTCGGTGATCAACATCAGCTCGGTCGGCGGGCTGTCCACCAACCCGCAGCTCGGCGTCTATGACGTCGCCAAGGCGGGCCTGATCCACCTCACCAAGCAGCTGGCCGCCGAGCTCGGCCCGAAGGTGCGGGTCAACTGCATCGCTCCGGGCCTCATCAAGACCGACTTCGCCCGCATCCTCTGGGAGGGGGAGCGCGGGGCCGAGGTCGCCGCGGCCTACCCGCTCAAGCGGCTCGGTGAGGTCGAGGACATCGCTGGATGTGCGACCTGGCTGGCCGCGGAGACCGGGAGCTGGATCACGGGCCAGACGGTCGCGATGGACGGCGGTGGCCTCATCGCCTTCAAGGACATCGGCGAGTAGCCGCCAGCGTGACGTCCGCCGCTGATTGGATCGCAGGAGCGCGGCCGCGCACCCTTCCCGCCGCCATTGTTCCCGTCGGCGTCGGAACAGCCGCGGCTGATCTCGACGGCGCTCCGATCTGGTGGCGGGCGGCTGCGGCGCTCGTCGTGTCGCTCGCGATCCAAGTGGGCGTCAACTACGCGAACGACTACAGCGATGGGGTGCGGGGAACCGACGACCGTCGTGTCGGCCCCATGCGGCTGGTGGGGTCCGGCGCCGCCTCGCCCGGCGCTGTGAAAGGCGCCGCCCTCATGGCCTTCGGGCTCGCCGCTGCTGTCGGCGTGGGACTCGCAGCCGCCGCGGGATGGTGGCTCATCGCCCTCGGCGCGGCCTCGATCCTCGCCGCCTGGTTCTACACGGGCGGGCCAAAGCCCTACGGCTACCTGGGTCTCGGCGAACTCTTCGTGTTCGCGTTCTTCGGGGTGGTTGCCACCGGAGGCACCACCTATGTCCAGGACGAACGCGTCACAACCCTCGCCCTCGCCGCGTCTGTCCCGGTGGGGTTGATGGCTGTCGCGCTTCTCATCACGAACAACCTTCGTGACCTGCCCAAAGACGCCGAGGCCGGCAAGCGGACCCTGGCCGTGCGCATGGGCGACCGGCCGACCCGTCTGCTCTACACGGCGGTCCTCACTGCCGTGTTCCTGTTCCTGCCGTACCTCGCGATCCTGCGACCGTGGGCGCTCCTCGGCCTTCTGGGCATTCCGCTGGCAGTCGGGCCGGTTCGGACCGTGCTCCGTGGCGCAGCGGGTCCCGACCTCATCCCGGTGCTCGGGGCCACAGGCCGTGTGCAGCTCGTCGTGGGTCTGCTGCTCACCGTCGGGCTGGCCCTCAGTGGCTGAGTCCAAGGGGCGGCTGGGCTGGCGGATCGCCATGGTGGGCGTGGCGGCGCTCGCCCTCTATGCGGTGCTCCCGGGTCTCATCGAAGTGCTTCAGGCCTGGCCGCGGCTCGCTGAGATCGCCCCAGGCTGGTTCGCCGTGATGTTGATGGCGGAGCTGGCCAGCTTCGGATGTGTGTGGCTGCTGCAGCGGTTCGTGTTCGTGGGGGCTCCGTGGTTTGCGCTGGTGACGTCGCAGCTCGCCTCCAACGCATTCAGCCGAGTGGTCCCCGGCGGAGCCGCCGCAGGTGGAGCCCTGCAGTACCGCATGCTCACCGTGGCAGGGGTCGACACCGCACGCTCGGCGGCCGGGCTCACGGCGATCTCGCTGATCACCACGGCGTCCGTGCTCATGTTGCCGCTCCTCAGCCTGCCCGCGGTCGTGGACCCACAGGTGGTCGTCCCAGGAGGACTCGAGGCCGCCGCATGGATCGGCGCAGGGATCTTCGCCGCGATGTTCGGCCTCGGTCTGCTGCTGGCCACGACCACCACGCCTTTGCTGCAACTCGGTCACCTCATCGATCGTGCGAGACGCCGCCTCGGCCGCCCGACCGACGGCGACCTGGGGCAGCGACTCCTCGAAGAGCGCAGCGTCGTGCTCGGATCACTCGGGCGCAGGTGGCCGTGGGCCGTCATGACGGCTGTGGGGAAATGGCTCTTCGACTTCTACGCACTCCTGGCCGCGCTCGCGGCGACGGGCGACGAGACCAGAACGTCGCTCGTCCTTCTCGCTTACGTGGCCGGGGCGGTTCTCGCCATGATCCCGATCACGCCAGGCGGCCTCGGGTTCGTCGAAGCCGGACTCACCGCGACCCTCGTCGCCGCCGGTGTCACACCGGGCCGGGCGGTACTCGCGACGCTCGCCTACCGGCTGGTGAGCTACTGGATCCCGATGGTCGCCGGCCTCGGCGCCTGGGTGGGTTTCAGGTCGACCCACCCAGAGTAGGTCTGAATCTTCGCCGACAATCGTCGCTCGCTGCGCTCACTCCTCTGCGGAAAGGGTGGCGGTGATCATCTGGGTGATCCCGCCGCTCAGCAGGGTGCGCGTCGCGTTCTCGAAACCGGCCGCCTGGAGCGAGCTCATCATCTCGTCAGGCTCCGGCAGGTACGCCACTGACTTCGGGAGATAGCGGTACGCCGAGCGATCCGACAGAAGTGCCCCGATGCGCGGCACCACCTTGCCGAAATAGACGCCGTGCCCGAATCGCAGCAAGCGGCTCTTCGGTTCTGCGACGTCGAGCAGGCCGATTCGACCGCCGGGCCGCACCGCTCGGCCGAGCTCCTCGAAGAACGCGGCAAGATCCACGAAGTTGCGCAGCGCAAAACCGCATGTAGCGCCGTCGACCGATCCATCGGGCACCGGAAGTCGGAGCGCGTCCGCGCGCACCAGCGGCGCGTCGGTTCTCGCGGCGTGCAGCATGCCCGCGCTGAAGTCCACACCGACCGGCCGCAATCCCGCGCGGAGCAGGTCGTTGCACAGGTCCCCGGTGCCGCAGGCGATGTCGAGGACACGCGAGTCGGGCACGAGGGCGAGCTCGCGCACCGTCCTGCGCCGCCAGCGGACGTCGAGTCGAAACGTCAGCAGGCGGTTGACGAGGTCGTAGCGGGGGGCGATGCGGTCGAACATCGTCTCGACCGCAGCGGCCTTGTCGTCACCTTCGAGCAGTCGATCGCCCTCGAGAGGCGAGTCGTTCACCTGGCAGCCCGGGTCAGGTGTAGACGCGGTAGATGCACTCGGCGACACACGCGGGGCGCTCGGAGCCTTCGATCTCGAAGACGAGCTCCACCACGTACTGGGCGCCGCCGTCGAATTCGTTCACCTCTTGAAGTGTCGCACCCATGCGGACGCGCGCGCCGACAGGCACCGGTGCGGTGAAGCGAAGCTTGTTGGCGCCGTAGTTCACGCCCATCTTGACGTCGCCGGCGATGGTGAACGCCTCGGCCATGAGCATCGGGGCCAGGCTCAGCGTGAGGTAGCCGTGGGCGATCGTCCCACCGAACGGGCCGGCCTTGGCCTTCTCCTCATCGAGGTGGATCCACTGGTGGTCACCGGTGGCGTCGGCGAAGAGCTGGACCTGCTCCTTGGTGACCGGATGCCACTCGCTGTAGCCGATGTGCTCGCCGATGCGAGACTTGAGGTCGTCGATTCCGTCGATGAGTGTCGCCATGGCCGCAGTCTCTCAGAGACGGCGAGCGAGGCTCCACTGCCGGACCGCGAAGATTCCGACCGGGACGCACGTCGCGAGAAGGATCAGCCTGCCGGCCAGGCTCATTCCGCCGAGACCGAAGCCGGCGATCAGGACACTCGCGATCACCCAGGCTTCGTCGCCGAGTGCAGGGATCAACGCGTGCGACTTCTGTAGACGCGGGACCTTGGAGAACTGCCACAGCATGGGTGCATAGGCGAGCAGGCCCAGTCCGACCACCAGCACAGCGGCCCGTGGAACGTCGAACAGCTCGGCCAGAGGCACGAAGCCGACCGCAGCCACCAGGCCGGTGCTCGCGGAGAGTGCGAAGTTCTCCTTCAGGACGCGCCGGAGTCGATCCTGCGGCGTGCGGGACGAACCGGACGAACGGGTTTCAGAGGTTGTTGTCGTCATGACCCCACGGTGCGACAACCGCTGCGGCGATCCCATTACCTGTCAGGTCATCGGATCGGCGTTCAGGTCCTCGGTAGATTCCGGTGATGACGACAGTGGCCCCAACCGCAGGTGTCGGACCGCTTCTGCGCTCGTGGCGCGAGCGACGCAGGAGAAGCCAGCTCGACCTGGCATCCGAAGCCGAGGTCTCGACGCGCCACCTCAGCTTTGTCGAGACCGGACGGTCCACGCCGAGCAGAGAGCTCCTCCTCCACCTCGCCGAGCACCTCGAGGTCCCGCTCCGCGACCGAAACGAGCTGCTCCTCGCGGCGGGATACGCACCCAACTACCCGATGGCGGATCTCACCAGTCCGGAGATGAACCACGTCCGGGAAGCGCTCGAGCTGATGCTCAGCGGTCACGAGCCCCGGCCGGCCGTGGTGTTCGACGGAGGGTGGGATCTGGTGATGGCCAACGACGCAGCGGCCGTCTTTCTCGACGGGGTCGCACCACATGTGCTCGAACCGGTTCCCAACGTTCTGCGCATCACCCTCCATCCAGATGGACTGGCGGGTCGGATCCTCAACTACGACGCGGTGCGGACGCACCTCGTGCAACGGGTGCGCAGGCAGCTGCGGACCACGGCCGATCCGCGTCTCGAGGTGTTGGTCGCCGAAGCCGAGACCTATCCCGGCGATGACGTCCACGACGTCGACACGGCCGCCGGCGTGTTGCCGATGTGGTTCGACACACCGGACGGTCCGTCCGGCTATCTGACCACGGTGGCCTCGTTCGGCTCGCCGACCGACGTCGTGGTGAGCGAGCTGACGATCGAGCTGTTCTTCCCCGTGGAGGGTCCGCCTCCGGGGTGAGCTAGCGGAACCAGACCTTGCGGTACTCGCGGCTCATGGGGTGAACGATCAGCACGACGAGGACCGCGTCGAACATGAGGCGCAGAAGGATCCCGAGGCCGAAGTCCTCGATGCGGATCATCCACCAGATGTCGGCGACGACGGCGTAGGTCGCAGCGCCCATGAGCACCCGGTATCCCCACTTGCGTTCGTTCGCCACACCGAGGCCGCCGAGTGCGAGCCCTGCGGCGAGAAGGAAGCTCGCCAGGTCCCAGCCGAGCTGGGCGAGTCCGATCGTGTCGAGCACGTCAGCAGCGAAGAACCGGTAGCTCCCTCTCTCGCTGAACAAGAGGATCATGACCGTACGGAAGTAGGCGAGCATGGACGCGCTGTAGAGCGTCTGGGGTTGGCTCTGGTTGAGCCAGCGCATGTTGTTCACGGATGCCAGTGTGGCAGCCCGCCGCCCGATTCAGCGGTTGGGGCGCCCTGATCGGCCGCGCAGCACGACCTGCTGCTCGGCTCGCAGCTGCCCGCACGCGGCGTCGATGTCTGTGCCGCGGGTCCGGCGGATCGTGGCGTTGATCCCCCGCGACTCGAGCTCGGCGCGGAAGCCCTCGACCCGTTCGGGTGAGCTGCCCTTCGTGGAGTACCCGGGGGTGGGGTTGAGGGGGATGAGGTTGACGTGGGCGCGCAGCGGGCGGGCGTAGGCGGCGAGCTCGGCTGCGTCCTCGTCGCTGTCGTTTACCCCATCGATCATCGCCCACTCGAAGCTGATCCGCCGTCCCTTGGCCTGGAGGTAGCGATGTAGGGCGTTGGCGAGATCGCGAAGGGGATACTGCTTGTTGATCGGAGCGATCTTGTCCCGCGCTGGGTTGTTCGCGGCGTGGAGCGATACGGCGAGGCTCACCGGGAGTTTTTCGTCGGCCATCCGCAAGATGCCGGGGACGACGCCGACGGTCGACATCGTGATGTGACGGGCGCCGATCCCGATATCGCCGTTGATGCGCTCGACGGCAGCCCAGACGTTGTCGAAGTTGGCGAGGGGTTCGCCCATCCCCATGAAGACCACGTTGTCGACCCTGCGGTCGCCGGCAGCTCGAGCCGCCCGCACGACCTGCTCCACGATCTCGCCAGTGGTGAGGTGCCGGTCGAAGCCGATCTGGCCGGTGGCGCAGAAGCTGCACCCCATCGCACATCCCGCCTGGCTGGAGACGCACACGGTGGTGCGGTCGCGGTAGTGCATCAAGACCGACTCGACGAGCTGGCCATCGGGAAGCGACCAGAGTTGCTTCACGGTCTCGCCACGATCGGCGAGCGAGTCCCGGACCAGGGAGAGCGCGGGCGGCAGCAACTCCGAGATGGCCGAACGCAGCTTCTTCGGAACGTTGGTGAGCTCGGTGGGGTCTTTGTGGTGCGCGTACAGCCCGTCCCACACCTGATCGACGCGGTAGCGCGGCTCGCCCTCGAGTAGGTCGGCGAGTTCGTTTCGACTCAGGTCGTAGAGGGTGATCACGGGTCCTTGGAGGGGTCGCGGGCCTTTGAGGATACGGCCAGTTGATCGAAGATCCGAAGGTATGGTCGAGCCATGGCCACCCATCGCCACGATGATCATCACCGCGATGTCCAGGGCGGTGGGCTCCGGGCCGCCGTGTTCGGCGCCTCGGATGGGTTGGTGTCCAACGTCTTGTTGATCATCGGTCTCGCAGGCGCCGACGCCTCGGGTTCGGTGGTTCGGGCGGCAGGTACCGCGGGTCTTCTCGCGGGCGCCATCTCGATGTCGTCCGGCGAATACGTCTCGGTGAAGGCGCAGAACGAGCTGGTCGAGAGCGAGATCGCCAAGGAGCGGGACGCGCTCGCAGAGGATCCGGAGGAAGAAGCGCAGGAGCTGGCCCGGCTCTATGTGGAGAGGGGCATGCAGCCCGACCAGGCCCTTCAGATGGCGGAGCTCCTCATGCGAAACCCCGAGGTCGCGCTCGAGGTGCACGCGCGAGAGGAGCTCGGCGTCGTCCCGGGTGAGCTCGCCTCACCCTTCGGCGCCGCCGCGTGGTCGTTCGTCGCGTTCGCGCTGGGTGCGTTCCTGCCGCTCATTCCGTGGCTCATCGGTTCGGGCGATGCGGCGACGTGGGCGTCGATTGTGATCGGGGTGCTCGGAGCGGCATCGATCGGTCTGGCGTTGGCGGTGAGCACGGGGCGCTCAGTGCTGGCCAACGTGACACGGCATGTGGTGATCGCCGTGGCCGCGGCGGCTGTCACATGGATCATCGGCAACGCCCTCGGCGCAGCCGTGGAGTTGTAATGAAGCTCAGCCGCGGGTGAAGAGGCGGCGCACCACTGCGACCTCGAGGCCGAGGTCGCGGTAGAGGGTGACCGCCGGGGTGTTGTCGGCGTCGACGTACAGGATTCCTCTGGTGATGCCCTGGGCTTCGAGGTGCTGGTAGCCGGCGAGGGTGAGAGCCCGGCCGAGGCCCCGGCCGTGGAACTCGGGATCGACCGCGATCACGAACACCTCGCCGGCGGGGGGAGTCTCGTCGTCGTGGACTTTGGTCCAGCAGAAGGCCGCGATCGCACCGTCGATCTCGTGGACGCGGAAACCGTCGGGATCGAACCACTCTTCGGTTTGGCGCTCCCGGACCATCTCCATCGTCCAGCCGCTCTGCTCACGGTGCCATGCGAACGCCCGGTTGTTGACGTCGATCCAGTCCTGTTCGTCCTGGCCGATGACGAAGGAACGGGTCTCGATGTCCGCGCGCTGCTCCATCGGCAGGCTGCGCTCCATCCGGTACAGGTCGCGTTGTGCGGCGAGGCCGATGCGCCCCAGGTCGGCGTCTGTGTCGTCGGTGGGGTGATCGACCCACACCGAAACCGATGCTCCGAGCTCGTCGAGTAGAGGGCGCAGCGCGAGCGGCAGTGCGTCCCTGTCCCATTCGGACGCGTCGACCTCGACGACTGCGCCGTCCCGGTCCTCGCTGACGGTGATGGTGGGGTCGGGGGTGGCGTTGCTCACGTCGCCAGAGGGTAACGCTGCTCGGCGCCGCCCGATCGGGTAGACAGGCCAGATGGCCAAGCCGAGGTCGCCCAAGGGTCGAGCGCGCGTCACCCATGAGCGCCTCGCGGGCGAGTACGAGGCGACGTGTGAGCTGAACCACACCTCGCCTTTCGAGCTGCTCGTCGCCACGATTCTGTCGGCCCAATGCACCGATGAGCGGGTCAACATGACCACCCCCGCTCTGTTCGCCCGGTTTCCCGACGCCGAGTCACTCGCCGAGGCCGACCTGCTCGAGCTCGAAGAGCTCGTCCACCCGACGGGCTTCTACCGCAACAAGGCGAAGAGCCTGAAGAACATGGCTCAGCGGCTGCTCCACGATCATGGCGGGGAGGTCCCCACGGGCCTCGACGACCTCGTGAACCTGGCCGGCGTCGGACGCAAGACGGCCAACCTGATCCGGTCGGTGGCCTTCGGCTTGCCGGGACTGCCGGTCGACACGCACGTCGGTCGGCTGGTTCGCCGCCTCGGGATCACCACCGAAGAGGATCCGGTCAAGGTCGAGCTCGCGCTCAACCCGATGATCCCGCAATACGAGCGAGGCGACTTCAGCCTGCGAGTGATCCTGCACGGCCGACGAGTGTGCTTTGCTCGAAAGCCACAGTGCGAGGATTGCGTCCTCAACGATTTCTGCCCATCTGCGTTCGCAGCTACGACATAGCGTTCGCAGCTACGACATAGCGTTCGCAGCTACGACATAAGCTTTTGCAGCCTGACCGGAGACCACATGACCACCAGACGGGCCGCCCACTTCGTTCCAGGCGCCAACGAGAAGATGCTCACCAAATCGCTCGCCACGGCGGCCGACTCGCTGATTCTCGATCTCGAGGACGCGGTGACTCCGGACAACAAGGATTCGGCGCGCACCACGGTCGCTGGCTGGCTCGCCGATGTGGACTTCGGCCGTCAGGAGCGGGTGGTGCGGATCAACCCGCTCGGTTCGCCGTGGTGCGAGGCGGACATCGCGGAGACGATGGCGAGCCCGCCGGACGCCTATCTGGTTCCGAAGGTGAACAACTCGGGGGAGATCGCCACCCTCGACGCTCTGATCTCGCGCCATGAGGCCGAACACGGGCACCCGGCGGGCGGCGTGCAGCTTCTCGTTCTCGGCACCGAGACGCCGCAGGGTCTGCTCAACATCGCCGACCTCGCTGCTCACAATCGGGTCGACGCGCTGACATGGGGGGCCGAAGATCTCTCCGCCGCCATCGGGTCACGGGGAAACCGTGACGCCTCCGGTGCCTATCTCCCGGTGTTCGAGTACGCGCGAATCATGTGCCTGCTCGGCGCAACAGCGTGGGAGAAGCAGCCGCTCGACACGGTGTTCGTCGACTTCAACGATCCCGAAGGGCTTCGAGCCGAGTGTCTGGCGTCTGCGGTGATGGGCTACACCGGCAAGATCACCATTCACCCCAACCAGATCGACATCGTCAACGAGGCGTTCACCCCGTCCGATGCCGAGGTGGCCGAGGCGCGTGAGCTCCTCGAACTGTTCGCAGAGAACGAGGCCAGGGGGATCATGGCTTTCGCGTTCAAGGGCGAGATGGTGGACGTTCCGCACCTGACGCGAGCCCGCAAGGTCGTCGCGCTCGCGGAGTCGCTCGCAGGGTTGTGATCAGTCCCGCAGGCTTCATTCCCGAAGACCCTCGCCGGCCTTGATGAGGCGACGCCGGGCCATGCGAAGACTGCGCTCCACCTCATAGAGGTCTGTGGCGACGTCCTCGTTGCGCGTCCCCAAGAGTCCATCGGCAGCGCTGGTGATGCGCTGGCCCAACTCGTGGACTGCGGTTTCGAGGGACGACAGTTCGGCGCGGCTCACCATGTCCCACACCCTACGGATATCGGCTGCAATGGAGGAGCTGGACGCCGGTACGATCGTCCGTCGTGCTCCGTCGACTGGATCTCCGTGGCGCTGCCGGCGACCTGGCCGCGCTTCTCCCGCGCCCGGATCTCTCCGTCGACGCCCCGACCGAGGCCGTGCGAGAGCTTCTCGGGCAGGTGCGGGAGGGCGGAGACGCCGCCGTTCGTGAGCTCACGAAGCGCTTCGACGGCGTCGACCTCGTCGATGCTGCAGTGGCCCCCGACGAGCTGGCCGCAGCCTGGCCGGCCCTCGACGACGCCACCCGCGCGGCGCTTCAGACCGCTCACGACCGCGTACTGGCGTTCCACGAGGCGGAGGCCCAAGGCCGCCATGAGGTCACATCGGATGGGATCACCGTCACGTCGATTCCGCAGCCGGTGGATCGGGCGGGCGTGTACGTCCCAGGCGGGCTCGCTGCGTATCCCTCCACCGTGCTGATGACTGTTCTGCCCGCCCGCGCCGCGGGCGTCGAGAACGTCGTACTGTGCTCGCCTCCCGGCCCCAGTGGGGATCTTCTCCCCATCGTCAAGGCCGCGGCCCACCTCTGTGGTGTATCCGAAGTGCATCGGATCGGTGGCGTGCAGGCCGTGGCGGCCCTCGCGTACGGAACCGAATCCATCGCGCCCGTCGATGTGATCGCGGGGCCGGGCAATGTCTGGGTCGCGACAGCGAAGCAGGAGGTCGCAGGGTCGGTGGGCATCGCATCGGCGTTCGCGGGCCCTTCGGAGATCGTGGTGGTGGCCGACGCGACCTGTCCGCCGAGCTCGGCCGCCGTGGACGTCGTTCTGCAGGCCGAACACGGCCCGGGCGGTCGAGCCTGGCTCGTCACCTGGGACGTCGACTACGCGGATGCGGTCGATGCAGCGATCGCACAGATCGTCGAACGGTCACCGCGCCGCGACGAGACACTCGCCACGCTCGAGGCCGACGGGTATCTGTGCCTCGTCGATGGTCCCGACGCCGCGGTCACGGTGGCCAACGGCGTGGCGCCCGAACATCTCCAGCTCATGTGCGACGACGCCTCGGCGATGGCTCGCGATGTGCGGCACGCCGGTGCGGTTTTCCTCGGCCAATGGGGTCCCGCATCGATCGGCGACTACGTGGCCGGTCCCTCCCACGTACTGCCGACTGCAGGCACTGCCCGTTTCAGCGGTGCGCTCACCGTCGACGACTTTCAGAAGCGCATGCACGTCATCGATGTGTCCAAGCAGGGCTTCGACGCCATCGGCGACGCGGTCGTCGGACTCGCTCGGGCCGAAGGGCTGTGGGCGCACGCAGCGTCGGTGTCCGAGCGCGAGCGCTGGGCTCAGGGTGGTGTGTCGTGAGCGGCAGGTCGAGGCCGCGCGTCCGCGACGATCTCGCGGTTCTGGACGGCTACCACTCGCCACAGCTCGCCGTCGACGTCCGCCTCAATACCAACGAGGCCCCTGGTGCACCACCCGCCGAGTTCGTGGAGGCGTTCGCCGCCGAAGTCGCCGCTGTGGAATGGAATCGGTACCCCGACCGGATGGCCACCGCGCTGCGAGACGACATCGCGGCCCTGCACGCGGTCGAGCGCGACCAGATCTTCGTGGCCAACGGCTCCAACGAGATCCTGCAGACCATCTGCCTCACGTTCGGGGGAGCGGGGCGGAGCGTGGCGACGTTCGAACCGACGTACGCGATGTACGGACAGATCGCCCGCACCACGCAGTGCACGGTGGTCGAGGGCGAGCGCGACGAGGAGTACCGGCTCGACATCGGCGAGCTGGAGCGAATCGTCTCCGCGCACGATCCCCACATCGTCTTCCTCTGTTCGCCCAACAATCCCACCGGGACACCGGAGCGCCTCGAGACGGTCGAGCGCGCGCTCGATCTGTGTTCGGGCGTTGTCGTGGTGGACGAGGCCTATGGTCAGTTCGCATCCTTCACCGCCCTCGATCTGCTGCGGTCGGACCCCGACCTCCCCCTCGTCGTCACGAGGACGTTCTCGAAGACGTGGTCGATGGCCGGCGCGCGGCTCGGATACTGCGTCGCTCCGGCATGGATGATTCCGGAGTTCGAGAAGGTCATCCTCCCGTACCACGTCGACGCCGTGAAGCAGATCGCCGGTCGGGTGGCACTGCGGTTCCAGGATCAGATGGAGGCGCGGGTCTCGCATCTCGTGGATGAGCGGGGTCGCGTGGAAGAGGGTCTCCGCGACCTCGGGTTCGACGTGTGGCCCTCGCAGTCCAACTTTGTGCTCTTTCGAACGTCTCCCACCGGCCGCTCCGGTGACGATGTCTGGCAGGCCCTCGTCGATCGTTCGATTCTCGTCCGCAACTGCTCGGGTTGGCCTCGCTTGGCGGACTGCCTCCGTGTCACGCTGGGGACCGTCGAGGAGAACGACCTGTTTCTCGCCGCGCTCTCGGAGGTGCTGGCCCCATGACCAACCGGACGGCAACCCGCCAGCGCACGACCAAAGAGACGGCGATCGACCTCGCCATCGACGTCGATGGGACGGGGAAGGTCGACATCACCACCGGTCTGCCGTTCTTCGATCACATGCTCGCCCAGCTGGGGAAACACGCTCGCTTCGATCTGCGCGTTCACAGCCAGGGTGATCTCGAGATCGACTCGCATCACACGGTGGAGGATGTCGGGATCGCGCTCGGGGAGGCCTTTCGCGAGGCGCTCGGCGACAAGGCGGGCGTTCGGCGATTCGCATCCATCACTGTGCCTCTCGACGAAGCCGCGGTCGAGGTCATCCTCGACCTGTCCGGTCGTCCGTTTCTGCACTACGACATCGAGCCGCCGGGCGAGAAGATCCTCGGAGACCCGCCCTTCGACCCGCAGCTGTGCGAGGAGTTCTGGCGCGGCTTCGTGATGGCGTCGGGGATCACGCTCCACCTGGTGATGCTGCGCGGCAAGAACACCCATCACATCATCGAGGCCAGCTTCAAGGGCGCGGCGCGGGCGATGTACGACGCTGTGAAGATCGTCGACGACGTGATGCCCTCCACAAAGGGCGTCTTGTGACGGCAGCATCCGCGGGCGGCGATCGCCCGCTGATCGCGGTGCTCGACTACGGCATCGGCAACCTCAGATCGGCGCAGAAGGGTTTCGAGCGGGCCGGCGCAGATGCTCGACTGACGGCCGACCCCGGCCTGATCGCTGAGGCGGTCGGCGTCGTCTTGCCGGGGGTGGGCCACTTCGGGACCTGTATGGCCCAGCTGCGATCCGCCGGGCTCGAGGATCCCACCGTCGCCGCGATCGAGTCGGGGCGGCCGTTCTTCGGGATTTGCGTCGGCATGCAGATGCTGTTCGAAACGAGCGACGAAGCCCCGGGCGTGCGCGGTCTCGGCGTCCTGCCAGGGACGATCCACCGTCTCCCGCCTGGCCTCCCGAGGCCCCAGATGCAGTGGAACCAGCTCGACGTGCGACGGCCGAGCGTTCTCCTCGACGGGCTTCCCGAGAGTCCCTGGATGTACTTCGTCCACAGCTACGCGGTCGAAACCGATGAGGCACACGTCGTCGCCACCTGCGAGTACGGCACCTCGGTGACGGCGATGGTGCAGCTCGGCGAGTCGCTCTGGGCGACCCAGTTCCACCCCGAGAAGTCTGGGGACCGCGGGCACCACATCACCGAGAACTTCCTGGAGCAGGCCCGCTGTGGCGTGTGACCTGTACCCGGCCATCGATCTGCGGGACGGACGCTGCGTGCGGCTGTTGCAGGGCGACTACGACCGCGAGGTGCGCTACGACGCCGACCCCGTGGCGGTCGCGCTCGAGTTCGAAGCGGCGGGAGCGCCGTGGATCCACGTGGTCGACCTCGATGCAGCCCGGTCGGGTGAGGTGAGCAACCGCGACGTGGTCGGTGCGATCGCATCTGCCGTCGGTGTGCCCGTGCAGTCGGGTGGAGGCGTGCGCTCGACCGACGCAGCGCTTGCCCTGTACGACGTCGGCGTGACCCGCTGCGTCATCGGAACCGCAGCCGTGGAGGATCCGAGCCTGGTGGGCACCCTCGCCTCGGCCGGCCACCGAGTCGCGGTTGGCCTGGATGTTCGAGGCGACGAGGTGATGATCAAGGGCTGGGAAGAGGGAAGCGCTCAGACAATCTTCGAGTTGCTGCCCCAGTTCGAGGGCGTGGGAGCCGACGCGGTGATCGTGACCCAGATCCACAACGACGGAATGGGCACCGGAGCCGATGTCAGCGGCCTGTCTGCAGTTCTCGGCGCGACGGCCCTCCCGGTGATCGCCTCGGGTGGAGTGGGTGCGCTCCAGCACATCGCCGATCTGGTCGGTCTCGAGGTCTCCGGCCGGCGGGTCTCGGGAATCATCGCGGGGAAGGCGATCCACGACGGTGTGATCTCCGTCGCCGACGCGGTCGCCGCGACGGAGGAACGCGCATGAAGACGGTTCGAGTGATTCCGTGCCTCGACGTCGACAAAGGGCGGGTCGTCAAGGGCGTCAACTTCGTCGACATCCGCGATGCCGGCGATCCTGTGGAGCTGGCGGCCGAATACGACCGTCAGGGCGCTGACGAGGTGGTGTTCCTCGACATCACTGCATCGTCGGACGACCGCGACACGATCGTCGAACTCGCAGAGCGGACCGCCGAGGAGGTGTTCATCCCATTCACAATCGGGGGTGGGATCCGCACGGTCGAGGATGCACGACGGCTGCTCCGGGCCGGCGCAGACAAGGTGTCGGTGAATTCGGCGGCCGTCGCCCGGCCCGAGCTCGTGGCGGAGATCGCCGACGAGTTCGGCAGCCAGTGTGCGGTGGTGGCGATCGACGCCAAGCACGTCGGGCACGGACGATGGAACGTCTACGTCAAGGGTGGACGCGAGGACACCGGCATCGACGCTGTCGAGTGGGCCACGCGAGTCGTGAAGCTCGGCGCCGGCGAGATCCTTCTCACCTCGATGGACGGCGACGGCACCAAGGCCGGCTACGACCTGGAGCTGACCCGCACGATCGCCGACGCGGTCGACGTTCCCGTGATCGCCAGCGGGGGAGTGGGCACGCTCGACCACCTCGTCGAAGGAGCGACCGACGGTGGCGCCGATGCCGTGCTCGCTGCGTCGATCTTCCACTTCGGCGAACACACCGTCGCCGAAGCCAAGGACGCCCTCCTCGCCGCCGGAGTCAGCGTCCGCCCGCCCGGCGCATAGCCCCCCAGGCCGAGTCCGGTTCGGCCGAGTGGGAGCGCGCCAGAACTGGCGCGCTCACACTCCGCGAGTAGGTTTCCCGCCCATGAGTTACCCAGGTCGGTACGCAGGCGACAACCCAGACAGGCCCGCTGTGATCATGGCCCGGACGGGGGAAACGATCACCTACCGCGAGCTCGAAGACAGGTCGTGCCAGTTCGCTCAGCTGATGTGGGCCGCTGGTCTTCGGCCGGGCGAACACGTCGCGATCTTCGCCGACAACCATCCGCGGTACTTCGAGGCCTACTGGGGCGCGATCCGCAGCGGCCTGTACTTCACGACCGTCAATCGATACCTCACCGCCGAAGAGGCGAGCTACATCGTCAACGACTGCGGGGCCAAGGTGCTGGTCGCCAGCCCGGCGGTGCGCGACGTCGCTGCGGAGATGCTCGATCACATCCCCGACTGCCCGGTCCGGTTGATGTTCGACGAAGCGGCGCCCGGTTTCGAGAGCTTCAACGATGGTATTGCGGCCTGTGAGGCCGAGCCGCTGGTGAGCCAACCCCGGGGCTCCACGATGCTGTACTCGAGCGGTACGACTGGCCGGCCGAAGGGGATCAAACGCCCCCTTGCCGGCGACCAGATCACCGACAACGACATCATCGGGGGCGCCCTCGTCGGTGGCCTGTTCGGATTCGGGGAGGACAGCGTCTATCTGAGCCCCGCGCCGCTGTACCACTCGGCACCCCTCGGCTTCACCGCCGGCACCCAGTCGATGGGCGGGACGGCCGTGGTGATGGAGAAGTTCGATCCGCTCGACGCGCTGCGGGCGATCGAGCGCTACGAGGTCACGGCGAGCCAGTGGGTCCCCACGATGTTCAGCCGCATGATCAAGCTCGACGAGGCCGAGCGCACTCAGTTCGACCTCTCGTCACACCGAGTCGCGATTCATGCGGCCGCACCGTGTCCGGTGGAAGTGAAGCGCCAGATGATCGACTGGTGGGGTCCGATCATCCACGAGTACTACGCCGGAACCGAGCTCAACGGCTTCTGCTACATCAACTCCGAGGACTGGATCGCCCACCCGGGCTCGGTCGGCAAGCCGCTGATCGGCACGATCCACATCTGCGACGAAGCCGGTGTCGAGCTTCCCAACGGCGAAGCCGGCACCATCTACTTCGAGCGCGAGGATCACGCGTTCGAGTACCACAACGACTCCGAGAAGACCCAGGACTCACGCCACGCGGACCACGAGTTCTGGTCGACCCTCGGTGATGTCGGCCGCGTCGACGAAGACGGCTTTCTGTACCTGACGGACCGCAAGGCCTTCATGATCATCTCGGGCGGGGTCAACATCTACCCCCAGGAGATCGAGGACTGCCTGATCCTTCACCCCAAGGTGGCAGATGTCGCCGTCTTCGGTGTCCCCAACACCGACTTCGGCGAGGAGGTGAAGGCGGTGGTGCAGCCGGCGGATGGCGTCGATGCCTCGGACGAACTGGGGCGCGAACTCACCGAGTACGCCAAGGAGCACATCGCCGGCTACAAGGTTCCTCGTTCGATCGACTTCCGACCCGAGCTGCCGCGGCTTCCGACGGGCAAGCTCTACAAGCGGTTGCTGCGCGACGAATACTGGGGAACATCCGGATCCAGGATCGTCTGACCGACCCGCTCACAACAGCGGGTCGCGCTCCTCTGCGAGGGCTGACGCGCCGTCACGCAGGTCGATGATGGCTGCACGGCGCAGATCGATGGCATGCCTTTCGCGGCGGCGCAGTCGTGCCTCGCCGACCCGTTCTGCGAGAACAGCGGCGGCCGAGGCTGCTGTGAGCACGAGGAGCCCGAAGAACGCGAGCCGGGTATACCCGAGAGTTGCCGGGCTGGCGACGGCCGGCGCGACGTCGGCGATTACCGAGGTGCCAACCGCTCCGAGAAGGGCCTCGCGCTGCTGCAGCTGGAGCAGGAGCCCGAGGGCGACCTCTCGCTCTGCGAGAAGCGTGGCGAGTCTGGCGTTGGCTCCGTCGAGCGCAGCATCGTCGGACGACAGATCGGCCAGAGCCTCGTTGGTCTGCACGACATCTTCGGTCAGCCGCTGAATCGAGGCGCCGAGCACCTGCTGCTGAGCCGCCGCGGTGGACCGCACGCGGCCGTCGCGGAACTCTGCGTACGCCGCGCCGAGCTGTTCGGCTGCCTGGGTCGCCACCGCCGGATCGGTGCTGCTCACGGCGATCCTGAGCTGGGTCTGGTGCGCCGTCACCTTCACGGTGCGGACGTCCTCCCACGGCAAGGTCATGGCACCTGCGACCGAGTCGATCACCTCGGGGGCCGTGACGTAGCCCACCTCCGAGTGTGCCGTGCCGGCAGCGATCTCGGCGGAGTCGGAGACGATCGTCGGCCCGATGTCGACCCAGCCGACCGCCACGTGGGTCGCCGGCCGGTAGAGCTGGAACACGCCAGCGCCGACGACCGCCAGCGCGGTCGTGAGAGCGATCGGGATCCACCTGCGCCGAAGCGCATCTCGAGCAGTTACCACCTCTGCACCGTCGGCCGGAGCGCTCCCGACCTGAGCTGCAGGGCTCTGACTACAGCTGCTGGACGAAGGCGACGACCTGTTCGGCCACCGCTGCAGCGCGTCCCATCAAGAAGTGGTCGCCACCCTCGATGGTCACGAGCCCCGTCGAGGGCCAGTCCGCAGTGGCCTCCGCGGCCGATTCGGGGGACCTGAACTGGTCGTGCTCCGGCACCAGCAGCAGAGTCGGGCGCTGATCTCGGGCCGCAACCATCTCGGAGGGGTCCACGATGGCGAGGGGAGCGGCGATCGCCACCCACGCGGCCAACTGGTCGCTGTCGGTCGCCAGCGAGACATCGGCCCCGAACGACCAACCGCACGACACGAGGGGACCGTCGACGCCGAGGTTGGCGCCGGCCTCGAAGGCCGCGGCGGCATCGAGCCGCTCGCCGACGCCGCCGTCGTGGGATCCAGCCGACGCACCGACACCCCGGAAGTTGTAGCGCAGGGCTGCGAGCCCGACCTCGGGGAGCGCCTGGAAGAGCTGGTGAATCAGCGGGTTGTACATGTCGCCGCCGTACTGGGGGTGAGGGTGCGACAGCACGACAGACGCGATGGCGTCGTCGGGAACGTGGTACTCCGCCTCCAGGCCGATCGGACCCGTGTCGTCGGTGCTCGACACCGTGATCGCCTGGGGGGAACCGACTACCGCGTTCATCCCCAGAGACGGTACCTTGCCACCGTGCCCGAAGAGTCCACGACCGAGGCCGGCTCCAGCGAGAAGCGCCCGATCAAGATGCTGCACGACCGCATCTTGGTGCGTATGCCCTCCGAGGAATCCGAGCGACGCAGCAGCGGCGGCATTCTCATTCCGGCGACCGCGCAGCAGCAGAAGCGACTCGTGTGGGGTGAGGTCGTGGGCGCCGGTCCCAACGTCCGGAGCGCCGAAGAGGGCGACCAGGTGCTCTTCAGCCCCGAGGACCGCCACGAGGTGGAGGTCCAGGGCGACGACTTCCTGATCCTGCGCGAGCGAGACATTCACGCCATCGCTGCCCCACGGGTCGAACCGGGCTCCACGGGCCTGTACCTCTGACCGATGGATGCAACTCGCGAGTTGGTGACGCGGGGTGGCCTCGCCGTCACCGCGGCAACAGCGCCGATTGAGGCCGACGCAGCCATCGAGGACGTGATCGATCGCCTCGATGCAGCGCGCGGCGTGCTCCTGTCCTCGAGCTACGAATACCCCGGCCGGTACACCCGATGGGACATGGGTTTCGTCGACCCGCCCCTCGTCGTCAGCTCCTCCGGTTCGGACGTGACCGTCGAAGCACTCAACGATCGGGGCACCATCCTCCTCGATCCGATCGAGTCGACGTTGCGCGCTGTCACTGGTGTCGTTGGCCTCGAACGAGCTGCAAAGCGGATCACGCTTCGAGTCGAGCGCCCCACGCGCCGGTTCGAGGAGGAGGAGCGGAGCAGGCAGCCATCGACGTTCACAGTCATCCGGGCGCTCGTGGAGCTCTTCGGCAGCGACGATCAGCACCTCGGGCTGTACGGAGCGTTCGGCTACGACCTGGCGTTCCAGTTCGAACCGATCGATCTGCGCCTCCCGCGACCCGACGACCAACGAGATCTCGTCCTCTACCTGCCAGACGAGCTCCTCGTGGTGGACCACCAGGGCGCTATCGCCGAGCGAATCACCTACGAGTTCTCCACGGGGAGTGCGACAACGGCCGGCCTCGACCGCGGCGGGCTGCGCGCGCCCTATGAGCCCGATGTCGGCATGGAGCCGCGACGAGACCACGAGGAGGGCGGCTACGCCCAGAGCGTGCGCACCGCCAAGGAGTACTTCGCACGCGGCGATCTCTTCGAGGTGGTCACCAGCCAGACGTTCGTCGAGCCGTCGCCCGAACCGCCCTCGGAGCTCTTCCGGCGCCTCAAGGAACAGAACCCGTCGCCGTACGGATTCCTCATCAACCTGGGCGAGGACGAATGGCTCGTCGGCGCGAGCCCCGAGATGTACGTGCGTGTCGAGGGCGACCGGGTCGAGACCTGCCCCATTTCGGGAACGATCGCTCGCGGTCAGGATCCCCTCGACGACGCGAGCCAAATCCTGGCGCTGCTCAACTCCGAGAAGGACGAGTCCGAGCTCACGATGTGCACGGACGTCGATCGCAACGACAAGAGCCGCATCTGCGTGCCCGGCTCCGTGAAGGTGATCGGGCGTAGGCAGATCGAGATGTACAGCCGCCTGATCCACACCGTGGACCACGTGGAGGGGCGCCTCCGTGAGGGGTTCGACGCTCTCGACGCGTTCCTCTCCCACACGTGGGCGGTCACCGTCACCGGGGCCCCGAAGGCCAAAGCGATGATGTTCCTGGAGCGGCATGAGCGCACGCCGCGCGCCTGGTATGGCGGGGCGATCGGAAAGGTCGGATTCGACGGATCTCTCAACACGGGGCTGACCCTTCGGACCATCCGGGTGAAGGACGGCCATGCCGAGGTGCGGGTCGGCGCAACGCTCTTGTGGGATTCGGATCCCGTCGCCGAGGAGGAGGAGACCGAGCTGAAGGCGTCTGCCTTCCTCGATGCGCTGCGCATTCCGCGACGAGCGGCGCACACCAGCGAGCCGGAGGCCGCGGCGACCGGAGTCCGGGTACTGCTCGTCGACCACATGGACAGCTTCGTCCACACCCTCGCCAACTATCTGCGCCAGACCGGCGCGGAGGTCGTCACCCGACGAGCGGGCTTTCCGGTGTCCGAGATCGCCGAAGCTGCACCCGATCTTGTGGTGCTGTCGCCGGGACCGGGTCGTCCAGACGATTTCGCAGTGGCAGACACCGTCCGCGCAACCCTCGCAGCGGGTATCCCACTCTTCGGGGTGTGCCTGGGCCTGCAGGGAATCGTGGAGTACTTCGGAGGCGAGCTCGGGCAGCTGGCCACTCCCATGCACGGCAAGCCGTCGAGCATCCGGGTGCGGGGTGGGCGACTCCTCGGGGGGCTGCCACAGGAGTTCCGAGCCGGTCGCTATCACTCGCTCTTCGCCCGCCGCTCGGACATCCCGTCCGATCTCGTGGTGACCGCGGAGTCTCTCGACGACGACATCGTCATGGCGGTCGAGCACGCCGAGCTGCCTGTGGCCGCTGTTCAATTCCATCCCGAATCGATCATGTCCCTCGACGACAATGTGGGGCTGGATCTGGTCCGCAACGCCGTCACCCGGCTGGCCGGTCACGGCGATCTCCAGGAGGCGACCGACACATGAGCGACGTGAATTCATCCGAATCGACGACGGCGACCCCGGTGCCGCGGGATGTGATCGTGGTGGAGGGTCCCGAGACCGCCGAGTACCTCCACGGCCAGGTGAGCCAGGACATCCTCGACCTCGAGATCGGCGAGAGCCGCCTCTCGCTGTTGCTCGAGCCGCGCGGGCGACTCGAGGTTCTGTTTCGTGTGACCCGGGCAGGGGACGACGTCTTCGTGCTCGACTCCGATCCCGGCGCCGGAACCCTTCTCCGGTCGTCGCTCGAACGTTTCAAGCTCCGCACCAAGGCCGAGTTCAGCGAGCCGGGCTGGTCGATGCTGGCGGTTCGCGGGCCCGATGCCGCCGAGGTCGCGCAGCAAGCGGAGGGCGAAGTCGTGGCTGCGGCGATCCTTCCTGTCGGTGGCTTCGACGTCTTCGGCCCGGCACCGAGGTCGGACAACGATCCCGACCCGCGACACGCCGAGTCCAGGGCAGCGGCAGGCCTGCCCGTGATGGGAGTCGACCTCCGAGAGGGCGACATCCCCAACGAGACCGGGCTCCTCGATCTCGCTGTGTCGTTCACCAAGGGGTGCTACCGCGGTCAGGAGCTGGTGGAGCGCATCGACTCGCGCGCCGGGGGCCGCAGGACGCTCATGCGCTTCGCAGCTGATGGCTCGCTCGAGGTTGGCGACGCCTTGGACACGGCCGACCCGGCAGGGCTCGGTGGCGAGGTGCGCAGTGTGGTTGAGACCCAAGCCGGCACCGTCGGCTTCGCTCTCGTCGATGCATCCGCCGACGATGCGACCCATTCCTCGGGCGTTGCGGTGAAGGTCGCGCCGGTCGTCAGCTGAGCTTCAGCTGTTCGAGAGCGATCTCGACGCCGGAGTGCACGATCTTCTCGATATCTGCGGACGGAGGCATCGAGGCGGTCATCACCGCCCATGCCACGTGTTCGACATCGGCGGGGGTGACGGGGCGATCACTGGCCTCATAGACGAGGACGGCATGGTCGATGATCGCCGTGGCGAGCTCTGTCGTGAGCGCCAGGTGGTTCTCAGAGCGAGCCCCTCCGAGGGCCTCGATCACCGCCTCGCTCAGTGGCCCCGTTCCCGGCAGGTGGTACCCGGCCATGCGCGCCCGGGCGGTTGCCCGGAGCTCGCGCGTCGCAGAGACGATCTCCACCACCACGGTGCCGAGAATGAGCGGCAGGACCTCGGTGGGATCCTCGCTCGCTCTCAGCACGTCGATGGCGCCGTCGCGGAGGTCCGACACCGGCTGCAGAGCCTCGTCGATCGCCTCCTCGACGGATCCGAAATGGTTGAAGAAGGTGCCGACCGCCCGGTCCGCTCGTTGGGCGATGCTGCTCGCGCTCACCGCAGTCGGGTGCGGTCCGAGGAGCTCGTCGATCGCAGCATCGAGCAGCTCACGATGCGTGGCAATCCAGCGTCGCTCGATGCGGGTCAGCGGCCTGTCGTCTTCTTCGCCCATTGCGATCCCGAAACTAGCTCCGGCGGGGCCGAATCGACCGACCATTCGACTCGAAGGCGTGTTTGGCATGATCGCTGGATGAGCCGTGCCACTCTCTACGACGTTCTGGGGGTGAAGGTGACGGCGTCGGTGGCGGAGATCCGCCAGGCCTACCTCCTGACGGCACGCAATCTCCACCCGGACCTGCCAGGTGGAGACGGCGAGACGATGGCGCTCGTCAACGAGGCATGGGAGATCCTGGGGGATCCGACCCGTCGGCGCGCCTACGACCGAACTCTGCGGCGTGATGCCGGCGTCGAGAAGCAGGCTCGGGGCGCGTCCGACGCGGCGAACCTCCACGAAGACGCCCTGGCGGACAGCGAAGGCATCGAGCTGGGCGATCTCGATGATGAGGGACGCCCCCTCGGAGCCGTCGTGCGCATCCTCACCAAGCTGGCGCCTCTGCTGTTCGGGGTCGGATTTGTCCTGGCCAACATCGGTTTGATCCTTCAGGTGCAGCCCCTCTTCGCAGCGGGCCTCGTGGCGACCGTGGCCGCGCTGGTGCTGTTCGTCCTGATGCCCTTCTTCGCCATGAGCTCGAAGCGGTAGCCTGCACCGCGACGTCGGCTCGTCCGAGCCGCGCTGTTCGGAGGGGGAGAACCCATGGCGAAGCCCGCACTTCTCGCAAAACTCACCGCGAAGGAAGGTCAGCGCGACGACCTCCTCGCCGTGATCGCAGATCTCGGCATCCGCAACGTGTCCGGTGAGCCGGGCACGGAGATCTACGCGGCTCACAAGGACAGCGGCGATGAGAACGTCGTGTGGTTCTACGAGCTGTACACCGACAAGGACGCTCTCGCCGCGCATGGCTCGTCCGACGCGATGAAGGAGTTCGGCAAGGCGACGGGCCAGTACATGGCCGGTCGGCCCGAGCTGATCTTCCTCGAGCCGGTCGCGGCCAAGGGCATCGACCTCTAGCCACCGCCGAAGAACGCCGACGCCGTGGCCACCTACCTGGACCGCATCGTTGCCGAGCATCGGGCGGAGGCGGCGTCGGACACTCGCGACCTCGCCGAGCTGTGGGAGCGCGCCGCCGCGCTCCCCGCCCCGCGCGCGTTTCGAGACGCCCTGTCCGGTCCCGGCCTGAGCGTGATCTCTGAGGTCAAGCGGCGTTCGCCGTCCAAGGGAGACCTCTTCGGCGATCTCGATCCGGCATCGCTGGCGAAGCAGTACGCCGAAGGCGGTGCCGCGTGTCTGAGCGTGCTCACCGACGGCCCAAACTTCGGAGGATCGCCCGAGGATCTTCAGAGCGCACGGCAGGCCGTGGCGCTCCCGGCGCTGCGGAAGGACTTCACCGTCCACGAACGCGACGTCCTCGACGCGCGGCTGATGGGCGCCGACGCCGTGCTCCTCATCGCTGCGGCGCTCGACGACGATGAGCTCGGGCGCTTCCACTCTCTCGCCGTCGATCTCGGACTCGACGTCCTCGTCGAAACTCACGACGAAGCGGAGCTCGATCGAGCCCTTGCTGTGGGGGCGACCCTGGTGGGTGTCAACCAGCGGGATCTGGTGACCTTCGAGGTCGACCACGAGCGAGCACAGCGGATGGGTTCGGCCATGCCGGCGGGGGTTGTGTCGGTCGCCGAGTCGGGGGTGAGAGGGCCCGAGGACGCAGCGACACTGGCTGAGGCCGGCTACGACGCGATCCTGGTCGGGGAGAGCCTCGTCACCAGCGGCGACCCGACCACGGCAGTGCGGGCCCTTCGGGAGGCCGGCGCGTGTTCGTGAAGATCTGTGGGATCACCACCGAAGAAGACGCCCTCGTCGCCGTCGGGATGGGCGCCGACGCATTGGGTTTCAACTTCGTTCCGGGCTCAGTGCGTCAGATCTCACCAGCCCAAGCGCGCGACATCCGGCGCAGACTGCCAGCAGGCGTGATGTCGGTGGGGATCTTTCGCAACGAGCTGCCCGCGAGGGTCGTGGAGATCGCCAACGAGGTGGGCCTCGACGCGGTTCAGCTCCACGGGAACGAGGGGGTCGAGGACACCAACCGGGTCGCCCAATCGGTGCAGACGACGATCAAGGTGTTCTCTGCGGGCGATCCAGCGCTCGACCGCCTCGATCGCTACAACGCCGACGTGGTCATGATCGATGCTCCCGAGCCGGGTTCGGGTCGGGTGTTCGACTGGTCGGTGCTCGATGGGCGTGAGCGCGGCCTCCCCCTGCTCCTGGCAGGAGGCCTCAACCCGGACAACGTGGAGAGCGCGATCGAAACGGTGCGACCCTGGGGCGTCGATGTGGCCACTGGGGTCGAGGCGAGCCCGGGCCGCAAGGACCCCCTCAAGGTGCGTGCGTTCGTGTCCGCGGCCAAAGAGGCAGGCGCTCGCTTGAACGTCGATTCGGCTGCCCCCGCATCGACGGAGATCGGGCCATACGACTGGCGCGACGAGTAACAGGCGCCCGCCCTGCGTGCCGAAACCAATTGGCGCGACGGGGGTGCGGTGGGGCACGGTGACGTCCATGGCGATGACCGAGCCCACAGCAGATGGGCGGTTCGGCGAGTTCGGGGGCCGTTTCGTTCCCGAGACGCTGATACCGGCCTGCGAGGAACTCGAAGCGGCGTTTCGTGAGGCGTGGGCCGATCCGATCTTCGCGGAGGAGTTCCACACGATCCTGAGGGACTACGGCGGCCGGCCGTCGGCTCTCACCGAGTGTCACCAGCTCGGCAGCCGGTTGGGTTGCCGCATCCTGCTCAAGCGCGAGGACCTCAACCACACCGGTTCACACAAGATCAACAACGTGATCGGCCAGGCGCTTCTGGCGAAGCGGATGGGCAAGGCCCGACTCGTCGCCGAGACGGGCGCCGGCCAGCATGGTGTGGCCTCGGCGACTGCTGCTGCCCTCATGGGCATGGAGTGCAAGGTCTACATGGGGGCGGTGGACGTCGAACGACAGGCGCTCAACGTCTTCCGCATGCGTCTCCTCGGTGCCGAGGTCGAAGCGGTGCACTCGGGGAGCCGCACCCTCAAAGACGCCGTCAACGAGGCGATGCGCGACTGGGTCGCTACGGTCGAAGATTCCGCGTATTGCCTGGGCTCGGTGATGGGTCCCCACCCCTATCCGTGGATGGTCAGGACCTTTCACCATGTGATCGGTGACGAAGCCTTCGAACAGTGCGATGCACTGCTCGGTGGCCCACCCGACGTGGTCGTGGCCTGTGTCGGCGGGGGCAGCAACGCGGCGGGGATCTTCTCGGGTTTCGCAGACACCACCTCCCGCCTCGTGGGTGTCGAACCGGCGGGCGGCGCCGCTGTCGGCCGGGGCGTGCCAGGGGTCGTGCACGGGATGCTCTCCTACCTGATGCAGGACGAGGTGGGGCAGGTCCAGGAGGCCGAGTCGATCTCAGCCGGACTCGACTACCCCGGGGTCGGGCCCGAGCACGCGTACCTGGCCTCGATCGGACGTGCCGAATATCCGGCGGTGACCGACGACGAGGTGGTCGCAGCGTTTCAGATGTTGTCTCGCACGGAGGGCATCATCCCGGCTCTCGAATCGGCACACGCCATCGCGTGGGTGGCGCGCGAAGCTCCGAACCTCCAGGGTCAGAGCGTGCTGGTCAACCTCTCGGGGCGAGGCGACAAGGACGTGGACCAGATGATGGCCATCCTGCAGCCGGAGCTGGACTCGTGAGCCCGGGTTCGCTCGAAACGCACCTCCGCTCCAACCTGGCCGCGGGCTCCAAGCTGCTCGTGCCGTATGTGACCGGTGGCTTCCCCGGCTGGGAGGACGCCATCCGTGCCGCGGCCGATGCCGGTGCGGACGCGATCGAGATCGGCATTCCCTTCAGTGATCCGGTGATGGATGGGCCGGTGATTCAACAAGCGTCGCAGCAGGCGCTCGATGCAGGCACGACTCCGGCGTTGGTGCTCAGCGCGGTTCCGGACCTGGACGTCGGCATCCCACTCGCTGCGATGACGTACTACAACCTCTGTCACCACGAGGGCCACGAGCGCTTCGCCCAGCAGTTGGCAGCGGCGGGCGTCTCGGGAGCGATCCTTCCTGATCTCCCGCTCGTCGAATCGGGACAGTGGCGAGCAGCGGCAGCCGAACATGGAGTGGAGACCGTAATGCTCGCCGCCCCGACCACGCCCGACCATCGCTTGCCCGAGCTGTGCGGCGCGTCGCACGGGTTCGTGTATGCCGTCGGGCTGCTCGGTGTGACGGGGGAGAGGGCCGCGCTCGCGGCGACTGCGACCGAGATCGCGCGTCGGTGCAAAGCGGTCACCGACAAGCCGGTCCTCACGGGGGTCGGGATCGGCTCGCCCGAGCAAGCGATCGAGGCCACCAAGGTGAGCGACGGTGTGATCATCGGCTCGGCGGTGGTGCGCCAGTTGGTCGACGGTCACGGCCCCGAGGGGGTCGGCCAGCTCGTGGCCACTTACCGGCGAGCGATGGACGGGGGCTAAGTTCCGTCCATGCCATACGCCGCTTTCGGAGACAACCTCTACAACACGTTCCTCCTGCTGCACATCCTCTCCGCGATGGCAGCGTTCGCACCTGCCTTCGTCCACCCGTTCCTCACTGCACAGTCCAAGGCGATGGCGTCCGAGCGCGGCGTGCTGATGGGCTTCATCGTGGCGAACGGGCGCCGGGTCTACGCCCCCGCCCTCGTCGTCACGGGCATCCTGGGGTTCGGTGTGGCGGGTTTGTCGAAGTCGCCGGGCACCGACGAGTTGGTCTGGCAGATGAGCCAGGGCTGGCTCATCACGGCCTTCATCGTCTGGATCGCCATGAACGGCGTACTCCACGCCATCATCTTCCCCGCCGAGAAGGCCATCGCCTCAGGCGATGACCTGGCCCAGAAGCGGCTGGATCTCGGTGGTGGGATCATCACGGTTCTGCTGCTCGTGCAGCTCTACTTGATGATCTTCAAGCCGGGCCTGTAGCTCGCGCACGCGGGGCTAGCCCGTTGCGGCCGCTGGGTCCGAGAAGAAGGCGAGCGCGACGGCGGTGTGGATGTCGACGCCGATGGCCATCGCGGGCTCGTGCAGCGTCATCTTGTTGGAATGGCAGGCGGGCGCCGTGCTGAAGTCCATCTCGGGTGGGCAGACGCCGATGAACGCCATCGAGCCCGGCACGTTCTGAAGCACGTAGCTGAAGTCCTCGGCGCCCATCACCGGGGCCGGTGCCTCGACGTAGGCGTCGACCGAGTCGACGGAACCGATGACCTCGGCGGCGAAAGTGGCGAAACCGCCGTGGTTGATGGTGACCGGGTACCCCGCATCGATCTCCACTCGTGCGCTGGCCCCGTGCGCTGCCGCGATGCCTTCGGCCACTGTCTGGATGCCGGTCATCGCGCTGGAGCGTGACGCCTCGCTCACCGCCCGCAGCGTCCCTTCCATCTCGGCGGTCGCAGGGATCACGTTGGACGTGGTGCCCGCGGCGATCCGAGCGATCGTGATCACGGCTGGATCGAACACGTCGATCGTGCGCGTCACCATCGTCTGGAGGCCCAGGACGATCTCTGCCGCCACCGTGATCGGGTCGACGGCGTGGTGGGGCATCGACGCGTGCCCGCCCTTGCCCTCGACCACGACGGTGAACGCGTCCGCCGATGCCAGCATTGCTCCTGCCCTCGAGGCGACCCAACCCGTTGGCAGGTTGGGGGTGACGTGGAGCGCGAACGCGGCGTCGACCCCGTCGAGAACCCCTTCGTCGATCATCACAGCGGCGCCGGCGTGACCCTCCTCGCCGGGTTGAAACATGAAGCGGACCGTTCCGGAGAACTCGTCTCGACGCACAGCGAGCGCGTGTGCCGCGCCGACGAGCATCGAGGTGTGGGCGTCGTGTCCGCACGCATGCATTCGGCCGTCCACTTCGCTGGCGAAGTCGACGCCGGTGTCCTCGCTCATGGGCAGGGCGTCCATGTCGCCGCGCAGCAGAAGCGTGGGCCCGTCGCCGGTGCAGAGGTCGGCGACGATCGAGGTGGTGGCCTCTCCGACTCGCACCTCGAGCCCTTCGATGCCCTCCAAGCGAGCGAGGACGGCAGCCTGGGTGCGGGGAAGTTCGAGTCCGAGCTCGGGGTGGTGGTGGAGCTCGCGGCGGAGGTCGACCATGAGGCCCAGGAGCTCGTCGGGCGCGACCTGACTGACCATGAGGGCGACGGTACCCTGCACCCGGTGTCCGGGCATCACGTCGACGATTGCGAGCTGTGTGAAGCGGCGCGCTTCACCCACTGGTACCACGAGGACGACGTGTGCTGGGTGGCCGATTGTGAGGCCTGCTCGACGCCCATGGTGGTGTGGAAGAGCCACGGGACCGAGCCGTCCGATGCCGAGATCGAACACATGATGGCTCGTCTCACCGAGGCCGGTGACGAGCGGTTCGGGCCAGGGAGTGCGTCGATCGACCGCACGATGCGCCAGATCCCGGAGCATTTCCACGCACACATCCGTGATCGCGACTGGATGAGCCGCCGCTGGTCGGAGGTGCCGACGAAGTACAGCGGGGTCGGCGGCGAGCGGCAGTTCATTCGATGAGCGGGTGGAGGCGATCCGTCGGGATCGCGGTCGCCGGCTGCGTCGCGTGGGCGCTGGCATCGTGCGGCGGTGACGCAGCCGGTCTCCCGCCACTCGACGAGGACTACCCGCCGGAGATGCTGCAGCTGGGCGGCGAGGTCTACGACGACACGTGTTCGCAGTGCCACGGACGAAACGGCAAGGGCAACGTCGGTCCATCCCTCGTCGGAATCGGCGACCGCATGACCTTCGACGAACACATCGCGATCATCCAGAGTGGCAAGGGTCAGATGCCAGCGATGAGCGGCACCCTCACCCAGGAGGAGATCGACGCGGTCGCCGCATTCGAGCGGATCACGTTCCGCTGAGGAGCAGTGCGAGTGGGGATCCAACCGAGGCCGGTCGCTAGTCTCGCCCCATGGTTGCCACAGGAGATCGGGCCCCCGCGTTCACCCTCGTCGACCAGCACGGGGACAAGCGTCGATTGACGGACTACAAGGGTCGTCGCGTGCTGGTGTTCTTCTACCCGAAGGCCAACACGGGCGGCTGCACGACCCAGGCGTGCGGGTTGCGTGACATCGGTGACGAGGTCGGCGACGTTCAGATCCTCGGGGTCAGCCCCGACGAGCCGGCCGCCCAGCTGAAGTGGGACGACAAGCACGAGTTCGGCTTCCCGCTGCTCAGCGATCCCGAGCACGTCGTGGCCGAGAAGTACGGGGCATGGGGCCCCAAGAAGCTCTACGGGCGCGAGTACGAGGGCGTCATCCGCTCGGCGTTTCTCATCTCCCAGACGGGCAGGGTCGAGCAGGCCTGGCCGAAGATCTCGCCGAAGGCCACGCCACAGAAGCTGCTCGAAGCGCTGGGTGGCTGAAATGGCGATCGACCTTCCCGACCCGACCGATCTCATCGCCCACCGGCCACCGTTCCTGTTCGTGACCCGCGTCGTCGAGCTCGACCCAGGAGTCTCCTGCACGGCCGAATGGCACCTCACGGGGGAGGAGGCCTTCTTCGAGGGGCACTTCCCCGGGCGCCCCACCCTTCCGGGCGTGCTGATGGTGGAGGCGCTGGCCCAAACCGCGGGTATTGCCGCATTGAGCGCGGAGGGATTCGACGGCAAGCTGCCGATGTTCGGCGGCATCGACAAGGCGCGCTTTCGCCGCCAGGTCCTTCCCGGCGATGTTCTGCGCCTCGAAGCCACGCTCGGGCGCATGAGCGCTCGCGCGGGGAAGGGTTCGGGCGTCGCAACCGTTGACGGCGAGGTCGCCTGCTCCGCAGACATGCTGTTCGTGATCGTCGACGCCGATCAGGTGTGATCACCGGCCACCGACGTGACAGCGTCGTCCTGGGCACGGCGGTCGGAATCTTCGGCGTCACATTCGGGGTGCTGGCGACGACGAGCGGTCTCACCGTCGCTCAGGCGTGCGCCATGTCGCTCCTCGTGTTCACAGGAGCCTCGCAGTTCGCCGCGGTCGGCGTCATCGGAGCCGGCGGAGCGGCAGCTTCGGCCATCGGTACCGCTCTTCTTCTCGCGGCCCGCAACGGCGCATACGCACTGACCATCGGGCGTCTTCTCCCGCAGCGCGTCGTCGGTCGGCTCGTCGCTGCCCAGATCGTCATCGACGAGTCGACGGCCATGGCCTTGGCCGAGACCGACGAGAAGGCCGCGCGCGAGTCGTTCTACGTCACTGGGCTCGCGGTGTATGTGTTCTGGAATCTGGGAACGCTTCTCGGGGCTCTGACCGGCGAAGCCATCGGCGACCCAGAAGCCTGGGGGCTGGACGCAGCGTTTCCCGCCGGGTTCATCACGTTCGTGCTGCCACACGTGAGCGAGCGCCCTGGCCTCGTCGCGGCGCTCGTCGGTGGCACGATCGCTGTGATCGCGGTGCCCCTCACTCCGGCCGGCGCACCTGTGCTGTTGGCCGTGGTGGGCTCGGTAGCCGGGTGGCTGGTGATGCGCAGGGGCCCGCAGGAGGGCGCGACGCCATGAGCTGGGCGATTCTGCTCGTCATCGGTGCGGGCGCCTACGCCTTCAAGGCCGGGGGCGCACTCCTCGGGTTGCGGTTCACCGACAGCGAACGGGCCCAATCGGTGCTGTTGTTGCTGCCGCCTGCGCTGCTGACAGCGCTGATCCTGGTCTGGACGCTCGATGGCGGCGAGCGCCTCGTTCTGGACGCGCGCCTGGTCGGTGTCGGTGTCGGCGCGCTGGCGGCGTGGCGCAAGGCGCCGTTCGTGGTGGTGGTGCTTCTGGCGGCTGGGGTGACCGCGGCGGTCAGGGCTCTCGCCTGACCCGTGCGATCAGGCCGGGCCGATCACCAGACAGCCGTTGTGGCCTCCGAAGCCGAAGCTGTTCGAGATGGAGGGTCCTGGCTCCCAATCCGCAGCTTCGCCGACAACCAGGTTGATGGCTGGGAGCTCGGGATCGGGTGTCGTGTAGCCCGCCGTCGGTGGGACCTTGCGGTGCTTCATGGCCAGCAGGATCGCCGTGGCCTCGAGTGCGCCCGCCGCGCCGAGCCCGTGTCCCGTCACGCCCTTGGTGGAGGTGATGAGCGGGCCAGAGGTACCGAACACCTTCTCGATGGCGATCGCCTCTGCGGCGTCGTTGAGAGGCGTCGAGGTCCCGTGTGCGTTGATGTGGGCGATGTCGGCAGGAGTGAGCCCTGCGTCCTCCATGGCCAGCTGCATGCAACGGACGGCACCTTCGCCGCCGGGGGACGGCGCCGTGATGTGATGGGCATCCGCATTGGAGGCCGATCCGAGGATCTCGCCGTAGATGTGGGCGCCGCGGGCCTCTGCGGACTCCCATTCCTCGAGAACGAGGGTCGCGCTGCCCTCGGTCATCATGAAGCCGTCCCGGTCCTTGTCGAAGGGCATCGACACGCCGCTCGACGACAGCGCGGTCATGTTGCCGAACCCCGCCATTCCGACGGGCGTCATCACAGCTTCGGTGCCGCCTGTCACGACCGCATCGCATCGGCCGGTTTGAATGAGCCGGGCCGCGTTTCCGATCGAGTGAGTGGAGGCGGCACACGCCGTCGTCACCGTCTCGTTGGGTCCCTGCAGCCCGAATTGCATCGAGATCGACGCGCCCGGCGCGTTGGGCATCATCATCGGAACCATGAACGGGCTGACCCGCCGCGCACCCTTCTCCATCCAGACCTGAACCTGGACTTCGAAGGTGGCGAGTCCGCCGACGCCGGTGGCGTAGATCACTCCGTTGCGTCCCGGATCGCTTGTCAGCTCGCCTGCGTCTTCCATCGCCATGAGCGCGGAGGCCATCGCGAATTGCTGACTCCGGTCGGCGCGGCGCGCTGCTTTGGGGTTGGGATACCAGTTGTTGGGGTCGAAGTCGTGAACGCGGCGCTCGCCCTCCGGCGGCTCCGAGTTGAGGCCTTCCCAGTAGGCCTCAAGCCCCGTGCCAGCGCAGGACACGACGCCGATGCCGACGACGGCGACCCGCCGCCCGTCGGTCACAGCTTCGAGTCGACCAAGGCCACCGCGTCGGAGACCTTGGCGACCCCCTCGAGCTCTTCTTCCTCGACGCTGATGTCGAACTCTTCCTCGAGCGCCATCACGAGCTCGACGAGGTCGAGGCTGTCGGCGTCGAGATCGTCGGCGAAGCTCGCATCGGGGATGACGGCGGCCTCATCGACCGAGAGCACCTCGACGGCGCACTTGCGGAAACGATCGAGCGTGTCGGACATTTGGGCTTCCCTTCTCTGTTCTCGAGAGATTCGGTGTACGAGAGATCTGGTAGTCGGTGGGGTGGTGGATCGAAGGATCGAGTGGTGCAGTCTAGGGGCGCGACGGTCAGTGCCCCATCCCCAGGCCTCCGTCGACGGGGATGACGGCGCCGGTGATGTAGGCGGCCTGTTCGGAGGCGATGAAGGCGATGGCGGCTGCGATCTCGTCCGCCTCGGCGACACGGCCCAGAGGCACGGCATCGGTGATGGCGGACCTCTGGTCGTCGGTGAGTTCGTCGAGCATGTCGGTCGCAACAGGCCCAGGAGCCACGACGTTGGAGGTGATCGAGCGCGAACCGAGTTCGCGAGCGAGCGATCGTGCCATGCCGACGAGGCCGGCTTTGCTTGCGGCGTAGTTCACCTGGCCGGCCTGGCCGCTGAGACCCACGACCGACGACACGAAGATCAGCCGGCCCCAGCGGGCTCGCAACATCGCCCGCGACGCTCGTTTGGCCATGCGGTACGAGCCGACCAGGTTGGTGTCGACGACATCTGCGAAATCGTCGTCGGTCATCCGCAGGAGAAGCTGGTCGCGCGTGATGCCGGCGTTGGCCACGAGGATCTCCACGGCGCCGAGCTCGCCGGTGATCTGCTCGAACGCTGCATCGACGGCTTCACCGTCGGATTGATCGCACGTGATGCCGAGGAGACGGTCGTCTGGGACGCCTCCCGAGCGAGACGTGACGGCGACCCGGTGACCCAGATCCGCGAACCGACGGGCTGTCGCGAGACCGATACCACGGTTGCCGCCCGTCACCAGGACGGTGCGTTGCCCAGATGCGTCCTCGGTCACTGACCGCCCCAACGGATCAGCGTCGAGGCCGAGCTCATCCCTGCGCCGAACCCCACCATCAGGACGTTGTCGCCCTCGGACACCCGTCCGCTCTCGACGGCATCCTCGAGGGCGAGCGGAATCGACGCCGATGAGGTGTTGCCGGTGCGATGGATCACCATGGCGGTCTTGTCGTAGGGGATCCCGAGTCGCCTGCAGGATGCTTCGACGATGCGGACATTGGCCTGGTGGGGAACGACCAGGTCGACATCGTCTGGTTCGAGCCCGGCCATCTTGAGTGAATGGCGGGCCGACGCCTCCATCACGAGGATCGCATGCTTGAACACGGCCTGGCCGTTCATGATGAGCTTGCCGTCGAAGTCGCAGTACAGAGCGTCTTCGAGGCTTCCGTCGCTCGACACATGCCAGCCCAACAGTTCTCCTGGACCGTCCGTGCGTTCGACCACCGTGGCGCCGGCCCCATCGGCGAACAGGATGCAAGTGCCCCGGTCGGTCCAATCGGTGATGCGGGAGAGGGTCTCCGCTCCGATGACCAGGACCCGTTCGTGACCGAGACCGATGTACCCGTGGGCCGCGATGAGCCCGTACATGAAGCCCGAACAGGCGGCGTTGAGGTCCATCGCACCGCACTCGATGCCGAGGAGATCCTGAACGGTCGACGCCGTCGCCGGTACCCGCCGATCCGGCGTGGTCGTGGCCAAGATGAGCATGTCGATGGTCGACGGATCCACTCCGGACCGCTCGATCGCCTCTCTCGCAGCCTCCGCCGACAGGTCGGCCGTGGTGCTGCCCACCCGGCGCTCCTGGATGCCGGTGCGCTCCATGATCCACTCATCGGAGGTGTCCACCGTGCGCGCCAGGTCGGCGTTGGTGACGACCTGGTCGGGGAGCGCTGTACCGAGAGCCAGCATTCGTGCTCCGGGGAAGCCGTTCATCTGTGACTCCTCTGGGTCTGACGTGGTCAGGTGGCGCGGAGCCACGCGATGGGCTGCCGCGAGGTGACCCGCTCGCCATCGACCGCCATCATTCCCATGACGACTCCGGCGAAGGGTGAACGAACATCTTCGTCGGCCACCGTACCGACGAGGTCCCCGACGCGCAGCACCGCATCGTCGCTGAGATCGAGGTTCGGGCTGAAGATTCCGGCGCACGGGCTGACGACCAGGCGCTCGGTGACATAGAGGTTCTCGCCATCGCTCGCGACCGCACCGGAGTCCGATGCATCGGCGAGTGAGGACAGGAGGGCGTCGACGTCGCCGGGCGTCGCCACAGAGATGGTGGTCGACCCCTTGACGGTGCGCTTGGCCATGCCGGTCAGAACCGTGCCGGGCCCGAGCTCCACGAACGACGTGACGCCCGCCTCCTCCAGCGAATACAGGCTCTTGCGCCACTGGACCGGGCTGCACAGCTGGCTGGCGAGGAGCTGATGCCATTCGTCGTCGGTCTCGCGGGCTGTGGCATCCACGTTGGCCACGACCGGAACGGCGGGAGCACGGATGTCGACCTCGGCGAGCGCCTTGCGAAGGCGGTCCCGCGCAGGCGACATGAAGGGGGTGTGGAACGCGCCGCCAACGGGGAGACCCATCGCTCGCTTGGCACCCAGCTCCTTCGCGACCACACCGGCGGCCTCGACCGCATCGGGATCGCCGGCGATGACGACTTGGCCGGGAGCGTTGTAGTTGGCGACCCACACGTCGCCGTCGACCCTCGCGCACGCCGCTCCGACGAGGTCGTCATCCAGACCGAGAACCGCGGCCATCGTGCCCTGCTGCTCCTCGGCGGCGACCTGCATCGCCTCGCCCCGCTCGGCGACCAGCCGCACCGCGTCCTCGTAGGCGAGCCCACCCGCTGCGCAGAGGGCGCTGTACTCGCCGAGGCTGTGCCCCGCCGCGAAGTTGGGCACCACGCCCGTGCGCTCGACCGCGTCGAGGACAACCATCGACAGCACGAAAGTCGAGAGCTGACTGTTGCGCGTGTGCCTCAGTTCGTCCGCGTCGGCGCGCAGAAGAAGGTCGGCGACGTCGCGCCCGCAGGCGTCAGAGGCCTCGTCGACGAGCTCCCATGAGTCGTGATCGACCCACGGTTCGCCCATCCCCTGCTTCTGTGATCCCTGGCCCGGGAACGTGAATGCGAGCACTCGGCCTCCCAATGTGACCTCGCCGTGTGGTTGGACCACTCCGCCGCGTAAAAGGTTTCAGTTCGATGACGAAATCACGCCCCACCGTACGGGGTGGCGGCCGTCCCGTACCGGTTCTCGTTTCGACGGATGACCCACGAGCGTACGGCCCACGTGATCGCCACGGCCAATGCGACGCGGCGCGCGAACCGAAGCAGGAACGTCATTCGGTACACGGTACGCTGTCGGCTCCCTGGCCCGGGTGGTGGAACGGCAGACACGGGGGACTCAAAATCCTCTGCCCTCACGGGCGTGCGGGTTCAAATCCCGCCCCGGGCAC